>Ga0272446_1000117_pt1 | contig 110099 bp, 105 predicted proteins | sample YNPCB0061_FD_194587 | JGI IMG/M metagenome (GOLD analysis project Ga0272446, IMG submission 194587) | Hot spring microbial mat communities from Yellowstone National Park, WY, United States - YNP-CB-006-1 | ecosystem: Environmental > Aquatic > Thermal springs > Hot (42-90C) > Sediment | place...
CAGAAGACACCACAGGGGATGTGAGTAATGATGTTGCGAAGCAATTCTTCCCGTTGCCGCAAGGCTTGCTCGGCGGCGCGTCGCCGGGTCACATCCCGCACCATGGCCAGGGTATGACGACTGCTGCCAATATCGAGCAGAGCCAAGCGCACTTCAACGGGGTAGGTGGTGCCATCCTTCCGTCGATACAGCCCAGAAAGAGTGGAGGTCTCCCCGCGCTGCAAATCACTCGGTCGTGCGCGGGTGTTGATGTCCGTAAGTTTCAACCTGGTGAGTTCTTCCCGAGTATAACCGAGGTTTTCACAGGCCTGGTGGTTGGCATCGAGAATGCGGGCATCCGCATCGAGAACAAAGATGGCATCGGCGGCCTGCTCGAAAAGGCCACGGAAGCGGGCCTCGCTTTCGCGGAGGGCTTGCTCGGTTCGCCGTCGCTCGGTGATGTCCCGCAAGATGGCCACGCGCAGCCTGGTTTCGGAGCCGGCTGTATCCACCGGGACTATCTGCCACTCCGTCCAGAGCTTCGTACCGTTCTTCCGCTTGCTCTGCACCTCGACCCGCACCGGTTGCGTTTGTTCAAGGGCCTGACGAATCATCGCCGGGGCTTGCGGCTCTGATTCCTGATCCGGCAGAATGCTGGGGCTTTTGCCCAGAGCTTCCTCCACGGCATAGCCGGTCAACTGGGCAAAGGCGGGGTTCGCAAAAATGATGTGCCAATGGCCGGATTCCTTGGTATCAGCCTCAGCGATCATAACACCATCCGGGCAGGCCACCACGGCGGTTTCGAGCAAGCGCAATCGCTCAAAACCTGGGGGACGGCGCAGGCGATCCGCGTAAACAAGCCGCGGCAAGAATCGCAGCAGCACGACGATTCCGGCGGCGGCGAGTGCTACCGCTGCCAATTGACCCATCAACTGCGACAAGCCGTACCAGCGACTGCTAGCATAAAACCCCAGTGCAATCGCAGCCTCGCCACACAGCACAAAGCCAACCAGTAATCGGCTAATCGAACGCAGCGACCGGGGTTGTTGAAGCCCCCACAGCCACAGCAGCAGGGGCACCGTAAATAGCAACAGCACTGGCAACCAACCCACCTCACTGGCGAACGAGCCGGCGTAGTCTTGAAGGGAAGACTGCCCAGCAGACAAGAGGCTCATGGCGGTAGGGTTCGGCAAGACCATGTTATTACTCGACTGAGATCGCCTTGAGTTCCTTCAATTTGCGAATTTCCTCAACAGTCAAGGTGGGTAGGTGAGTACAGTCTGTGCAAGTGTAGCTCAACTTGCAACCAGAAGTTTGCAGTTTAACCATTATTTCGAGTTACTACTCCTCCCTGAGAAATTGAGTTCATAGCAATCGGGAGGTTTGGTTCTTTAATGTGAGGCCTGAGCGGAAGTGAATCTAGGCAATCTAGACAATTTATCTGATCCATACAGCAATTCGGGCCACCGGGCCTTCTCGTCATTCGGCGACGCCGTTAACCGCTGCCCATCATCTGGTTCCGACCCATCCGATGGCCGTAGAGCCGAACACTCGCCAACCGATCGACGTATCGATGACAGACTTCAGGGCGGATCCGAATCCGGGGCGATCACAAACCGTTGAAGCCGATCGGCGCAGCCGTCATACTCACAGGAAGATCGCCCAATTGGTTTTCTTGCCCAAGTGACAGCGGTCAGGGCTCCACGGGGAGATCGTCAGAGGTGGCAACGATGTATTGGTGTCGAACAGCGCTTCGATTGCGCGGGCTGTTGGCCGGAATTCTCGTGATCGGGGTGGTGGGTTGCTCCGGACCCGCTTCCGAACCCACGCCGCAATCCCCGCCAAACGACGATTTGGAGCGTCGCAAGAATGTCCACCGTGTCGAGGCAAAGCCACTGAAAGTCGGCGACCGATTCCCGTGGTTGGAAGCCAAGGGATGGTTTAACGGCGACCCCGCCCGACCTGGCTCGACGGGAGTGAAGCTGATTGTGGTGGATCTGTGGAGCCGGTGGTGCCCGAATTGCGCGTTCTCCGCTCCCGGTTTGGAACGCATTTACGAAAAGTACGCACCGCAGGGAGTTGCCTTCGTCAGCGCGACCAACCTGGCCGAACCGTATGCCCTGGCTTACACCCGGCAGTACAACATCAAGTGGCCCAGCGGTCACGGCCTCACATCGGAAATGATGGCCGCGCTGGGCGTAACCTCCGGGATGCATGGACCGCCCGAATACGAGCTGGCCCCCACCCTGTACCTGGTTGATCCCAACGGGATTGTGGTTTGGTACGATGACCGTGGCCGGTACCATCATCTCGACCCCGCGATCTGGGAACAGAATGTGGATGCCGCCATTGCTGCCGCATTAAGTGGAACGACGATTCCCAAAAAGTAATCGCTCCGAACAAACCCCCGACTCGCCGTGCCACCAATTCCTCCCCCACCGTCGCCTCCCCCGCCCACTGCTGGCCAGACGGCCCGCCGTGCCCGGGTCGACGGCCGGCAGTTGATTCGCCTGGGTGTGCTGTTGGGTGCGCTGGCTGGGGCTATCGGGCTTCTGGTCGTGCATGGCACGGCTTGGGTCCACCTGAACAAGGGTCAAGCGGCCCTGGAGCAGGACGACCCGCAGCGCGCCCGGCAGCATTTGCTCCGCTGCTTGGAAACCTGGCCGCGCAGTGGACAAGCCCATTTCCTGGCCGCAGAAGCAGCGCGCCGCTGTGGCGATCTCGATGCCGCCAGCCACCATCTCAAACACGCCGCCGAACGCGGCTGGGCGGCCGATGCGGTGGCCCTGGAACGCGCCTTGATTCAGGCCCAGCAAGGCAACCTCAGCGCCGTGGAATCGGGCTTACGCCGCGATCTTGCCGAGGGGCATCCCAAGTCCTCGCAAATTCTCGCCATCCTGGTTCCCGCCTTGTTGGCCCAGTACCGCCTCATTGAGGCAGCGGACCTGTCCACGCGGTGGATCGAATTGCAACCCAACTCGATAGCAGCCTGGTCGCTGCGAGCCGACATCTGTGAACGGCTCCGCAAGTTCGAAGAAGCCGTGGAAGCCCTTCGGAATGTAGTGCGATTGGCTCCGGAGGATCCCCACCCCAAGCTCAAGTTGGCCCGGGCGCTCTTGGCCACGCACCAATCGGTCGAGGAGGCGGCGGCACTTCTGGACTGGGTCCAGACCCGAATCCCGGACGACCCGGAATTCTTGACCCAATTGGCACTCTGTCGAGAGGAGCAAGGCCAACTGGACGAAGCAGCGGCAATCATGGATCGGCTCATCGCGAGCGGCACAGCCAGCGCCGTCATCTATCACCATCGGGGCCGTATCGACTTGAACCGGGGCCACCCCGACCGCGCCCTTCCGCTCCTCCAACGTTCGGTCGAACTGGACCGATCCGAACCGGCCGCGCTGTACTCCTTGCTGCTCTGCCTGCAGCGGGTGGGAACACCCGAGCAGATTCAGCAGGCGGAGGCCCGCTGGAAGCAATGCGAGGCCGATCTGAAACGCGTCGCCACCTTGAGCCGAATCGTCGCCGCCAACCCGCACGATCCCGACCCCCGCCGGGAGATGGGCGAACTCTTCCTGCGCAATGGCCGCGATGAGGACGGCATCCGCTGGCTGCACTCCGCCTTGCGGGCACAGCCCAACCATGTTCCAAGCCATCAACTCTTATTGCAATATTATGAGCGGCACAATCGCCCGGTCGAAGCGGCCCACCATCGCCAGATTCTGGAACAGATCAATAGTGGTTCAGTGAAACAACAATAAAATCGCCGATTTCATTTTATACTCATAAAGTTTTTTTCCGTTTTTCTTCTCGATGAGATCTTGACATCAAATCTGCGGTGAGGGATTCTTGGCGGTTGTAGGCGCTTCTGTTTTTTTCTTCTCCCATTCACGTAGGTTTCCTATGAGTGTCACGTCCCTCCGCTCTCATCGAACGGTCCGCCGTTCAACAACCGGGTTCACTTTGATTGAACTCTTGGTTGTGATTGCGATCATCGCAATCTTGATTGGTTTGCTTCTTCCGGCTGTTCAGAAGGTCCGCGAAGCAGCCGCCCGAATGAGCTGTCAGAACAACCTGAAGCAGTTGGGCTTGGCGCAGCACAACTACCACGACACCAACAATCGGTTCCCGCCTGGTGGGGTGATGGGTAAAGGGCCCGGTACACCACCGGCCACCACTTGGGGTGGCGAGGACTGGAACGACAACCGGGGGAGCTGGATGCTGTATAGCCTGCCGTACATGGAACAGCAGCCGTTGTTCGCCATGTTCGGCAACGATCCAATGAACACTTACAACTCCCAAACGATCGCCTGGAACAACAATCCTGCCGTTCGAAGCGCTCGGCCCAAGTGGCTGCGCTGCCCCAGCGACGCTTGGAATCTGGAATGGTCCATGACCAACTATGCCGGCAGCATGGGTCCGCAATGCGCTATCGGCCCGTGCGGCTACGACCCGTATCAGGGTTGGTGCCAACCGGAATCGAGCGGTCTGGGTGGTGGTCGGGCTGGCATGGGTTATTCGTGGAGCCCGGACCACGGCAACACGTTCAGCTCCGCCGATGTCCGGGGTATGTACAACCGCTTGGGTTGCCGGATCACCATGGCTTCTGTGACCGACGGTACCTCGAATACGATCCTGATTGGTGAGACTCTCCCCGAAATGCATGACCACTTCTGGGATGGTCACTGGCAGCACTTCAACGGTGGTATCTCTCACGTGGGCACCATCACGCCGATTAACTATCGCTCCGACGTGCGCAACTGGTGCAGCCCGGCCGACCGTTCCCACCAGAACTGGAACCTCTCGTTCGGGTTCAAGTCGAACCACTCTGGTGGCGCCAACTTCGTGTTCGTCGACGGGTCGGTGCGATTCGTCAATCAATCGATCGACCACCGCACCTATCAGTTGCTCGGCTGCCGTAACGACCGCATGCCAGTCAACGTTCCCTGAGACCGTGTGAAACAGCCCGGCGGACTTTCTGCCGGGACCAATTTGACCTACTCCTGCTTCCGGCGAGGGTCACCCCCCTCGCCGGAAGCCCATTCCAGTTACGTTGACATTCACCGAGGAGTCCCAGCGATGGTTCGCAGGGTATGTTTGATCGTTCTTGGTGCTGCGATCTGTGGCTTCGCCGGATGCGGCCCGTCCAAATCCCCGGTTCAGGGATTAATCTACTTGGACGATAAACCTCTGGGCGGCGCCACCGTTGTTTTTACTTCGGAAGACGGCTCCAAGACCGCAAGTGGTCGATCGGACGAGCAAGGCAATTTCACGCTTTCGTATGATAATGGCCCCGGCATTCCGTCGGGCAGCTACAAAGTCACCGTATCCAAGACGGAAGCCGTGGGGCAAATGAGTGGGCCCGGCGAAGGTGACACCAAGGACTACATCGCTCAGATGATGAAGAACAAATCCGCCGCTTCGGGTCCACAAATGGGTCCCAGTGGCCCTCCGGGATCCGGCCCACCTGCTGGAGGTCCCAAGAAGACCAAGTCGGAGATCCCGAGCAAATATTCGAGCGTCACGACAACCGACATTACCGTTCAGGTGCCCACGGGTGGTAAACCGGTTGAAATCAAGTTGTACTCGAAGTAATCGTCGCCCCGGTTGCATCGGCGCATGCGACCCGCCGTCCTCCGGGTCGGATGCGCCGAGGTTGTGCTCATGAATCCTTCTGCGACTCCATCTCCAGCGGATCCCCCCGTCACCGAAATTGCTTGTGCCGCTTCTGTCCCATCCCCACGACGGTGGCGATTAACCTGGCGGCAAGGTATGTTGCTTCTTCTGGCCGCAGCCGGCATCGCGGTTTTCAGTGTCTGGCGATACCGGGTCACCCGACCCGAGTATCAACTGGAACGTGCTCAAGCAGCCATTCGCGCCCAGGACTGGGACACGGTCGCTGAGATCGCCCAACGCTTGTACGACGCCGGCCATCGCAATTACGCTGCTGTATTGCGGGCGGAAGGGGTGTTGGTTCTGGGTCGGCAAAGTCAGGACCCTGCCAAAAAACGCACCCAAGCACAACTTGCACTCAGTGAATTAAACAAGATGGAGCTCGAGGATTTCCCGCTCAACGCTCCCCTACGGGTCCACGCTGCCTCGCTGTCTGCGCAATGCTACCTCGAACTGGGGAATCTGGCCGAGGCGCATCGAGTCTTCCTGTTCGTACTGGATCAACAACCGGATCACATCGACGCACACCGTGGGCTCGCAGCGATTGCCTACGATCTGGGTCATATTCCAACAGCCATTCGCCACCTGGAAACAGTGGCCCGCCTCGACCCGAGCGATCCCCGCCCCCATCGCCAACTGGGTCTGATCCATTCCGATCTAGGGGAGCATGAAAAAGCGACCGAGGCCTACTATGAATCGTTACGACGGGGCATCGATGGGCAAGCCCGATCCGAAGTGCAATTTGAACTCGCTGAGGTTTTGTTGCATCTCGCCCGCTTCAGTGAGGCAATCGCCGTACTGGACTCGGCCCGAACCCATGGCGAGGAGGCTCCCTGGCTGGTCGCCATTCGCGCGGAAGCCTATCGCGGTTTGGGCCGCCGGGAGGAAGCGATTGCCTTGCTGGATCGCGCCATTGTCGCTCATCCGAACGGTGGAGCACTGTATCGGATTCGCGGCCAGCTCTATCTGGATGAGAACAACCCGGTAGCCGCGGTCACTTGTCTGGAGCGGGCGGTGGAATTATCTCCTTGGTCCTATCAACCCCAGTATTTGCTATCGCAAGCCTACGCTGCCGCCGGACGCAAAGAGGATGCCGCCCGGGCTGCGCGCAAGGTGGATGAATTACGCCGGGAGTACACCTTGCTTTCGGATTTGACCCGTGAAGCGATGAACAAGCCCGGTGATGCCACGGTGCGTCGTCGCCTCGCCGAGGTTTGCGATCGGCTGGGTAAGCCGGAACTCGCAGCCATGTGGCGATCGGCCGCAGCAACTGTGGGCGGGGGCCGATAGTTTTCAGCGGGTCTCACGTTGGTACCAGTCCAAAAAGCTCATGCGTTGGCGAGTGCTGGTGGTGAGACCAACCGCGGTATCGAGTTGTTTGCGAGCATCCTCGGGTCTGCCCAACCGAGAGAGACAAACGGCCAGTTGCAGATGAGCCCGAGGATGCAAGGGGTGAATCTTCAAGGCCGCCTGACAATCGGCTTCTGCTTGCACCCAATTGTGTTGCCGCAAATGCAACACCGCTCGGGCCAGGAGTGGTTCGGGTGCCGTGGGGTTCAGCTCCACGAGTCGGGAGGCCGCTTCCAACGCCACGCTGGTCTGACCGCATTCAAACGCAGCTTCCCGAAGGGCCTCCAGGGCGGAGTCGGATTCAGGGAGCAAACGCACCGCAATCTTGGCGGCATGGAGTTGTTCAGACAATTCTCGGGTGACATGCCGGCTTAGGCTCATCGCAATCCAGGCTTGGGGATCACCGGGCCACAACTGCAGCGAAGCCGATAACCGATCGCGAGCCATGACGCCGACCTGATACTGCGTACCATCCAGCCCCGGTGGAATCTTCACGGCGGCTCGTGCCAACGCAATGCCCAGGTCACGCTCCCGTTCCGCAACCGGAGGGGCATGCGGGCCTTGGCGGAAGGCGACCAATGGCATCTGTCCGGGCATCAGGGTACGCGTGGTGGGCGATGTCGACGGCCGACGCACGATGCGATGATCGGTCACGCTAGCATGAACGATATTGGCACTGCCCGCGGTGGGCATGTGGCACGTGATACAATTGTCCTTCTTCGCCGCGCGGTCCGGTGCCGGGAGGCTACACCCGTTCGACTCATGGCAGTTCAAGCATTTGGCCCGATAGAAACGATCCCGATGTTCGGCAGAGGGGGTTGCGTGCGGGTCGTGACAACTGGTGCAGGTCAGTTTTTCGCCGGTCGGAAAGGTGCAGTGGCTTTGTTCCAGTTGTTCGAATTGCCCCACCGAACGGTAAGCTTGCATCAGTTCCGGAGGCCGCACGAATACCGTAACAAACTGCTCGAAGGGTAACCCTGGGCGGAATTCAAATACGTTACGGCCACGGCGAGTGATTCGCTCTTCCCCTTGGAGGTGACATTGTTCGCAAATGGATTGTTGCAATGCGTGCGGGAGGTGTCGAGGATTCACGATCGAGTGATCGACTCCATCGGGTTGGGCACCGGCGATCCGCTCGGCCACATGAAGTTCGCCGGGGCCGTGGCAGCGCTCGCAACCGATGGACGCTTGCAATTGTAAAAGCGGTTCTCGATAGCGGTTGTGGGCATGTGGCACAGAATCGACGCGATCGACATGGCAGAACAAACACTCCGGCATGATGGGGCGTCGGCCGCCCAAGCCCAGGTCAAAACCGGGTGAGACATCCCAACGGGCATCCGGGGTGAACCAGCTAATCGGTGTTTGCCACAAGGCCCCTTGCTCGTAAGTCAGGTAAGAACGGCCCCGCGTGCCGGATCCGATGACCACATCCGCGCTGACTACATAATGCGGCAAGGGTTTCCCGGATGAATCGTTCGCTGTCACCCGATGGCGCATGCCCTCGGCGGTCTTCTCCACTTGCAATTCGTACGGGCCACTGGTGAAGCGGGGCTTGGCCTCTGGGGTGTACTGTTCGATGGGTAAAGCTTGGGCCAAGAATTCGGCCGATCGGCCCATCGGGTGGCCGTGGTAGCGCTTGTCGATGGTGGGATGGCAACCGGCGCAGGCGGCATCGCCCACATACTTCACCTGGGGCTGGACATTGCGAAACGGCGTCGAGAATGTGAGCCGCGGATCGGGGGGCGGCGGGTCCAGAGTCGGATCGGAATCCGCCACAATGGGCTCGGGGGTTGGTTGTCGCCAAACTGCATACCAGGCGACAAGTCCGGCGGAGATACTCACGAAGGTGATAAACACTATGAGTTGCAGACGAATGGTTCCCATTGCACCAGCCATGTGTTACCGATTGAGTAATTCGATAGATGACTTCCAGCTTAACCGCTTGGCATCGATTTAGCACGCCAAGGCAGTGTGAAGTTCGCTAAGGAATCGTTCCAGATCGGCAGGGGTATTGTAGCCATGAATGGCCACGCGCAACCGGCCAGCATGGTACATTACATGGACGTTGGCACGCAGTAAGCGCTGGTGAATTTCCTCGCATCGCGGGTGACGAAAGGCCACGATGCCTGCCAGGTGCTGCGGATCGTCGGGGGTCAACAATTCGACCGGCAACCGCTTCAGCTCGGTCAGGCACTCCCACACCAGCGGGTCCGCAGCCGTGGCAATTTGAGCTACACCAACCTCACGCAGATACTCCAGAGCCGCATGAATGGCATAAACCGCGGGATAGTTCGGCATGCCCACGGTAAACCCCGCGGCACCCGGCTTGCTGATCACTTTGTCGAAGCGATCCGGCCCGAAAGGATCTTCCAGATTAAACCAGCCCCCCGCCGGTACGGTCCAGTCCGCTGCTCGCTTAGCGGGAACTCCGACCAAACCGCCACCATGAGAGGCGAGCATCCATTTGTGGGTGCTACTGATGATCAAATCGGCTCCGGTCAGGTCCAAGGGTATCCGCCCCAGAGCTTGGGTGATATCCACGGCCACAAGCGCCGACGAATGTCGCCGCACGGCATCCACGAGTTCGGGCACCAGTATCCGGAAGCCATTGTAAAAGCTGACCAGGGAAACCGTAACCAACCGGGTACGCGGCCCCAAGAGCGGAATGAGTTGCTCCACCCGCAAGGCGCCAGCCTGCTGACGCCAGATACGCACCGTGGCCGGACACGATGGCTGCAACCAGGGCGTCGCCCCTGCCGGGAAGTCGAGATCGTTCACGACCACCTCATCGCCATCCCGCAAACGCAAAGCCAAGGCGGCCAGGTTGTACGCTTCAGAAGAACAGGAACAGATGCCGACCTCTGCGGGTGTCAATCCCAAGAATTCCGCAACCCGCGACTTAGCTGCCTCCCAGTGCTGGGCATGCGCCTGGCGACCGTCCATTCCCCGTTGCTTATCGAGGAAATACTGTTGCAGTGCCTCTCCCACCGCCACTGGCGGAATACCCTCCGCAGCAGTGTTCAGATACGTCATTGTTGACAACGACGGGAAATCACGGTGGCGTTGGGATTCAGTCAGCATGCCAGTTCGCTCGAGTGAGTGCGAGGGTCAATTCTGTGATCAATTCCAATACCGGTGTATGGTTGATTGGGGGGTACTCAGAGGTGGGTAACCCACTCAGCATCGAATACGGCATCGTCGGCATCGTGTGCGGGTGGTCCGGTGATGAGCCAGGCTGTCCACCCGAGGCGAGGGACTGCACCGCTGGGTTCACCCAGGCGTGCTGCAGGCACCTCTGCAGCAGCCAGCACTAACTGGATGTCGAATTCCAGTTCCACACCGACAAACAGGCGAGCCAACTGCGCAACCAGAAAGAACGACTTTCGCACAGTTACCGGCTCGCGGTCTGGCAAAAGCTCCTCAAATTGGGTGAAGTTGAGCGGACCAAGCCGGATCCGGAATCGCGATTGCACATCCCAGGTGCGGGAGCCGGCGATCGAATTGATTCCTAAGATGCCAAACTCCCCCAGCCGTGTTTGCGCTTCTTCCGGAATATCCAGCCACCGGCCACAGAATTGCTGGATCTGAACCGGAAGGCGGAAGTACTTCTCAAGTAGGGTCTGAAGATTCGACGCATTGCGGGGCCGCTGCGCGAAGAATCCCGCGAAATAGAGCAAAGCCAGGTCGTCGATGTGGGCCAGGCGATCGTGAGCACTATCGGAAGCGGGGTGGCCGTCATCACCTGGGAAGAAAAGATGATGTTCGGGTAGGGCATCTGGATTCACCCGCCGGACCTGCAATCGGTCCTGCAACCCGGCAGTGCCTAACCCCATCAGGCTGCGAATACTCAGTGTGAATGGATCCGTTGGGGACCGAAAAGCTTCACCGCGATCGTAGGGCAGATAGAATCGGTATTTCTCCCATGCGCGGTAGAACAACGAAATAAGGCGGTGATTGAACAGATCCAACCAATCGCGCAAGGCTCGACGTTCCGCACCGCGCTCATCCCGGTACAAGTCCAAAAGCCTCTGGGTGTAATGCAAGGGCAAAACACCGGATGGCCCATACAGTCCAAAGAACGTGACCGAAAGCACGGGATAGGGTCGATCCTTGTTTGGCAAATCTAGCTCGACGATTTGACTGGGCGGGAAAGCCATCGAGAGCTGAGGACGAAAGCGGGCAATCTCCTCTTCCGGCGGACCATCGTGCCCAACCGGAACGCGTTGCGGAGTAAGTTTCTCCAGCAGCCGTACCGCCTGAAAGAAATCAAACTCAAAGAACTCATGAGTGAACTTGTCCTTCGGCGAGGGCATGCCAACCTCTCCATCGACTTCCCGACTCATCTACCCGATCGGTTGTTCACCGGCCCGCGGCGACCAGCGCTTCAGGATACCGTCCCGCTGACGATAGCGAACGACCAATTGCGTGAAGGAGTTTACCGACGCGTACAATGCAAAGAAGCGCTCCAACATCGTTGCAAACAGTACCCCACTGGCCCCCACGAAACTTTCTTCATCCAGTTCCAAGGTGATCTCCAATCCGCGGGCAAAACCCGCCAACTCGCCGTGGCCAATCCAACGCGTAGTGCGCCGGCTCGCGATGCTAAGTATGCCGTCGATCGCCTGTCGGGCCAGTGCTGCCGGGCCCGGATCCGCTACCGGGTCGGTCAGATCGTAGAGCCGTAACAGACTCTTCAGGGCCTCGACTCCAATTGTGTCACTGGTCAGGGAAAGGTGATTCAAATTCAGGTGCGAAATCAAATGCCAGTAGCGATGGCGGGGCGACTGAGGACGAAGGGATCCCGTCGGGTTCCGAACCGTGCGGGCTTTGACGCCGGGGGCAGCAAAGTCAAGCTGCATCCGAACTTCCTCCCCGACTCGCGGCAAGCGGGTGGGGAGATCACGATTCGTGCACAGAGTGCGGATGACGAGCGTTTCACCCGTCGCGGAAACCGGGTCAAAGCCGCTATCAACGAGATGAAGAAACACTTCTGTTCCCCGATCGTCGGGCAACAGGCCCGGCCGTCGGGTGGCATACCAGAATGCATGGCGATCCGCACGGCACTGACCGTGGCGGAAGTGGTAAAACGGTTGATATTCGACATCACGGCCGTCGGCACGGGCCGCCGTGACGGATAGCACGGAATAAACTTCGTACCCGCTTGGATAGCCCACCTCAGGGATGATTTTGTACTCGGGCCGGGTATGGGTGAGTGGAATGGGCTCGGCCGTCAGCTCAAACAGATTGATGACCGGCGTGCAACCCAGGCGAAACATCCCGGGTTCGAGGAGTGTTTCGAGCCGGGGGTGCGACCGATCCAGAAAGATCACCAGATCCAGTTGGCGAACCGCTCCAACTGCTGCCCGAAGTTGAGACCAACCACTCACTTCCAGGTACTGGAACTTGGGAGCATAAGCGAAGTACTCCGTCAAAAGCCGATAACCGGCGAAAACATTAGGCGGATAAGGTAAGAGGCTGTCACTCAGCTCGAAACCAACGGGATGGATCGCTTCCGCCGCGGGTCGGTTCACCACCACACCGGGACGCTCGGGCGAGACCAGTGCAACCTCAAGAGCATGATTGAAGAGCAAATCGTACAAGGGGGCAGTCAGTGTATTATCGCCCAGCAGATGAAAGCGAAGTGTTGGAAAATTGAGTTTATCCAAGAGACTATCACCGGCGATCTGAAGCCGAATCCGCAGGGCCGCCATCGCCTTGGGGGGCGGACGCAGCCCGGGTGGGAATGGCGGTGGGTGCAATTTCGCGGCACTTACATTGATGGGCCACAGCACCAGCGCGTAGCAGGTGCGATACTGACAAGGCATGAAGTCGCCGACACGGTCCGTAGTCAACCGGCTTCCGGGCGGTATGAGCACCCCATCGGGCGGTACCGGCCGCATGGGATCGAGTTCAAACTGAACGGTCGCCAGGGACGGAATGGGGGCGAGGCTGTGTGGGTACAGGACCGATAGAACCGCATCCGTTAACTCGGGAAACTCATCATGGATTTTGTGGCGGATGCGACCGGTTAGTAATGCAAACGCCTCGATCAGACGTTCGACATGCGGATCGGCCGAGCGGTCCCGTTCTAATTGCAAGCGGGCTGCGGCAACGGGATACTTCTGAGCAAATTCATGTGCCAGTTTGCGGATGAAATACAGCTCCGCCTGATAGTACGGGTACAGTTCCTCGCTCATGTCCGCGCCCGGGTGATGGGTCAGTGAGTCGCCGCGAGATCAGTTTGGCTCTGAGACCAGATATTTGCCCGTTCCCACTTCCAAAATGGTATCAAACGCCACTTCCGGTGCCGGATCAACTGCCAAACAGGCATCGATTCGGAATTTTAACGAAAAACTGGTCTCATCCCTGTGCTCGAGTAGAGTCACCTTGACGCGCCGCAAGCGAGGCTCAAACCGCTCGATGGCGTTACGAATGGCACGGGCGATCGCGCTTCGCTGATTGGGGTCGAGGGCCTGAACCGAAGCCAGATCTGGCAGACCATAAGTCAGGATGGAATCTCTCACCTCGGAGTACTCCGCTGGAATGTCCAAAGTCGTTTGGACACTATTCAGCAAATCTTCCAGATCACGGAGGACCACGCGATACATCTGGTCCACCGTGTAACCCGTATGGGCAGCCGTTCCGCCCGACTCGGGGTCGATGAGTCGATCGAGGATACTCGGCTGTAAGCCACGTTGAGGCTGATGAGGTGTTGGCACAGGTTACCGGGTCACGTTAGGCTCGGACGACTAAGCTGTCGGGGCTTGTCCGCCAAATAACTTCATTGTAGCCGGACGGTCTGCTGAATTGATCCCATAACCATATGGGCTGCCCAACCAGCCCCCCGGAAGCCCGTGGCGTTTGTTCTGGTATTCCGCATCACTTGACCTTGCATCCCGGGCATGAACGGCCGCAGGCTGGCGTCGCCGGCTTGAACCGAAATCTCGCCAAGACAAGGTTCATGGATCTGGTCACTCGAGGGTACTGAAAGCTTGGACCCACCATTAAACCATTACGTCATGAACCCACTGCATTATCGCCGTGAGAACTCTCCTTGAGACGAATTGTGTTTTCAGGAAGCAGCTGTGATGAGTAGTTCGTTGACCGTGCTGAACGGAACCCATTCAGACCCAACCTGGAACACACGACCGCCGGAACCTTGAAACACCCCGGCGTCGGTCTCCACCCAGACTGCTGCCCGCCCGAGCCGAACCTCGTCATCCGGGTGTGTCGAAGTGTCAGGGTACAGGCCCGGCAGGAACACGTCGCCACTTGTGCCATCGATCAGGGTAATGTTGGCTGGTCGGAGCACGAGGTCGCGCGGGCTTTGGGGCGGATTCATCACGATGCTGTGCACCTGCTCCAACGGTAACCAGGAGTAGACCCCGCTGGAAGCGAACACTTCGAGAACTGTACCCAAGCGGTTGTCACCATCGGAAATGCCTTCGAAGGGCTTGCCATCAAATGTTCCAGCCAACTGAGGAATCGCTGCATTGGCCTCATCAAGACGGGCGCGGGCCGTGGCAGCCTCTCCGCGGGCCAGGTAAGCCAGTACCTCCACCCGTTGCCGCACATGCTCTGGTGCGCTGGCAGGAATTTTCGGTTGGTCCGTCCCGGCAAAGACACGGCGACGACATGCCTCGGCGTCGAGGGCGTGGCGGTACTGCTCGATGGCGGCAGTCTGGCGGGGATCGTCGTAGCGTAACACGTCGAGTTGTTTTCGTGCCCGATCGAGTTCCCCAGTAAACAAGAAGAGTTCGAACAAGGCCAGGCGAGCCGCCTGATCGGCTGGTGCAGCCTTGACCGTCGCCACCTGCACGTCGATGGCCTCGCGCAGCTTACCGGCCCGGAACAATTCGATCGCGGTCATGACACACCCGAAGTTCAGGAGGAGTGGAGGGCCAAGATCCGGTTCGGGGAACTGGGCGATGCTCCCCGAACCCGCGTAGTCCGCCGCAAATTGATGTGGTCAGACCTTCTTGTTCTTCTTGAGATCCCAGCCTGCAGTGACCGCCGAGCCAAGGGTACCGTCCGGCAACTGCGGTTTGTACTCGAATTCGATCTTGGCAAAGTTGATCGAGATCGTATCTGTGGGCACGACATCCCCAGTGCTTCCCGACGTTGAGTATGCGGAGATGTGACACTCCGAGAACTTGACAATCAGGAATTCCTGCTGTTCACCCCCCGCCTTCCGACAGGTAAGCGTGACGCTGGGGATGTGTTGACCGCTAGCACAGTACAGCATCAGGATCGGAGTTGCTTTACAGGCGTACATGCTGCAGGAGAAGTCCTCCATGGACACCTTCCCGGCCCCACCACCTCCACCTGAAGCATGGGTACCGATATTTGATTCACTCCAGCTCCAGCTGATCAGTTCAATCTGCCCGCTGTGCTTTTCATCCGCGCTCTCACCTTCCACCCCGTCGATCTTCAGGAAATAATCGACTGATGCCATGACTCGTAATCCTCTTGTTCGGCCCGTTCATCCGGGCTCTCAGGTGGGACTTGTTTGGATTCGCCCGCCACCTGCATACGGTGCGACTCACCAGATTGATGCGGAATTCGCCTCTGCTTCGGACACCGGGCGACATTTTTTTCAGCCCGGGTGGGAACAAGGGCTACTTCCCAATTTGCTTAGCGACCAGGCGCAAGGAAATATCCAGCGCTTCCAGTTGGAAGTGGGGCCGCATGTGGGCCACCGCTCGGTACGAACCCGGTTGCCCCTCGACTTCCAGCACCTTGATTTCGGCCCAAGCCAGTGGTTTACGGGCCTTCATTTCTTCGCCAGCGGTCTCGGGGCTAGCGAGGGTGTAGTTGTTGATCCAGGTGTTCAACCACTTCTCCAACTCGGCCCGTTCCATAAATGACCCGACCCGGTTCCGCACCATGACCTTCAGGAAATGGGCGAAACGGGAGACGCACAACAATTGGTTGATTCGTGTGGTGAGGAAATGGCTGGCCGTGGCTTCGGCACCTTTCGGGCCACCATATTTGATCGGTTTCTGACAACTGGTCGCCGACATGAAGGCCGCGAAGTCCCGCCCCTTGCAATGCACTAGGGACAGAAACCCGAGCTTTTCCAGTTCTTGTTCGCGGCGATCGGTGATACCGATTTCCGTAGGGCACTTCATCGCAACGTCGCCATCGTCCGTGGGGAACGTGTGGACGGGCAGACCCTCCACTTTACCCCCACCCTCAACACCGCGCGTGCGTGCCAACCAACCGTACTTATCGAAGGCATCCGTGATACGAGCTGCATAAGCCCAGGCGGAACTCATCCATAGGTACTTGTCGTGATTGGTACCATCCACGTTCTCTTCAAAATTGAACTCGGGGACTTTTGCCCACTTTTCACCGTAGACTTCTCGGGCCAACACACGGGGACAGGTCAAGGCAACATAGCGGGAATCTTCCGACTCCCGGAACGACTTCCAGGCGGCGAGATCGGGGTGATCTTCCGGCAACTTGGAAGCCAGATCCCGTGGGCCCGCCAGCTCCGAGAATCGGTCCATGTCGAATGACTGAGGACTGACTGCTGCCACGAATGGGGCATGAGCCATTGCCGCAATCCCAGCCAAGCCCGAGAGCAGTCGGACATCCGCCGTGCGGCGGACGTTGAAGTCATAATCCCCAACTAAAAGTCCATAAGGGAAGCCACCCAAAATGCCGTATTCTTCCTCGTAAACCTTCTTGAACGTCTCGGACATATCGAACTCGACAGCCTTTTCGAGATCCTTCGCAACTTCCTCCTTGGTGGCGTTAAGAACCCGCAGTTTGAGATGCTGACCGGTATTGGTCTGTTTCACCAGGTAGTGCAGCCCACGCCAGGTTGCTTCCAGTTTCTGGAAGGCGGGATGGTGCAAGATCTCGTTGATTTGCGCCGTCAACTTTTGATCAATCGCGCTGATCCACAGCTTGATGTTCGTTTCGACATCCTTGTTCACAGCTTGGGACTTGATGGATTCCCCCAAAAAATCATTAAGCGCGGCCAAGATCCGTTTCCGGCCGGTGGGGTCGGAATCCACCTTAGTTTTCTTGGCATAATCATTCAGCCAGGCTTGCGGATCAAATTCAGTAGTCGTGGGGGCTGCCGCCCCGGTTGCGGCGGTGGTGTTCTCTTCAGCCATAGTAGTGCTCGTTGAGGACAAGGGTTAGAAAGCAAGCAGGGTTGCGGTCCACTGGGTCTGTAATTTGGGCTTTGCGTGTCTCATCGGTCGAACGGTTCCCGTCGCCCGGGTACCCATCCGCGCTGACAGTGTGGATCCGGCCATTCGCCACTGCTTCGGCGACCCGAATCGCAGCTTAATTCTCTTTTGGTGAGTTCCCACTGTCTTGCTGTAATGCCGCCAGCAAGGCCTGTTTTTTCTCTGTGTTGCCGATCACCTCGCTGAGCATCTTTTCCAAAGCATCGTTCCCTTCCATTTTGCCCAGGAGCTCAACGAGTTTTTTTCGCATCTGCAGCAGTTCGTTGAGCACCGGCACCTGTTCAGCGATGCGGCCCGGTTCGAAGTCGGCCATGCTCTTAAATTGCAACTCGACATTGAGGAGTTCGTCGGGTTTGTCGCTGACCTTATTAGGAACACGAATCGCCACGCGGGGTGCCGCCCGTTCCATGACATCGTTAAACGTGTCGCGGTCGATGGGGACAAATTTACGCTGTTTCAACGGTTTATTGGCCTCCTTGGGCATCCCCGAGAGGTCGGCCATGATCCCTACCACGAAAGGCAATTCCAAAATTGGTTCCATCCCGAAGGTTTCAACCTTGCAGTCGATCGTTACTCGCGGTGGTCGAATCCGCTTTTCTTTGTCCTGATAGCTTTCTGGCATGATGAACCTCACAGGCCGAGTGTGAAATACACAGCGGGGGGTCTGGATGACCCGCCGCTGACAACTCTATACGCAAAGACATGGTTTTCTGGACACAATCATACCATTGTCATCTCCACGAGTGGGGACAGAAATCGGGATTTCATTCCAATAACTGGATTAGTGCGTGTTCACAGTCGCTTGGACTCTGTTTGTTCGGGTTTGAGCAGATCTACCGACTCGAAGAGTTTACCGGCCTTCCCGTGGCGAGGGTATCGTTTCGGGAAGAATGCTCTCCGCCCGAACCGTGGCATCGGGGGCTGACGCGACCCAACTTAACCCAATTCGGCAAGCCAACTTTGTGCCTAGCCGGACATGCGAGCAGGCCAAACCTCGCCGAAATGGAAGCGAATCTAGTTCTTTAAGCCAACCTCGGTGAAAGTGTCCGGACCGAAGTTGGCCGTGAGATTGGGGTTGCGGAAGTAGTAGGCAGCGAGGAGGTAGCCATCAGGGCGGTACAGCTCCGTACCGACTTGCAGCCAAGTCTCGGCGTCGATCATGATCCGCACACGGGTGAATCCCTCTGCGGCCAAAGTCTTGGCGTCGGTCTTCGGTTGGCCGCCAACTTCGAACGCATCGACTTCCGGATGGGGGCAGGACCGTTCGACCACGTGGCAGAGACGGCCATCAAGGGCAGCGATGGGAGTAAGGCCCAGGTACTGGGTGGTCAGTGAACCGACTTGCTGGCGCTGCTTCCAGGCATCGTAAGTTCGCAACATGCCACGGTAGAGACCAGCATCGCGAATACAGTAGCGCGATTGCCCTTGGGCCAGTGGATCGGCCGCCGGGATACTGCTGGTCTTGGCCAGGCGGGCGTCCGGTCGCCAGGTGGTCACCTTGCCACCAGTGCCGTGCGGAGGCGGCATCTCACTATACAACGTACCACGAATCTCCGAGCCAAGGAAACTCCGCGCACCAGACTGCCACTTCATCAGTACCTCGATGCAGGATTTTCCGGTGGCGGGGTCGGGGACATCACCTCGCACATACAGCGCAATAACTTCTTCGTGCGGTTCCTTGGGCGGTTTGGGATCACCCTTGACACGTTCTTTTTTGATCAGTGTTGCGGTGAAATTGCCGTTGGTTTCGCGCTGATATCGCTTGAGGCAGGCCTCGAGCATGCGAACTGGGTCGGTTTGGGCCAGCTGAGCAAATTCTTCGGGTGTGGGCAGTCGCTCATGATCGTCCTGATAAACCGGTGCCTCGGGCGGTGGCGGCGGTTCCCGGAAAAAACGGGCATAAACCCCAGTTCCCAGTCCCAGACCCGAAAGTAGCAATAAGCCCCACACGATGCGTTGCATCAAGCGGCCTCCGGTTTGGGTTGACGGCGTGGAAAGTGTACCCATCCTGAAGTGATTCAACAACGCCCGAACCCGACCCTGGACGTTACGACGCATGAGTGGCTCACCATTTTGACTGGCTTATCCGCACGACCCTAGTTCCGTGTTCGACCGCAACAACCGGGAAACTCCAGTTGAACTTTTTGATAGCCGATATTATCTGACCGACAGATGGGTGCGACGTGACCCGGCAGGTGGCGGGACATGAAGCGAATTATCTGGATCGTCTTGCTGGTATTGGGTGTTGGCGGCACGGCGACTTGGGCTGGGCCGCTCCGAGCCCGATCGTCCCCCCGCGGCCAGGCTCCGCACGCTACTCCGGTGCAGGAGTACCGCACTTATTGTTTTGGTTGGGGGGCCGATCAGAACCAACCGGACAATCGTCCATTGGTCTGGGTCCTCGACGGCGCGGGCGATCTGAAGGGGTGCTCAACTGCACTGGCACAAGCGAATGTGCTCTGTGGTGAACCGATCGTGCTCGCCCCCTTCCCTTGGTCGCATGGTTATCGCAAACTCCTGAAGGATCAGATTGACACCCTACATGCCCGCCAGCAAGGATTCCGCTTGGCGCAGGCGATTCAACAGCGTAAGGCCCTGGAACCCGGACGGCGGGTGGTGGTCGTCGGGCATAGCGCGGGCTGCGCCATTGCCCTGGCCGCGGGGGATGTTCTCCCGCCGGATACCGTGGACCGGTTTATTCTGCTGGCTCCCAGTGTCTCGACGGGTTACGACCTGCGTCGCACCATCCACTCCGCAAAGGAAGGTCTGGACGTGTATTGCAGCAAAAAAGACTGGGTAGCACTGGGGTTTGTGATCCGGGTTGTGGGGACTACCGACAACCCCACTTCCAGGACCGCGGCCGGTCGCCATGGGTTCCAACCAACCGGCCCCACGGCACTGAATGCCTGGGAAGCGGCACGCTTTCGACAACACTTCTGGTCACCTGAGGTGGCTTGGACCGGACACGCCGGTGGTCACCATGGAATGTTTGCCCCCGCCTTTATCCAAACTTACCTGATGCCGCTGATGACGGGTTCATGAGGGCCGGAGCAACCGCCCGATAGCCGCGATGCGATTCGGAACGCTATGCTTAGGCAGGAGGCCCGTGGAATGGGACGGCACTGGAACCCGGCGATCGTGTTGAGCCTCGTATTTGTGACATCGGGTCTCGGTCAGGATCGCCCGGTGGAGTTGCCACCACTATTAACCCCTCCGCCTTCCGATGCACATCCCGTGGCCCCCTTGATCCCCCATGGGCCAGCCGGCGAATATGATCACGGTTATCTCTATTTGCCGCAGATCGCTCCGAGCGAGGTCAACGGGACGCCGACGTGCGGGCCCTGGGGTCGCTGGTGGATCGACGCGGCACTGGAACTCGTCTGGACCAAACCGAGCACTCTCCAAGAAAACTTACGACTCCGTCCACCCACTCTCATGGGAGAAACGATTCCCGGGCTGGTGCTGCCACTAAGGGGCATGCAAACTACCCAGTTCCAAGCTGGCTTTGGGTTAAGCGTCGGGCGGTGGTTTGGTGAAACGAACCGCTACGGGGTAGACGCCAGCTTCTTGACGCTTGGTGGCACGGATCAGACCTTCCTCGGGTACGCCCCCGGTTTGCTTGTGGTTTTTCCTAACGGGGCAAACACCTCGGCACCACAGGTCATAGTGCTACCGCCACCTTTGGCCAGTTCCATCGTGACGGTGTTCCCGACGACCCTATCAACCTGGTACACCGCCGCGGATGTGAATTATCGCCACAACCTGATCTGTCGTCCGAGTGCTCGGATCGACGCGCTCGCAGGTTATCGGTTTGCTTATCTGCAAGACGAGTTGTACCTGGGCGAACCGCCGAACTCCTCAGCCGACACGCATGGGGAGAATCGGGCCATGGTCAGCAATCCGTTTCACGGCGGGCAAATTGGGTTGACGGGGGAAGTACGTGCCGATCGCTGGTACGTGATGGCGACAGCCAAGGTGGCATTTGGCGTGGTGACCCCTGCGGTATGCGCGACGGGACTGTTTATCGGAGCGGAGGGAGTCCGGACCGTGGGTGGTCGCACCCTGCTTGCTACCCTCTCTTCCCCGACCATCAATCAGTTCGCCGTTCTGCCGATGCTGAATGTTACTTTAGGCCGGCAACTGGGCCAACACACTCGTCTTTTTGCAGGTTATTCCTTCCAGTATCTCAGCCACGTCGGCCGGATTGGCGAGGTTCTCAATGCCAACCTGAACACGCTGAGCCTGACGGATTATTGGGTGCAATCGGTCAACCTAGGTGTGGAAATCCGGTTTTAGGCTGGGTTCTTACTAACAAGCGGTAGTGAAGATCACCGGGTCGAGCGGCCAACGGCTTCCATCGTCAGCACATCGCGATTATGGTGTACCCCATCTACTTTCCTACTTGCCGATCGAACAGTGTCCTGAAATGATGAGACAACCACTTTAGCGTCGGGCGGTGGTGGCCAACCGCTGGAGCTCCTGCACCGCGGCGGCGGGTCCTGTTGGCGCAGCGAAGATCGCCGTGCCGGCCACAAACACAGTGGCACCGGCCGCTGCAGCCAATGAAATTGTTGTCGTATCGATTCCACCATCCACCTCGATCTCGCAGGTGGGGTTAGTCTGCTCCACCAAGGCGCGCAGTTGCTTGATGCGGGCCGTACTCTCGGGTAGGAATGCTTGGCCTCCAAAACCAGGAAACACGGTCATACACAGCACCAGATCGATCTCTCGCAAATAGGGCTCAACTCGGGGTACCGGCATGTCCGGGTTGAAGGCCAAGCCCACCTTTTTGCCCAGCCCCCGGCGAATGTGTTCCAGCAGGGGCCTGGGATCGGGCAAGACTTCCAGGTGAACAATCAGAGTATCCGCCCCTGCCTTAACAAAACCATCGAGGAACCGGGCGGGGTCTTCGACCATCAGATGGACTTCGAGCGGCAAGGCGGTCACCGGCCGCAACCCTTTCACCACGACCGCTCCCATACTCAGGTTGGGGACGAAGTGACCATCCATCACATCCACATGTATCCGATTGGCTCCCGCCGCCTCGACTTCCCGAACCAGTTCACCAAGCCGGGAAAAATCAGCGGATAAAATCGACGGTGCAATCATTGAGTCGCTCCGAAAACCGGCTGACTGGCAGCTGGTCGCTTTGGATCAATAGCGCACAGGCTTGACGCAGGTCGTTCAAGCTTGTTTTACAACTGGAAGTGCGGATCCCAAAACCCAAAACTGCTGACATGGCCTACAACTTTCCCATTGCCCGTAAGTTACTTGTTCTGGCCGGGAAGGCTCGTCGCAACTGGCTCGTACGGCATCAGAACCCGTTGAACTTTTGGATCCATCTCATCGGCATCCCCCTCGCGTTAGTGGGGTTGATCCTACTATTCTTGGCTCCGTGGTACTGGGGAGTCGGTGCCATCATGTTCGGTTATCTGCTGCAATGGATCGGCCACCGCGTCGAAGGGAACGACGTGGGAGAATTTATTCCGATCAAGCGGTTATTCGGATTGCCTGTGGTGGCTATTGCCCCGCAATTCCTGGCAGCGAATCAGTCCACCCCACATGCCTGACTTGCGCAGTATGCTGATTGCACCAGACACCGAACTTGAGCTTTTTTCACCAGATTCACTCCAGAAAGCAGACTTAAAGCGGAAAAGTCCCTTCAACCGCTAAGTCGTATCAATTCTGGTCCCCTTTCCTGCCGATGGTTTGAGAGCCGACGCTCTGGAATCGGGGGATTTCCGGGTTGTTGCGCGGGCCGGGACGGGGGAAACAATGAGCCGGAACCGTTGGGTCAAGCGGATGCTCGCCGGGCTGCTGGCACTGGGGCCCACCAGTGGTTGCAAACAACAACTGTTTCTTGAGCCGGGAGACTACCACGATGCTGTGATGAACACGCTCCCACGTGGCCTGGAGACGAACCCGCACGATACGATCGTGCCCGACCGAGTGGATCAAATCGCAAACCCGGCGACTGTGCTTGATCCAAATCGACCCGCCCGATTTATCACGCTCAAAGAGTGTATCGCCATCGCACTGGAGCAAGGCAACACTGGCTCACAGGGTCAACCGGGCTTAAAGGTCGATAATTTGCCAGGTTTCAATGCCGGCCAGTATTTCAACAACACCGATTCGATTCGGGTGCTGGCCATTGACCCGGCAATCGTAGCAAGTGACCTTGAGCGGGCCCTGTCAAAGTTTGATGCCCGCTGGATCACCAGCTTGCAATGGCAGAAGATTGACCAGCCGGTTGCAGTGCAATTCGTCAAGTTCCAAAACAGTCAGGACACAGCGAATCTGACCAGCACCCTGGCCAAGCCGTTGCCCACGGGTGGTGTTGCTGGCATCACGTTCAGTACGAACTACTCCAAGTTCGACAGCGGGGCCAGCCCGTTCGGCAACTTCGTCAACCCGAACTACACACCGCGGGTTCAATTCACCTTCGAGCAACCATTGTTGCGTCTATTTGGCGTCGAAATTAACCAGCTCACCCCCAACCATCCTGGTAGCCAATTGCTTAATATCCAGCCGTTGGGAGGCAACGGCACGCAGGGCATCTTGATTAACCGCATTCGCTTAGATCAGCAAAAAGCGGCGTTCGACATCCGTGTTAATGGGCTGCTGCTCAGCGTAGAGGCGGCATATTGGAATCTGTATGCTGCGTATTATAACCTTTACGCCCAGACCGAGGGCTTGCGGCAAGCGTATGAAGGTTTCCGATTCACGCAGATACGGGTGCAGATCGGCACAGATCCCCCGCAAAACCTCGATCAAGCGCGCGCGCAGTTCGAACGATTCCGGAGCCAAGTTTACGAGGCCCGCGGCCAGGTACTCGATGCCGAGCGACAACTCCGTGGCCATCTCAGCCTCCGCAGCGACGACGGCACTCGCCTGGTCCCGATTGATCAGCCGAACTTGGCCCCATACCAACCCGACTTCAACGAGGCCGCCAATGAAACCATGGCGAACCTCCCCGAGCTGCTCATCGCCCGGCAGGATCTGAAAACCCAGCAACTGAATTTGCTGTTGCAGAAGAACCTGCGCCGGCCCGATCTACGGGCCTTCGGCACCTACGACATCGCGGGGCTGGGCACCCGTCTCGATGGTCGTGAATTTGCCGACGATGCCCGAACCATTCCGGGTAACGCCCTGACGAGCCTCGCCAACAATCAGTTCAATAGCTGGACCATCGGCTTCCGCCTTGACATTCCGATTGGGTTCCGAGATGCGAATGCGCTTGTCCGCCAAGCCCAATTGAACCTCGCCAAGAGCTACTACGGTCTACGCGATTCTGAACTCAAGGCGCTGGAAATTCTCGTTGATCGCTATCGCCGGGTGATCCAGACGCACGCTCTAATTGGAACACGGCAAGCGGAACGCGAGGCTTTGCAACAATATGTCGCCAAAATCAAGATTTTAATCGATACGGGTCGCTGGCAGCCGGCCGACTTCCTGAATTACCTGACGGTGCAACAACAATTGGCCGCCGCGTTGGCTAATGAATTCCGAGCCGTGGCCGACTACAACACAGCCCTCGCCGCGTTCGAGTACGCCAAGGGCACCATTCAACAGTACAACAACGTGACCGTATCTGAAGGGCCGTTGCCACCGTGGGCTCAGAAGAAGGCAGCCGACCATATTCGAGAACGAACCGAAGCAGCCCTCAAGCTCCGGGAACGTGATGTGACGCCCCCGCCGGGTGGTCCAGGGATTCTCGGTGGCGGTACCGTAGGTCCGGCGGTTGGAACTGGGCTGGTCGATAAGCTCCCGCCCTTCGCCCTGCCGCAAGAACCGGTACCTGATAAGCTGCCGGAAGGCAACCCAGCCGACCCGAAAATGGTCCCAAAGCTGCAGCCCAAGTCGGATCAGCTGGTCCCACCAATGGGCAGCAGCGGAGCTAGCCGATCGAACACAAGCCCAAACGGCTTACCAAACATCCCAAGGAGCTTGCCGGTCAGCAACTCCCAAGGCTCGCCGGCACCGAACGGTACTGGGCCTGCAGCCGGAGATTATTTCGAGCCTGTGGGAACCGTGGGCTTGCCGCCCCGCGGAGTCAACGGACCCGCAACCCGGCCCAGCGATGCAACAGCTCCACCGGCAAGTTCAACGGGCGGGACGGTAAAAGCTCCACCTGTGCCAACCGGGAGCTTGCCTGCACCGCCGGCATTAGATCCGCTACCTGTGCCACCCCTATCGAATATCAAGCTTCCGGCTCCACCAGCGTTACCAAACATGGGTGCTGATGCAGTCGAGTTTGGACCAGCGGGGAGTGTGCTTCCGCTTCCCGCACCACCGGAAACCCGCTATCCGTCGTCAGCTCGCTGAAATAGAGATTTGGCAGGTGGAGCCTTGAATCGCTTCACCTGCCGGATAGTCGGTACGTTGCGGTTGTGGTTAACGGCTCCACCACTTTACCGCCCCACCCAGCCGATCGATTTCCCGACGGAAAAGCTCCGCCTGTTCGGATGTAAAGGCTACCTGCGGCAATCGCACGGGTCCCAGTTCCACACCCCGTTGCCGCATCAACTCCTTCGCCGCCGCCAGATAACCAACCCGAAACATGACCTGAACCAGTTCGACAGCCTCGAACTGTAAAGCTTGTGCTGTCGGCAGGTCACCAGCTTCCAGTGCCGTAATCAGCTTGTGAAAGTGTGGCGCGGCAAAGTTGTAGCCGCTCCCAACGGCCCCCCGTCCACCCAGTGAAAGCGCTGCGAGCAATTGTTCGTCCATTCCGAACAGAATATCGAAGCGACCGCCGGCCGCACGGATCAGCCGCTGATAGGTCATCAGGTCCGGGTTGGTAAACTTCACTCCGGTGAGGTTCGGGATACGTGCAGCAGCGGTTTCGATCCAATCGGCTACAGGGAAATTTACGCCCGTGAGCATGGGGATATCGTAAAAGTAGAAGGCGGTGCGCGGGGCAGCCGCAGCAACTTCGCGGCAACACTCGATAAGTACCTCGGCGGTACGGGGCTTGAAATAATTCGGGCTAAGCATGGCGACGGCTGCTGCACCTACCGATTGAGCTTGTGCGGCCAGTGCTCGGCTTTCTGAAAGGCAATTCGCTCCCACATGAGCAACCAACCGCACCGCGGTTCCCTTCAAAACGTCGGCCCACCGTTGGAGGAGTGCTTGCCGCTCCTCCAGTAGCAATGAACTGAATTCACCCGTCGTTCCACCCACGAAGACCCCCGCGACGCCATCCGCGACCAGCAACTCGGCTTGCTTCTCGACCGCGTCTAGGTGAAGGTCACCTTGAGGGGTAAATGGGGTGAGGACGGCCGGAACCAGGCCAACAAAAGGTGTCGTCATGGGTGTGAATTGTGCTGAAGTTGTCCTGAACTCACCACTTCACTGAATACGTACCGATCGGGGTTTTACAAGGAACAACAATAGACCTGCGACCAGAATAAATCCCGCCGCGACCTGAAACGTGACTCCAAACGGAATATTCGCTTCCTTTAACCAACCGCCCACAAAAGTCATGATTCCACCTGCCGTGGTGCCAACAAAGTTCAACAGTCCATAGCCGGTGGCTCGATGCCGTATATCGGCCACTGTACACACAGCGGGCATCAAATTCGCATCCAGGAAGCCTTGGGACATCCCGACGATGAGAATTCCTCCAATAATCACGGGGACGTAGCTAGCCAGCCCGACACTGAACAAACACGGTGCGGCCAGGCAAAAACCGATGCCCGGAATTAAGGCCCGTGCCCGAGGTGTACGCAGGGCCCACCAATCCGAGAGAGTGCTGCCAATCAACATCCCGCCAAAGGCTGCAGCGTTAAACGTCATTGCCCCGTACACACCGGACCAAGTGAGACTGACTCCTAGCTCAAAATTAAAAAACGAGGGCAGCCAGTTGCGGACCGGCCAGTAAGCCGCACCATTCAGCGCGTTCATGAGGAGCAACAGTACGAAGCCCCGGGTGGTTAGCAACGCCTGAAAGGGGTTACCCGGATGACTGAAGTTGGCTATGCCTGGCCCGGCGGGAGGTTGAATCGGCCCATCGCTCACCGAATCAACATCCGGCACTCGTAAGACGATAATCAGCACCAAGGCATACCCGATACCAATCGATCCAAACAAGACGAAGGCAAAACGCCAGCCGAATTGCTCCGCAAACCAGCCGCCCAGCCCACCGAGAACTGACCCAACATAAACACCGCTCAGATGCAGCCCCGTGGCCCGGGATCGTGTGCGGCCGGTGTGATGATCAACAATCAACGCCACGGCCGCCGGCATGTAGAACGCCTCGCTTACCCCCAGGAATGCCCGAGCTACTAGCATTTGCGTGGAATTCGTCACGAAGCCAGTCAGTAAAGTCGCAGCCGACCAGATTGCAAGGCTGGTGATGATCACGGGCTTCCGGCCCACCCGATCTGCCAGGTAACCCGCAAACGGCGAGCAAATGCCATACACCCACAAAAAGATCGACGAAAACAAGCCGAAGCGGGCATCCGCAATTTCCAGTTCTGCCTTGATCGGCCGGGCCATCGTGACCAGGAGTTGCCGGTCCAGATAGTTGAGCACCGCGACAGCCCATAACAGCCCGACAATGATCCATGCGGCGCGTAATGTCGATTGGTTCACCGAACAACCCACCCTTGAACCCAGAAATCTCGATCGAATGTCGAAAGCGTAACAAGCACGGGGCTCTTCGTCATTGGGCATTCGACAATCTTGGTTCACGACCCTTGGCCGGTCAGAGGAGGAACGCGGAAGATCAAGTTCTGGCAGGTCGTGTACCTGGTGGGCTTCCGACGCGGGAGTCCATTAACGCGGGTGAGCTACTAAGGGCCGGTCACACAGGCCCATTCGAACACGATCATTTTCGGAGGGGCCCATGTCGGGCGGAGCAGAACGCCACTGAGGACCAGCGACCCCATCCTTGAAGCCCTCCGTGTACAAGCGTGTCATCACGCATTGATTGATACTCATGGGGGTGGTGACTTGAACCAGCAGATCTTGTCGTAAGGCCGTAAGATGATATTTCAACCCGGCGAGTTGGGCTTGCCCATAAAGGCTCATCAACTCCGAACGGCAATGGGCATACATGATCGCTTCCGTCGTAGCACCTAGGATGGGAAGCACATGCGGCTTGACTGAACTGGCATCCGGGTAAAGTTTTCCTGCGACCACGACATAGAGGTTACCATTGGCGCCTGGGAACACGGGTTGACCTTCCGGTGTGTTCGTGCGTGCGGCTCGAAACACAGCCGCCGGAACAAATAAGGGTGTCGTGACTCCACCATCCACGTGCAGCTGTCGAGCTGATTGACCGTCTACCTCCATTGAAAACGCCACCGGTGGGACCATCCCGGGGACGGACGCCGAGGCGAGTAAGACGTCGCGGAATAGCCGACACGCATGGGGGGAGTTCTGGCACGCAATGGCACCCATATCCCAGACCACGAATCGGCGTGTCTCCAGGTTGGTCGTCGCCACATAGAGCCGACGTCCCTTGCGGTGTTCTTCTGCGATTCGCTCAAGGACAACAGGCGTTACCTGTGATTCAATCAACTGCATCAGCGGCGCGGATGAGGCCACGGCATCCTTGAATGGAATGGTCACCCAAGTGCGGATGCGGAAAATGTCTTCGGCACGAACCCCCGTGTAGAGCTGTTCGAGCCGATTATCGTATTCTGGTCCCAAAAAGGCAAACGGGGCGGCCAGCGCTCCCGTGCTCACACCAGTTACGACGTCGAACTCCGGTCGAGTGCGGGATTGCGTCCAGCCCGCTAGAAACCCAGTCGAGTAGGCACCGTATAACCCGCCCCCCGATAATGCAAGAATGTGCCGAGGGGGACGGAGTCCCGGATCGGCGGTGAACGGAGCCTCGTGTTGAACACCCGCCGGAATGACAGAGGGCAATTCTGCCGGCCATAATGCACGTGCGCGCAGCTGGCGCAAGGGGCCTTGTCGTTGGGGTTGGCACCCGAGCAATAAGGCCAAGGTGATCAGACCTAGGGCACACAGACGGTTGCTTCGAGACAAGACGAGCTCAACCATGCCGGGATGCGTACCCACCTTGGCAGCTGCTTGTCAACCCATTCACCTTACACAATAGACAACACCAGCTTGGTCTTGATGAAATTCAACTGACATCACTGAATTTCTTAAATTGATCATTCCATCCAAATTACTCCTATCTCCGTGGTACGTCTGGGTAGAAGCGTCCAGATTCGTTTTTCAGAAAAGTCTATTTTTTAGGAATTTACCGTTTTTACCGGCATTTTTTTCTGCTGATGTTGAAATTCGTCTATATACTCTCCTTCCCGTACCTATGGAGGGTATGGGAAGGCCGAAACCTCAGGAGGTCTATCACGATGTTCACCGCGACTTTCGCCATCGTCCTGATTGCTGGTTTCAGCTCTGGCGCGAATGCAGCGATCCCGAACTTGCAAGTCGATTATGCTCAAGCGCGAGCGCTGGCGGCTGCCGACAACAAGCCCATGGCAGTCTTTATCGGCAATGGCGCTAAAACGATGGGGCAAATGCTAACAGACGGCACCATCTCGGCAGAGACTGCTAAATTGCTGCGTGAAAAATATGTGGCCCTATACATCGACACCAGTACAGATTCTGGGCAGGAACTGGCAGCTCGCTTTGGAATCACCACAGGTTTGGTGATCAGCGGCCCTGGCGGTAATGTACAAGCTTATCGCCATGTAGGGGCTGTCCGTGAAGCCGATCTGAACAAGCAACTCACTCACTATGCCACAGCCGGCCAGCCGACCAGTACCGTTTATGCCGGCGCTCCAACTGTTGCCAACGCCGTCTACCCGACTACGGGTTCCGCGAGCCCCGTCATCATACTCGGCGGCGGTTGCGCTAATGGTAGCTGTGGCACAGTGATTCCAGCAGGCGGCTACGTGATTCCCGGCAGCCCGATTGGCGGTTGCTCTACTGGCAATTGCCCCATTCGCCGTTGATTGATCCCCCTTGAGTTACCCACCAGCTCATGGAGCATTTCTGTGAGCTGGCCGGGTAAGCCATTCGTTACGTAGTAACGACCAAAACAGTATGTCCTCTAAGCGGTTCCGCCGAAATAACATCTTTAACAGGGTTCCCTCACAAACGAAACCGAGTTCCTTAAGTACGCGGCAACTGGCCCGCTTTCCCGCTAGGACTCGTGCTTGCAGCCGTTCCGCAGACTTATCGCGGAACATGAGATCGATCACTGGCCGACACGCTTCACCGACCAAAACCTGTCCCCAATTGGGCTCGCCAATCCAGCAACCCAATTTAGCGGTACGGTTAGGTTCGGAAACCCAAAAGCAGCTACAAAGCCCGATGGGAAGTCCGAGTGATTGCTAGGGGTCGGCTAGCCCCTCTCGACTGGGGTTCTTGCAGTACTCGTACAGTGCCCCCGCGTCCGCTTCCCTGAGCGGACGAAGGGTTTATCGCCGGGTGGTAAAGATCGGTGATTGCCACACGGGAGCCGTTAGCAAAAGGAAGCTCGCTGGGTTAGGAGTTTACCGGCCGTGGTCGAGTAACTCTCCTTCTACCGCGCGTCGATCAATCTGTGGAGTCGCTCCGAACTGTTCACACACCCGAGCAGCGTAACGATTGGCAAATTGGGCGCACTCTCGCAGGGGATTCCCCTCCAGATACCGGCATAACATTGCAGCGATGAACGCATCACCAGCTCCTACGGTATCGGCAACTTGAACGGCGACCCCCGGTTCTGTGATGGGATCACCATCCGCAGGATAGATGACACAACCGTGTGGGCCACGGGTCACGATCCAGGTCGCACGAGCTCCGACACAGGTCACATGGTCATTCATTAATCGCTGAAACGATCGTCCGCAGACCTGTGTCAACCTCTGCACCTCCAGTTCGTTGAGTTTGACCCAGTGCACCAAACGCAGTGTTTCGAATAAGCTCAAACAATGGACCTGCTGACGCAAATTAACATCAAACACACGCAAGCCGTTGGCCTGCTTCACCGCTTGACGAATTGTTTGGGCACTGATTCGACTTCGTTGGGCGAGCGTACCGAAGCAAATCGCCTTGGCTGATACAACTCGTTCGGCGAGCTCGGGGGTCCAGGTTATCCAGTCCCAGGCGACGTTTTCGGTGATCGTGTAACTTGGCTGGCCATCCGACGTCAGCGAAACTTGTACCGAGCCAGTGGTATGGTGCGGATCACTTTGGATAAACTCGTCGGATAGTCCGAGTTCCCGGACACGGTCCCGGAGTTGCTGTCCCCATTTGTCATTCCCGACACGGGAGATGATGGTGGCCGGGTGACCCAATTGATGGCAATGAAACGCGAAGTTGAACGGTGCTCCCCCCGCGACTCTGTGCCCATCAGGGTACACGTCCCAGAGCAGTTCGCCGATGCCAACGATGTGCGGAACCATGGCAAACCCAGCGGCTGTTTGGAAAGATCGCCACGCCAATTAACGGGGCACCCACGGAGCCGGGGTCTTGTTAAAGAAGGCAGTCAGACCCTGACGGCACTCGTCGCTCAGGCGAGGCTCCGCGCTCCCGCGAGCCAACTCCTCCACGGAAATTGCCTGATGCGAAGTCCGTCGGAGCAACTCCTTGGTTTGAGTCAGAGCATTGGGACCGCCCTCCGCTAAGGACCGCGCCCAGCGATCGGCCGTGTCGAACAGGCGATCGGCAGGAACGACTGCGTTAATTAAGTGCAATTGAAGCGCCTCGGCCGCGTCCAGGAGTTCGCCAGTTAGCAACAGCCAACGAGCCACTCGCTCCCCAACGTGGCGTAACAGATGCGGCATGACCATGGCGGCCACCAGCCCACGCCGCACTTCCGGGTAACCGAACTTTGCATCCGGAACGGCAATCGCGAGATCGCAAACACTAACCAGGCCGGCTCCACCGGCCACCGCAGCACCGTTTACGACGGCGATCGTGGGCTTGGGCAATTGGTAGATGAAATCAAATAGCGACGCTAAAGTCACCGCATCGCCCCAGACTTGCTCAGCAGAGGCTCCGAGCGTTCCGCGGAGTTCGTCCAGATCCATACCCGCACAAAACGCCGGACCCATACCGGTAAGCATCACACACCGGGCCGCTGGATCTCCTGCAGCGCGCTGGAATGCCTCGTTGATGGCCGCAATCAACCCTCGAGAGAGGGCATTGCGCTTGTCTGGTCGGTTCAGAGCAATCACAGCGGCAGGGCCACGGTGCGAATAGATAACGAGATCGGACATCAAGCGTCCTCCGGGCAAGGTGAGGAGTATCAGGCCGATGCCGGGGCGACTTGCGCGAGTAGCTCTTCGGGTACTTCGATTGGCATTCGCAAGAGTGCGACGGCCAATGTTTTGCCTTGAGTATCGCTGCGCAAGGATCGGCTAGCACCCCCAGCCAGTACGTCGTAGAGGAGAAAATTCCAAGCGCGAATATTCGGAACCGCAAATCGTTCCACACCCGTCAGCCCGAGTGGTGCGAAATACGATTGCACTCGTTCCGCTGTGAGGTGATCGTTCAACCACGCATAACCTGCATCAGTATAAGCGATGACGGCCACATTGGCATGATTGCCCTTGTCGCCGCTACGGCCATGAGCCAGCGTGGACAGCGATACAATCGGCATCAGAGCACCTCCACGACCGGTGTTACGGCGGATTTCTGAATAAGAGACGGCCAGTAAGCGAACACTTCGCGCACCGGCGGGCGGCCAGTGGTGTAACCCGTCGTCCCAGCAAAGCCGGCCGTGACTAAGGGAGCAAACTCCTTGGTAAATCGTTCAACGGCCGCTCGCCGGGGATCACGAACCGCAACGCGCAACACCACCTCGGGTGGGTCGCCCGTGGCCGGCACCACACCGGGTAGACAGTCTCCGGCTCCAAGTACTTCGACGTGCGTGGCGGCAAATGTCAACCCGGCGCGTTGCAATCGCTCCAACAGGATCGCTCCGGAACGGCGTGCCTTCCGCTCGGCTTGGGGCCCAGCGATGACCAATGTTCCCGCCGCCATGAAACCATCGCGGTAGGCAATCGACACCTTATACGTGTCTGTTGTACCATTGCCAGTGCCGCCCGTGACGGCAACCGCATCTACCCCGCTTGAGCTTAATTTTACCGTTGTGAAGTCCGCGATCACGTCGGGAGTGAAGTACTGGCTGGGGTCAGCGACTTCGTAGAGAAGTTGTTCAGATACGGTTTCGATATTCACTGTGCCGCCGCTGCCGGTGGGCTTGGTGATAATGAAAGTTCCATCCTCGGCAACTTCGGCGATGGGGTATCCGACGTCGCCAAGCCGCGTCCGATCATCGGCATTGATCCACAGGCCACCTGTTACCTGAGCTCCGCATTCAATGAGGTGCCCAGCAACCGTGGCTGCTGCGAGTCGATCTAAATCCGCCGCTCCAAACCCCCAACCAAACTCAAACGCCGCCGGGCCGACCGTCAAGGAGGCATCGGCGACACGGCCCGTCACGACAATTCGTGCCCCCCGTTTCAGGGCTTGTACGATGGGCTCGGCACCCAGATAAGCATTGGCGCTTACCACGCGGTCGCGAATCGTCTCCAGCGGTTGGCCGGTGTCGATATGATTGAGGGTGTGGCCCGCGGCCAATAATTCGTCGAGTTGGGGCATCAGATCATCACCACTAATCACACCGAATCGTAGCCCGTTCAGGCCCGCTCGAGCTGTTGCTTCCCGTGCTGCGCTTACGCAACCATGGGGATTCATACCCCCCGCGTTGGTGATGATCTTGAGTTGGGGCTGGTCCGCAAGAATGGGGGTCAACCGACTCAGAACGTCGATGAAGTCGGTCGCATAGCCACTTGCCGGGTTCTTCTGACGCTGAACTGCCAGGATCGACATGGTTAGCTCAGCCAGATATTCCAAAGTCAAGTAATCCAGCCGACCGTCAGCCGCCAAACGGATCGGAGCATCGAGGTTGTCACCCCAAAAGCCGCAGCCATTGCCGATTCGCACACTTTTCATGAAACCCACACCTCCCCTCGCTATCCTATTTACTCCAAGCAGGGGAATGGTGTGGCTGAGAGGGTTAGAGATTCAGGCAACCCCCGATTACACTGTTCAAGCATTTTGGGCTTCCACGGCTGGTTAGCTCATGGACACGTCACCAACGTCATCCGCAACTTCGGCCGGCACATTCTTCAACACTTCACGCGAAGCCCAAGTAGCGCTTGGTGTTTTATTGATCCTGACGATGGGTCTCTTGGCGTTCCGAGGCTACGGAAACGGGTTGCGAACCCATCCCACTGATGTCAAACCTCATTCGCTTAACCTGAACCGGGCCGAGCGAACGGAACTCGAACAGGTGCCCGGAATTGGCCCCACTTTGGCCAAAAGCATCGATGATTACCGCCGTCGGCATGGCCCCTTTCAATCGGTTGACGAGTTACAACAAGTGAAGGGAATCGGCCCGGCCACGTTGAACAAGGTGCGGTTGTTTTTCCACGTTGAACCCGAGCCCCCTTCCCCGCCCAACACAGAGATCCCAGAGCCCTTGGTGTTGGAACGCAAGCCAGCAACCCCTGGCAGAGCCACCCGGCCTGCGGGGCTCAGGAAGTTGCAGCCGGGTGATCCCCCCATCAACGTAAATAGCGCAACGCTCGAGGAGTTGATGCAGTTACCCGGCGTGGGTGCGGTCACGGCACAAAACATTATTGCCGCTCGAAGTGCAGAGCCATTTCGGACCCTGGCCGATCTCGACCGTGTCAAAAACATCGGCCCCAAGACACTGGACAAGCTCCGTCCGTTTGTTGTCTTCGAACCCCCATCACCCCTCAAACCCAAGTAAGACCATGCTCCCGTTACTGCTTCTTCTTCCGGCTTGGCAGTTGTTAACGACCACCACAGATCGCGAAGCACCCGCGGTCGAGATCATCGCCCATCGCGGCGCGTCGTACGATGCTCCCGAGAATACGCTAGCGAGCATCAAGCTCGCCTGGGAGCAGGGAGCCGACGTAGCGGAATTCGACATATTCTTGAGTAAAGATAACAAAATCGTGGTCATCCACGATGCCAACACCAAGCGAACTGCAGGAGTCGATAAGCCGGTTGTCGAGCAAACCCTTGCCGAGTTACAAAAGCTGGACGTTGGCAAATGGAAAGACGCACGGTTTGCCGGGGAACCCATTCCGACCCTGGATCAAGTGTTGACTACCGTTCCCCCGGGCAAGCGGGTATTCATCGAAATCAAATGTGGCCCCGAGATCGTGCCTGAACTGGATCAGGTGTTGACAACCAGCAAGCTCAAGCCCGAGCAAACCGTGATAATCAGTTTTTCGGCAGACGTGGTGGCCGCGGTGAAAAAGGCCCGCCCGGATCTGACTGCCTACTGGATTGTTACACTTTCCCCCAAGAAAGCCAAACCCCGCACAGCCAACGAACTGATTGCAAAAGCCCGGGAGATTCAAGCCGATGGGTTGGACCTCTCCGCCGATCCGTCGGTATTGACGCCGGAGTTCGGCAAACAGGTGAGGGAAGCCAAGCTGGCGCTATATGTGTGGACGGTCAACGATGTGGACCTGGCCCGCAAGATGATCCAGGCCGGCGTGCAAGGAATCACGACCGACCGGCCCCTTTGGCTCCGGGAACAGTTAAGCAAGTAGCTGATCGTATAGGCTTCATCTGCATCATCTGCTCGTCGAAGCCGATCAGCGGCCCAAAGCCACCTGCCGCCAATGGTGGCTTTGGTTCATCCGGAACCGGTAGGCCGCTTCGCTGTGAGTGCCTCCCGGTGTCGTGCCCTTGTCATGGGCACTGGGGGCCGTAGAGCCGTTGGCCGGATGTGCGATGGAGTGGTCATTTCGTGACCAGGCCCAAATACTTATACCGAAAAGAACAGCTAGCACGAGAATTGTATACCGCAGTGTCATCGTTACCCCTCGGCGTCCCTGCCAGGTTCCCAGTCGATACCCGGGCCACGGAAGAAAATCAATCGCTGTCGCTGAGGGTGGCCAAAGGGTCGCGTTCGGCCCGGCTGGGCCAAACCGTGAGGTTTGGCCAATCGGCAGCGAGTTTGGCGGCTAATTCCTCAACCCCGGGCCGCTCGGTGGCATAATGCCCAGGAAGGATCAGCCCCAGCCCGGAGCTGCGAGCCGTCAAGGCCTCGTGGAACCGAACTTCCCCGGTTACAAATACATCGGCATTTACCCGGAGCGTATCTGACAGAAATTCACCCGCAGCCCCACAGGCAATCGCCACAGTTTGCACACTTTTGCTCAAGTCTCCCACGACTTGCACCGAAGCTGCCGCCAACTCTCGCTTGGCCCGACGGGCCAGTTCCCCCAGCGTCATGGGACTCGCCAGCTGACCCACTCGCCCTTCGCCTCCGACCGTACCGGGGTGTAACGGGTAGACATCGTATGCCGGTTCCTCGTAACTGTGGGCCTGTCGCATGGCACGAAGCACAGCAGCAAGCTGCCGTTCGGGCACTACCACTTCCAATCGCCATTCGGGAACCTCCTCCCGCCGGCCTTTCTGCCCGACAACAGGATTGGTTGCCTCCGTGCCGAAGAACGTGCCAGTCCCCGGTAAACGAAAGCTGCACTGGGTGTACTGACCAATCATGCCAGCCCCAGCGGCAAAAACAGCATCGGATACCTTGGCCAAATCAGATTCGGGGACAAACACGACGAGCTTGTACTGTTGTGGTCCCACTCGCGGGCGAAGCGGCACGGTGTTAACTACTCCGAGGCGGCGACAGAGCAGATCGTTGATTCCTCCCGGGCAATTGTCGAAGGCCGTGTGCGGCGAATAAACCGCAATACCCGCTTGGAGCAGCGGTAAAAGAATCGAACCATCGGGGGTAGCCGTTGTCAGCCGTTTGACCCCACGGAAGAGGACGGGGTGATGGGATAGGATCAGGCTCACCCGTTCCCGAATCGCCTCCTCGACTACATCCGCCGTCAGAGTCAAGCATGTCATCACGGCAGTGACGGAGCGGTTTGAGTCGCCCAGCAATAGCCCGACATTGTCCCATTCTGCTGCGGTGCTACTGGGTGCGAATCGATCCAATTCGGCAATAAGTTCGGCAATGGTTGGCATGGTGGTGAGCGAAACGGGGTGCCGTTTCGTCGCAAGGAGACGGGAGAAGATTTTCCCACTTTTCTACCATTCCGTGGTACACTTGTCGCCACTGTTTGTAAGCGTGGTTCCAACTCGTAAGCCTGTCATGCTCACTCGCATCGTACTTGTAATGGGATCTACCCTGATCGCTGTAGGACTGCCGGCTGCTGACCGTCCGGTAACACCAGCCTACAAGGCTGGCCGTTCAGCAACCTTGGCTCCCAACGGAATGGTCGCCACGAGCCACCCGTTAGCGGCCCAAGTCGGGTTGGATGTGCTGCGGCACGGGGGCAACGCCGTTGATGCAGCCATTGCAACTAGCGCTGCGATGGGTGTCTTGGAGCCAACAAGCTGCGGTATTGGGGGCGATCTATATGCCCTGGTCTGGGATGCCAAAACACAAAAACTCTACGGACTGAACGCCAGTGGCCGCTCCCCCGGCAAGGCCACCATCCAGTTCTTCCGGGACAACAAGCTCAAGGACATCCCGACTTCCGGCCCCTTATCGTGGTCGGTTCCCGGTTGTGTCGATGGCTGGGATGAGCTCCGCCGCAAATTTGGTACCTGGTCGTTCAAGGAGTTACTCGCCCCAGCGATCAGCTACGCCGAAAACGGGGCTCCTGTGCCCGAGGTGATCGCTGGCTATTGGCGCTCGGCGGAACGCATGAAAGATGCCGGCATGCGCGAGACGTTCCTGATTCCCGACGGAATGGGTGGATTGCGTTCCCCACGAGCGGGCGATGTCTTCAAGAATCCCCATTTGGCCAGGTCGTATCGGCTCATCGCTGAGCAAGGCCGCGATGCCTTCTACAAGGGCGACATCGCCACCAAGATTGTGGCGCTTTCGGATCGGGTTGGTGGATTGTTTACCCTCAAGGATTTTGCGGAGCATCATTCCGAGTGGGTTGAGCCAGTGAAAACCACCTACCGGGGTTACGATGTGTGGGAGATACCCCCTCCCAGTCAGGGCATCGCCGCGTTGCAGATGCTCAACCTGCTTGAACCCTACGACCTGAAAAAGCTCGGGCCGAACTCGCCCGATTACTGGCATCTGCTCGTTGAGGCGAAGAAGCTAGCCTTTGCCGATCGGGCGCGCTACTACGCCGATCCAGCCTTTGCTCAAGTCCCCGTCCAAGAGCTGATCTCAAAGCAATATGCGGCGGAACGGGGCAAGCTGATTGATCTGAAGAAGGCGCTGACAGATGTTCCCGCAGGCGACCCGAAACTCAGCACCTCGGAGACGATTTATCTGTGCGTGGTGGATAAAAACCGGAATTGCGTGTCGCTGATCCAAAGCAACTACAGCGGTTTCGGCTCCGGCCTGACAGCCCCTGGCACCGGTTTCGGCATCCAGAACCGGGGTTGTCTGTTCGCTCTGGACGAGAACCATGCCAACAAGTTAGAGCCGCGGAAGAGGCCGTTTCACACCATCATTCCGGCGATGGTCACCAAGGACGGCAAACCCTGGTTGACCTTCGGCGTAATGGGCGGCGACATGCAGCCACAAGGCCACGTGCAGATTCTCGTCAACCTGATTGATTTTGGTATGAACGTTCAGCAAGCCGGCGAGGCCCCCCGGGTGGAACATGTGGGGTCGGCGACACCCACCGGTACCCCGGAGCAAGCTCATGGTGGAACGATCCGAGCCGAGCCTGGCATCCCCGACGACGTGGTGAAGGAACTCAGCAGCCGGGGCCACCGTGTGGAACGCGTGCGGGTCAATGGGGGTGGTTATCAAGGCATTCTGATCGACCCACGAACTGCCATGCTCCACGGGGGCAGCGAACCGCGCAAGGACGGTATGGCCGTGGGGTACTAACTGCACTCCTCGGGGCTAACGTTACTTCAGCAAACGCCAACCCGTGGCGTCGGCCGTCAACCCGGTATGACCCTTGTATGACCCTTGTAGCGGTCGTACACCTTGTGCATCTCCTCAATGCTTCCAAAGTAGCCGACAATGTGGGCCGCGCTGAACAATTCGCCGGCCCTCACCGGCTTGCCGTGAATCTCTTCGATCATGACCACGATGTTTCCGGGCCCTTGACTACGCCACCGTGGGGACGAGTTTCATTTCGGGATATCACTTCCGCCTGAACGTTGCACCAACCAACGCTCGTATGACGGTGAACCGGTCGTAAGTCTGGAAAATTGACAACTGAGCTGGCTTTCCGACTACCTGGGACTTGCCAGCTGCTGCAATGGGAGTAGAATTTAAACTGATTGATCGGAGTCCGGAACGTCAAAATGCCGGACGATTTCGGATACAAGGGGACGTAGCTCAATTGGTTAGAGTACCGGACTGTCGATCCGGTGGTTGCGGGTTCGAGTCCCGTCGTCCTCGCTAGAGCAAATCGACGTAACCCGGTGCAAAACAGCACCGGGTTCTTTGTTTTCTAGGGGTTTTCGATTCGCCTGTGGCGTTGACTGAACAGTCTCATGATTGCAAGGTAGTGTCGATTGATGCAATCCGGCGTACCCAGCTGGTACGCCCGGTGGTACGCCCAAACGGACAACGTTGTCCGCTTTCGAGGGTCCGGCGGGGGGGGAGCGAAGGGGAAGCACGGCGGCCGGTGCGTCGTCGGTTCCGGTCAGGCGAACGGCGGCCGCATCGGCGTTCGGTGTGTCAGTCGGCACGAGCGGCGGCAGCTTCTCGACGGCTCCGGCCAAGTCGTACAACCGGCGGTGTGAGTATCGAGCGGTGAGAAGCGGGGTCGAGTGTCCGGCCAGCTCCTGAAGCGTTCTCAAGTCGATTCCCGATCGGCCCCCCAAGGTCAGGTAAGTGTGTCGCAAGCTGTGGAAGTCGGCATACTCCGGCCCGTCCGGCCCCTCGACGGCATACGGCACGCCAGCTGCGATTAAATCGCGTCTGAGCATTTCGGCGGCCCGGTGGCTACTTGCCCACGTCCCGCCCCAGATCGGGCGTCCTGGGCGTTTTAATGCGAAATACGGCCCTAATTCGGCGGCCACGTCGGACGGCAGCGGCACGGTATGCGTTTTGCGGTTCTTCGAGAACCGGGCCGGCACGGTCACGGCGGGCGAAGGGGAGTTCAGGTCGAAGTCGGCCGGCGTGAGGTTCGCCAGGGCATTGGCACGAATTCCGGTCGAAACGGCGGCGAGATACAACGTGAACCGGTCCAGCCCGGTCAATCCCCGGAACGTCCGATCGCTGGCGCGGGTTGCTTCGAGAAGCCGACGGAGTTCCTCGACGGTCAGTTCCCGGCGGCGGCGGCGGGTGTCGGCAGCGGTGTTCTGCAGTGTCAAGGTTTCGAGCGGGTTCGATCCGATCCGCTTCGATTTCAGTAGCCAGCGGGTGAACCCTCGAAGGGCACGGACGTAGTGATTCACGGTTTCCGGTGAAATCCCCTTCGCTCTCTCTGCCACGAGGGTTTCGACCGTTGCACGCGGTAGACGGCGGGCCTTGCCGTTTCCGGTCGCGAGCAGATTCAGCCGCTTCACGGCGGCCCGGAGTGCGGCCCCAGTGATGTTGAGCAGGTCGGCCACTTCGGCGGGCGTAAATTCGGCCTTGTCGGGTAATGCAACCGGGGTTCCGCCCCGCCGAAGTGTCGTAAGCCAAGCCGATACCGTGCTGGCGTCGAGGTCACGCGGGAACACGAAACCGCAACCGTCGAGAACAGCCCGGATTCTCGAAACGGTCAGTGTAATGTGTGCTGAAGTGTCTCCCTTCCCTTCGAGGAACCGGCCGTAGTCTTCCAAGTGATCGGTCAGCGGCCGGCGGGCGTGTTCTTCGGCAGGATCGGCGTATCCGAGCCGTTGCCGCGCAACCTTGCGTTCCGTTTCGATGGCGAGTTGTTCCGTCGCCTTCAGGTCAGAGAACCCCTTCCGCCGCTTCACGATGCCGTTCACGTCGCGGTATTTGAAGTACCAGTGCTTCGACGGTTTCAGATACCCCTTCCCGTCCTTCGTGACGCGGCACAGGATCGGCCGGCCGCGTTCCTTCAGGCGAACGTGTGGTCGGCCGTCGTGTTCGACTAACTCGGCATCAGGCGGAAGCGGGCGGGTGCTGAATAGCTTGAACGGTTTCGGCATGACAGAGAACCTTTCTGAGAACGGCCGGCCGGCGGTTGTGGTTCTCAGGACACAAGCCGCCGACCGACCAAAGGTCAATGAATTATATGCGGTCATCGGATCGGTGCGCTAGGTCGGCATCGAGAATGCCCCTTCGCTCCTCTGATCGCTGCATCCGAACAGCCGCCGGTGCTATGGGGGGGAGGCGAAGGGGGGATGCAACGTCCAGCTTCGCTTCGGTTCCCCGTCCGAAATCGGACATTCGTATCTGATTCGCGCTCCGATTCTGCTTCCGTGTACGCCGCCGCCGCTGGTGCGCGGCGCGGTCATCGTAGTACTGCATGGGAAACCGCTTCGACATACCCCCCCCCGGGAAGCGACGCGGCCAGCGTCGCGCACCCGGGGACTGAATCTACGTAGTAGATTCAGTGTTCATGTCCCACAGGTGGGACGGTAGCGTCCCACAGGTGGGACGGTTCATGGTTGCATGTATCATTGGTTTACCGCCTTGGTGAGTAGTAGACTGCGGCTACGGTTGCGGAGCGGCCGTGTCGGCCACGGCGAATCACTTGGACCAGCCCAGCGCGTTCCAGTTCATCAACCCATCTCTGAGTAGATGACTTGTTGACGCCGAACCGCTGGGCCAAGCGACGAACCGAGAGTCTGGCCCGGCCCTTCCTCTCGCATGTCCACAACCAACACCAAACCACAATCGCACCGACCGACAACGGTTCATCCAGCGCGGCCACGGCGTTGAAGAATTGACGGTAGCCCAGCACGCGACGCACCAGAGCGTTCCGCTTCGCCGGGCGGGTGCGACGCTTGGGCTTCGCTGCGGCAGTGGTCGCGGCCGCTTGACGGGCGGTCGCTTGCCGGGCAGCGGCCCGTTCGGCTTGAACCTCTGGCCAGCAAGCCGGCGCGCAGTAGATCGGGTTCATGGGCGTCGGCGTGAACGGGATACTGCACGTCGGGCAAATCGTCATCGGTTAGCCCCCTTCGTCTCCTCGTGCCCTAACCCGGCCGGCGTCGCGGCGCCGAACGCTTCCAGCCCGGCCGGTGCCGGCGTGAATTTCTGAATTGTCGGGTCGAACGCGGTCGCAATATCAACCACAGCTCCGTAGCGGTTCTTCTCGCAGCGGAATGTCACGATGCCCCCGTCACCAGGGGCGAGCAGGTAGGCGGCGTCGGTGCCGTACTCCAATTCAGAACTTCCCCGGAACGATGCCAAGTTCAACCCCTTGTATGTCGAGCCGCGCGCGCTCTTCTGCCGCGCCACGGCCGACGCCACGAACACAGCGGCTCCAGCGTCACAGAAGCGGCGTAACACGGCCGCGGCGGTTTCGAGTTGTTCGCGGCGGTCCTTCGAGGGGTCACCAATGCTGAATCTCTGGATGTAGTCGAGCATCAGCACGTTCGCCCCGAAGGCGGTCCCAGCGGCGGCGACGTGTTCGAGGGAATAGGGTGCGTTCAGGAACGCCAGGCGGCCGGCCACGGGTGCCAGAGTTGCTACGGCGGTCTTCACGCGGTTGAGTTGGTCGGCCGTCAGCGTGCGGTCGGCAATTGCGGCCAACGGCACGGATGATAGCCGCGAAACGATGCGCTCCATGAGCAGCACGGGAACCATCTCAACGTTCGAAACGAGCAGCTTCGCGGCGTCGTTCGTCCGCAATAGGTCGATACCGAGCTGCACGAGGGCGGCGGTTTTACCCGCGCCCGGCGCACCGCCGAACAGGATCAACCGACCAGGTCGCACGTCGAGAGAACCGAAAGGTGGCGGTAACGTGTAGCGGACGGGCGGTTCCCCGCGTTCCACGTCCGCATACCACGTTCCGAACAAGTCTGCACCGGTCGTGTACGTCGGCGTCATGCCAGCCCCCCTTCGTCTTCTGTGAGTGCCCCGAACGGAAAGCCCATCGCACCCGGCGACAGCGGGTCGTCCTCATGGCGAATCGCCCACGCTTCGAACTTGCAGGTGCAAGCCTCGGGATCGGGTCGCGGGTCAGTGACAGCCCGTTGTCGCTGGGCGTGTTCGATGCCGCACTTGATTTGCCGGGCCGTTTCGGATGGGGTCAACCCGCAGTCCAGCGCCGGTTCCGTGAGCAAGGCGTGAGAGAGCGAAGGGGGCGCGCCTTGCTCGCTTAACCAAGCCGCAGTCCGGAACAGCATCGTTGCCCGCTCACCTTCTGGAACCCCGAACCGCAGAAACTCCAGCAGGTAACGCGGTGCCCGTTCGTCCGGCTTAAACTCAGCGCGGCGTTCGGTGCGGGCCTCGGTGGTGCAGGCGGTCGCGGCTTCGGCTTCGCACCAGTCCGCAGCGAGTCGGGCCGTGTCCCCGCGCCAGGTCGGCAGTCCATCCCCGGCGGGGTGGGCAGCATGTCGGCGGATGCCGTCGATGTCGAGCCGGAACAGGTCGTCGGTGTCGATCCGCCGCTTGAACAATCCGGTTTTCGGGTGCTTCGTGTTGGGCAACCTGATGAGGTGCGCGATGTCGTATACTTTCGTGTCGATCCGAACCCCGGCGGCGCGGGCGATGGCTTCGGCGAACGCCCGGGCCACGGCGGGGAACGCCACGGACGGCGGCGGGTTGTGGGCGAGTTCGACCAGAACGTGAAACCCCTTGCCCCCGGAGAAGTAAACCGGCATGTCATCGGTGTCATACCGTTGACGTAAGAACGTCACTAATCGGCGGGCGTCGGCCAAGGCTTCGGCTAGGTCGGGCCGGTCGATGTCCAGCACCAGCCAGCGGCAGCAACACGGCCCCGCGAACCCCTTGACGCTACCCCGGTTCGCGGCGTAGTGCCGTTGCAGTTCCTCGCCGAAAACGTAATGTGACAGGTACGCTTCGCCGTCCTCGCCATGCTCAGCCATCACGCCGTCAGCGTAAGCAACGAACAAGTCCTCGTGCCGCACCAGGGCGCGGGGAGAAGTCGGCGCGCCGAGAACGAACGCGCCGACGTTGAAAGTCGGCATGGTTTCGCCCTCGTGCGTCAGTCGGGAAGCATTCCGGGTCGGCCGGCGCGGAACAGCGAACCGGACGGTGTGCCCCCTTCGCTCTTTTCTGGTTGTGCTGTTGGCGGCGGGGGCGGTAGCGGCGGAAGCACAAACGCGGCGGCCGGCGATTCGTCTACGCGGATGATGTCGATTTTCTTGATGTCGTTCCGCTCGATGCCATCATCGCCCCGTTGCAGGGCAACCACGAGCCGCACGAGGTATTCCCGGCCCGGTTCGGGGAACGGCGACAGCAACTTCGCGGAACTGGTCAGTCCGAACGGCGCCAGGTCGCGTTTAGCGTAGGGCAGCGCCCGTTCCGAGAACGTCCAGGTGCGAATGACCGTCCGGCCGGTGTGCTGTCCCTCGGTCACTTCAAACCGCAGTCTGTAACCGTCGGCCCCGGCCTTTGTGGTCGTGAACTCGCCCTTCAGAACGCGGGCGGTATAGACTCCCGGCGGCAGCGGCGAGAATTCCGGCGCGGGTTCGGCCGCGTCGAAGTTGCTCAGGCCCCCGGGTGGTTTGCCATTGCTTGAAGAAAATGCGTTGTTAAAATTCATCGTAAGCCTCCTCATCGTGTGCGGCCGGTCCGTTCCCAGCGGGCCGGCCGTGTTCATTGGGTAGGTCAGGATCGGGCATCGCGGATGCGTGCCCACGTTGCGCGGTCGGGTGCCCCGGCATCGAGCCAGGCGCGGAGTTCGTCGAGTCGCCAGCGGACGGCACCGCCGACGCGGACGGGTTCGGGCAACCTGCCGCCGGCGTCCATCGAGCGAATCGTCCGCAAACTCAGCCGCAACAACACGGCCAGGTCTTTGGCAGTCGCCAATAACGGTTCGACGGTCGGCCGGTTGCCATCGGCGGGCGGGTCGGCGTCAGCGGGATAGAGCCGAAGGGGGGCGTTAGCCATTGGGACGGCCTCCCTTCTCGGTGTTGGGGAACCGGTCGGCGGTGGCGAAGTGCGCTCGCAATCGAACGACCGAACGAAGCAAATTGCGAAGCAGACGCGATCGTTCGTCGGTGGCGCCGATGGCTCGCCGGATGGTGTCCGGGTCGGGAAGAGGGAAAGGCAAATCGGGTCGCGGTGTGGTCGGCATCGTGCGGCCTCCGTAGGGTCGGATACCCTACGATAGCCCAGCCGCCGAACAAAGGTTATGACCGCGATGTGACCGTGATGTGACCGTCACACGCGGTCACATGGCTATTCCGGCACGGGGTCGTCAGCGGGCCAATAACCCCGTTGTGGGATGTTGATAAGGATGCCGTTCGCAACCATCCACGCCAGGTTTGCCCCCAGCTTCCCTTCCGACTTGAGCTTCATTGCGTTGATGAGTTCCGGCCGGGTGAGCGGCATTCCGGCGTCGCGGATCGTGGCCAAGATGTCGTCTTGTCGGTCCCGGCTCGGTTTGTTGGGGTCGCGCCTCGATCGGTCGGCGTCCGTGCCGGCCCCCGGCTTCTCCCCTTCGCCTTGCTGTGCCCCGGCGGGCGGCACGGTGTTTACCAAGCTGGCATGAAGGCGAGCTTGTAATTTCCGCACCAGGTCGCGGACGGCGTGGGCGCGATCGACCGGAGAACCGATTTCGGCAGGCCCGCGAACGTCCAAGGGACCGGCCAGGTCGGGGGCGATTCGCTCAACCGCCTCACGGACGGCGAGCAGCTCGCCAAACTTGGTGTTAATCAGCTCAGCGTACTTGTCGGCGATACTGAAACTTTCAGCCCGCTCAGATTTGTACTGAAGATGGATGCCGTGGGCATATTCAAGTTGTGCGCGATGCTGTTCATCCCACTTGATAAGGCATTCCCAGAGCGCCGGTTCTTCCCATTGGTGAAGTAAGTGAAAGATTTCTTCGGACATGGCATGTACTCACTGAGCCGGGCCGGCCGACCGGAACGGGCGGTGAGTACGTCGCCTGTTCCAGTCGGGCCGCGTTGTGCCACGGCGTTTGCAACCGCCGCAGCAACCCGACACTCTTATTCTACCACTACCACGGCGGACCAGTCGAGTTCCCCAGCCGCGTCATCGGCACAGCGGGCGCGTTCACCAGCCAGGGTTATTCCTGCCGGCGTCAGGCGCAGTTGCATTCCCCTGCCCGTCCGCCGCCTTTCGGCTAACCTCCGGTCGGCCAGGTTGCGGGCCAGTCGGCTGACGAACCGGGCTTCGCCCAGCAGGTTGTAGAACAATCCCCACTCGCCCAGGTCGGCGAAGTAAGTCCACCGCTCACCGTCCCCGTCGCTGGCCAGGTAGTCGAGTAACTGGTTCGCGGTGCCGTCGGCCACGAGTGTTCGCATCGGTCGGCCTTTCAGTTGGTGTGCGGTAAAACAAAGTATGTCATGTATCGCGACTGTTCCCTGTGGGGTCACGAATCGATTTCCTCTCCGGGAGAACCTATGAACGAATCTACCATCACCCGGATTGCGGCGCGAACGTGTTTTGGCAACGTCGGCCACGCGGCGATGAGGGCGACCAGGTCGGCGTCGGTGATGCCCCCTTCGCCTTGCTCGCTCTCAGGTCGGGTACGCCCGGTGGTACGCCCGGAATCAGCGTTTGCCGTAACTGCCTTGTGCGGATTAGGTTTACGTCGTGGCTTCGGCGGACTGTCGATCCGGTGGTTGCGGGTTCGAGTCCCGTCGTCCTCGCTAAACAGAAGTAGCCGCAAGCAAAGGACTTGCGGCTACTGTCGTTTCAGGGATGTGGCGAGTGGCAAATCGGTTTGGCAACAATTTGGCAACACCGCACGGATGGCATTGCGGTCGCGTTGCTGGGCATTTCGTCAGCAGCGACAGAGCAAGGCTGACCGGCATGGCGAAGAGTCGATCCTGGCTGGATAGCAGAACCTGAACGGGAACAGCGGCGACTGCCTCATCCGGCCGCACCAGCACCGACTTGACCAGCTTCCCGAAACTATTTCGCGGCTGCCTTCATTTCTTCATCAAATCTTCGCTCTAAACGTCTGTTCAGGGAGCGCGTGCGCCCCTCCTGCCGGGGTATAATCATAATGGGAGAGTGTAAAATGATTTGCACTCATTGGTGACCTGCCGGCCGGGGACTGGCCGGGCTCCATCACGGAGCGTGTTTCCGAGATGTTGGAGGCTTGATGAAACTCGTAACTGCGTCGGCCAACCGGGAGCTTGACGAAATCTTGGACCTCATCGGCGTCAGCGTGCAGCTGACGCCGCCGCAGTTCGAGAAGGCCGAAACGAGCTACCACGCGGTGGCCGATTGGCTCGGGGCGCCGGGGAGCGAAGTCCGGCAGTACCAGCCCGACATCTTCGCCCAGGGAAGCCTGCGGCTCGACACGACCGTCCGCCCGCTCAGCCACACCGAGTTCGACCTCGACCTGGTGTGCCTTGTGCAGATCTCCGACCAGCTAAGTCCCGCCGCCGTCTACGACCTGCTGCTCCGGCGGATGCGCGCCCACGGCACCTACGACAAGATCATCGTCGAGCTGCCCCGCTGCATCCGCCTCGACTACTCCGGCGATTTTCATCTGGACATCGTACCCGCCGTGCCGGACCCTGCTTGCCGCCCCGGCGAGACGTGCATGAAGATCCCCGACCGGCTGAAGCGGCGCTGGCGCGACACGAACCCGAAGGGCTACTCTAGCTGGTTCGAGGTACAGTGCGCCAAGCGGAAGCTGGTGGAGAAGGCAGCCCGCTTCTCCGCCAACGCCAATGTGGAGCCGCTGCGCGACCCGGCCCCGGCGTACATGAAGCCGCCCCTGCGGCTGTCGGTCCAGCTGTTCAAACGCTGGCGCGATCTCGCCTTCGAGGGGCGCTACCACTTGGCCCCGTCATCCATCGTGCTCACTACACTGTCGGGCATGCTCTACCAGGGGGAGAACCACCCGACCGACGCGCTGCTCACCGTTCTCGACAGCATCTATTTCTGGTCGCAGCGAGTCGAGCAGATCGAGCTGATGAACCCGAGCAATCCCAAGGAGTGCATCACCGATCGGTGGAAGGAGAACCCGGAAGCGTACGATGCCTTCATCGAGGCGGTCTACGCCCTCCGTACCGCCATGCACAAGCTGGTCGAACGCGGCCGCTACCCCGACATGATCGACGAACTCAAGGAGATGTTCGGCGACTGGCCGGTGGCGCGTGCCTTCACCAAGTTCGCCGAGCGCCGCAAGGCGGCCAGTGGCAGCAACCTGCTGATGGAGAAGGCAACGGGGATCTTGAGCGTCTCCGCGGCGCCAAAGGTGGCGCCCGGCTTCGTCAAGGGCAAGGGGCACACGTTTCATGGTGAGTAGTTTCGGCTCCAGGAAGGTACTGAGCGTCCACGACCAGCTGGCCCGCTTCCGCGTTGTGTACCCGCACTTCCGCAGCTACGTCAAGGACGGCACCTTGATCGCCGAGGGCGACATACGACCGACGGCGCGGAGCGTGGCGTACCGGGTGCGGATCGAGTACCGCGCCGGAGAGCCGCCGCGCGTCCTTGTGCTCTCGCCAAAGCTGGAACCGCGCGAGGAGGGCGGCCGGCTGCCGCACGTCTACCCGGGCGACCGGCTCTGCCTTTACCTGCCCGGCACGGGCGAGTGGTCGCCGGACATGTCGCTCGCCCACACCATCGTCCCGTGGACCTCCGAGTGGCTTTTCTTCTACGAGGCGTGGCGCGTGCTGGGCGTCTGGCTCGGGGGCGGGGTCGAGCCGGCAACGAGCAAGACGATCCGCACGGAAGGCAAAAGGAAACCGTATGACAGTGAGCGAAACTGACGGGAGCGTTGGGCCGTTCCGCATCCTGAGCCTCGACGGCGGCGGTATCAAGGGCACGTACACCGCCTCGGTGCTGGCCAGCCTAGAGGAGATGACCGGCAAGAGCTTGGCCGATTACTTTGAGCTCATCACCGGCACCTCAACTGGCGGCATCATCGCCGTCGGCCTTGGCCTTGGCCTGGCCGCAAAGCAGATCCGCGACTTCTACGTCAACAAGGGACCGGTGCTCTTCCCGCCGCCTCCCCGTGGGCTCATCCGGGCAGCGTGGAGATGGCTGGTCGGCCCCAAGCTCTGTCAAGATAAGTTGCGCGAGGCCGTCCACGAGGTCATCGGCGACCGTCGCTTGGGAGAGTCGAAGTGCCGGTTGGTGATCCCGGCCTTCGACGGCGTGCGCGGCAGCATTCAGCTGTTTAAGACCGCCCACGCCCCTGAGTACAAACAGGATTACCTGCGGCCGGCCAAAGATGTGGCGATGGGGACTGCGGCCGCGCCGACCTACTACCCGGCCTACACCGATGAGGCGGGCGGCGCTTATCTCGACGGTGGCGTGTGGGCCAACTCCCCCGTCATGGTGGGCCTGCTCGAAGCGATCTGCGTCCTGGGGCGGAAGATCGAGGACGTGGAAATCCTGAGCATCGGTACGACGAGCGAGCCGTTTGACGTGAGCCACCGGAGGCGCCGCGGCGGTATCGCGGCGTGGAACAAGGGGCTGATAACGTTGTTCATGCAGGCGCAGGCCGAGGCGGCGCTGGGCCAAGCCCGACTGTTGACCAAGAAGCGTATGCTACGCATCGACGCCATCGCTAACCCGGGGCGGTTCGCGCTGGACAACGCTGCGGAGATCAGCGACCTGCGCTGTCTCGGTGAGCAGGCGGCCCGGCAGCACGAGGCCGAAATTTCCCGGCGGTTCCTGTTTGCCCCAGCGGAGCCATTTCGCCCGTTCTACACGGTCGGGCAGGCAACCGCCTGAGCAGGCGCATTCGTCAATTACAACTCGGTTGCGTGGTGTTTGCTGTTGTGTGCGGCATTCGCCACACCCGGGGCGGTTTATTGAGGCCAACCGCTTCATTGCACGAGGACATTCCGTACCCACCGGAGCCAATGGCCAGCGGCCGGCCCGCTACGCGGCGGCCCGCTTCCAGACGGAAAGCGCCCGGTCGTAGGCATCCTTGAGGCGTAGGAAATCGTGGTGAGTGCCGCCCTGGTCAGGGTGATGGCGCTTCGCCAGGAACAGGAACGCCCGCTTTGCGTCTCTGGCATTTTCTTCCGTCGGGTGGCGGCGAAGCCGCTCGAAGCTCTGCCAGTACACTGCTTCCTCGGCTTGCTGTTCGCGTTGCCTGCGCTCGGCCTCGGCCTGGGCCAGCAGCTGCACATGCCTTGCGATCACCCCGATGCGCGTCCGGGTTGCCTCAATGCGGCGGCGAAGCACCTGCCGGCGTTCACCCCTGGCCCTGCCCAGCTCCTTCGCCGTTTGCTCGATTACCTGCTGCCAATGTGCCAGTGCCTTGGTGAGCGTGTCCGTGCCATCCTGCTCGCGGCCGAGATAGCAGAGGGTGCGGCGGCGTGTTTTTCCCTGCTGGTCGCGGTAGCTCTCGACCAGGTAGTAGCTGCGCGTGTTGCGGGAACGACGGAGAACGATGAAAGCCATGCCCGAACCGATACCACAGCCCCCCTCCCTCCGCAAGCAGCTACAGACACCACAGGTCGCTTGAACCTCGTGTCTTTCTCTCGTCCTTCGGGAGTCCTCGGACGAGTCTCCTTGCTCTGTGGTGTCTGTAGTGGATCGGCCAAGACGCCGGGCGCGTGGAAAATCGGGCCTCTCCGGAGGGGCGGGCAGGCAGACAATGGAGGTGTTCCAGTTTGGGACGGGTTCGGACTGTCTGTGGTGTCTGTAATGCTCCGGTCTTCCCCGGCAACAGAGAGAGGCTAGCCGGGGGGCCGGGGGACGGCAATGAGTGCCCCCCGGTCGCCGGCAAGGACGCGGCGAAGTCTTGCACGGATGCTGCCGGGAGTCATCGGGGGGCGAACCGACTAACCGCCGCCGGCCTGGTTGATGCGGCGTTCGAGGTCTGCCAGCACCGCCAGCACCTCGTCGAAGGAAGGCGGCTCAGATAGGTACATATCCCGCATCGCCTCGTAATCTCGCCGCAGGGCAGGCACGCGCCCTGACGGGGGGACGAGGCGGAAGGTTCCCGGCTTCGCCCGGTCGTAGTTTGCCCACGAGCTGCCAAAGAACTGGCCCTTCCACGCTACAACCCGGTCCCGGAGATCGTGCCGGTCGATGGCCCTGCTGGCGGTGGGATGTCGGGCCAGCGCCGCCGTGTCCGCGTAGTGGCGGGAGAAACGGTCGGGCGTCGGCTTGTCGGCCGGCCGGTGATACTCGGCGTGCAGGATCGTCGCTTTCTCCCAAAAACTCCGCTCGACCTCCAGGGCCACGACTTCGCATTGCCAGTCGGGAAAGGCGACGGGGAGGACTTCCGCCAGCCACGGCCGCACCGGATGTCGGCCGACGGGTTGCTGGTCCGTGAGCGAGCCGAATTCCAGCTTCACCGCGCGTTGGAGGTACTCGAACCCCACCGGCTGCGACGATGGGTAGTGGAACAGGAGCACCGGCGAGTTCGTGTGGGCGTCGGTCAGGAACTCGAACCACCCGCCGTCACGCTTGCCAAGCACTGCCTCCGCGGCCGCTTCCAGGGCGGGCGCGATCTGTGTCTTCACCGCCTGGGCGCAGGCGGCCTCGGCCCTCGTCATCCATTTGTTCGCCTGGTTCCGGCTCGTCCCGGCTTCCGGCAGCTTCAGAAACTCCGGCGACAGCGACAAGTCGATGTCTTCCGAGAACCGCTCGATGACGCCGAACACCTTCGAGAGCGATGTACCGCCCTTGAACACCAGGCTGCCGGCGAACTCCGAGCCGAACAGCAGGCCCAGCAGCCAGCACACCCAGAAGTCCTTCTCCAGGAGCACGGGCGATACGTTCCGCCGGACGGCCGCCTGCTCGACGTACAGGCGGCGTTCTTCGGCCGGCAAGGTGAGGAAGTGGAGCCTCATGCATCCTCCTGGGCCAGCTCACGGAAGATCGGGTGCATCCAGGCCGGGGCCAGCCTCAAATCCTTCAGGAGTTCCCGCCGCTTCTCAGCCGGGAGCGTCCGCTTCAGGTGCGCGCGCCGCTCCGGGGTGATGTGCTCCTCGCCCAGCTCGCGAAGGGCCTGCATCAGCAGGCCGCTCAGCCGCCCCGCCGCCTCCATGTTTCGTGGGGTGGTCCGCCGCAGCTGGATCGTCGTCGGCCCGATCTTCACCGTCCGGCTCGGGCCGTCGGTCAGGAAGACCGCTTTCGCCGGCACCTGCTCGGACAAGCCGAGGATGTTCGCCGCGTAGGCCCCGGCAGGCTGGAGCCGGGTGCGGTCGCGGCCAGCCAGCGCGCGGGCCACGGCGTCTGTGGACGGGGAGAGCAGCCCGAGTACCGGGTGCTCTTTCGGGAAGTCATAGACCCCGCGAGCCAGGCGGCGGATCGTTCCTTTCCGGGCGAGCCGGTGCAAGGCCAGATCGACCGCTTCCCTGCTGCCGAGGTCGAGGAAGTCGCTCGGAACGAACACCGAGCCGCGTCCCCAGCCGCGAATGCGTTCAAGTATTTTTGAATCAACGGCTTGTGTCGTTCTTCTCATGCTGGTCATGTAAGGAATTTTAGCCTGTTTTTCTTACAAGATCAAGGGCAAACAGAGCCGTGAACCCCTGTCCAACAGCAGCGATTCGATTAAAGGATAGGCTTCATCCTCTGCGGGCATGCTGCTGCGACCTGAAAAAAAACGTCCAAGATTGCTGGGGCAGAGACGCCACGCCCCAAAAAACAAGGCGAATTCCGTTTGCAATGGATCAGGCTGTGTGGTCTAATCGTCTACCATGCAGAAGTGCGCGCCGGTCCAGTATGTCGTGAAGCGCTCTGCCCAGGCTGCCCGGAGTGCTGTCCCAAGTTCGTTTCAGGGGTGTGCCCTGGGGATGGTCGGCATGACCCGCATCACCCATTGCTGGCGAAGCGGAACCCGCGATCTTCCCGCGTCGGGATGGGGGTGTTCGTGCCCGTGGCAGGCGAACGTGAACCCAGACGGCAGGCTCGTATCATGGCCGGTGGAGGCCAGCCGAGCGGGCTGACCGTTCGCTCCGCGCTTCCGCAAGACATCGATGCTGTTAAGGTCATTGCCGACCAAAATCGTGCCGAACTCGGGTTTCACACCCGCCAGTCCTTTCTCGAAAGCGTAGCCAAAGCGGAACTGCTTGTCGCTGTCCTCGACGGCCAGCTTGCAGGCTTCCTGCGCTTCCACCATACCCGTGCGGGCCACGCAACACTTCGTGAGGTGGCGACGGCTGACTCACTTCGCGGTCGCGGGATCGGTCGGGCGTTAATTCTCGCCCTTGTGAAAGCGGCCCGTCAGGTCGGTGCAACCTCGATTCGCCTGAGCTGCCCTGTTGAGTTGCCCGCCAATGAGTTCTATAGCTCCCTCGGCTTCCGCCGCCCGCATCGGCGAAGCAAGGCGGGAAAATCCCGGCCACTCTACCAGTGGGAGCTATCGCTGCTCACGGCCCGCCCGCTGTCATTTGTCGCCTCGCTCACCAATGCTGCCAACGATCTGCGTAACCTCATTCCCCTCTGGGAGAAGGAGGGGCGGAGCCAGCGGCCATTCGAGCACTGTATCGTCACCCCGCTGTTTATCGAGCCGCGCACGCTCTCTTACGTGCGCCACATGCGGGAGAAATGGGGCGTCCACGTCTGGTTCGACTCCGGCGGGTTCTTCGTCCAGCAGGGCAAGATCCGCTACGAAGACCTCTTCACGCGGCTGCTGGCCTTTTACAGAGCGCATGATTGGGCAGCCGCCTACGTCCTCCCCGATTACGTGCCCACGTCGAAGAACAGCCCGGCGGAGGTTGAGGAGCGAGTGCGAGTGACCGCGGCTGAAGGGGCGAAGTTCCAGAAGCGCCTGCCCGATGCAATCCGATCCAGGGCGCTCGGGGTGCTCCAGGGTCACGACCCGCACCACTTGCGGCTTTGCCTGGACAGCTACACCGCCGCCGGAGTGCGGCGACTCGGGTTCGGCAGTTTCGACACGGGCGGCGGGAACGGCGAAATCAACCTGCTGACGCGGGAAGCGACGCTCCGCCTGGACGCCGTTCGGGAGTTGATGGGCGATGCAAGCGATGCCGCTGCATGCGGCGCGGCAATGGACCTGCATCTCTTTGGCGTCGGCTCGCCCAATCTTGTCGCGCGGTTCGCCGGGTACGGCACGAGCAGCTTCGATAGCTCAGGGTGGATGCGCACCGCTGGCTATGGGAACGTGTACCTGCCCTTCCAAGGGCGGCGAAATGTCACGCACGGCGCTTCGGCCGTGACATGCGGTCCCGGCCTTTCCGCGCGCGAATTCTACGCGCTTTGCGAGCAGACCGGACACGAGTGCCCGTTTTGTGCCGACTATCGCCGGCTCCAGACGAACCGCTACGTCCGGATGTGGCACAACGCGCTCGTCTTCGGCGAGATGACTCGCGACATCAACGCCCGGTTTGCGCCGCTCCAGCAAGGAGGCGAGGATGGCTAGGTCAGCGGCGCATACCTTCCACACCCGGCATGACTTCACCCCCGAACTCGGGTGGGCGGCGTTCCAGCTCGTCTATGAGATCGGCCGCGCCGGAGCGGAGTCAGCCGCACTCGAAGACGCCGCGCGAGCCGCTACCTCACCGCTGGCCCGGCGGGCGGACCTCACCAAAGTGCTCGCCTCGCTGGAGGACCTGGGCTTGCTGGGCCGCGACGGCAAGGCGGTGGCCCTCACCGATTTTGGCCAGGCGCTGGCTGCTGGTGTCGGAGCGTATGAAACTGGCTTCCGGGCGGCGGTCCACTGCATCTACGCATGGCAATGGCTCTGGGAAGGCAACCGAAACCACGCCAGCCCATCCTGGAGTTACAGGGAAGTTTGTCGCCAGCTCTTGTCAGGGCCTCCGGCAGGAATCGCATCGGATGATTTGGTGCTGCGCGTGGTTGATGCCGCAAGCGCGTTCAACGCCGAACGGGTGTCATTCAGCCGGTCGAGCGTGTCCGGGGTGGTGAACTGGCTCATGGCCCAGACTCCCGCCCTTGCAGAGCAAGTGGGCAGGAACATCGCACGGGTGCGAGGCCAGGCCCCAAGTCCTACTTCGCTTCGGTTGAATCTGGCAGCCGCATGCGCGCTTGGACAGGGGCGCGTCAGTCTCGATGGCGATGCCCTGAATTTGCTGGCCGAAAGCTTGCTGATCCCGCCGGACGAACTGTGGCTTCCGGTGGTTGAGTACGCTCGCGACTCGGCGGAATACTCGTTCATCCCCGGCGGGCGGGGAACGGTGGTTTTCGAGCGCAGCGAGGACGCATTCGTTCTCCGGGTGTCAAACGCGGGAAGGAGAGCTTGATGGCGGTTCGCGCAAAGCCGGCCGATGGCCCGAAAGAGGATGACCAGGCGCCACGGCTACTTCCGATCTCGGACACGGTGAACGGAAGCCGCGCGCGGGAGTTCCCGGCCGACGTGCTCGCGCACTACCAGCGCCTGTCTGGCCGGCTCTGGCTGCCTCCCCAACTGGACGCCTTCGGCAAGGGCATTTTCGACGGCATTGGCGGGGGCCGAACGACATGGGCCAGCCTTACCGGACCCTACGGTTTCGGCAAGACGGCGGCCGGCATTCTCCTTTGGCACCAGGCGACCGAGGCAGGATTTCTCGCCATCCCGCCGCTCTCCTGCACGAACTACGACGAGTTCGCGGCGGGTGTCGCGGCCCTCGCGGCCGCACAACTGCCGAAAGAGAAAAACCGAATCGAGAAGTTGTACGGGGAGATATGGGCGGGCGGAATCGAGCGGATCGCGAAGGCAGAGGCGGAGCGACATCACATCCCGGTCCGCAAGCTTCGCAAGGTACTGGAGGCGCAGCTTGAGCACGGCCGGTGGGCTCCTGACGGGCACTCGCACCGTTTAGTCGAGTTTTTGTCCCGTTTGGGTCAGCTCTCCGGCCGCTCGTCGCGCGGCTTAGTCGTCATCGTCGATGAACTTCAGCAACTCCTCGGCCCGCTGGACGTAAGTTCGCTGAGCCGGCTGCGAGAGTTCGTCTGGGGCATGCGGACCGAGCAATCTCCCTGCGCTGTGATTCTTACGTTGGATACGCAGCTCGAAGCTCGACTAGCGCATTGGGCCGCCGACCTGCTCCATCGCGTCCGGGAGGACAGCCCAGCGCTTCAGATGACCGCAGTGTTCAACCGTGATTTCCCGGTTTGGCTGTGGGATCGCCTCAGCGCGCCCAATGGCAGGGCCGGGAAGGCGCTTCCGGCCTCGGCAGTAAGCGCGGCGGTGCTGGAATCACTGGGGCAGTTCGTCGAGCGGCCGGACCTCGCCAATGGGCCGCGCACGGTGGTTGATGTGTTCAACCGCGCTGTGGATCACTTCCGCGAAACCGGAAAGAGCTACGGAGTTCCGGACTTGGTGGATGATATTCACCAAGGGCGGTTCAGGTTTTTCGGAGAAGGATCGCCGGTTCAGCGAGTGTTGACGCAACTGCTCTCCGATGCCTGGATCGATGAAGACGCGGTGCGGCGGGCGCTCGTGCGGACGCTAGCCGCCTATCCGCGAGGCTGCCCCGAAGCGGTGGTCCATACCCATGTCGGCAATGGCCGAAAACTGAAGGCCGCCCGCGACCAGCTGTTCGGGCCGCTGCTGGTTGAACTTCCGGGTGGGCTTGCCCTGGAGCAGTTCCAGCAAGTCTCCCGCGGCGGCAGTTCTTGGGAGAACGCGCTCGCGCGCTGCTGGGACTCCATGCCTGCGGTGTCTGCCCTCGCCGAAATGGTGCCGGAACTGATCACGCGGGTTCTGTTGCCCAGGCTGTTTACGGGACTCGGTCGGCCTGCCGGAGAATGGACGGCGCTCGACAGCGATACCCGGGCGACGGTCTCTGGCTTTCAGATTCTCCGGGGCAGTTTCGACCCGGCATTCCCAGCCCGAGAAGTTGCAGTCTGGGTCGGCCAGCGGGAGCCGGCGCGGTGGCCAGAGGACGTTGATCTGTGCATCGGCTTCGTCTGCGGGTCGGAAACCGACCCGAGCGGGCAACCCACAGCGGAATTGGCGAACCTGGAGGGCTCCCCGCGCATCGTCTTTAAGATGCCGGCGCTTGTCCCGATGGACTCAGCGGTGCCCGATGAGATCGCGCGCTATCAGAAGTACATCCAGCCGGAACCCCTACGGCCGGCTTACGTGCTACTGGGATTGCGGGAACTTCAGGCGTTCGACGAGGCGCCGGGCGGCTTAGCGTCGAGCAATGGCCGGGGCCGTAAGCATCCGCACGCAGCGGATACCCTCTCGACCGCCGAGCAGAGAAAGCTGGCCGGCTTCCAGGAGCTTTGCCTTGACCACCTGATGCGGTTTCTCCTCCAAGGCGAAATCGATGCGGGCATTGGCCGGCCCGTGCGCCAACGCGGTCCCGAACTTCTTCGCGCCCTCTTCTCCGTCGTATGCCGAAAGCGGTTCCCGTCTTACCAGACGCTCATTACCGTTCGCCACTGGAAGGCATTGGTGGACGCCTATCGCAGCGCGCTCGGCAGCGAGTGCCTGAGTGCGGCTCATCGTCGCGGCCAGGAGGACGTGACCATGCCCAAGGCGGATGCCTACCGCCTTCTCTTCAATCAGTCGAGTACCGCGGCTGGGGACAGCTTCGTTCGGTCCCTGGGCCATCTCGTCAAGGTGACGGCCAAGGACGATGCCTGGTCCCTCCGTTTTCCGCTTCATCCGGGCGAGTCTTCGCTTTTGGAGTTTCTTCGCGGCTGTGCGCGTTCCCGGCCGGTGCCTTTGTCCGCGACGAGAGAATGCCTGCGGCATAAGGGATATGTCGAGGAGGAGGCGGGCCAGATTGTATCCCTTCTGGAGGCACGGGGGTTTGTCACCGTTGACCGAAGCCAAGGTGTGCGGCTGGTGGCCGGACGCGCGGGGATGGAGGAGGAATCCAGGAAGCGGGTCTTTGCGGCTCGCGACCAGTTCGCTCGCCTTCTCATTGCCAGACGCCTGCCCGATCCTCTTCCGACACAGCCAAGCGAACTGGCTCGCCTGGCAGACGAATTGGAGGGCCAGCTTCATGAACAGGTCGAAGCCTACCGGACCATTCGGGAAGCCCAGCTCGACAGCGTGCGTGCCGCCGTCGGCAGCGTTCGAGGCATCGCGCTACCGACGGAGTGGCTGAACACGGGATTGAGCACACATCTTGCGGGCATAGGAGATACACTTCGGCGAACGCAGGCAAAGCTCGTCGATTCACTGCGAAAAGAGGCGGAGCATATCCAGGCGGAGTTGGCCGCCGCGGACGATGATCGGTTCGGCTGGGCGGTGCGATGGGTACGCAGGTGTGATTCGGTGAGCGCTCAACTGGAGAAGCTGAGAGGTCGCGTTACCGAATTCGAGGTCCAGTCCGCGGCTCTATCAAGCTGGGTGCCGGTCAACCAGGAGCTGTTCGCCGTCACGACACTCTGCACGAAGATCGGCGCTACTGATCCCGCCCCGGTTCACGAATTGACGCAACTCGTGGCTAGAGCGCGGGAGCGGTTTTCCAGGGAATCCTGGGAGCCGCTCGCCTCGGCGCAGGATTTCAGGGCTGAGATACGGCCGATCAGCCAGGCGCTCCAGGGGCTTCTTTACAGCCAAGCCCGCGCCTACTTCGGCGAAGTCGAACTGCTGCGGCAACGGTTCGGGCTGCTTCTCCCGGGTACGCCCGCACCGACGTTCGAGGCAGGGAACGGAGGGGGGAGGAAGGCTCGCAGCGGTTACGATGCGTTCGCGGCGCTGTACCGTTGGGCCTGGAGCGGCTTCAGCGATGCATTCGCGCGGGCCAAGCGTCTCAAGGGCCGAGGGCAGCCGTGGGCGGACCCGCGGAGAAAAAAACGGAGTTGGAACGAGCTTGCCGGCGGTCTTGAGCGCCTGCTTGGGACGGAGGCATCAGCCCTGGGCATCGATTACGTGATGAAGGCGGGTGAACAACTGAGTGAACTCCTACAAGGTTTCACCGGCACCGGCATGGGAGTGTTCGATACGCCGGAAGCCGCCCTGGATTTCGACGCGCTGCGAGAACGATTTCTCCGCGGGGAAGTGGTGATCCGTATTGAGCCAAGGCAATAGCCCGGTCGGTCACGAGGCCGAAGGACGTTGGCATGATTCGCGTGAGTGGTACGACTGAGGGAGCAGAAGCGAATGCGGCACGGGACTTGCGCCGCATTGTGCTTGCATCTTGGCCTTGGGTAGAGCACGACTCCCAAGCGGTCGTCGAGATTGTGGCTGGTGTTCAGTGCCACGGGCAATCCACCCGTGATCTCGACATCGTTCTTCTTGCGACACTTCCCTCGCGCGCACGCTATGTTCCATTCCTCAGTTTCCAGCGCCGCGGCGGTCACCAGTGGATGAAGCCTGCCGAAGTGCGGGTCGCTAGCCTCTGCATCATTTTCGAGGTCAAAGATAATGACCCGGCGGATGTCCGCTTCGAGGGCACGCGGCTTGAAGTCCGCTACCGCCACGATGGCGTCGAGCACTGGCACGGTGCATCGGAGCAGAGTTTCAAGCAAGTGTTTGCCCTGCGGAATTATCTCGCTGCACACCATCTGGACACTCCGTTCGTCACAAATCTGATCTGGCTGCGCCAAGTTCCCAACGCGCAGCTGCCGCACCGCCCGCACAACGTCCTGGGCAGCAATCTGACGTGGGAATTGGTGCTGAACATCGTCGGCCAACTCGATCCCCCGCACGAGCACGACGGCGAATGGACGCTGGAAGCTTGCCGGGAAGGGTCCCAGCCGAACTTGCAGCCCATCGTCCGGCTTCTGACACTGCGCCTTCAGCCGACGCGGCTTGACAGCGTGCGCATGGCACGGCTCGTCCGCTCGGCCTTCGACGCCGACTGGTTGCGCGATCTCGGGGTCAAGCAGCTTATCTTCCGTGGCCGTGGTGGCACCGGGAAAACGATGATCCTTCTTCAGCTCGCATGGAAGCTCTACGAAGAGCAGGGTGCCCGCGTTCTGGTGCTGACCTACAACAAGGTTCTCATGGCCGATCTGCGGCGGCTGCTCACGCTCGTAGGCGTGGGAGATGTGGCGGACGCGCGCAGCATTCAAGTGCAGACGGTTCACTCCTTCCTCGGTTCGGCATTGCGCGGACTCGGCCTCCTAGCGCCGGAGGAGGACTTGCTTCCGCGATACGATGCGCTGAAATGCGAAGCGCTCGCGCTCATCCGCGGAGGCGGGCTGACCACCGAGGACGTGGAGCGATTGCTCCGCGAGCGCACGGAGGCATTTGGCTGGGACTTCCTGCTCATCGACGAGGGGCAGGATTGGCCAGAGGACGAGCGCGATCTGCTGCGGTGTTTGTACCCGGCGCGGCAATTCGTGATCGCGGATGGCATGGACCAGTTCGTCCGGTCGCAAACCACCTGCGACTGGAAAGCAGGGCTCGCGAAAACCGATGTACGGGTGATCGCGCTCGCGCGGTGCCTGCGGATGAAAGCTGCGCTGGCAGAGATCGCTAACGCGCTGGCCGAGGAACTGGGTCTGGGAGGATGGCACGTTGAGGCGAATCATGATGCACCTGGAGGCCGGGTGATTGTGGTCGAAGGCGATTACTTCGCATCCCGTGAGCTGCATAATCGGCTGATGCACGCGAACGAGACGGACGGTAACCAGCCGGTGGATGCGTTGGTGTGCGTCCCGCCTGCTCTTGTCATTCGGGAAGAAGGCCGGGGAATTCGCTCCGCCGCGGCGGAGAAGCTCGCCGCTTGGGGGCATGCCGTCTGGGACGGCGTCTCGACGGAAGTGCGCGACAGCTACGCCACGTCCACGCAGCAGGTGCGGGTTGTCCAGTACGATTCATGCCGCGGATTGGAGGGCTGGATCGTTATCGCGCTCGGGATCGATGAGTTCTTCCGCTACAAGGAACAGTCATGGCAACCGCCGGGCGGCCAAGGGGTGCCGTACAGCGACGATCCGGCTGCCAGGAGTCGATTCGCCTCCCGCTGGTTGATGATCCCCCTGTCGCGGGCGGTCGATACGTTGGTGTTAGAAGTGGGGGCCGGACGGTCGCGGCTGAAGGAATCGCTCCAGCGCGTCGCCGACCGAAATCCGGACTTTGTGGAATGGCACAGGATCGCTGGGCCGTGACGCCCGGATAATTCACGCAGCGGTCAAGGAGGATGCAGGCGTGCCGGGCGGCCCTTGAGGGTTCGCCAATGCAGACACAACATGCGGCACCAGACTACGGCAACAGCTATGACCGCTGGAATCGCGCGCTGGCGCATTGGGCAGTTCACGGCTCCTCAGAGGGCACGCCGATCTATCTTTCGGTGGACGAGCCGGCGCTGCTCACCGTCGCGCGCCGCTTTGCCGGGCTTGCCTGCGCGAATATCGACGAAGCGTGTGACGCGTTTCGACAGGCACTGATTGAAAAATGTGTACGGTGTGGGCCCGGCGGTGAACGCCGCATCGACCTGAGCGGGTTGGCAGGGTCAGATAACGATGGCATCCCACGGTCGGTCGCTTTCCTCGCCGGAATGGTCTTTGCGGCGTACCAGATGGACGACGACGAGGTAGCCGACGACGGAGCGTATTTCGTCCGCCTCCAGAAATTGTTTGGCTTTGCTCCCGACGGGCAGAACTTCCGGCCGCGCGGACTCGAATTACGCCCCAACCGGCCTGCCCCCGAAGAATCACTCTGGCAAACGTGGAATCGGTGGCTGGAGCGCAACAGATTCCAAGACACGGCAGCGCAGGGCGACGGCCGGAAGTACAAGTATTCCAACTACCCGATCTCCCAGGCCCTTCTCCGCAAGGGCGACAAGGTACGGCTCGCCCGTTGGTTCAGGGACCAGGAGAGTACCGGGGCGTTGGACCACCGCTCCTGCGACCGGGATATTCTTGCCGTTCGCCTGCGGGAGCTGGGGGAAACGCTCGGTTCGGTGCGTCTGAAACAGCTCTTTCAAAATACGAAGGATCACCGCCGATTCGAGGCCGTCATTGACGCAGCCGCCGAAGTGTATGACTCCATTGATTGGGACCAAGCTGCGGGTGCCTCCGATGCGGACCTTATCGGACCCCGCCGGTTGCGGGCGGGGCTGTATCGAACGGAGAACTTCATCACGGGAGCCATTGAGTACTGGCTGTATCCGAAGATGCCGCGTCGTTGGCAGGGCGGAGCCTTGACCGTCAAACGCGACGGGTGCAGCCACAGGCTCTTGGAACAGCGCCCAGGCTGGTTCATGCCTCTTTGGCCCGTCACGCTGAACAGCGAACAGCGATACCCGATCACTGGAGCCGACGACATCACAGAACTGGTCCTGCCGAACCGGGACTTCTGGATTCTCGTCCATGATCCCGACGATGAGGCGTCGGGCATCCTGGCCAGCTGGGCCGTGCCGGCGCCGGGCCAAACCTTCTTGCTCTTGTGCCAGGAGAAGCATGCGCAGCAGCTGCAAGTGCTCCGTGAGGAACAGCTCCTTGCTTGGGACGAGGTTGTCCGGGTCCAGCAGGGCGAGCGGGTATGGCTGGAATACCGCGAGTGCCAGGTGGAGTCTTCCCGGTGGTCGCGGATGCTACCGCAGCCGGGCTGTGAGGACTTGCTCGACGCCCTGAGTCCGGTGATGCGCGTGAATGTCGGCCTGGAAGGCGGACTGCGCATACCCGGTCAGCATGTGTGGATCGAGGGGCACCAGCCCAACCTGAAGCTCTACCAATTCGGAGGGGAAGTGGAGTTGCGGATTTATGAAGCGAACGCTCCAGAGCAGCTCGTCTTCGAGGGGCAGGCGGTGGTGAACGACCGAGTTCCCCTCCCGCCGCTTGCTCCGGGAGAGTACGTCATTGAAGCTAGTGGTGAGGGCGGCGTCGCCGTCCGCAGGTTGCGGATCGCGTCATGGAGCCAACTTGAAGCCCGCCCCCCCACACGCGACTATTCGGTGCCAGTCAACGGCTTCTGTCTGCGAGGCGCATCCTTGTTCCCGGCCAGCGGAGAAAGGAGGTAGGCGATGGCGCGGCAGTTCTTCAGCGTACTGGCCGTGGGCACACCGAACGACGTACTGCATTCCATCCGGTTGAAGGTGAGGGCGCTGGGGTGCGGACATATCGTCCCGGTCGTGTACTTCGAGAAGAAGGCAAGAGGCGGACAGTTCTATGTCTTCCTCGGAGTCGAAGGAAGCGCCAGCGGAAAAGCGCCGGACGAAGTGAATGTGCTCTGCGAACGCGTTCGCTATCAGAAAGGCGTCACGTCGGGAGGGTTCGTCGGGCAACTTCTCGGCCCCTGCTCCTTCGAGCAAATCCGAAGCTCGCTCGATCCACAGGAATTCGATACCTCGGGCAGCGACCGCATTCCCTACTGCTCCCGCTGGGTGCATGATCCGGGCGACCTCATCGATCTGCTCGACGTGGGCGGGGCGGCAACCCCCGATTCCGATCGTACGGCACGGTTCGACCATCTGTTGACGTGGCTCTCCAGCGTGGGCGAAGGGCGCTGGGAAACCTTTTTGCGCGCTTGTCAGACTCTCGGTGTTGCCGACGATTCCTCATCGGCCCGGAGTGTCTTCCGCCGCTTATCGCTCCTCGGGCACATCGAAGCCTCAACCGACGCCCGTGAGTGGATAATCTGCCCGCCAGTGTTCGTGCGTCCTCCGAACCGCCCGACTCGCTGCTTCTGGTGCGGTCAGCGCACCGACAAGTGGCTGGGACGCCTCCGTGAGGTCAGCACAGTCCTCCCCGAGGATCAGCCGGGCAGCTTGGCTCCTTCCCGTGTCACTATTGAAGCCAGCGACTCCTTCAGGGCAGCGATTGCGGCTGATTCCGAAGCCTCACGGTTCGAGTGGCATGAGCAGCCTCTCTCTGACGTACTCGCCGCCCACTTGCCCGACCTCGATGGCTGGCAACAGTCGCTCCAGCCGATTGTTGGCCTCACCAATCCCCGCACGGTTCAGCGGTGGGAGGAGCAAGCATACGTGGATGATACGTCATTCTACATCCGTGACGGTCGCTACCACGGTCAGCCGGGGCTATATTGCATCACCCGCGGCGAAGGCCGGCACCAGTCGCAGTTGATGTTCTACTTCGATGAAGAGGGACAGCGGCTGCTGCGAGGGGATTGGTACGGCCTGCGGTTTCTTGCCCTCCGGAGGGCAGGGCATCGTTGTGAGGCACTCTGGCAAGGCCAGAACGGAAACGGAAGCATGCTTGTTCTTCGTGCCAGCGAACGCTGGCCCATGATCTACGAGCGGACGCTCGTGCTCGCGTCCGGATTGCTGCCGGAGCACTCGTCGGGCAGCAACCTGCTCCGCTACCGAGACATTCCACTTTCCACGGCACAGGTCCTCGCTGGAAAACTCGGGGTCGAACTGGAGGTCCACTCCGATGCATGATCTCATCGGGACTGCTGAGCGCATTCGCCGCGTGTACCGCCTCTACGTCGAGAGCGCATTTCCGCTCCGCTCGGACGCTCTGAGCCAGGAGCGCGATCAACTCCTCGCCCGCAGCGGAGTGCCGGGAGATCCGGGGACGCTGGCCCAGCCGCCCGTTCTCGAAACGGTCCCGGTGTATCAGCGCACTCAGATGAATCTCCAGCAGGCAAGCCAGCTGCTCGTGGCCCAGCATGGGCTGCCTGCGGCATACGGGGACCTTCAGTTCCTCGGCCAGCAACTCTTCCAGCCGGCCGACCGCCTCTACGATCATCAATGGCAGAGTCTCGAGGCGGTTCTTGCGCGGGGTAATGACCTGGTTGTTACGACCGGAACCGGATCGGGCAAAACTGAATGCTTTCTATTGCCTCTCTTCGCCGAACTCGCGCGTGATTCTGCCTCCTGGCCGGCCTGCCCGCCACCAGCCGACCCTGTTGCCCGCCGCTGGTGGGAACAGGGCGGGCCGCGAGTCGGACAGTGGGCGCACACTCGGCGTCCGCACGCAATGCGAGCGATGATTCTGTATCCGCTGAACGCGCTCGTGGAAGACCAGCTCCGCCGCCTGCGGAAAACGCTCGACTCGCCTACGGTCCACAGCTGGCTCGACATCCACCGCGGGCGGAACCGCATTCTCTTTGGCCGCTATACGGGGCACACTCCAGTATCCGGTGACCCGACCCGGGCAGCGGCCGTCCGCCGGTTGCGCGACCGGCTTCGGGACATGGGCCAAGAGTACGCGGACATCCTCCAGCAGCTTAACGATCCGGCGCTGCCGGCGGATGAGCGGGAACTGCTGGAGCGGGAAGTCCGGTACTATTTCCCCAACATGGACGGCGGGGAGATGTGGTCGCGTTGGGACATGCAGGAGACGCCTCCCGACATCCTCATTACGAACTACTGTATGCTCAACATCATGATGATGCGGAGCCTGGAAGACCCGATCTTCGCCCAGACTCGGGACTGGCTTGCTGCGGACCCGTATCGGCACCGGCGGGCCGCTTCGCCGACGCGACGGTTCTTCCTGGTGGTAGACGAATTGCATGCCTACCGCGGGACGCCGGGAACCGAAGTGGCGTATATCCTGCGCCTGCTCTTCGAGCGTTTGGACCTTGACATCGACTCCCGTCAGCTCGTCCTTCTTTCCACCTCGGCGAGCGTCGATGAGAACGATCCGCGCTCGCACGACTTCCTGCGACAGTTCTTCGGCCGGGATCGGTTCGAGATCGTCAGTCGGCCCCAGGTTCCTCCTCCTGCCGGCGCCCGCTCGCTCCTGGGCTCGTTTGCCGGCCCCTTCGCCGCATTCGCCAATGCTGTGCAAGCCGATCCGTTCACTCCAATGACCGGGCCTGACCCTAACACACCGGCCAATCAGCACGCCATGACCAGCTTGTCTGCGGCGCTCTTGTACGCAGGTACGGAGACGCAGCCGCAGCGCATGCTGGGCGAAGCGCTGGTACAGCAGCAGGCTCACGAAGCGCTTCGGGATGCCTGCGGCGCATGCCACGGCGGCCAGGTGCGTCCGACGGAAGTGCCGCGGCTGGATGCGCTCTTGTTCCCAGGGGCGGCGTCGGCCGGGCAGATGTCGCCGTCCATGCGTGGGCTGTTACTAGCCCTTGCGATGTCAGAGCTTCCCGCCACGCGATCCGCGCCGCAGCCGGTTCGGGGCCACCTGTTCCTGCACAACCTACAGAACTTGTGGATTTGTGCGAATCCTCACTGCACCGATTCGCGGTGCGCCACGACGCTGCGCCAGCAGGAGTCGGCGGCCGGCCGGCCGGTTTCCACGGGCGCCCTGCACGCCCGGCATCAATTGGCGTGTTCGTGTGGAGGCCGCGTCCTTGATCTCATTGTCTGCGAGGTCTGCGGAGAAGTGTACCTGGGCGGATTCCGGGCCAGGCAGCAACTCCACGGCCGCGGCACCATCGAAATCCTGACGGCAGACCAGCCGAACCTTGAAGACATTCCGGACCGCATCACGCCGGGCAAAACCTACGAACAGTATGCGGTCTTCTGGCCCCTGCCGGAGCAGCCAGCCTGGGCGACACAGCCGCAAGACCCTCAGTACGATATGAATCGCATTACACGGCGCTGGGTTCAGGCAAAGCTCAATGCTTACTCGGGCGTCCTCCTCCGCGAGACGACGCCGCCCACGCAGGATGAGGTGCCGGGCTGGCTTTACGTCATCGCCGGCAACCACCCGAATGAATCGCCCATGCCAGGGAAATGTCCGCGATGCGATGCGGACTACCGCCAGAAGAATATTCCGACTCCTCTGCGCAATCACCGCACGGGGTTTCAGAAGGCTTGCCAGGTGATTGCCAGTGCTTTGTGCCGGGAAATGCCGGTCACGCGGAGCCGGAAGCCGGCCCGGAAACTCGTCATCTTCTCCGACAGCCGGCAAGATGCCGCCAAACTCGCCGCAGGCATGGAGCGCGACCACTTCCGGGACATGGTACGGCTTGCGCTCCTCGGTGCGCTTAACGCGTACTGGCGATCCTTCGAGGGGTTTCTGCGGACGCGGCTCCCGCTGTTTCCGGCGGCGCTCCCGGCACTTCAGGCGTCCCACCCCGCCGTCGCCGCAGTCGGGAGCCAGCCGCCGCAGCCAGACGACCCGCGCCTGGCGGCGGATTTCCAGGCCGCCTACCCTCGCGTGGTCCTTGAGTTCATGAACCGCCTCATGAATGTACCTCCCGCCGACCCGCCTGCGCGCCAGCAGCTGGAGGAACTGCTGGCCCGCTACCCCGACCGTGTGCCTCTTCCGGAACTCCGCCGCATCGTCCACCAGATTCTGTTACAACTCGGTATCCCCTCGGGGGGGCCTGTCTACAGGCTGCTGGGCTACTGGATCAACAATGAGCGGTCGCCGTGGTATGGCTGCTACGATTGGGGAACTCCGGTGCCGCGCGAGCAAACGGGCCTCCCGCCCCAGGCGACCCGCCTGCTTGGGAACATCGACGACGCGATCATGGGCGAAATCATGTACGCCCTGTTCCCCCACCGCGCGCGTACCCTAGAAGGACTGGCCCAGGGAACCGTTACTTACCAGCCGGTCGGCGTGCCGGCGCCCATCATTCGCGAAGCAACTCTGGCCGTGATACGGCAGCTCGGCATCCGGCGCGCCTACCGACACGCCGAGTTTTTCCGGCCAGGTAACAACGACACGCTTCCACCATTCGTGCAGCAGTACCTCGCCAATCTCGGCATCGCGCCGGTGAACGTTCAGCAACAACTGCTCCAGTCGGGCGCTGGCATTCCGGCCCTCTCCCGAATTGCGCTTGATTCCGACCGCCTATCGCTCTCTCCGCCGCCTCCGGAAGTCACACTCCCCGGCGGGCGTCGTGCCCGACCCGGCTGGCGGTGCCCGACCTGCCGCGCCTTCTATCTGCAGCCGGCCGGTGGTATTTGCCCGGACTGCGGTGGTCCGCTTCAGAATGACTTTTCGAGCCAGACCTTCGATTACTACGTCTATCTTTCCGAGCAATCCGGTCACCCATTCCGGTTCCGAAGCGAGGAACTGACCGGTCAGACCGATTTTGCTGACCGGCCGAGGCGACAGCGGTGGTTTCAGGAAGTATTCGTCCAGGGAGAGGAACGCCGACCGCTGGGCGTCGATCTCTTAAGCGTCACAACCACGATGGAGGCCGGTGTTGACATCGGCTCGCTGCAAGCCGTGATGATGTCAAACATGCCGCCGCGGCGTTTCAACTACCAGCAGCGCGTAGGAAGGGCCGGCCGGCGCGGCGCAGGACTGTCCCTTGCCGTCACTTTTTGCCGGGGGCGGAGCCATGATGACTTCTACTACGCCCGGACGGAGCAGATGACGGGCGATCCGCCTCCGCTTCCGTATGTCGATCTGCGGCGGGAGTCGATCCTTCAGCGCGTCCTCATCAAGGAAGTCCTGCGGCTTGCCTTCCTGGATGTGAACCCTGCGGTTCTGGCCGGTACGGGAAACACCCTTCTTGACAGCGTGCATGGGGAGTTTGGTCCGGCTGCTGCTTGGCCGAACGTTGCGCAGGATGTGGCGAATTGGTTGAACGACCCAGCGCACCTGGCGGCAATCCGCCGGGTCATTGATGTCCTCCGCGTGCAGACTCAGTGGCAGGGAACCACTCCTGTTGCCCAAGCATTCTGTCAGCAAATGCTCGCGTTCCTCCAGAACGATCTCGTGCCGCGCATTACTGGAGTCGTAAACGATCCGCGGTACACTCAAGACGCGCTCAGCGAGCGGCTGGCGAACGCGGGTCTGCTTCCGATGTTTGGTTTTCCCACGCGTGTCCGGCTCCTCTATACGCAATGGCCGTACCGAGGAAACCTGTGGCCACCGGAACACGGTACTGTGGACCGGGACCTCGACATCGCGATCAGTCAGTTCGCGCCCGGCTCCCAGACTGTGAAGGACAAGGCGGTCCATAAAGCGTGTGGCGTCGTGGAAGCGTACCCTCAAGGCAACGGCGTCGCGTTCAACGATGGCCTCTTCCCGCCGCTACCCGGCGGCAACCCGGCGCCTGTCGGGATTTGTGCGTACTGCCAGGCAGTGGACATACTTCCCGCAATGGCGGGCGCAGCACCTGGGGGTGTGGTGCCTCAACCCGTACTCTGTCAAGTCTGCCAAAGGCAGGAGATGCGGCCTCTTGATGCCCGCGAGCCAAAAGGGTTCTTCACCGATCTTGATCCGGAAGACTTCGAGGGAACGTTTGAGTGGACGGCCCGTTCCACGCGCCCCACGTTGAACATCGGGACACAACCGGCCCAAACCCTTAGCGTCGGAAATGGAATCGTCGGCACGTTGTCTGAAACCGACATCACCTCCGTGAACGACAACGGTGGCGAAGGGGGCTTTGACTTCCAGGCTGCCAGCGTGGACGGCCGGAACATCGGTGGCGCCTATGCCGCGCTGGCACAAAACACAAGGCGAGTGAGCGTGAGCGGTCCCCCCTTCCGAATTGCCTTGCTTTCCCGGCGGCGGACCGATGCGCTGCTGATCGACATGGCGCAGTGGCCGCAGGGAGTGAGCGCCGATCCGACGACGGTCGTTGGGCGGGCGGCATGGTATTCCTTGGCATTCTTCCTTCGGATCGCTGCTGCTGCAGAACTCGACGTGGACACGCTGGAACTGGACGCCGGCTTCCGAACATTCGGCCCTGCCGGGCAGCCGCAAGCCCAAGCGTTCTTATGCGACAAGCTGGAGAACGGCGCCGGATACTGCCGCTGGCTCGCCGAGCCGGCGCATTTCACCCAGCTTCTCACCCAAGCCGACCCCGCGCAACCCGGCTCAATCGCCGCGCGGTGGCTCCTTCCTGGCCACGCGGGTGAGTGCGATACCTCCTGCAACTTGTGCCTACGTGATTTCTACAACCTCCCCTACCACGGACTGCTCGACTGGCGGCTGGCGCTGGATATGGGCCAGCTGTTGCGATCCGCAACCGCGACTGTCGATCTCACGACTCCTTGGCCGACGACCGCGAATCCTTGGGACCGACTGCTTGCTGGAACGGGAGCGCCGGTGCCCGCACTTCTGCAACGCCTTGGTTACGGGCCGGTGCAGATGTTTGGTCCACTGCGCGGTTACGTCCATGCCAATCCGCAGCGTCGCGCCATCTTGGTTGAATCCCACCCGCTGTGGACTGACCAGCACCCGATCTTCACTGCTGCCAGTGGGATTGCCCTCCAGCAGCATCCGGGTTTCAATGTGCGAGCGCTCAATCCGCTTCTCGCAATTCGCCGTCCAGCGGAATATGCCTGAATCTGCTGTAAGGGCGCAGTGGGATGGAGGAAAAATGGCAGCGACCAGAATCAATCAGAGGTGAGAGAAAGTGCCACCTGGGGACAGTTACTCCTTCTTCGTCCTCTTGCCGCCTTTCTGAGCGTCAAGCGAATCCGCAAACTCCCGAAGGTGACGGGCCAGCTCCGCGAGTTCCTTCGGGTCCCAGCGGTCGCGGTAGCGTTCGAGTACCATCACCAGGCGGCCAGCCAGTTTCTCGGCTGGGACCGTCTTCTGCCTTCGGGGACGCTTCTTCTTCCTGACCTCGGCCACGATCTCCCTGGCCGTGGCGAAAGTGATTTCTTCGCCGGCCTCCGCCTTCTCGACGGCTTTCTCCCGCGCCTCGTCGGGGACCGAGGGGGCCGCCAGGAGGTAGGCGGCGCTGGGCTGGATGGGCAAATCCGCAATTTTTGCGGATTTGAACTGCTCGGCCACGCTCATGAAGTTCTGGGCCGACCTCTCGCTCCAGCCGAACTCGGCCTTGAGCCACGGCAGGAACTGGCCGTGCGGCAGGGCCTCCTTCACGGCCAGCAGGTCCTTGCCGACCTCGATGATGTCCTCGACGGTCTTCTTGACCCGCTCCCGGATGCGGTCGGCGGCGCTGCGGACCTTATCGGCAAGCTTCGTTTCGAGCAGGTCGTAGTTGAAGCCGACGACGACCAGTTCGCCTTTGGGCTGTTTGGCCACGGTTCGCTCTCCAGTGCGGGCGACGGTGCTGCTGCCGATGACGGACTGACTCTTCTTGGTCTACTAGACAGCTGTCGCTGTTTCGGCAATCCGCGGGCGGCCGGGCAGGCAACAAGGAGCTACGCGAGAGGGGGTTACGGCAGCTGCCCGGTTCTTCAGTTCCGGAGTCGGCTCGTGGCCGCTGGTACAGCGGCTGCCTCCACTGTTGATCTTGTGCCCGGTGCGGTTGTGCCTGCATGGTTCTCGCGCGGAACAGGGAAGCGGGAAGGGGGTGGGGTTCGGGGCGGGAACTGGGGCCGCTGGTCCCGCCCCGATGACTTCCCTGCCCGGCGGGACGTTGGCCTGCGGTTTCTGGATTTGCGATTTTGCGGTTTTGCGGATTTGCAGAATTACGGCAGGCTCGGTCCCTGCTCTTGACGCTGCCTCTCCAGGGCAATGCGTTCCTGGAAGGTCAGCGGCTTCGCCGATCCATTCCGAGGGTGGTTGTAGTTGTCGGCATGGTGGTTGTCGTTGGCCGCTTCCGTTGCTGGTGCATGGCCGGGCTGGACCGCTTCACTGACCTCGGTGTTTTCCTGCTGCCGGCGGCGGATGCGGGCGGTGATGGGTTCCTCGGCGGCGGCCTGTTTCCGCTGGACGCGCTGCGGGGCGGCCTCGATGGTGTTGGCGGCCTTGAGCGCCTTGATCCGGTCGGCCAGCTCGGACACCTTCGGCCTTTGATCGCTGCCGGCCTCGTGGGCAGCCGCCGACAGGCCGGCCTTGAGCTGATCGCGCAGGTCGGTTAGCTCGGACAGGTACTTCTCGTGCGGGAAGGGCTTGCCCAGGCGTTCCCGGTAGTCCCGCAGCTGCGATTCGGCGATGGCCAGGTCCTGCCGGACGCGGACGCACTCGGAGCCGTAGCCGTTGGCCAGACGTTCGAGGGCGTTCAGCACGGCACGCGGCCCCTGGTGGTCGCGCGACAGCCCCGACTGGCGGGTGATCGCACCTTCCAGGTACACATCCGGCGGGAATTGCGGGTGCAGGACCAGGCCAAAGCTCAGGCCCCGGTAAGTGCCGATGGGCACGCGGGTGGTGTCGCGGACGTTGCGGGGCATGAAGTCCAGCCGTTCGCCCAGGACAGCGAGAGCGTCCTCGCGTGACCATGAGCGCTTGCCGATGGCGATGGGATCAGCTGCGTGGGCCGTGGTGGTCGCCTCGTCAGCGGATAGCTTCGACAGCCGCTCGTTGAGGCTCTCGATGGTGCTGGGCAGGTCGCGGACGCTGCGGCGGGCGACGTATTGCTCGTCCAAGTGGTTCTTTTTCAGGAGGTTAAGGCGTTGCAGCTCGGCGTCGGCCTCGGCCAGCGTCAGGACGGCCGGGTTGCCGGAGGCAATCGCCTTGACCTCGGCATACGAGAGTTCCTGGCTGCCGATGTCCTCCGCCCGCCGGGCGGCGTTGTCGCCGGTGATGACTTGGCCGATGAACCGGGCCTTGGTTTCCAAAGCCTGCCACATATAGGCGTCGAAAGAGCCTTCGGTGACGTAGCGGTAGATGGCCACTTCCTCATTCTCGTTGCCCTGGCGGAGAATGCGGCCGTCGCGCTGTTCGACCTCGGCGGGCTTCCACGGGGCGTCCAGGTGATGCAAGGCGACCAGGCGTTTCTGGACGTTGGTGCCGGTGCCCATCTTCTGCGTGCTGCCGAGCAGCACGCGGACTGATCCCTGCCGTACTTTCTCGAAGAGGGCCTGCTTCTTGGCGTCGGATTCGGCGTCGCCGATGGTGGCGACCTGCTCGCGGGGGATGCCGTGGGCGGCCAGTTTCTCGATGATTTCGTCGTAGGGCGAGTAGCCCCAGGGGGTCGGATTGACGCCCATGTCGGCGAAGATCATCTGGGTGCCGCGCGTCGCGGCGGTCTCCTTCCAGATGGAAAAAACGTTCTCGACCAGGCGGTTAACCTTCGATTCCGGGAAGTCCGGGGCCGTAGGCGACAGCATCCTTGCATCAGTGGCGAGCTTGCGGCCGTCGGTGGTGATGGCCAAGGCGTTATCGACGCGCGGGTCTACCTTCTGTGACCGCAGGCGCTCGTAGCGCTCGACCAACTCCTGTTGCAGTTCGTGTTGCTCGTCCGACATGGGACAGGCAACCACGATGGGCTTGCCGCCTTTCAGGCGGGGGCGCGGCAGGTTGAGCATCTCGGCCGTCTGCACGTCGGAGAAGGAGCGGAACATCTGCTGAAGTTCCGGCAGGTTGGTGAAGCGGGCAAAGCGGCTCCGGGGCCGCAGGCCCGCGCCGTCCGGGGAAATCTCCATCGTGTCCACGACCTCGCCGAAGGTGGCCGCCCAGGCGTCGAAGTGGTCGATGCCGCGGCTTTGCAGCCCGTGCGGATCGAGGAAGCGCTGCATCGTGTACATCTCGACCATCGTGTTGCTGATGGGCGTGCCGGTGGCGAAGGTGACGCCGTGGCCGGGATGCTGCTCATCGAGGTAACGGGCCTTCATGTATACGTCGAAGGCCCGCTCGCTGCCGCCGGTCTGGATGCCGGCGACGCGCTCCATCTTGGTCGGCGTCTCCAGGTTTTTGAAGTAGTGGGCCTCGTCGATGAAGACGTGATCGACCCCCAGCTCGTCGAACACCAGCCCATCGTCCTTCTTGTTCTCGGCCAGCAGGTCTTTCAGGCGCTCGACGCGGGCTGCCTTCTGCTTCTCGATGGTCTTAATGAGGTTGCGGTTGGCGCCCCGGTCGGCCGCGTGCTCGCGGAGCAGCTGGTCGTACTCGGCGATCTGCTCGGTGAGGAACTTCTCCTGGTAATCCCGGCTCATGCCAATCCGCTCGAAGCTGGAATGGGTCACAATGATGCCGTCCCAATCGCCGCTGGCGATCTTGGCGGTCAGCATCTTGCGGCGGTCGCGGCTCAAATCCTCCTTGCTGGCCACAAGGAGCTTGGCATTGGGGTAGAGCTGCATGAACTCGCGGGCGAACTGCTCCAGCAGGTGGTTGGGCACGACGTACATCGGCTTCTTGATGAGGCCGGCCAGCTTCATCTTCATGCCGGTCGCGGCCATCGTGTAGGTCTTGCCGGCGCCGACGACATGGGCCAGCAGCGTGTTGCCGCTGCTCATGCCCCTCCAGACGGCATCCTTCTGATGCGGCCGCAGCGAAATGGTCTGGTTCATGCCGGTGAAGTCGAGATGCGATCCGTCAAACAGCCGGGGCCGCAAGTTGTTGTAGGTGTCGTTGTAGACGCGCACGAGGCGCTCGGTGCGTTCGGGGTCGGTGAACACCCAGGACCGGAATCGCTCCTTGATAAGTTTCTGTTTCTCGCGGGCCGCCATTGTCGCTTCCTGGTTGACGACGCGCTCCTCGCGGTCGCCGGCTTGGATGGTGTCGTAGATGGTGGGCGACTTCATGTTGAGGGCCAGCTCCAGCAGCCAGGTGCCGTTGGCCCTGGACGTGCCGAACTCGGACGTGGCGGCGACGGATGCCTTGGCGTCGTAGGCAGCGTCAAGGCTCCAGACGGCATCTTTCTTCAGGTGGGCTACGGGGACGCTGGACGCGCTGACGTGGAATAGATCGGCCGCGAACGCCTGGATGTCGCTGGCCGGTATCCAGGGTGCGCCGAGGCCGGCGTCGATGTCGCCGGGCAGCACGTCTTCCGGCTGCACTTGCCGCAAAGCGTTGACGTTGCGGAGATATTGCGGCCCGGCCCGCTCGGCGGCGGCCAGCTTCTCACGCACGTTGCCGGAGAGATAGGCGTCGGCCGTGACCCAGGTGTTCGATTCCGGGTCGAGGAAGATCAGGTCGGCAAGCTCCTGGATGACCTGCTCCTCGGGCTTGCCGTAGAGCGACGCGATATAGGGCAGGTCCACCATGCCGCGCTGGTTAAGCGACACAAGCAAGCCTTCCTCGGCGCTGCGGACATGGGTGACGGGCGGCTTCTTGCCCACCACGTCCCTCACCATGATGGCGGCTTTGGCCGCCTTGCCCGTCACCTCATCGTAGTCCTCCAGGGACATGACCAGCATGGCGTCCGGGTCTTCCTTGAACTTCACGAGGTTCGGCATCCGGCGGATGATGTTCCCGTCGGCCGTCTCGCCGAAGGTGGTCTTGTTGATCGGGCCGTAGTTGTTCACGAAGCGGTCGTAGGCCCAATTGAGCTGCCGGCGGGCGTCGTCGCGGTGCGCTTCGGGCCAGCCCTCGTTCTGCGATTGCAGCACGCGGCGGGCGCGGTCCCGCAGTTCGATTAATGCAGCCAGCCGCCGGCCGGTCATGGTGCCATCGGCTTTCAGGGTGGTGCCGCCGTAGACGACGGGCACCCCCTGCCCGCCTTCCGTTTGGTAAATCACGCGGTCGTCGCCCACGAAGAAGCTGCCTTCGCTGATGTGCCGCTCCGGCGGCGGTGGCGTGAACGAAGGCGCTGGTTGCTCCTCGGCCTGCGACGGCTGGATGGGTGCGAATTCCGGGAGGCGATCAACGGCTTGCTTGAGCTGGCCGGCCAAGTCGCCATTGCTGATGAGGCTGTAGCCTTCGCCGTAAAGCGTATCCTTGACGCTCCAGCTGCCCAGGACCATTTCCGGGTGGTTCAGGAAGTAGCGGTTGACCGGGACTTCAACGCCCTCGATGGCGAGCGGAGCCACGCCAAGCCAGTCCGTATCGGCATGGCGGGCCGGCTCGCCCGGTGCCCTCTTGCGCAGGAACACGATGTCCGTGACGACGGCCGTGCCCTCACGTTTGAAGGCGTCGGACGGCAGGCGGATGGCGCCCACGAAGTCGGCCTTGGAGGCGAGGTATTCGCGGATGGCGGCGTTCTGCTTATCGAGCGTGAAATGCGACGTGACCAGGGCCAGGACGCCGCCGGGCTTCAGGGCGTCCACGGACTTGGCGAAGAAGTAATCGTGCAGGGAGAGCTTCTGGCCGCGGTAGTCGAGCTTCAAATCCGCGAAGGGCACGTTGCCGATCACGGCGTCGATGCGGTCCTCGGGCAGCTGGGTGTCGCGGAAATTCTCGATGCGGATGTCCTGATCGGGATGGAGGGCCTTGGCGATCCGGCCGGAGATGGAGTCCAACTCGACGCCGATGAAGCGCGTCCCTTCCCTGCCCTGGCTCATGAAGTTGCCGATGCCACAGCCCGGTTCCAGGATCGTGGCCCCTGCCGGTACGCCCAATCGGCCGATTGCCTCGTGAATGGCGGAGATGACGGTTGGCGAGGTGTAAAAGGCGTTGAAGGTCGTGCGCTTGGCGCTGTCGTATTCCTCGGGCGTGAGCAGCGTCTTGAGTTCTTCCCCCAGGGCCTGCCAGCTGGCGTCCTTGTACCGGCCGCTGACGGGATCGGGAAAGATCGACAGGGCCACCGGCCCAAAGCCGGCGAACCGGGCCAGCGCGTGTTTTTCCTCGGCGGTTGCCGCTCGCTGTTCCTGCTCGATGGTCTTCAGGGTGCGAATGGCGGCAAGGATGTCGCGGGCCTTGGCCTTTTCGCCGCTGGCAATGGTTACGACAGGAGAGTGATGCTCCGCATGGGAAGGGTGCGATGCCGAGCCGTTGCGCGCTTCAAGCGGAAGTGGTGTCTCCGGTGGTGCAGCTGGTTCCGGCTCGGCGGGGGTGGTGCTGGAAGGAAGGGAGTCAAATAGGGTCGGCTGGCGCCGTGATGCCTTTACTCGCGCGGCGTGCGACGGCAGAGAAACAGCATGGCCGCGTCGAGAAAGAGCGGCTCGCCCTCGTTCTGCGGCGACACGGAGGGCAAACGATCCTCCAGTTCCTTGAGGGCTATCTCCAGGGCCTCCGAGGCGATCTGGCTGGGGTCGCTGTCCGGCCGCAGCTGGGTCAGCAGCTCCTTCCAGGCTTCGTGGTTCCGCTTCAACTCCCTGGCGTAGAGTTCCATTGCTGGCAGGAGTTGGCGGTCCTTCCGCAGCTGCTCGTGCATCTGCGGCCGCTGTTGCAGGAGTTCGTGAATGATCGTCTTGTACTGCATGTGGCTCTCCATTGGGTTTTGGGGTTGCGTCTTCGGTCTCAGGGGCGTTGCCTGCGTCAGGTGGAAAGAGTGAGGGTTGCCGCCAATCCGGCGGTTTCCGTGCCATCGTCAGGAGCCTTCCGAAGAACCTGGCTCCCGACTCCCGGCCCGGCTGCCCGGCGATGTTCTTGCCGGCCTCTTCATCGTGACCAGCCCTGCCCGCGGTCGTGGCCGTGTGAGCCGAAGGCGTCTTTCCAAGCCTGGCTCATTGCCACGCCGGCCATGACGATCATGGAGCCGAGGGCGACGTACTGAAGGATCATGGCCATGCGGTCGTTGCCGCAATTCCGGGACATGGCCTGGGCCTGCGGGCCGAGTTCGTGCAGGTAGTAGGTGGGCGGCACGGTCATGGCACGGCCACCGCATCAGAAGGGAACTTCCTGGCTCGTCTCAATCCCCTTCTCCTGCCGGATCATCTGGCGAACTTCCTGATAGAGCCTTTCGGCCTCGATGCGGGTGCTCATGGCCGAGTCGGACCTGACCGGGTGCGCCCAGATTTTGTCCACCGGGTTCCAGCGGTAGCCGGCTTCCTTCAACTTGTCGATGACGGCCTGGCTGGGTTTGTCCTCGAACTTGAGGGCCATCTGCCGGTCCCGCTTGCTCTCGAAAAGGCGGACGCCGGCCAGGTAGTCGCCGGCGATGCCGTAGGGATCGGCTGCGGAAGCCCGTTGCCGTTGGCCAACCCTCTCCGCGAAGCTGGGCTTGTTATCATTGGCGGCTGGGGCATTGTCATTGGCAGCTGCCGGCGGTTCGGCGACGGCCGTGCTGGCTTCTGCTGGTTGTTCGTCAGGTGTGCGTTTGCGTGACATGGTTAATCCTCCTTGATGTGAATAAGGGTTAATTCCTTAACCCTCGTTAACGATATTAGCACACCTCGAAACGCTCGCGCAACGAGGATTTCTGCGGGTTTCCGCGTGTTGACGTGCAAAAAAGTGAGGGTTTCTGCGGTTTTCCCGCATCTTGCTGCCTCGGTCAGCCGCAGTTTCCCTTGATTCTTGCTGACCGCCGTTTGTGCGGAAATCGCAGGCTTTCCGTCGGCCGCCGCCGCCCATCGCCCCAACTTTTTCGGCCAGGGTCCCAGGGCGCGGTCACGGATGCCGTGTCCTGGGGGGACGGAAAAGTTGAAAGGCGGCCCTTCGTGGAAAGCAATGGGGTGCGATGTGCGGGTCTTGGGACGGCGATCTTGTATAGGGAGGCGCAGGGATGCCAGAAACGTCTTGCCCGGTGGGTTGGGTAGCCTGAAGCCGCTTCACGTCTCCTGACCCCGTTTGCCTGCGAATTTGGGCCGTGTGGCTGCAAGGGGTGCCATCCTTCCCTGGATGCCAATTGACTGTTCTAGCTCAGGGAAGGCGCGAAGTGCTTCGCCGACCGCTTGTTTCTCAAGGACTTGCGCAGGCTGGCATCGCGCCCGCGGCGATCTTAAAGGGCACAGAAGCGCGCCGCCTCCGCCTGCGTGCTGGGATCGCGCTGCGGCGGCGCGTGATTGTTGCTGGGTATTGATATATAAGAAGGGAAAACCCCTCAACCGTTTGAGATTCCTCGAACCGAAACGACAGATTCTGTCGGCAGACCGTCAGGATCAGTCGGGCGACCGACAAAAACCGCTTGCCCTTTTGTCGGTACTGTGCCAGGGTCGTGACAGTCAACCGACAACTTCAGAGGGCCAAAATGACGGAAGATCGACAGAACCCGGCGTCTCCGGCGAGCAACATGATTACCACCAAGCGGGGCTTCCCCGTGTACCGCACGAACCCCAGCGTTCCGAGCACGTCGGGATTGCCTACCCGCACGCGGCGCATCAACGTCCCCGGCGGCAAAGGCGCGGTCATCGTGGACAACAGCACCGGCGAGCTGAAGGGCCTCGGCGGGATGGGGTTCTGGTGGGAAGAGGAAGTCGATAGCACCCGTTTTGTCAAGCTATTCCTCGACGGCATCAAGCAGGCCGCCGGCCTCTCGAAGACCGGCATTCAGGTCTTCGAGTTGGTCTACAAGGAAATGCGGCTCAACCCCGGCTCGGACGAGATCAAGCTGAACCAGTACGTCGCCCGCGACTACGGCATTAGCGACCGCACCTACCAGCGGGGCGTGCGGGAGTTGCTCGAAAAGGAGTTCCTCTACCGCAGCCCGAGCGACGGCGTGTTCTTCGTCAACATCCGCTTCATGTTCAACGGCGACCGACTGGCCTTCGTGAAGTCGTACCATCTCAAGGACAGCGCCGCCCGCCAGCAGGAGCTTCCGCTTCTCGATCCACCGGCCGTTACCGAGAAGTCGGGCACTCACTCGTGAAGACGGTGGTGGGTTTCGCTCCGCCGCCGTATTTGCGGAAAGTTACAGAATCGTGTTTCCGGGTCCCTTGTTGGCGGGATCGCCAGCGGTAGCCGCGCCCTGCTGGTCCTTGGGCGGAAAGCGCTTTTCCAGGAGTCCCCGCACCACCTCGGCCATGTTCGCCCCTTCCAGGGCACACTGGCTCTTGACCCGCTGATGCAGGGACAGCGGAATGTCGATGGTCAACCGCTTCGTCGGCTCGCCCGATACCCATTCATCCGGCGAAGTCGCTGTGCGGCTGGTGGTAGGCTTGCCGCCGAACGTCACTTTCTTCATACGACCAACTCCATGATCTCATCGACCAGCCCCAAGAGTTCCTTGCCGGCCGGGTGGTCCGGGGCCGTCTCGAACACGGTCTGCCCCTGGGCGGCCGACTCCGCCAGGGCAATGCGCTGGCAGACGGCGCTCTTCAAGACGGGGATGGGATAATCGGCCAGAGCCTCCACCACGTCCCGGCCCAGCGCCGTATTCACGATTTTGCGATTGATCGCAAATGCGGATTTCAGGTTCGGCTTGAAGACGGTGGCCTCGTGAATCAGGTCGATGATCTCCTTCGCGGCCCACACGTCGTATGGCGATGGCTGCACCGGCACGAGCACGAGGTCGCTGGCCATGATGGCGGAGCGGGCCACGTCATAGACGCGCGGCGGGCCGTCGATGATGACCACATCAAAGCCTTGGGCAAGAGTGGGAAGCTCCTTGTGGATGGAAGCCTTCGGCAGGCCGGCGACCGGGAACAGTGGCTCGCCCCGCCGGGCGGCTGCCCAATCCAGGGCTGATCCCTGGGGGTCGGCATCGACGAGCAGAACGCGGCGCCCGCGGCGCGACAGGGCGTCGGCGACGTGAATGGCGAGCGTGGTCTTGCCGACCCCGCCCTTTTGGTTGAGGAAACTGACTATCATGAATACCTTCCTGAAATGCGGTTATGCGGAATTGCGCTTCTCCGTGTAGCACCATTTGCGGAAATGGTCAAACACGGATTTGCGGCGATGCGGAAGGCCGCAAATGCGGAAATGTGGCAAGTCGCCTTGCCGCTGCCCGTTCCCCTGATCTGTGCGGGCTACCTGGCAGGACAGGCGGCTGACCGCTGGAACCGTTCCATTCTGCCTATGCAGAGCATAGGGAAGAAGCCTGTCAACTTGGATTGCCTTGTGTGCCTTGCAAAACTGCCCGGTTGCCACGTCGGGGAAACGTGCGTTTCTGCTGGTTCGTGGAAGGCCGTGGCGTGCCGGTGGCAGCAGGGGATGGCGGGGTGCGCGATCCCGTCAGCTTGGTCGCGGAGTTGTCGGGCAAACCCCCGCCCACCAATGGCGGTGGTCGCGTTAGGTAGGTGGGACAATGCGGCCAAACACCGGCGACCGCCGGCGTTTGGAACCGTAAGGACCAGCGGACTCGCGGTAGGCGGTAGCGGTAGGGACGGCCGGAGCCGGTTGGAGCCAGAGGATACTCAGGGTACAGCCGCGGGGCAGAGAGGGCCAATGGGGACGGGACGGCCGTCCGGGTCGGCTTTGGAGTGACGATCCGGAGGGGGGTAAGAGGCCGGGCGGTCAGGCCCGGCCTGCTGTGGTCAGAACCGGATTTCGTCCGGGGTTGGTGGCTTGCGGGGCTTCTTGGGCCGACGCCGTTTCGGCTTCTGCTGACCGGACGCCGGGAAGAGTTCCTCGGCGGCACACAGTATGGTGTTTCGGGTGATACCGTGGTCCGCGTCATGGTGATGATCGACCCGTTGGAGGACCTCCCATGCCTGCTCGGCGGTTAGGTCGGGGCGTAGCTCCTGCACGTCCTCGATTCCCCAGATGGCAGCGATCTGCTTGTCGTGATAAAGGGTCCAGTGCGGGTAAGGGGGGAGTACCCAGCCGCCGCCCGTCAGGTTGAGGGCGGCAACCAGCATCTGGGCCTTGGCTTCGGCTATGGCCGCTTCGTCGGTGTCCGGCTCATCCCAGAAGTGGAGCTGAAGGATGCACTGGCCGTCGGCATCCTCGATGAGGAAGGTGTTGTCGCAGCCGTCGCTACTACGGTGGTAGCTGTAGCGGTCTGTCGTCGGCTTGGTGTCCTGGCTATTGGGCATAGACCGCCTCCAGGCCGAAGAGCTGTTCGACTTCGTAACCGACCGGCAGGCCGTCGTCATCGAACCGGAGCGGTGTGGTCTGAATCAGGTCGCGGATTTCCTGCGGGTCCCAGGCGAAGGGGTCCATGTCATCGCAGGGCGGGATGTCGAGGGGGTGAGTCATAGCGTTCTCCTTGCTTTCCAGTTGCAGGCCGCCCCATGCGGCCTTTCCGGGGTCGGCCACAAGCCGCCCCAGGACGGAGGCGGAGCGCACCTGCAAGCGAAAGGCCGAAGGCTTCCTTCAGGAAAGCGGCCTTGGCAGCTTGCAGGCTCCGGCGGGCGGCTTACGACCCCGGAGGGAAAGGCGGCGGGCGGTGTGTGACGAGGGGGCAAGGATCGCGTGTGAATCGAACCCGCCAGCCGGCTCGTGAGAGGCTGCACTGAGCCTGGGTGCAGACAAAGCGGGGCCGGCGATTCGGCCGTGGGGGTGAAGGTGAGGGGCGTCGGCGGCGGGCGGTTGGAAGGGAGGGCTGGTAGGGATCAAACCCCGCACATGCCATCGCACTCGCCGGCGGTCATCGGGTCCACGGCCTCGGGAGCCAAAGCGTCGAAGTCGATGGAGGCCAGGGGCAGGCAGCTGCGGTGCAGGTAGAGCTTCTGGTCCATGCCGCGATTGACGACGTTGCCCTCTCGCCGGAGGGCTTCGTCGATGGCGACGGCCCGCGCCCAGCCGGTCGGGTCGGAGCGCCGCAGCTCGGCCCATTCGCGGTTGGTATGGAAGGGACAGAACACGCAGGCGGAACGCGGGACAGGATGAGGCACGCGGTCGCGGAGCCAGGCCAGGCAGTCCTGCCGCGTCCAGCCCATGTCCAGGAACGGGTAGACCGGCTTGGCCCAGGTCATGCCCTCGAAGCGCCGCTTGGCACGGGCGGCTCGCCCGGCCTCGTCCAGCGTGATTCCGAAATACTGGTAGACGAGGACATCGCGCGGGATACGTTGCCGTGGCCGCAGGCCCAGCAAGTCCCGGCGGATGGCCCGCTCGATCACTTCAACTTTATACTCGGCGGTACACTGTCTACGGACCCGCCCGGCCCGGAGCTTGCCCGGCGGTCGAGTGCGATGGTCGGGGGCGGTGAAGGCGGGGATCGAGGCGAAGCGTTGGCCGGTCGAGTTGCGGCCTTGCTGGAGGTCATCGCCCAGCCGGCCGGCGGTGCGGACCCAGATCGGCGGCTTGCCCAGGGAGAGCAGCCAGGTCAAGTGGCGGTACACGGCGGCGGGTTCCTCCCCGGTATCGGCGAAGATAGCCACGTCGCAGGGTAAGCGTCCGTAGCGGGCCAACAGGTAGAGTGCCGTGGACTGGACGCCGGCTCCGAGGTTGAGGACGTGATATTCCGCCATGCAGGTCCGTGGCTGTTGCGAGATGACCCGACAGGAATAGCATGCCGGTGTGGGAGTGGCAACCGGGTTGATACGAACGGCAGGATAGGTTCCGATTTCCTTGCGGAATACTCCCGCCTGGTCAGGGGCAGGGGTGGTTGCGAGCACGAACGCGGCGAATGGTCCTGCTGTCTACGCCCAGCGAGCGCCCCAGCTGGTCGGCGGGGACAGGGCCGGCGTTGTCTGTCATCAGCGACAGGGCGGCGTCGGAGAACCGGCACCCGGCCTGAATGCCTGGCGGCAGCGGTGCGGAGACGTGCCCGCAGGCGGTGCAGCGGAACCGGCTTCGCGTGATAAACAACCGCACCGGCCGGCCTTGATGAGGACGGTCGATCACCTGAGTTGCCTTGACCCCGTGGCTGGCCAGCCGGGTCGCATCGGGGGCCGAGCGCTGGCAGCGTGGGCAGGAGGTCGGTTCCGTGTGGTAGCGGACATGAACGATGTAAGCCGACTGCCCGGCGACGACCTGCTCGACGGTCCATCCCTCCTGAGCGTAGAAGCGATTGTCCATTCCTCCCCGGAAGAACGCCGCTGGCGTCGTTGTTGTCTGGCTGGTGGGATGGCCGTGGAGATGGGCCAGCCACCGGAGGGCGAGGGGGATGCGCTGGTCCGGCCAGCGCGAGAAGCCGGAACCGTCGATGCTGTCGCACCCGAGTTGGTAGGCGTGCCGGAACCGCTTCTTGGTGTTACAGCGGCCGAAATGGGTCCACTTGCCGCGGGCCTTGGCTTCGCGGGTCAGTGCGGCTGCGGCAGGGCCCAGTTTCCAGTCGGTGCTGCCTCCGATGAAGAGTGCATCGAGCTGGTCCCACGGGACGGGATGATGGTCGAGGCCATCCTGGGCGACCAAGGCCACAGGGAGGCCCAGGGCACGAATTGCCGGCGCCCAGGTGCGGAAAAGCTCTAGCGTAGCGGCGGCATCCGCGACGACATCCGGACAGGCGACGAAGCGGCAACCGGCACTGCCGGCAATCCGGCCGAGCATCCGACAGAACGCGGCCGGATCGAAGCCGGTGAACGCGGCGTTATCAGCCGCCCACGGCAGTTCGGACCGGAGTACCGTCTCGATGCTGTTCCGGGCACCCGGAACGAGCAAGGCCCCCAAGTAGGGAGAGGAACCGTATCGGCGGAGGGTGGACGTGGCCCCGGAGACGAACAGACGCATGGCAGGATCGACGTGAAGTGGCAATTGGGGTGGAAAATGCCACCGGCAGGCTCCCCATGCAACCGGAATTGTCACTCGGCCGCATGGCAGCGTTGGCAAATGTCAATCCGCACATCCGGGGGCGTATCGCTCCCAGAGCCATTTCACCTGGGTGGGGTGGGAGTCCTGCCGGTGCCGGGCCGGTCGGCTCCAAGAGCCGCCGCCCCGCTCGCCGGCCAGCTGCCAGCCGGCTGCCCGGAGGCTGGCGCCTCCCTCGTTCGGCAAGGTGTAGGTGCCGATCCGCCGGTAGCCCAGGGCGAACGTCGCCCGGGCAGCGGCCCCGTACAGGAACGAGCAGGCGTTCCGGCTGCCATCGGTGCAAAGGCGGGTTACTTCGAGCGTGAGGCCGTCGTCGCGGACGCGCGAGACGGGCCGGCCGATGATGGCGACGCCGACGACCTGGCCTCCCTTCGCGGCAGCCAGGGAGAACTTGTGTCCGACCACGGGCGGGTGATGTCGGTGGTGCCGCTGGACGAAGGCGTTGGCGTCAGCCAGCGTGATAGGGAGGAGGGCGAGCCGGCCGGTCATGGGTCCCGAGCATAGCGCCGGGCAGGCCCCGGCGCAAGAGCTTTGGGGCGGCCGTTCTTTTCGGCCAGTGCTTGCTCGTAGAGCTGATAGGCCCGCTGGCGGGTGGCATCCGGGTTGGGCCAGCCTCGTTCCGCCTGGGCCTGCTCCAGGAACGCGGTGAGGGCACAGCCGTGGAACAGGCCGTCGAGGATGTCATCCGGATCGTCGCTCATGGTTGGCCTTTCCTGCGGTTGCGGCTCGCCCCTGTATAAGGACGGCCGGTGATTCGGGCAAACACTTCCTCGGCGTGCTCGCGGGTATCGAAGTCGCCGACGGCCTGGACGCCTTCGCCGGGGATGTGGCCGTACAGGGTCCAGAAATCCGCCTCGGACGGCTTACAGGGTTCGACGAACGACACCTGCGGCTCGTCCCTGTCGATGTAGCGTCGGCAAGGCTGGATTTCGTAATCGTCGAATCGAACCGGGCCTTCCGTTCGCTGTTGAGGCGGGTGAGATGCAGGGTTCCGGCCGGCGTCGAAGGCGGCTTGCAGGGCCGCTTCGACTTGCCAAACGGCAACGTCGTGGAAGTCCAGGCTGTCCGAGTGCCGGGTTTCCAGAGTGGCGATGCCCAGGTGTTCTCGGGCAATGGACGTGAGGATTTGACGGGAACGGTTCATGGTGCAGTCCTTTCAGGATTGAGGGTTAGAGAGGCTGAGAAGGGCAGGGGCCGCGTCGGACACCTCGTAGGTGACGGTGCCGGCCGCTTCGTTGATCTCCACCGGGATGGAGCCGCTCAGCAAGCCTCGGGCCTCTTCGACGGGAAGCCCGTAGCCGTCGCTGAGGATTTGGACCGCACGTTGGCGTGTCTTGCCCTTGATGCGGTAATCGTTCTGCAGGGCACGAAACAATCCCGGTGTGTAGAACATCGCGGTACTGGTCAGTCGTTTGCGGATGGTCATAAAAGCTCCTTTCGGTTGGTAGGTTATTTCTCGAAGATCATGCACACGTCATGCAGGCCGGGGATGAAGCTGCTGCGGTAGACTTTCCGTGAGCTGCTGGCCCCGTGGCTGAACCGGATAATGTCGGTGCCGTGCTGGCGAAGGCCAACGGCGAAAGCGAGCCGCTTCGTGTGGAAGGTGAGGGGGACAAACCCTGCTTCTCTGTCGCTGTAATCGCCCATGAGGATCGCGAGCTTGCCGGCGGGCTTCAAAGCGCGGGCACAGTTCCGGATGAACTGGCCGTAGCGGCGCAGGAACGACTCCAGGGTCGGAGCGCGGGACAGGTCACGGGGGTCGTCGGCGTAGAGCTTCTGCCGCCAGTAGGGCGGATGTGCCCAGATGAAGTCGAACGTCTCGGCGTCGGAAAACCCCTGCGACTCGCAGGCGTCAATCCCGCGGTGGATGTCCCAATCCAGGCAGGGGATGCCGAGTTCCTGGCATACGTCGGAGCATGTTCCGCTGCCGCTCATGGGATCAAGGACCAGGCCGGGCTTGAAGTAGAGCAGCAAGTCCTTGATGAGGTTGCCGCCGCAATTGCCGGGGTAACTCCGGTCGCCGTACTCGCCGGGCCGGTGGAAGTGGTACAGGCTGGTCAGGTGAGGCACCGGGCTGGCGTTCCTGGGGGCCTTGGGCAGTCGCGCGTAGAGTGCCTGCTGGGATGGCTGCTGCCGCACCGGCTCCGCCGGCAAGGCCGTTGCGAGCCGCTTGAGGCGGGCTGCGAAGAAGGGATTGATGATCGACGTTGCATGGGTCATGGGGGTTACTCCTCAGTCGTTTGGTTTAAGTTTCTAGTCACGGGTTCGACGCGGAACGCGGCAAGCTTGCCGCTGTGCCGGCATTCGGGACACTCGGCGTAGCTGCCGGCGCCCCATTCCATGTCACCAAAGGTTTCAGCGCCGTCGTCGCTGACCACGGCTAGTGTTTTGACCTCGATGTAGAGCCTGGAGTCGTTGCCGCACTCGGGACAGGCGATGCCTTCAAGGCAGTTCGTGTTGGTCATGGTTCGTTCCTCCGTGCTTCGTCGAGTTCTGCCAGGTAGTGCTGGTATGCCTGTCGGTCGAGGTCGGCAAAACTCTCGCCGTGTTGATCGCACCAGTGCCGGGCATCGGCGAGCAAGTCGATCAGCCCTTCGCGGGGACTGCTCCAGTCTTTGCACCACGTCAGGATGTGGCCGATGCGCATGGCCCGTCGGCGGTTGCTGGTCATCGCTGTCATGGCCGCCTCCCTTGGCTGCCGGCCAGGTAGCCGCCATAGGCTCTCCAGCTGAAATCACTGGTATCGACCACGACGATGCCCGCGTTGCCGGGACTCTCGGCTTCCATTTCGTCCGTGCGGCGAAGGTCCGCCAGCGAGAGGGCGTTGGACCATATGCCGAGGCTCAGGTTGCCCTCGATGTTGGCGTGGCAGATGCCGACGAAGCGGGCGGCGGCGTAGGCCGCGTCGCCGAAGCGTCCGTGCATCGTTGCCTTGAGCTGGTCCAGCCAGCGGGGCACCGCGTCGCCATGCCAGTGCAGATAGACGGTTGGTGAGACGCGGTTGTGGTCGAAGAAGATGACGCAAGCTCTGTTGCCCATAGTCAGATTCCTTTCCGATCCGTGGTGGATGACGCGGCATGGATGGCCTTTCGCAGCGGCTCCTCGAAGCGGTCTCCCCGCCAGGAATTGGAGCCGAAGGCGATGTCTCCGGCGGCCAGCTTGCTCACGTCGAGTACGGCGCAATGGGCTTCCTGCTCGAAGAGGATGGCGACCTTGCGGCCGCCTTCCGGCCCGGTGTCCTCGAAGAGGATGACGGAGAAGGGAGCGCCGCCGATGCCGTTGCGGTGACGGGCGAAGGTCATGATCTGGAGATTCATGGCTGCCTCCTCCTACGCTTCGTCGGCTTCATCGTCTTGGCCGATGAACTCGACCGAGACGCTGGCGATGCGGCCTTCGTCGTTGAATTCCGCGTAGACGGGGTAGACCCCATCCCCGTAGCCGGTGGAGACCACGATGCCGAGACCGGCATGGCCCAGGTCGTAGGCGAACTGCTTGCAGACGGGATACTGGTCGTCATCGCGGAGGATGTCGCAGAATTCGCCCCAGCTCTTGCCGATGGCCTTGGGCGGCTGCTGCTTGTGCAGGATGTAGCAGGGGTCGCCGATCCAGCACAGGCCGGCGTCCACGCCGATTTCGCCGATCTGCTTGCGAGTGATGCGGTTGGTATTCATAGCCGATTCCTTTCGGTTGGGGGCGGGCCAAAAGCCCGCCCGGTTGATCCTGATTACTTCTGCTCCTGCACCCGGACGGCGATGCGGCCCGAGAGCGGCACCACGTCGAAGAGGATGTCGAAGCCCTTGCCGTCCTTGTGCGGGAAGGCGACGCCGATCTCGGTCCACTTCGAGTCCTTGCCTTCGCGGTCGCGGATCGAGTAGGCGATGTGGCTCGGCTTTCTCTTGGCTTTGCCGCTGTTTTCCGGGTTCGTGTTCTCAGACATAGGCTTTCTCCTTCTTCAAGTTGCAGCCGCCCCATGCGGCCTTTCCGGGAACGCGCCCAAAGCCGCGGCAGGCCGGGAGGCGTCAGCCCAAAGCAGGCAAGCTGAAAATTGGGGGCGACCTTCAGGGGGAACCGATTTTCTGCTTGCCTGTCACGGCGGCGGCTTTAGCGTCCCTGAGAGAAAGGCCGGGGGTAGGCTGACACGGAGAGAGGATGGAGAAAGCGGCGGGAACCTGAACCGAAAGCAGACTGCCAGCAGGAAAGCCGAGGCTGCCGGCTGGATGGCGGCGTGAAGGGAAAGGGGTGGGGACGAGAGCGGCAAGCGTTGCCGCGGACGTGCGGGCCAGGCCCTTGATCGCCCTGGTAGGCAGGCGCGTAGCGGCGGGGTGCGAGGAGAAGGCAGGTTCAACCGGGGGACGGCGGGGTGTCAACCGCCGGGAGGGTGGCCGGCGAGACCTGGGAGCAGATTCAGAGGCCCAGACGCGGGCGTGGCGCCAGTTGGAGTGCGTTGTCGAGCGCGTCGATGATCGTCGCCGCGTCGCCTCTCAGCACGGCCCTATCGCCCTGAAGAATGCCGATGTCCTTCAGCATCCGGTCATACCGTTCTTCGCGTAATGCGTTCCCCTGTGCGGGCACTTCAAACTCCAGAACGTGCTGCGAGATACCCGTGTCGTCCTCTTCAAACTTGGACGTGGCCACGAAATCGTAGGGCTTGAGGCCGTGCCGTTCGGCAAGTTCATTGACGCGGCTCAGCACGGCGACGTTGTGGTTATCGAGCATGGACTTCCTCAGCGGTTGTTACGGATGCCCCCAGCCTATACGGAATTGGTTGATTACTCGTTAACGCCGGGAAGGCAGTGGTCGCGGTCTCCGGGTCGCAGCTCAGGGCCGGGCGGTCGCGGATGCCGCCGTTGGTTAGGATCGAAACGTGACATTCAGCCTTCAGCCGCGGGTAAGGTCAGGGTCACGGTCGCGCCGCTGCAAGATGCGGTCGGCATGACCAGTTCGGCTCCTGGCGGCGTCCAGGAGGAACCTGGCAAGTTCCGTGTGGCCGGACAAGGAAGCCTAATCGAACGGCGTGTACCGCCATTTGTCCTGGGCGGCCGGGTTCGCGCCTCGTTCCAGGAGCAGCCGCGCGAGGTCGGAGAGGCCGGTTCTTGCGGCCCAATGTAGGGCGGTCTGTTGCTGATAGTCTTGCGCCCGGAGGTCGGTGCCTCGTTCGATCAGCAGCCGGGCCAGGTCGCCGTGTCGCGCCTCGATAGCACAATGCAGCGGCGTCCGCTGCCAGTCGTCCCTGGCGTTCACGTCCGCCCCGGCTGCAAGTGCTGTCTGAGCGTCCTCTGTGTTGCCGCTCCGAGCGGCCCGGAAGAGTTGATTGGTCGCCTCCTCGGGCGTCACGCTGTCCTCCTCGACGTACCAATCCATGTTACCGGAAAAGGGTTAACAAACCTTTACGCTTGGCCGGGCTGAAGCGAAGTGGAGTGCCAAAGGCGGAGGAGGGCGCATGGGACAGCTCCCAGGTGTCCGGCAAGGCCGTGACGAAAACCCCCCGAAAAAATGTTCGGGACGGTCCATCGCCGTTCGAGCCGTGGGGTGGCATATCGGTGGCGCGCGGGTGACATTGTGAAAGTCAGAGGCCCCGCAAAGCGAGGCTGGCTGCGGTGGAGCACGTCATCGTTAACATTCCGTTAACGAAATCGTGCTACGGTAAAATGAGGCATGATCCGCATCACCCAACAGGATTCTGCCAAGGACGCCAAACGCTATTACGCGACGGCGGACTATTACAGCGAAGGCCAGGAGCTGGTCGGGCGGTGGGGCGGCCGAGGCGCCGCCCGGCTCGGGCTGGAAGGGACGGTAGACCAAATCTCCTTCGAGCGCCTGTGCGACAATCTCAACCCCAGGACTGGGGAGCCGCTGACGGTGCGAACCCGCGCCGACCGCACCGTGGGCTACGATTTCACGTTCTCGGTCCCCAAGTCGGTCTCGCTCCTGTACGCGCTGAGCGGCGACGAGGACATCCTGGCCGCGTTCCGGGGAGCTGTCGATGAAACCATGCGGGAGATGGAGGCGGAGATGAAGACCCGCGTCCGCAGGGGACGCAAAGACGAGGACCGGACCACGGGCAACATGGTCTGGGCGGAATTCATCCACACCACGTCCCGGCCGGTGGACGGCCGGCCCGACCCGCAGCTGCACGCCCACGTCTTCGTGTTCAACACCACCTGGGATCAGGAGGAGGAACGCTGGAAGGCGGGCCAGTTCCGCGAACTGAAGCGGGACGCCCCGTACTTCCAGGCGGCCTTCCGGGTGCGGCTGGCGAACCGGCTTCAGGACCTGGGCTTGGGCGTGGAGCGCAAGCGTGATGACTTCGAGATCGCCGGGGTGCCGAAGGACGTGCTGAAACGCTTCTCGCGGCGGACGGCGCTGATCGAGAAGGTGGCCCAGGAGAAGGGCATCACCGATCCCGACCGCAAGGGGGAGCTTGGTGCTGAAACCCGCGAAAAGAAGGGGGCGGCCCTCGGCTGGGACGCGCTCCGCAAGGAGTGGAACGCCCGCCTGAGCGACAAGGAGCGAGAGGCGTTGGCGGCGGTCCACCGCCGGGAGCGTACCGCTGCCCGGCCGGAACGTGGCGAGGGACTGGCGGTGGATCATTCCATCGACCACAGCTTCGTGCGTGAGGCCGTGGTGCCGGAACGGAAACTGCTCACCGAAGCCCTGAAACGCGGCATCGGCTCTGTCACGGTCGAAAGCGTAACACGCGAGATGGCGAAGCGTCCCCTCATTCGCAGCGATGTCGCCGGGCGGAAGATGGCGACAACGAAAGAGATGCTGGCCCTGGAATCGCGGCTGACCGACTTTGCCCGCCTCGGGAGGGGTCGGTGCCGGCCGCTGGGCGACCCGGAGCGGACCTGCTCCCGCGACTGGTTCAACGACGGACAGAAGGCGGCCGTCCGCCACGTGCTCGGCTCCCGCGACCGTGTGATGATTATCCGGGGCGTCGCCGGAACCGGGAAAACGACGCTGGAACAAGAGATTGGCGAGGCGTTGGCCGAGGCCGGCAAGCCGGTCGTTGCCCTGGCTCAGTCGGTCAAGGCCAGCCGGGAAGTGCTGCGGCAGGAGGCAGGGTTTGCGACGGCCGACACGGTGGCCAAGTTCCTCACAGACGAGCGGATGCAGGAAGCGGCGCGGAACGGCGTCATCCTGGTCGATGAAGCCAGCCAGCTCGGCACGCGCGACATGCTTCAAGTGTTCGAGGCGGCGGAGCGGCTGGGCGCCCGCGTCCTGCTCGTGGGCGATAAACGGCAGCACCGCAGCGTGACGGCCGGGGAGCCGCTCCGGCTGCTGGAGGAGAGGGCCGGGCTGCCGGTGGCCGAAGTCACGGAAATCCTGCGGCAGCAGGGGAACTACAAGAAGGCGGCCGGGCTGCTCAGCGAAGGCCGGACGGAGGAGGCATTCGAGGAGCTGGACAAGCTTGGCTGGATCAAGCAGGTGCCCGATGGCGACCGCGACCAGCAGCTGGCCGCCGCCTACCTCGCGGCCGTTGCGGAAAAGAAGCGGGGTGGGGCATACAAATCGGCGCTGGTCGTATCGCCGACCCACCTGGAGGCGGATCGCATCACGGCGGCCATCCGCGCGAGTCTCAAGGCGGACGGCAAGCTCCGTGGGGAACGGCTCATCAGCACGTGGGTCCCCAAACACCTGACTGATGCCCAGAAGGCGGACGCCACCGAATACGAGCCGGGCTACCTGCTTCAGTTCCACCAGAACGCCAAGGGCTACACGAAAGGCTCCCGTCTGGTGGTGGGCGAGGGGGCCGAGCCTCCGACACAGCTGGCCCAGCGCTTCGAGGTCTACCGGCCGGCACAGCTCGTTCTGGCGGTCGGCGACCGCGTGCGCGTCACGGCCGGCGGCAAGACCAGAGATGGGAAGCATCGCTTGAGCAACGGCTCGCTCTTCACGGTCCAGGGGTTCACCCGGCGGGGGGACATCATCGTGGATCGCGGCTGGGTCATCGACCGCGATTTCGGGCACCTGACGCACGGCTACGTCGTGACCAGCCACGCCAGCCAGGGCGTGACGGTGGACAAGGTATTTGTCGGCGTCTCCAGCGATTCTTTCCCGGCGACGTACCAGCGGACGGCCTACGTGGCGGTGACGCGCGGCAAGGAACAGGCGCAGATATTCACCGACGACCGGAAGGAGCTGCTCAAGGCGGTCAGCCGGCTCGACGAGCCGCTGTCCGCCACCGAACTAGCCCAGGCCGCCAGCCACAACCCGAGTGTGCGGGAGCGGCTGGCCAAGCCGCTGGCGTTAGCCCGGCGTTTGGCCGCGGTGGTGCAGCGCGACCAAGGAATGCGGACGACAGCCACAAGAAACCTGCATTCGGAACGGGACATGAGCCATGACCGATAAACCGACCTACCAAGAGCGCTTGAAGGGCATCCTCCATACCGATAAGCCCTCGCATCAGGACCGCTTGAAGGGCATCCTGGCCTCCAAGGGGGGTGCGGCGTCTCCCCCCAAGAAGGAGGCCGAAGGCGAGGAAACGGAGGTCTCGTGCGGGGCGTTCGGCTACCTGCGGGGAATCCGCGACCTGCCGGGCGCCCTGGAGCTGCGCTTCCGGGACGGCAATAGCACCTGGTTCCCCTACGGTTGGCTTGGCCCCTGGCGGTACAACCCGTCCGAGGGGCTGCTGCTGAAGTTCTCCGGGGACCTCGTGTACCTGGTCCTGATCCGGGGCAGCAACCTCGATAAGCCCTTGAACGAAGGGGCCATCAACCTGACAACCGGGGGTCTCCAACGCCATCGCGTGGTTTGGATTCGGGAGATGAGCGAGGAGGACATTCGGCAGGTGGGGGAGAGCGGCCCCACCATCGACCGCATTGAAGTGGCCGAGTTCGAGTCGCAGGACGCTCTCCGGGAATGGCTCACCAAAAACGCCCCTGCGTTCTTGCGTTGACGGCGGCTCCGCGTCCGGGCAGAGGTCAGGGACGGCCGAAACCGGCCCACAATAACGCTTGCAACCTACATTCGACTTGAGCTAGAGTGCGCCCGTCGCATGGAGACTGGCCCGCCAGTGGGGCAACCGCAGGAATGCGTCGGGCACGGCCCGCCGTTCGTCGGGCCGTGTGAGAGGTCGTGGGGCAAGGAAATGAGCGAGATGACGATAATTCAGCTGGTTGTGGCGCAAAGGGAGAGAGAACTACGAGCGCAACGGCAGGCGGGATGGGAGGACTGGTTAGAGCTGCCTTGCACCTGTGTAATCGGGGCGTGTCTCCTGCTCATGGGAATCATGGCGGCCGCTGCCGCCGTGGTTCTTGCCCCCTTCCGTCCGCCTGCCGCACCGCAAGCGGATCGCGACACAGGCCAGGGATAGCGCGGCCACGGTTTCTCTGTGAGGCTCCAATACTTCCAAGGACAGCGCCCCAACTTCGGCGACGAATTAAACACCTGGCTCTGGCCGCAACTGCTGCCTGGCTTTTTCGATGACGATCCGAGCATCCTCTTTCTGGGGATCGGCTCCATCCTCGGCTTTCAATGTAGTCCCGCCGCGAAGAAAGTCGTCTTCGGCGCGGGCTACGTCCCGACCTACTCCGATTACGTTCCCGACGTGCATGGGCCGGGTTGGGACGTTTTCTTTGTGCGTGGCCCGCGGACGGCCCGCGCCCTGGGCCTTCCCGACAGCCTCGGCATTGGCGATGCCGCCATCCTTTTGCGCGTCCTGCATGGGCAGTTTCCACGAAAGCCTCGCCAGATCGGCTTCATGCCACATTGGGAGAGCCTGCCGCGCGGCAACTGGAGGAGGGCCTGTGCGCTAGCCGGCATCCGGCTGATCGACCCGACCGCGCCCGTTGCCAGCGTCCTTGCTGACATCCTCGGCTGCAAGTTGCTCATTGCCGAGGCCATGCACGGAGCCATCGTCGCGGACACCCTCCGGGTGCCCTGGGTCCCGGTCCTCCCCATCGACCATGCCCACCGGGACAAGTGGTTCGATTGGGCGGAGGCCCTGTGCCTCGACTTCAAACAACATCGCCTCTGGCCGTCGAGTCCGGCCGAAGTGGGGTTTGCAACCCGGTATCGCCCCTGGCTTTCAAGCGTTGGGGTCGGTATCAGCAAATGGCCTCTCTCGCGGCTCAGCCAGCCGTTGATCGTGTACGCGGCGGCCGAACGGTTGGCTGCCCTGGCGAAAGAAGAACCCTGCCTGAGTGCCGATCCACTCCTGGAGAGTGCTTGCGAGCAGATGCTGGAAAAGCTAGGGCGGTTCAAGGCGATGTACGGGAAGTAGGCTTGGCATGCAGGAAATTGCGGTCATCATCCCATTCTTCCAACAGGAGCCAGGCATTCTGGCCCGCGCCCTAGATTCCGTCGCGTCGCAGCACATCCCTGAAGGCTGGTCAGCGGAGATGATCGTCGTTGATGACGGTTCTCCGCGCCCGGCACAGGACGAAGTTCGCTCCGTGTGCCTTCGAGAGCCGCTCCGGCTCAAGATAGTCCGGCAGCGAAACGGAGGGGCCGCCGCCGCACGCAACCGGGGACTCGATGAAGCGTCCCCCTCGGCCACACTGATTGCTTTCCTCGATTCCGATGATGAGTGGCGGCCCGATCATCTCGGGCGGGCGGTCGCAGCGTACCGCAGCGGCTTCGATTTCTATTTCACCGACAACCGAAGGGCCGGGCATCACGACTCGCATGCGCGTTCCCACTGCGGCCCGGAGATCGGTCGATTCATCGCCTCTGCCCAACAAGAGCGCGGCATCCTGGAGATCCCGACCGATCTCATGGTGTGGCTCATCATGAAGGAGTTCCCGACCCAGGCATCGACGGTCGTCTACAAACGGAGCATCGCGGCCCGGCTTCGCTTTGACACAAGACTGGAGGCGGCGGGTGAAGACATGCTCTTCTTCACGGCCCTCGCCGCGTCCGCCAACCGTATCGGGTTCGATCTGGATAGCCACGTCCAGTGCGGCAGCGGCCTGAACATGTATTTCGGCAACCTCAGTTGGGACAGTCCGAAATGCCTCGCTATCAGGGTGGACAAGCTGATGGCCCATCGCCTCATCGGCAAGACGGTCGCGTTGTCCCCTTCCAACCGAGAATGGAACGAGCGGCATGTCCGGGACTGCCGGAAGGAGCTTGGGTTCCACCTACTGAGACACCTGGCGAAACACCCGGCACGGGTGCCAAAACCGCTCCTGCGACTGATCCGCGGGGACCCGGCAGCTGCCCTGGCACTCCCGCTGGACATGGCCCACGCCGCACGCGCCGCCGTCGTAGGCCGGAAGCAGAGCAAGTAGCAGGAACGGCGGTCGCAGGTGTCCATCCGACGAATCGCTCAAGGAACTGCCCTCATCGGCTGCATCAACGTGGTGAGGCTGTTCGTCCAGTTCTTCTCCATCCCGGTGCTGGCGCGGCTCCTCACGCCAGCGGATTACGGACTGGCCGCGATGGCAATGCCGGTGGTGCTCCTCTTGATGATGATTGCCGATGCGGGGCTTGGGAACTCGCTCGTCCGCACGGGGGCGGCGGACGGGCCGGCCTGGCATACGTGCTTCTGGCTATCGGTGGGACTCGGCACCGTCATCTCGATGGCAGTGGTAGTCCTCGCGCCGCTGGTCGGGCTGCTGCTGGGCGAACCCGCCCTTGTGCCGGTGCTGATGGCCCTGGCCGCGGTCGTGCCGTTGCAGACTTGCACCATCGTGCCGGGCGCGGCGCTCCAGAAACACGCAAGGTTCGGGACCATCGCGGCGGCGGAGATCGCGGCGCTTGGGGCAGGCATCGGTGCTGCTGTGATCTGTGCGGCCGCGGGCCGGGGCGTTTGGGCCTTGGTCGGGCAGCAGCTCGTCTTCTATGCGGTGAGGCTCACGCTCACGCTAACGCTCTCCCCCTACCGCCCGCATCTGGTGTTCAATCTCGGTGACGCCTGGGAGCATGTGATCTTCGGCCGGAACCTCCTGGGCGTGAACCTGATCTCCGCAGCCAGCCGGTCCCTGGAAAACCTGGTGATCGGCAGGGTCTATGGCCCAGGTCCGGTGGGCGTCTATGCGATGGCGTTCCAGTTCGCCCGGCTGCCGTTCATGCTGGTGACGGGGCCGCTGCAATACGCGCTGTACCCGCATGTCGCCTCCCTCCGCGACGACAAGGCCAGGCTCGCAGCGCTCTTGTTGCTCATCACGCGCGTCCTGGCATCGGTGGTCTTGCCTGCCGTCGGCCTGGTGGCCGTCGCCAGCGAACCGGTCTTTCATCTGCTGTTGTCGAAGAAGTGGGGCCAGGCGGCCCCGCTGTTCGTCCTTATCGCGCCGGCGGCGTCCTTACAGCCGGTGACGGCGGTCCTCGGCACGTTCCTGATGGCACTCGGCCGAACCGATGTGCAGATGCGCCTCGCGGCGCAGTTCGCGGGCATGTGGCTTTTTGGGCTGATGCTCTCGGTGTGGTACGGGATCGAAGCAGTTGCAGCCGTTTACTCCGTCTGCGCTGTGGGGTTTTCAGTTTGGTCGCTACGGGTGTGCTTGCCGCTCTTGAATTGCTCCTTCGCCATGTACGCCCGGACCCTGCTGTGGCCGCTGGCAACGACCGCCTCTGCCATACTCCTGTATCGGTCGGTGAGTTCGGCATCCCCGGCCCATGAGCTGATGAACCTGGCTTTTGCGGCCATGTTGGCAATCACCGCGGGTGGCCTTGCGCTGCTCGCTCAGCGCCGCGATCTCTTGGCAGCTCGACCGCGGCTCGATTTCTGACTCCGCGAACAACCGACGCAAAGGAGGCTATCCGTCCATAAGGTGTACCTTCTGACGCAGTTCAGAAAGTGGCGTTGCCGCTTCACTTTATTGCTGACAAAAGGTGGGTGACAGAATACCCTCGCCGGATGGATGGTCCTCTCGTCAATGTCGTCGGGTACGCCCGCATTTCTTCCGCCGATCAATCCGAAGAGGGTCAGGCCGATGCGCTTCGCCGTGCCGGGGCATCCCGGGTCGTCGTGGAGACAGCATCTGGCGTCGCGGAGCGTCCGCTGCTGGATGAGCTGATCTCCGGCCTGCGGGCCGGCGACGCCCTGGCGATCACGGAAGTCAACCGGCTTGGCCGAACGGTCCATGAAATCCTGCTGCTCGCCGATGATCTGCGGCGGCGTGGCGTGCATCTCCGCATTCTCAACCTGGGTATCGACACCGGGACGCCAGCCGGCGAGCTGGTGCTCACGCTGATGGCCGGCCTCGCCAAGTTCGAGCGCGATCTGCTGCGGGAGCGGCAGAGGCGTGGGATCGAGGCGGCCCGCAAAAGAGGGAAGCATCTGGGCCGTCCGCCGGTCTTGACGGCGAGCCATGCGGAGACAGCAATCGGGCGGCTTCAGACGGAGAGCCTGGCGGCCATCGCCAGCGAATGGCGGGTCTCGGAGCGGACGCTTTCCCGCCTCGTGAAGAAGTATTCCGGGGACAGACCGCTGCCGCTGTTACCGGGCGGGAGAGGGAAGCCAAAGCGGCGCGGGCGGATTAACCAGATGGAGTGAGACCGATGGACAACTTGCTTACCGTTTCTCTTGAGGCACATAACGCCGAACGGAACCACCATCGCCGGTATGAGATCCGGCTCGGCCGCGATCTTTTCGGCGACTGGACCGTTAGTCTGCTCTACGGCCGCGTGGGGCGGGCCGGCCAGGTGGTGCGTCACGCGGGTTCTGACCCGGAGCCGCTACGGCAGGTTCTCCGTGACAGCCTGCGCCGCCGTCTGACCGCGCCGAAGCGGATCGGCTGTGCCTACGCCCTGCGGGAATTGAGAGCGGCCGACGACATCGACGTTGCGTTCTGGCTACCGGCCAGCATCCTGTCGGCGCTCCAAACCTGACCGGCTCCTCCCGGCTGGGCCTGCCGAGGCAGCGGATGCCGTGACATTTCGCGGGAGTGTCAAACTGTCGAGGTGACAGAGCGAGCCTGGCGACGGGTGCGGCAACGCTGCGTGCCGCCCTGATCCGGCCGCCTGTGGGGCTGGCAGGCTATGGCGGATGCACGGCCGCGGTCTCCTGGCTTGGGCGGAATTTCGGCGTGCTCATCCGCTTGGCCGCTTGAATGTCACCAATTCAGCAACTCGCTCGGGGAATGGCACTTGCGCCGACAGCCGCGCTGACTTGGTGCGGCGGGAGAGCAGCAGCTGCCCCGTTCGCTAGCGGTCCCGTCGGCAGCCAGCTAGAATCATGCGCAAGGTCGATTCAGGAAAGGGGATGGCCCGTGCCGACTGCCCGGAAGCCGGACCCCTCCGCTGCGAGGGCGATCAAGTTCCCGATGAGGGACTACGGAGGCCACGACGAGAAAGCGGGCCGGGGATCGAGCGGGAGAGGGCGATTCAATGGTTACCGCCTCCGATGAATCATTGGAACCAGGAAAGTTCACCAAAGCGGCCGCTTCCCTGGAAGAGACTCGTACTCCGGCGGAAACCAGTGTCCCCGCACTCATCGGATTGCTTGCTGACCGAGACGATGGCGTTCGTCGGAACGCAGTCCGGACTTTGGGAGAAATCGGTGCTCCCCCGGAAGTCGTTGTTCCGGCACTCATTGGCGCCCTCAATGACGCGGATGAACGGGTCCGTCGTACCGCGGCTGACGCCTTGGGAAAGATCGGTACTCCCGCGGAGGCCAGTGTCGCAGCGCTTATCCGATCGGTCGCTGACCGGGACAGCTGGGTCCGACGGGGCGCGGTCGAGGCTTTGGGTAAGATCGCAACTGATGTGGAGCCCGTTCTTCCCGCCCTCATCGCCGCCCTCAATGACATTTATGATGAGGATGTCCGACGCGCCGCAGCGGAGGCGGTCGGAAAGTTCGGTACTCCCGCCGCGGCCGCCATCCCCGCACTGATTAGCAATGTAGTCCGTCTTTCCATACGCCCCGGGCTACGCGACGCCGCCCTCGACGCCCTGGCGAAGATTGGTGCCCCGGCCGTCCCCGCCCTCAGCGCCGCCCTCCCTCATGAGAACGCGGCAGTCGCTTTATCCATATCTGTAACCCTGGGGCAGATGGGCGCTCCGGCAGTTCCCGCGCTCATCGCCACGCTCAGTCACCGCGATGAAAACGTCCGCTGGGAGGCTGCGAGGGCCTTAAACCTGATCGGTGCTCCGGCGAGGGACGCTGTCCCTTCCCTTATGATCGCGCTGACAGACCAGAATCGCTACACGCGGCAGCACGCGGCCGAAGCCTTGGGAAAGATAGGAACGCCCGCCGAGGTCGCCGTACCGGGACTCATAGCCAGGCTGGCGGATTCGGACATCGCTGTCCGAGAGCACGCAGCCAAAGCCCTGGGTGAGATCGGCACTCCGGCGGAGGTTGTCATTCCTGCGCTCCGTACCGCGCTCGATGACCCAAACGTAATTGTTATTCGGGAAGCAGCCCGAGCGTTGGGGAAGATCGGTCCTCCGGCGGTCCGCACCCTCATCAAAGCGTTAGCTACCTCTGAGAATGCTGTCCGCCCGTATGTAGCTCTGGCCTTGGGAGAGATCGGCCCTTCGGCGGCGCCTGCTGTTCCTACTTTAACCAGAGCACTGAAACACCCTAGCGCAGATGTCCGTTGGAATGCCGCGATAGCTTTGGGGCGCATCGGTAAACCTGCGGAAGCTGCTGTCCCCGCCCTCATCACTGCACTCGCTGACTCTAACTCCAGTGTCCGTCATCAATCTGCTGATGCTTTGGGGCACATCGGTATTCCCGCCGAGCGAATTGTTCACGCGCTAATCCAGGCTCTAGCCGACCCGGATGGTTCTGTCAGCGGCACGGCCATTGACGCTTTGGGGCGCATCGGTGATCCTGCTGAATCCGTTGTTCCCGCTCTTATCCAAGCGCTCCTCAACCCGAACACGGCCGTCAGTCAGAAAGCCGCAGAAGTATTGAGAAGGATCGGCGATCCCGCTGTTCCCGCATTGAACGAGGCCAGGCGCCATGAGCGCGCTGAGGTCCGGTTGGCCGTTATGCGAATCCTGCTAGCCATCGCTCCTGAAAGTTTGGCGGATGATTCCTCGGTTAGAGAACCCGAAAGGCCTGTCCTCAGCGAGGAAGACAAACGAATCCTCACATGGTTCAAAGACGTGGACCTAACAGAATACCTGACACCGCTCCAGCTTTTCTGGTGCATTGGGCAAGTGGATCGTGCCGCCCTAGAGTCAGAGGGCCGCGCTATAGGGTACAGTAAACTTGTAGCGAAGTTGAAGCAGGTTCGGCCGACCTACGCCGAAATCCGACTCCCCACCAGCAACGGCTACATCCGCCAGGGCTGTCTCGACGTGGTTTATGCGCTACTGGACAGGGAGCCGTTTTACTCCAATGCCTGGACGGATGACGAACGCGGAATGGAGTTTCGGGTCCAGTATATGTCTGGACGGCGTGAGGAAGGCCAGTGGACGCGCAAGGCACGGAAGGCGTTCCATTATGTGGATCGGTTCCTCTCTGTCATGAAGTGCCTGCCAAAGATGACCGCCACCCAGGAGTAAGACGGAAGCTGCTTGACAATGGCGTCGTAATCTAGGCATGGTGGAACTCGTCGATCATCATTTCTTTTCTGCCGATGGAGTTGATACCCGAAGACAAGAGGCGATTACTGGAGAAGAGGCGAGCCGCACACGAGAGCTGGCGAGCTGCACATGACTATATCGACCTGGGGACCATCGAGTTTCCGAGTGACGCGCTAAGTGTGAAGCGGTTACGCGAGACCTTCCCTCCTGAATTCTTCGACCACGGGAATATCAGCGATGGTTGGAACAGTTACGGCTCCTTCTTCCTCCCCATTGGGACCAATGACCCCCTTCACCTGGTGCAATTGCACAACCTCCTTTCGGCTGAACGGGCGGTGGCTGAGTATGCCTATTTGAACGCGCTCGATCCCTATCCGAGCGAAACCTGTGACGAGGAAATCCACGAGTACGACATCGAAGCCAGGATGCACCTGGAGGAGCTTTACGTGGATTTCAGACTGGCCGACAGCCCCGAGACCGCCCGGTTGCTCATCCGACACATCGAGGAACAGGGCGCACAGCAGGGGAAGGCCCACAAGAGCCGGGAGAGCCGCGCCCGCTAGCCTGGATCGTGCGCGCGGCGCACAATCGACAATCCCAAGAAGGCCGCCATTAATAAATGCGGATGGAGCGAAGGCCCCAGCCGCCGGTGCGAGGGGCAGCTTCTTCGCAGGAAGCGCCCTGAATTGAAGGGGACGCCACGCCGGAACTCCGTCCCCCTGGCGGCGGGGAAGTCTCTCGGACACTGCTGATGCGCAGAAAAGCGATCCGAACATCGCCCCGTGGAGGGTACGCGCGTGAGCACTTTGCGGGTGAAACGTATCGACCGGCCCGGCCTTGTTCATGAGTACGGCGGCTGGGGCGCTCTGTTCGCGTGCTTCGCCGGCGCTCTGACGAATTTCGCCGACGAACGTGACGTACCTCCTCCGACGGAAATTGGCGCAACTGATTTGCCTTTCGTTCCTTGCGTCGCATATGGGCGGCCTGGTCTCCAGCGGCTCGTCGCAATGCCAAGAGCTGAGTTGTTCCGGGCTGATCTCCGCAACTCCTTGATCCACAACTGGAAGCGCATTGCAGGCGGCTGCAAGCCGCGTTCGGCCAACGAACTCAGCCTGCAATGAAGTAGGTGATTAGGACACCCCCCAGGAGAAAAAGATGGCTACCGTACAAACGAAACCGCTTGCGTTCTTCAAGACCGACGCGAACCAACCCCGGAAGCAGTTCACCGACGCCGACCTGCGCTCCCTCGGGGCGTCCATGAAGAGCCTCGGCCAGCTTCAGCCGGTCGGGGCGAAGCCGGACGGCACGCTGGTGTGGGGCGAGCGCCGCTACCGGGCGGCCCAGCTGGTCGGCCTAGCCGAACTCGCGGTCATCATCACCGACCGCAAGCTGTCCGACTCGGAGATCCGCCTGATCCAGCTCACCGAGAACATGCACCGGGCCGACCTGACCGGCTACGAGAAGTGGCTCGGCTGCTCGGAACTGATGGCCATGAACCCGCAGTGGCAGCTCAAGGACCTGGCGGCGCACTTACACCTCGACCCCTCGATGGTGACGCGGCTCCTCAGCCCGTCGAAGTGCGTCCCGGCCTGGCAGGAGGCCCTCAAGGCGGGGAAGGTCGGCATCTCGGACTGCTACGCGGCCTCGAAGCTGGAGGAGCAGGAACAGGCCGAGCTGCTGGCCCTGAAACTCAGTGGGGCCAGCCGCGACGCCATCGAGCAGGCGGGGCGGAAAAATCGCACCAAGGCTGCCCCCGCGGTCCGCCTGTCGCGCGTGAAGATCGCCATGCCGCAGGGGGCGAGCGTCGTCCTCAGCGGCAACGACCTGAGCATGTCCGACGTGGTGGAGCTGCTCGCGGAGACGCTGAAAGAGGCCCGCAAGGCCGCCGAGCAGTACGACGTGAAGACGTTCCAGAGCATGATGCGCGACAAGAGCAAGGCGGGGTGAGGCGATGAACCGGCGCCTGCAACACGACACGGCCTTTGCCCTTGCCTCCGCCCTGCTCGACATCGTGCGCCACTGCATCCGCGAAGAGGAATGGCGGGATGCGTTCGCGGCGTTCTACGAAGCGTGCCGGGCCGGGATCGAGGCCCACGACGTTCGGCGGGAAAGGATCGAAACCCGACTTCGCCCCTTTAACAACTGAGGAAACCATGTACAAGGCTCTGCGTTGTCTCCTGATTCTCACCGTGCTGCTCCTGGCGTACCTGGCCGTCCTGGTGGTCTACCAGGTGCCCTACGCCTGGCTCGTGGCCGCCGGCATCGGCGTCGTACTGCTGTGCCGGAAGACCTACCGCTACACCGCGTACGGCACCGCCCGCTGGGCGGACGCCACCGACATCCCGCACCTGCTCGAAGGCAACGGCCTGATCCTCGGCCACATCCAGGGCAAGCCGGACAAGTGGCGCGGCACCCTGGCACTGTTCGACCGGAGCATTCCGGCGCGGGCCGCCTGCCAGAAGTTCCTGATGGCGTTTCAGCGGAAGCCGCCCAAGTTCCTGGTCCGGCTGACCAAGGCGGTTCACACCGCGATCTTCGCGCCGACCGGCGTGGGCAAGGGCGTCTCGTGCGTCATCCCGTTCCTGAAGACGTGCCCCGAGAGTTGCGTGGTCGTGGACTTCAAGGGCGAGAACTACCTGGAAACGGCAGCGGACCGCCGGAGGATGGGGCAAAAAGTCGTCCTTCTCGATCCGTACCGGATCGTCACTCAGGAGCCGGACACTTTCAACCCGCTTCAGTTCATCGACCGGGAATCGCCCACTGCCATCGACGAATGTCGGGACTTGGCTGAGGCGTTGGTCATCCGGACGGGGCAGGAGAAGGAACCCTTCTGGAACGACGCGGCGGAAATGTGGATTGCCGCCATGACGGCGGCGGTCGTTGCCTTCGCCGACGACGCCGACAAGTCTCTGCAATCGGTGCGGACGGTGCTCACCAACCCCCAGCGGATGGAAGCGGTCATCAAGCTACTGTGCGAGTCGGACATCTGGGACGGAATGCTCGCCCGCCTCGGTGGCCAGCTGACGAATTTCAAGGACAAGGAGTTGGCCTCGACGCTCACGACCACGAACCGCTTCCTGCGGTTCCTGGACACCATCGCGATCGCGGAGAGCACCAAGCAGAGCAGCTTTAACCCGGCCGACCTGCTCACCGGCAAGATGACCGTGTACCTGGTCCTCCCGCCCGAACACATGCGGGCGCAGTCGGCGCTCTTGCGGCTGTGGATCGGCTCTCTGCTCCGCGCCGTGGTCAAGGGCGGCTTGCAGGAGAAGACCAAGGTGCATTTCGTCCTCGACGAGGCGGCCTCCCTCGGCCACATGGAGGCCCTGGACGACGCGGTGGACAAGTTCCGCGGCTACGGGGTGCGGCTCCAGCTTTACTACCAGTCCATCGGGCAGCTCCAGAAGTGCTGGCCGGAAGGCGGCGCCACGACCCTGCTATCCAACACGACGCAAGTGTTCTTCGGCGTCAACGACCCGCAGACCGCTGGCTATGTCTCGTCCCGACTCGGCGAGGAGACGATCATCGTGGAGAGCGGGGGCACCAGCTCAAGCACCACCCGGCAAGCATCCCAGCAGGGAAGCGGCAGCTACAGCTATTCCACCAGCACCAGCGACAACTGGCAGCAGATCGCCCGGAAGCTGCTCAAGCCGGAAGAGGTCGAAGCGCTCGACCCGCGGGTGGCGATCACGTTCACTCCCAGCGCGCCGCCCATCTGGACCTGGCTGGTCCGGTATTACGAGAAGGACTTCGGCCGGCCGCAGGGCCTGGGGCCGGTGAAGGCGGCCTTTGATGCGGCGTGCCTGTTCCTGGCGGCCGGCCTGCTTGCCGTCTGGTGGACGGCGGCGCTGTTCTACCACACCTTCCAATGAAACGGGGAACCCATGTCAGCACGGCGGAGGTGTCAAAGTGTCAAGGTGGCAAGGGCCGGCGGAGCCGGGGTTCAGCCACCGCAAGGAGCCGGCAGCCGCGTGCCGGGAACCTGCGGACAGATTGCGGAAAGGGCGTGGAGCGTACCCGAGTGGCGCACTCCCGATGCAGCGCTATGAAGAGCCGCGCCCGATGGTCAGGATCGCGCGCGCGGCGCACAATCGACAACCCCGATGACGAGCTTACGATTGAGTCAGTGAGGGACAACCAGACTGTGAGGTGAATGATGTCGAGGCAAACGAAAGAGTTTTTCGAGCAGCTCCGGGCCGGCCAGCAGCCGACCCTGCTGGAGTCCATCCGGGAGGCCGCGGGTGCCCTCAAGGAAGCGGGGGGGCAGCTGTGGGACGGCATGAAGCCCATGTTCGACCACGGCCGCACGGAGGCCGCCGCCGCGCTGTTCGCTGGGCACGGCCATGTCATGTACATGAAAGGCACGGAAGGCATCGAGCAGGGGCAGGATCAGGTCCGGGACGAGCCGCAGAAGCAGCAGGAGATCGGCGGCCGGGAGATGTAGCCGCGGGAGCAACCGTCAACCACAACTTCGCCCTTTTTAAGGAGTACCCCGTGTTTCTGTTCGCTGAAGCGTCCGAAAGCAGTTCCCTCGGATGGATCATTGTCCTGCTCATCATGGTCATGGGCATCCGGCAGTGGTTCATCTGGCTCCGGGGCAATCAAGTCGTCCGGGGCGCAGCCAAGCAGGGCGCCCTCAGCATCCTGAAGCGCCTGTTCAAGTAGAGAGGCCGCAAAGCGTCGCCAACTGATTCCGTCCGCTGTTTCCCGGCGGCGTGTGTCGCCGGGTGTGAACGATGAACCTCGCCCGAATTATGGAGAGTGCAGATGTTCGATTCTTCCTTCTTCTGGTGGATGCTCTTCATCTTCTGGCTGATCGCGATGGGCATCGGCCAGGCCGTCGAACAGACCACCAAGGTCGTCAAGAAAGTCGCCGAGAACGAGGCCGTCCAGGACGCCGGGAAGGGATTGCTGGCCCGCTGGCTGGATTCGGTCTTCAAGTAGGGAGGCCCACAACGGGTGGAAAGGCTCGCCCACCTTTCCACCCTCTCAAGGAGAACCTGTCATGAGTCGTGTGGATAAATGGGGCCTCACAGCCATCCTGGTCTTCATCGCGGTGGTCTTCCCGCTCCGGGCGTGGTGGGACCTGACCCATCCGGAAAACTGGATTCCCGGTTCCGGGTATGACCCGCATGTGTACCTGTGGGCATGGGCAGCCGGCGGCCTGTACATCGCCTACGTGACGGTACGCATCGTTACCTGCGAGTGGAAGACCCGCGCACGGAAACGCAGGCTGGCCGCGCTCTATGTGCGGGCCGAGCGACTCATCCGGGAAAAGCAGTGGCAGGAGGCCGAGAACGTCCTTCAGGAATGCAAACGGTTAGTCAAGGAAAAGTACATCTGAAAGGAGGCCCAACATGGGTCTGTTTAACGAAGTGGTGAAAGGGTTCGTCAACGGATTCGTCGCCGGGGTCACTGAAAACGGTTCGGTGTCACCATCCCCGCGCGGCCGGGCGGCCATCGAGCGGCTCTGCCGCGAACTCGGCTGGTCGGTGGATGAACGGGTGGGCGATCAGGGGATCGTCCTCCACTTCCGCGATCCGCTCGTGAGCATCCGCAAGGTGCTGGTGACTTGCGGAGAAAGCGTCGCCAGCATCTCGACCTTCAGCGCCGCCACGCTCTCCTCCAGCCAGGTGCCGCAAGAGGTCCTCGGCTACCTGCTCCTTCGCAACCACAAGCTGACGACCGCGGCGTGGCGCGTGTCGGCCTCGGACGACGGGGACGCCGTGTTCGCCCTGTCGTACTGCGCTCTCGTCGGCGGCATGAACGCCGCCACGTTCAAGTACATCTGCGAGACGCAGGTGAAAGAGGCGAATGCCTTCGACGCCAAGATGCAGGCGGCGGGACTGCTGCGTGCTGCGTGATGGAAGGCGGCAATGGGGCGCGCCCAGCCCCATTTTTCACGATAAGAGGTGGCGCATGACCGTTGAGGAGAGGCTGGAGAAAATCGAGGCCATGCTTGCCGTCCTGGTCGAGCGGCAGACGGTGCGCGAGTGGTATACCACGGAGCAGGTCGCCCAGCTCGTCGGCAAGGCCGAGTTCACCGTCCGGGAGTGGTGCCGGCACGGCAGGCTGAAAGCCGAGAAGCGGATGTCGGGCCGTGGCGCGTATCCGCAGTGGGTAATCAGCCATTCCGAACTGCTGCGGTATCAACGGGAGGGCTTGTTGCCCCTCCGGCAGCCCGCATGAGCGGATAGAGACCGGATGCTATTCACTCCACTGGTGAGCAAGTTTCGGTACGAGTCGTCGAGGGACTTGTGACGGAGAGCAGCCGTGATCGAGACCGTAACGCTGCAACATATCATCGATAACCGTGGCGTCCTCCTGGCCGAGTTGCACCGGCGGCAGGCGATTGTCCGGGATTACGTCCGCGGCGTGGCCCGTCAGTATGCCACCGGCCTGTACCTGTTCGGGCGGCCGGGGACGGCCAAGACGCATACGGTTCGGGCCGTCCTGGAGCAAGAGATCAAGGAAATCTTCACCTACCAGCGGGGGCACCTGACGCCGATGGGCCTGTTCGAGTTGATCGCCAGCCATGCCGACGAAGTGATCGTGCTCGATGACCTCGGGGCCGTCCTGAAAAGCGACGTGGCGTTGCAGATTCTGCTGTCGGCCCTGGAGCACCCGACCGCGCGCGACCGCAGCCGCGTGGTCAAGTACCGGCGGCAAGGACGGGAGGAGCGGGCCGTATTCCGGGGCGGGATCATCTGCATCTCCAACCGTGAACTGCACGACGACGAGCTGCTCGGAGCCTTCAAGAGCCGGGTCCACACGCTCAATTATGACCCCACGGACGCCCAGCTCGGGGCACTGATGCTCGACATCGCCGACAGGGGCTGGCCTTGCGGATCGCCTAACCCGGAGATCGGTCCCGAAGCCGCGCGGACGGTGGCCCATTACCTGATCGGCGAGATGCTGCGGCTCTCCTGCCCGTTCGACCTGCGGCTGCTGGTCAACAAAGCCTTCCCCGATTACCAGCAGTGGAAGGACGGCGAGGCGGAATCCGACTGGCGCGACCTGATTACGGCGTCTATCGAGGAACACTTGGTCGCCGTCAGGCACGCCGACGAGTCGCTGGTGTCGCGGGAGGAGCGCAAGCGGGCGGAACATTCGATCTTGCAGGAAATCCTGCGGGTTCACCCGTCCCGTGATGAGCGGGTCCGGGCCTGGATGGAGCAGACCGGCAAGTCGGAGCGGGCCTTCTACCGGCGACTGGCCGAAATGCAGTGACGCTTCCCGAAAGTGTCAAACTGTCAACGTGGCAACCGACCGGCGTAGCCTCAAGCCGGTCACAACAAGAAGGAGTTGGCAATGGCTGCAAAGAGTTTCGGTGAAGAGTTTCGCGACGAGTTTACTGGCAAGGCCATCATGTGGGGGCCGGCCATCGCGGGTGCGGTCCTGCTGGGTCCAGTGGGGATCGCCCTGGGACTGGCGGCGTCGGTCGCGCTCGTCGCGTCCGGCGGCGACAACCCACCGCAGCCGTCGAGCGGCGACCCGCACAAGGATTAGGTGGGTGTCACGGTGGATTGAAGACGGTAGCTGTCGATGTCTCTTCCTCGGCCTCAAGCTAAGCCCCCGACCGTTGCAGCGGCCGGGGGCTGTTTCCTTTCGTGCCACGGAGTTTATCAGCATCGCGTCTTGGAGGCAGTAGCTCGATCATCCGAACACCCCCAGCACCGCCTGTTGCTTCACGTCCGGGAACAGGTGGCGGTAGCGGCGGCGCTGCTCCTCGGTCGAATGGCCGACCAGATCGTCGATGATCCGCTGGTCCACGCCCTTGCTGGCCAGGGCGGAGATGAACGAGTGCCGGAAGACGTGCCAGCCTTTCAGCACGGTCCACTTCGAGACCCGCAAGCCCCGCTGGAAGTAATTGTGCGCCTCGCGGGGCGTGATTGCCTTGCCGTCGTCTTTGCAGAACAGCGTCTTGCCCTTCCCTCGCTTCTTCATCCAGTCAGCCAGCACTTCCTTCAGGAACGGGGTCAGGGGAACGCGGCGAGTGGTGAGCTTCGTCTTGTCCCGCTTCTTCTCGCGGATCGTGACCATGCCGCCGGCCAAGTCCACGTCGGAGGGCAGCGCCCGGACGATCTCCGAGCGACGCGCCCCGGTGTGAGCAGCGAAGACGAACATCGGGTACACCCACGGGCTGACAGGCCGGGCCTTGACCCACTCCAGCAGTTCCGTGATCTCGGCAGGCCGGAGGTAGACGCAATCCCAGACCTTCTCCGGGTCGTCGCCAGCCGCGATGCGGGCCTCGGCCTCGTCCCATGTCATGAACGGCAGGCTCTCCTCGATCTTGGCGAAGTCCAGGCCAGTGCCGGGGAACTCTTCGGCCAGGCCCAGGTGGCGGCGTGCCCAGTTCCAGGCGGTACGCAGGCTGATGATTTCCTTCTTGATCGTGGCCGCGGACGGGTGGCGTTTCGGCTTATCCGGCGGCTCGATCTTCGGCGGGCGCGGCTTCTTGAACTTCCGCTTCGGCGTGGCGCTGGCCAGCTTTTCCCGCCGCTTGCGGCGGTAGATGTTCGGGTCGATCCATTCCTCCGACCGCTTGTCCACATACTTCTGGAGGTCCGGCCGGATCAGGGTCGGGATGAGCCGCTTAGGCCCCAGGATTCGGGTAAGATGCTCGAAGTGCAGGCGGATGCCGTCGAGCGTCGTCTGTTCCAGCTTTTTCTCCTGCGACTTGAAGTAGGCTTCCCGCAGCTCGGCGAGGGTGAGTTCCTTTTTCGCGTTCGAGGTAGCTGTCTCATGCTCCGGTGGCTTGCCGCGATGGAAGAGGAAATGCTCGATGGTGCAGCCGGAAGGCAAATCGAGCAGGTTGCGCTTCAGGAGTCGCAGCAGTTCCTCGGTCGATGCCTTGTGAACAGCCGCGTCCGCGGCGCTCACCTCGCCGATGGTGAAGGCGTGCCACTCCCCCTTGTACCTGAAGATCACCCGCCAGCTGCCATTGCGGTTCTGCAAAGAGGCCATGTGTCTTCCCCCAGCCTCTGGGCGATTTGGCAACAATTTGGCAACGGTATTGGTCAACGTGAACGCAATACCACTCAGATGTATTCTACGCGTGAAATGCTGAAAGACAAGGAAAATCAAGGATTTGCGACGTTCATGCTACGCGGCTGAAATGTGCCCGAACGCTATGAGTCCTGGACTGTCGATCCGGTGGTTGCGGGTTCGAGTCCCGTCGTCCTCGCTAGAGCAAATCGACGTAACCCGGTGCAAAACAGCGCCGGGTTCTATGTTTTTCTCGACTTCCGGCCAGTTATTGCTGCTCGATTGATCGACAGATCTTCATTGGACTAGCACAATCACGGCGGCGAAGTAAATCAGCAAGCTGAGAACGTCCTGGATCACCGTGGCCACCGGACCGCTGCCGAATGCCGGGTCTTTACCGATCTGGGACAGCACCCACGGCAAAATCAAACCTACTCCGGAAGCGACCAGGCCCGCCACTGCTACCGCGAGGGTAACTGCAGCCGCAAGTCGAACATCTCCAAAGGCCAATAACGTGGCTGGAAACACAAAAAGCCCCAAACATAGGCCAATGAGCAACCCAGTCAGGAGCTCGCCGCGGAGCAGTCGCCACAGGGGTGCCGGCCCGGCTGCCAAATAGCGGACCACGATCGCTTCTGTCTGAGTACCAACGGCATCGGCCAGGTAAACGACGGCGGGGATAAAAAAGGCCACCGCCAATCGGGCTTCGAGCACCTGCTCAAATCGGGCCACCACTGCCGTGGCCACCACGCTCCCCAGCAAGCCAACTAACAGCCAGGGTAGGCGGCGCACCAATCGCCACC
>Ga0272446_1000118_pt1 | contig 110094 bp, 93 predicted proteins | sample YNPCB0061_FD_194587 | JGI IMG/M metagenome (GOLD analysis project Ga0272446, IMG submission 194587) | Hot spring microbial mat communities from Yellowstone National Park, WY, United States - YNP-CB-006-1 | ecosystem: Environmental > Aquatic > Thermal springs > Hot (42-90C) > Sediment | place...
AAAAAATCTCCCCAAAAAACACCACCCATTTTAAAACCCATTCTCAGCATTAATAAGTATAGATTGATTCAAAAAAAAAGATATTCTCTGATTAGAGAACATCCGGGGAAGCAAAGGGTGAGAGAGGGGAAAGGGCGTGAGGGATTACGCCTTGAATTCCCGCGGGAACAGCCTCACGAAGTTCTTTCGGATTGCTCTGATGATCTTTACGACCTGATCAGCGCGATCGTAGACTTCGTCGGGGTTAAGCCCGTCGCAGATGACAACTCTAGTAACGCGATAGCGCCAGCTAGAATACTCATCTTGAACCACGAGCGTAGGTTGGTCGTTACCCAAGCATGGGTAAACACCACGGCTGTTCCAGCGTAACCCCTGGGTAGGGATCAGCACGCTTTCCTCGTTCTTGACCGGAGTGCCATTGTCATGGACGCGGTATCCGTAGTAGAGGTGCTTGGTGTAAAGGGCCGCCATGTCTGTTTGTGGAGATGCTCTATTGTTTGCTTGCAGGATTAGATAGCACCGAAAAAATCAATTTTTTTTAATAGATATTTGCTTTTCATATGACTTTTTTACTTCTTGAAAGATTATAGTTATTTATTAATTTAGAAAAAAAATAACACAATATATTTATACTAATGTATTATCTAAAAAAAGATATCCTCTAATTACTAGGTAATCAGAAGACATCCGGGGAAGAAGCAGTAGAGTGGCCATATTACAGTCTTACATACACGAAATCGACAGCCAGTTGCAGGACTGAGATGTATCTGTGGACACCATCGCCGTCTCTGAATGGTCTGATGCCACCTTCAGCCCAGACTGACATCACTCGGTATCTACGACGAACACCATTGCTGTCAGGAACCACGACCGACGGGATGTCGTTCTTCAGTTCAGGATAGACTTCGTCAGGATCAAACGCTAAGCCGCCGAAGTCGATAAACTTCAAGTCGTCAATTCCATCGACCGCGTTTCCTTCTTCGTCGATCTCATACCCCCAGAAATCTAGACAAATAGCGTCCTCTAATAACCGCATAGCAGCAGTAGAGGCTCTGATTGTAGAGTTGGCGGGATCGGGTAGAGACTCGTATCTGATGCCGGGAACGCTGGTATTGCCAAAGATTTCGTCGATAACAGCTCCATCACCAGGATGGACGTCATGAGCCGAAACGTTGTTGGGAATGTGAGAGACTTCGAGAGTCACTCCTGAAACTTCGACTGGGTCGTCATTAAGGTCAATGTCTAATTTCTCATCTAAGACCTCGTCAGGAGCAACTCCCATAGGGACAGCATTGGAGTCAACTAACTCGAGTAATTCGAGTAGTTCGACGTGTCCAACAGGCACAACCGGAGGCATTGCTTCAAATCTTCATTACATAAATATCAAAAAATCATTTTTTTTTCAAAACTTGAACATAGCATCATACTAACAAAAATCAATTTTAATAGATAATTACATAAAAATCAAATTTTGCGTTCCTCCATTAAAAAAAAATAAATTGCAATTTCTACTTCAATATTAACCTACTTTTTCAGTGTCTTCTACTTGATTAGATTTCGTATGATAGTACGGACAATTGACTCCACGAGTACATCGTACTCCATTAATATCAGAGATACATCGCTTAGTGCGATATGTATGACGAAGCCATTGTAGTAGTTGTGAATAAGTTCTATACTCTTTATGTGGATCGTCAGATAGAGTTGTGTATATTTTATATGGAATTTTAGATTGACAATCGATGATTAATTGACAATTACGTAGTTGACGATTTAAGTCATGAACCTGATGAGTCAACCGTACATTTTCCGCGATAAGAGATTGGATTATATAATCTCTCTGCTGAACGATCTGCTGCAGCTCAGTAATTTGTTTCTCCATTGAATTGATCGATAGTGAATCATATGAAAAATAATTGGTTTTAACCATCTGTTTCTGTGAATTGACTAACTCAGGTCCGCATAGTTCCGTGACCATATTTGATAACCACGGAATGATTTCCGTAGAATTGATACATGGCGATGAACACAGATTAGCACATGCCTCCATTTTTTTTATGTATTATAAAAATCAATTTTTTATGTATTATAAAAAATCAATTTTTTATGTATTCTGCTCAATCGTATATCTATTTTCTGCATGATTATCGTATATAAATTTACTTTGATTATTGCGCACTATATGCAAAATCGTTATTTGCCTTCGAATACAACTCCTAACTGAATATATGTCTTAACTGCATCGCCAGCGAAGCCATTATTCCATGCGAGACCGACTTTATTCTCAGACGGCATAAATATTACGCTATGACATGTTTCGTTGTTATTAATAGGAACAGCACTTAATATATTATCTAGAGTTGCTCCATCTTCCAACATACTTCGCACTATTCGTTCTCGAACTCGTGAATCCCATCCGCTTAATACATATATCGAACCATTTTCATGTACACTATGGTCATTAAATGTCATAATCAGATCCTGACCATCACCTTCATAATAATGCTTATAAGTCTTTACGTCACTGGTTATATTAAATTCGATATGTTGTTTTCCTCCATATTTGTCGATAATATTAATATGATAACTGCCTAGAGGGGAGATAACTTCCTTATCGTACCAATCGATACGACGTCGATCTGTCACATAACTATATACATTAGCATAATTATCTAGAATCCATCTATTATAAAATACAGACGGTGTTCCCTTATTATTATATCCGCGTGATACGTTCATGGCCAGACATAGACCTGACTCATTCCACCCAGTAATAACGCCAATAATTCCAGGAATTGTCAATGAGTAGACTTTAGACTTAGTATAATAAACAACTAAAGTATTTGTTGCTAGATCTCCAAACGGACACCAATCCATATTTCTCGCCATAGTAGTTACTCCATTAATATCCGTCTCAGTTATGACAGTACACCCTAATGGTTTATCACTTATGGTTTCCATAGGTTTTTTTCGAACGTTAGTACATTCAGGTAACATATGAATATGCAACAGCTGCATATATGTAATAGACGTCGAACTTACAGAATTATATCCGTCCACAATACCCTGTAGCTCTTTTTTATAATTTTCTGCCACTTCGACTTTACCCATATCATAAAACATATCCATCCCTCGATCAAACCACTTAAATTTATCGACTAATTTTTTGATATACTTATGCAAATATTTCCCTTGCATATACCCTAAAGTGTACTCATATTCTTCATCTACAACATCGTAATGTAGAGTCAAAATAGGAATATCGTTAGTATACTTCAAATTAATATACCCTCTTCCATTAGGACTCACTTCTTTAAATTCATCATATACACGATGTCTATAATCAATGTCTGTACCGGATATATATTTACGATATACAAAAGTAACAAAGGCGACCAATGTGAAAACGCTTGGAACAATATGTTTCTCCGCAATAAACCCTGCTATTGCAATAACTAATAAAGAGTACTCAATCTTATTATAATGAATAAATCTTAGAATTCTTTGTAACATTTTCTATATAGTAATTCATGTTAATCTTTATATAAAAATGAACCTTATATCGTAGTGTGCTTCTTTTTCGCGGACTTAGCAAAATTCTTCATTGTCGCATGTGATCGTCCTACCCCAATACGTCTATTCGACTCACTAGAATCAGCATACATTCGTTTTTTATAGAAGGCAAAACTGGCCTGAGTTTCTGTTAATATATTTTTACCACGGACGATTTCATTCTGTATAGAATATACTAGATCATGAACATTTGCCTTTAATTCGTCTTCATCACTAATACCCTTTACAACTCGATAGTATTCTTCAATTATACCAATAAATCGTGCACAGTCATAGCAATTATCAACGTGATCCTTTTCAAGATTTAATTCTCTTTTGCCATCGAGTATCGTAGAATATTTCTTTTTTCGAGCAATGTTATTATGATAAAATAGTTGTTCTTCGTATGTTTTGTTATCATATTCTACAAGTTTATCTAACTCGATAACATCAAATAATTCAGGATCGTTATTTATACGGACCTTTGTCTCAACTCCATTTGACACTCCTGTAAATTTCGGTATTATTAAGCGTGTTTCAGTCGAAGTAAGTCCGGCATATGGTTGAATATAGATATCACCTTTAGGGTATATTGTAGTTCCGGGCTTCCACGGCAGCCTGAATTTTAACATAGTAAGTTCTGGATTCATAGTATTCCACCATGCTAATTGCATATTCATATCGAGCTCAACCATCTCTTCGATGGCTGGCTCTCGACGAATATCCGAGCAAAACACTACGTATTTATCAGATTGATTACTCCACTGTCTCGCAACATCATGTGTAAAAAAAGTCTGATGCGTATGAATTTTATCAGTATCATTTACTTTAATCGGGGTTGGATCATATAGTTCGAATATAATATCCGGGAACATTTTAGACAATATAGGAATATGATCACCAGGGGCTGCTCCAGCGTAGACGAAATAGATTGGTTTTTCCGATTTTTCTTCTTTGACCTTTGTCATAACTTTATTCAAAAATTCTATTTCAATTAGTAGAAGTTTCAATTGTCCCCAATGAAGTAATTGTTTAAACTCTTTATTTCGCCGTCGATATACCTCTCTAGGAAAATCATTCCCTATTATAGCGATGGGATTTTCCCAGCCTGTTCGGCATCGTCTTCAAGATGTGATATGGAGTCGTGTCCACCTGAAATAGATAGATGGTTTTTATTGTAGATTTCTAAAATCAGAATTGATCCGATACCAACTAATATCAGCCCCAAAAAATCTACTATATCATTTCCACAATACCATATGATGTATAGCAATAGCATTATACAAATCGCTAGGCACATTTATTAAAATTTATATTATAACGTATATGTTATGATATAAATTATCTAACAATTCTCAAAAAAAAATATTGAATTGCAAAATAGACAACGAAATAAATTTCTGATATTTAATTTAGTGCACTTACTATATCAGATAAAATATATTCCTCTTTTCTTTTTTATGAGAAAAATGTCGTCCGTATAGCCGATCCAATAATATACCCTGTAATGTTAACCCAAGGATCGGTGACATTGCAGTACCAGTACGAATCATTTATTGAACCATTGCACATTAGATTATGTACTTTAGAATCCAGCTTTGTACAGTTTGCCAATACGGTAGTCGCATCGGAAGAAAGATAATCCTCGACAATTTCGAAGCCGACCCCAATAGTAAAGAATGTCAGTGGATGATTCGGTATCAAAAATCCAAATATACTATATAAAATTAGATGACTAACCGACCACCAGTTAATTGTACATTCAGGGAATTTAATCAATTCTTGTTCCAACATATCCTGTATTTTTTCTCGATAATAATTTCCATATATAATAAATGCTAATGCTACAATAATTAAAGCAATGCATATAGCTACTGCATATCGATCAATAAACATATTAATGTATATTCAAAATATGATTTATTTTATAGTTTATATAAATGTAGAGATATTTCTATAAACATTATCCACTTATTAGTCGATGATTCGATTATAATTATAGTATGTAGAAATATTGATACTTTTAAATGTTTATCAATATATTCGATATATAGTTTACAAAAGTAAAAATTCTATGAAAAGTTTTAGCTGATCATTATTTCGGCATGATTAAATTTGGTTCACAAATTAATTTATATATGTCAAAAAATCACTATCAGGTTAAGAATTTATATTAAATTCACTTATTAAAATAGAATTATATGTAAATATAATTTATTTTTAATTTTTTGTCGGGGCGCGAATTATTTTCTAAAGACATATTTATTTTTATTTTTTAGAGACTGCTATTGGTAAAATGCAGATAATGATGAAATTTATAAAGAAAAGTTCTACTTCTTCAGTATTTCAATTTCTTTTTTTGAAATTTGATTATATGGAATGATAATACAGAGGGTTTATATTTCTTTCAAAAATGACTTCGCAAGTCAAAAAAATTATCAAAGTCAGTAAAACGACCGCAGAAACACGACAGTTAGAAGTGTTTATAAATAGTTTAGGGGTAGTCGATAAACCGGCGATATATATGTATGACCTATTAGCATTTATCGGCATCGATATCATCCTCCCAATTTTAAGTGTCGATAAAGAATGGTTCTTGAAAAATTCAGAAAAATACGTGCATTATATTAAAGTTCGTGGTCAAGTCTATGTTAATAAATATGGTTTGACTAAATTATTAGCCCAGAGTCGAGAAGCAGTCGCATTTAAATTACAAGATTATATCTATGAAGTGATTATGAAACTCGAAACTAAAGGAGTTGTATCAAAGAATGAAGTCGCAACACGAGAAGAATTAATGAGTACACTTGCCGAATTAAACATATATAAAAGTATCGAAATACATAATAATACTATAAATCAAGAGCTTCAGGACCGGCTTAATGCTATTCAAAATGACTATACTATGTTAGAACTGAATAACAAAAAATTAGAGACTGATTATAAAAGTCTACAAATTAAAGTCGATATGATGGAAAAAACTATATTAGCAGAAAAAGAAATCAATAAAGAGCTAGTGAAGGTGGTCGCAAAACAGTATCCCGAGGAAAAATATACTCGCTTAATTGAGAAAATATATGACAAATACATAGATGCCGATGAAGTATCTAAGCCTCCAGAATATGAAGATGTCATTATGGCACCGCCAAAACAACGGATAGCTCGTAATTCAAGAAAACTAGGATCAAATGGCAATCGTGTCTATTATCTCATGCGATCAGTAGACTTTATTATCGATGATCGATCCGAAGACCCTTATACGTATGTTTGGTCATTATCAGATGATAGTTCAATTGAAAATGCTGTCACAATAAATAATGTTGACTATGACAATTATAAAGAATATAGTAAAATGGTACGACTTGGTGATATCCCCAAATCAATATCACATACAGAAATTTGGTTTAATGATATCGAATTAAATGACAGGCAGTATCGGTTACTCAACTATCTAATTAAACAGCTGAATAATATTTCTGAAACTATGTTATCTAAAATTATCGAAATTATATTATAAAGGATAGACATGACATCATCTAATTTTTTTAATAATGTTGTTATTGTAAATTCGAAAGACAATATTGACATCGATGAAGTTCGAATTAAATCGACAACTTCAATAAAAAACGATGATATACTGTTATCTAATATAGTACTATCGAAACCAAGCGAAGGTTTTTTCTACATTATACAAACGCCTGACGTCGAACCAAATGTATATAAGATTGGAAAAACTATTCAGTCAAATCCGAACAAACGTCTATGTGTATATCCAAAATTCTCAATAGTAAAATATACAATATTTGTTAAAGATGCTGATGGATTTGAAGATTATGTCATGCGAAAAATGCGAACGCTTTTCAAGAGACGTAAAGAGTATGGCCTCGAATATTATGAGGGTGATATAATTAAAATTATCGATTTAGTTCATAATCTATGGATGAAATTCGGCCAAGTGGAAAAGATTAGTAATGATACAGAGAATGAAAAAATAAAGCCAGTAGGATGGCAAGTATTCGTTAATGAATGGTTATGCCATAGATCGCTTGACAATATAAATCCAGATGAGGCATATGAAGCTTACGTTAAAATTGTACGAGATGATTTTCAATTATGTGATTTTGCACTAAAGTATCCGTTTACAGTTTACCTTAAGCATTGTTTAGAATAAGTTCATAGATATACTTTCTCTTTCTTAATAAAATCTAGTAAGTATTCTTTTTTTAATTTATCTATATCTCCTGTATATTCTTTAAGCCATATTTCGAAAGTTTCAAATGGAACAGATGATGGCATACTACGAACAGTTTTCTGTTTTCCAAATAACCATCGTAATATTTTGGACTTAATGAACTCTTTGCCAATATATGTAGTTTTTAGTTTGTCAAGGTTTTTATCACGCGGAATTATTCCGAAAAACTCACATGCATTATTATAATTATATATGTGTCCTTCATACAGATATCTCTCAATACCTTTCAATGTAAATATACGATATTTACGTATCAGATTATCCACCGATACCACTTGCGTAAAAACTTCATCTTCCAAATAATCATTTATTAATCGTCGATCAGTTGATTTTTTGTCACTTAGAATATCTATTATCTCGTTACATACCCACCCTACCTTATTATCACATTGCACTTTGACGCAGTTTTCAAGCTTACGAAATAAACTCTTTTTGTTGAACTCGATAAGGCTAGCTATATCCTGCATATAAATAACTATTTAATTTCATTTTTTAGGAAACGAACATGATCGCCACCTTTCATATACCGATAACATAAATGCATTACATACTAATACTGTTAAAATAGCTAGTACGACAGCACCTATTCCACTGACATCTATAAAATATGTCATTATAAGATACAATACTAGAGCGACTACTATACCAGTTGCTACATTAACAGCTAAAAATTTACCGATGCGTTCCCATGTTTCTAGCGAGAAAAGATCGCCACTTACTTGCGCTAATTCGTAACTCATTCTATATATAATATAAAAAAATAAAATATTCAAAATATTCAAAATATGTATTTGGTTTATTTCTTTTTATCGGACTGGAATACATTTTAGTCTGAGAAGTAAACAATTACTTGTTTTAATATTAAATCATAATTTCTAGTGGCTCGATACGAATTTCATATATGAAGCAGCAGTTCGTTCTCCTGTATGAACGAATTGTCGCCCGTCGAGAGTTACTAATATAACAGTTGGCCAGGATGTGACACCGAAGTCTTTGGCAAACCGCATGTTGGCATCATTTGCTTCGACGTTAACATCTATACATTTAATTAATTTCAAGGTACATTGGGTTTTAAATTTGTCCCATTCTTTTTGACTAGCTACACAATATCCACATTTCGGACTGTAGAACCGATATACTTTGACACTATATAGTTGGACTGCCAGCCATAATATGACTATCAGAGATACAAAGAATAATTCTCCGTACATTATATATATTTACTAATTTAAATTAATTTGTTAAAATTATATGATTTGTTGAAATTGCAGTGCCAATCAGCATATTTCCGAACGAATCTATCGATATATTGTCGGGATAACTCTTATCTAAATTCTTCATATATACTTTTTTACCGACGTAAGATTTGGGAAGCGGTATATTTCCTTCAAATACTTGGCATTTTAGCGTTAAGGCAACACCTTCATCTTCATTATTTTCATCGACTAATCCTATAAATGAAGACATAATGGCTTCAACTTCTAAATTATATACTTTTTTGTTGTTATATACTAACGGATTGCCATTTAATTGACCTACAGTAGCATACTTAACATCGCAATCTATTCCGCGTCCAATACCTATATCTATCTGTTCTCCATCGTTACGGCACTGTAATGAATTCAATCTGTTATAAAGTTCATTGGTATAAATAATCTCGAACTTTCCATCAGTATTATATACTAGTCCAAGTGGAATTATAATTCTATTGCCTAGTTTTTTAATTCGCTGTATTTCGATATTTGTACTGAATATATCAATGACTTGTAAAAAAGCAGTATTACTTATTGTTTTTTCAATACTGATAACGGATCCGTTATCAGTATCATAGATCATATCTATACACTCATCACTATCGTGATTAGTTATTCCGACTCCACATAATGGCATAGAAGATATATTATTTGGTACTATTACAATATTTTTATAATTGCCATAACTGAATAAAATTTCTTGACTGGGTAATAACAGGCATCGAAGGGCTTTTCCGGCTACGAAACTCTTATTACATATTGTATATTCAGGAGTATAAATATTTATATCAGGTACAATATTACATAATATGGCCTTTAATGCATTATCTGAATGCAATCCTATAAATAATACATCAGATATTGAATCATATACTGCACATAACTGTAGTATAAATGTCTCGATATTAACAGACTTTGTTTCTTCGACGGTAAACGCAATGAATTGATCTGCGATATCGATCTTAATCTTCTTAATATTTATATTTGATTCACTTGCGTAAATTATTACCCATTTATTTGGAGAACTACTTATTTTGACTAATGACGCATCCTTGAAATTTGGCATATTTGTTATGAATAGAACGTTGGCACTTAATCGATTAAGGAGTTTATCGAGTAAGGCACTATATAGATATAGTTTGTTATCTCGTCGTACAAGTGATAATATAATACAGTTATCTAACACGGGGTCGACTGTATATTTGATGATTTCATCCGGTACATCGAATAACTCTCTCCACTGATTTATATGAATCTTTTCTACTTTACCAGTCGACGGATTTATACCAACTATATCGCCATGTTGAAGCACCGAATCCGTTACGATTCTATATTTTTTAATCTGACCATCTTTACCGTCTTTACCATTTTTACCATCTACTCCATCTTTACCATCTACTCCATCTTTACCATCTTTACCGTCTTTACCGTCTACTCCATCTTTACCGTCTTTACCATCTACTCCATCTTTACCATCTACTCCATCTTTACCGTCTTTACCGTCTACTCCATCTTTCCCGTCTTTACCGTCTACTCCATTTTTACCATCTACTCCATCTTTACCGTCTTTACCGTCTTTACCATCTTTACCGTCTACTCCATTTTTACCATCTACTCCATTTTTACCATCTTTACCATCTTTACCATCTACCCCATCTTTACCGTCTCTACCGTCTTTACCATCTTTACCATCTACCCCATCTTTACCATCTTTACCATCTTTACCATCTACTCCATCTTTACCATCTTTACCATCTTTACCATCTACTCCATCTTTACCATCTACTCCATCTTTACCATCTTTACCGTCTTTACCGTCTACTCCATCTTTACCATCTTTACCGTCTTTACCATCTACTCCATCTTTACCATCTTTACCGTCTTTACCATCTACGCCATCTTTACCATCTTTACCTGGTAATCCATCTTTACCATCTTTACCATCTACTCCATCTTTACCATCTACTCCATCTTTACCATCTTTACCGTCTTTACCATCTTTACCATCTTTACCGTCTTTACCATCTACTCCATCTTTACCATCTTTACCATCTACTCCATCTTTACCATCTACTCCATCTTTACCATCTTTACCATCTACCCCATCTTTACCATCTCTACCATCGCGCCCGGGTGGACCCATTGGTCCATCTCTACCATCGCGACCGGGTGGACCTTCAGGTCCAGGTAAACCATCAACACCGTCTAATCCATCTTTACCATCTTTACCATCTTTCCCGTCTTTACCATCTACTCCGTTTCTTAGATTTAGTAAATTACTTAATAGTATCTCTTCATCATCACCATTACTCCAATATAAACCACCATTATATTCTTTTTGATAGAGTCGTCCATTGATGAAATGACATGCTTCACTACTACCTATCAAATTAAACTCACCGTCTTTAGTATTCCAATAAAGTCCAGAATCATTAGGTTTCTTATATATATAACCAAAATCATCGACATCGGAAATTCTAATATCACTGTTATAAATTTTCATAGGGGATTGTATTGAAATCTCATCTTTACCAACTATCATAGAATTCTTATTACCGCAAACAAATCCAATACCGTCTACATGTAAGTACATTCCATGATCTGATCTCTGACTAAATGATAAACTTGGTAATAGTACAGATCCATTATCCAATGATATTTTTCCATTTATTGCCGATATAGACACTGATTTGTTCGATATCGGTCGTCCAACTAGATTAACCTCGCCACTACCTATAGTATTCCAATACAATCCGTCATCACCAGGCTTCTTATATAGTCTACCAAATGTTGAGGTAAGTGGCGAATCACCAGGACTATCCATAAGCTCTAGTGGTACAAATGACTTTATAACACTGTCTGCTACTCGCATTTTTTCTTTACTGTTAACTGTAATTCCCAAATTTGTCTCATTAGCCAAAAATAATCCAGTCTCTTTTGCATTCATAAAACTATAACTCGGAGTATTCATCCCACCATTAAATGCAAGAATATTAGGAGGAAGTCCCCCAGCAGTAAGATCGATATCCCTATCTTCGCATTTCCACCATATACCATTACTATTTGGTCTCTTATATAAAAGCCCCTTGTTATGTCTCACTTCGATCGGCTCTGCCTCAGATAAAAGTAATGCTCGTTTAAATTCAGTATAATCTTTATTAAATGTCATATGTTTTTCTCCAGATATGGCCATACGCATCTCTCCACATTTACACCAGTACAATCCACTATTGGTCTCGGCATCAAAAGTAATAGCAGGTGATTTAACATCGCCGTTAGTAAAACTGACTAGTTTATCGAGCGATAAATCGCAATTAACCGGTTTATTCAAATGTTCTGACTGCATCTATATTTATCTATTCTAGAAAATGATATCGTATATATAATTAATGTTACTCGGCGAGATATTGATATATAGCGGCCCTATCACTTATATACTCGTATGGATTATATACTTGATTATAGTTTTGTTTTTCGATATCTCGAACGGTCTAAAATACGTATTGTTTACATATGCATTAGTTCCATGGGGTGCTATCTTTCAGAGTGGACTCGGTTATCTAGTCTCACTAATATGATTTTAAAAAAATATGGAAATGTATATTTGGAGCAACATTTTAGTAGTCGACCTTATCAGCAAGACCAATTTTTACTAATTCATGAGCTATATCAACATCTTCAATATATACTTTTGCTAAGAGCCTACCATATTTTTCAGTGATTCGGCGACCATTGATCACGCGGCCATTGAGTACTTCAATGCGAATAATTTGATTTAATAATTTATCAGAGACATATTTTTTAGCTTCGTCGGCACGTTTTATCTCTTCAGTAGTACGAGATTTTCCGCGAACTTCATCGCAGTTTATACCATATAATCTTACTTTAAAACGAGTAATGCGATCTCGATGCCATGCGGCAATCCAAAACGTATCGCCATCATACACCTTTAAAACTTTCGCTTCTGTAAAATCATATGTTTCGTCATCAACTTCATCGTAAGTAACATATCGCAATTGCTCAAATTTAGCTTTGTTCTTAGATAATTGGCTTGAGGCACACCCCATTATATATAAGTTGATAAATAAAAAGATAATGAACTTACTTTTATACATTAACTTATTACGGATCATTATTACAATCTAATATCGAAGAATATCCTCTATAAATTAAAAATTTGGGTTGTATATAGATGTCTCTAGAAATACAAATAGCGTCGGATTTACATCTGGAATTTTGGGCTTCGAAAAAGAAATTCGGGTTCTTAAAACCGACTGCTCCTATCTTAGCGCTTCTTGGAGACACTTGCTGTCTTGGTTCAGACGATGATTTTTTAGTATTTCGACGATTCATAGAAGAGATTCTACCCCTATATGAACATATTATAATCATAACAGGTAATCACGAATACTATTTCAATCCGGCAACAAAAATTCCCCCTACCAAGGAACATACTATGGACGCCATAAATGCCAAACTTAAGGCATTTTGTCAAACGGTATCACCGAAATTACATTTCCTTAACAATTCGACATTAAAATTAACAATAGCAAAGAAGAAGTATGTGATAGTAGGTTCGACATTATGGTCATATATTCCAATCGACCAACAGGACCGCATTCAAAAATCTATGAGTGATTATCAATATATATATGTACAAGACGGACGTAAAATCCGCAATGTAACGGCTAAAGAAATTTCTGATTTACACTTGTATAATGTTAAATATTTAAAACGACAAATAATGCATGTTAAAAAAGAAGGTGCAAAACTAATAATATTTACACATCACTGTCCATATATTAAACCTGATCATGATATCACAACCTTCGACCCTGCATATTATTCAGATCTCACATCTCTCATTAAATCACCTGTAGTATTCTGGGGATATGGTCATACTCATATAAAAGATGATACAGTAGTAAATGGCGTCCGTATATATAGCAATCCAAAAGGATACCCATCTCAACGCACTGGTTATAATAATAACAGTAAAGCAAAAATATAATCTGTTCGGCGGAATAATCGGCTACTTTCCGCTCGACCGTTTTAAAATTGATTTCTTTTTTAAATTATATCTTCAGGTAGAATAATCGGCTACTTTCCGCTCGACCGTTTTAAAATTGATTTCTTTTTTAAATTATATCTTCAGGTAGAATAATCGGCTACTTTCCGCTCGACCGTTTTAAAATTGATTTCTTTTTTAAATTATATCTTCAGGCGGAATAATCGGCTACTTTCCGCTCTATATGGCTTGTTATATTTACAGACACCCAGATCATAAAGAGTGGCCGATCGTTTACAAAATAGGTAAAGCAAATGATGTAAAAATAAGACACGAAAAGCTACAAACTGCATACGATAACGAAATTGTTGATATTTGGTACTTATATCCCGTATTAGATAAGGATTATTCGAGCGGTATGTTATATTTCATCGAAAAAAAATGTCACAGTTATTTAGAAAAATGGCGGAGATCTAAGAGAGAGTTCTTTACAATCATTAATATAAACAAGTGCCTTACTGATTTAATCTACCATCTAAATAATGAAGTAGGTATACGAGTTAATATAACTCAGAATATTATTGATTTGAAGAATCTCCATGACTATTCTGTAAAGGATGATATAGAAGATTACCCTATATACCCTATTAACTGCCAATTAAATCCCTATGATTATCAATTAGAAATTCTAGATAGTATTAAAAAATGGTATATATCTAATAATATATCTGGTAAATTGATTCTTCCGCCTGGTATCGGGAAATCCTATATCACTTCATTCTGGTTACGAAATCTCCCCATCGAAACTAAAGTCTTAGTATTAGTCCCGTACTTAAGTATTCAGGATGATTTTAAACTAGTAATAGAAAAATGTCAAGTAAGATGTCAAGTAGATATAGTAGTTAATAATACTGCATGGCAAGGAATTAGAACTTTTTATGATATTATTATCTATGACGAAGCTCATCATCTATGCTCTATGAAGAATCACGAATTGTTAAACTTAGAATCAAAAAAGAAATTATTTTTGACAGCCACTGAAAAAACCCTTGAGAATGAAGACATACCAGATATGTCAGATCCGATTTTCGGTAAATATATTTATAAGATGGATATCATAGACGCTATACGTATAGGTTGCTTAGTCGATTACAAAATATTCTTAGCCGATTGGACTTTAGGACTGGAAAATATGATTCGTCAATTAAAAGATATATATCTTCGTAAAAAAATTATAATGTTCTTCAATAATGTGTCTCTTCAGCCAATAATTTATACGAAACTATTAAAGAACTTAAGTTCCCTGTAAGTATAATTACTAGTGCCACGACCTTATCAGAACGTAGAATGACAATAGACATATTCGAAACATCTGAGTTTCATATATTATGTAATGTTCGATGTATTGGGGAAGGAGTAAATATCCCATGTATAGATACAGTTATGTTTATGGAACCTAGAGAAAGTAACATCGGAGTAACTCAAAATATCGGAAGAGGATTACGAAAACATCCAGATAAAGACTTCTGTATGGTTATCATCGTAGAAGATATGATAAAACATAAATTTATTGAGAATCTACTAGTATATGATAGAAGATTGTCTAATCCTAGAGGAATGTTGATCACACGATCTCCTCATTTTCTTAAAGAGCCAAAATATTCAGTCGAAGGTATAGTAAATATAGTTGAGAGGTATTCATCGTGTAGACTAAATGAAACTGAAATGTTTATTCTTCGTTTGAAAGCATTAGGTATATGTACTAAAACAGATTACTATAAGGTTATGGATAAGGAACACTTACCTCGAGCTCCAGAAGATTTATCGGGGTTTACTTGGAATAAGTTATATGAATGCAAAAATCCTTATTTATACGATGAATGTGTTGCAAAGATACTAGAATTATCAACATTTCATAAAGAAGCATTAAAAAATATCGGTAGCAAAAAAGATAAGATTATATATTTATATAAATTTGATAATCAAATTAATCCAGAATTAATAGATCAATTAGTTAACGATTTAAGATTGAAAGTCGTGTTTAAATCAAGAAATCGACGTTAGTTAAACATATATATTTTTTAAGAAAAATCTGTTGTTCAGATATCTCGCCTAAAATACATATCATACAACTTTTCTTTCTGTACTTCTAAATCAGTAATTTGTTTCTCATATGTTTGAATTTGTTTATCGTATATTTCGCAAGTAGATATAATTTCTTGTTGTTTTTCTATACTCGGGATAGGAATATTTAGTAGCTTAAATTCATTCATGTCTAAATTTTTAAGTCCACATCCTCTAAACATAGTGTCAATCTTCTCAAGATTTGATTTGAGATATAAGTATAAATATTGTATATGCAGAACACTATTATCCATTACATCTAATACTTTAAAATGAGTAGATATATTAAACTTTGATTTAAGATGCACATTAGCAGCTCCACCTGTTCCTATAGCAATATAAGGACCTTCATAATCAAAAGTATCTAGATATTTAACTTTACCCTGGGTACTGCTGCATAATAATTCATAAGCGCCGTTTTTTTTCCCTTCAGATACATTATGTTTTTTCCCGGAAATAAATTTACATACCTCGTCTAAAGTTTTGATTTCCCATGTGGAATCAATAGGTTTATAATTCTCTACCGGTCTATAATACTTCCAATCAAGGACATAATTTTTTTCTGCCATAACCGAAGCATGAACTGAACCAATCTTAATAAGTTCAGTACAAGATTGATCAGTCTCGTAGAAATCTACATCTCCTGTACACTGCGTTTTTCTCTTTGTAAAGAATAGTACTGATGTAGCAACACCTGCGGTTTCAAATGCTCCTCCGGGAACTGAAAGTACGGCTTTCAAAATACATTCTTCAATTAAATATTTTCGAAGATCTTTATATGCATTTTTACCAGTTAATAACTGACCGGCTGGAAGGACAATGTTGCATGTACCTCCAATCGCTAATTTAGCAATGCAATGTTGTAAGAATAATGCCGATCCATCATTTGTCTTAATCGGATACATTTCTTTAGCTGGAATACATGTTTTAATTAATTTTTCACCTTTTTGGGTTGGTAACTGTTTGTAACTAACGTTTGCTAAAACTTCCTCATACTTTAACCCTTTCATTCCAAAAGGAGGATTTGTTCCAATCCAATCATACAGTTTAAGAGAATTATTCTTAAATGAGTCCCCGCTTTGTATATTTCCGATAGAACCAGTAGCTAGCATAATATTCATTAAACAGGTCGCGAATGTATCAGGCTCTAGTTCTCCACCGTATATTTCCTCAACTGGTACTCTTGTCACTTTATACATTTCCATTAAAAACCCTGCAGTCCCAGCACATGGGTCGTAGATATTTTTAGGTGTTTTTTTATTCGGAAATATTTCTTTATTAAGACGCATAATTAGATGAATTAATTTTCTAGGAGTGAAATACTGACCTAGGGATTGTCCACCGCCGCCCCCTTTTTTATTTATGAAGTGTTCATAAATAGCACCGCCAACATCTTCATCCAATTCATCGAAATTAATAGTTTCTAATGTATCATAGATTTTTCGACATGCTAAATCTAAAACGTCAGGTTGTGAATTAAATGTTTGTTTAGCCGGAAATATTCCTTTTGTCAGACTATGTGAACTTAACATATCCCATACTAAATAAATTTTATCACTGAAGTCGAGTTCTGTCCCAAAACACAACTCCTTAAAATGCAGATATTTTATATTTTCGGAATTAAATTCTTCAATATTAGTATAATGATTTGGATTTAGTAGATTCTCCAATCTACCTCCCTCCTTAATATGAGGGTCCATAAATCTAAGTAATAAAAGACGAATAATATCATAATAAGCCTTCTGCCCTGTAATAGCATATTTACGCATAATACTATGCAAATTCTCAACTAAATTAAGAATGATTTTTACCTTGCTATTTTTTTGGACATTCAATTCTTCGAGTTTTCTCTCTACTATCGCCTCAACCTTTTCTTCAATAATGTCCTCAACAGATGTGTCAATACAAGAAATTTTACGACTTTTATGACATTCGTAATCCGTTTTTTTAGTAAATTTCTTCTCGCACAATTCACATTTATAAGCAGGCATTACTTCAGCGGAAAAGTCGCCGATTATTCCGCTGTCCTTAATATACTAATGGTTTATATTTCTTTTATAAAAAATCAAAATTGGATATACAAAGCGGAAAAGTCGCCGATTATTCCGCTATCCAGATAGTTTATAAGCAAAAAATATTCTATCTATGTCTTTCTCCAACTGAAAAATCACCAATTATTTCACTGCTTAATTTTTACATAGAATACAAATATATTAAAGAGTTTGGCATTAGGTATGATCAATCCATTCCTAATCAGTTTATTTTCAAAATCCCATCGCGGTACCAAGCATCATATAACTCATGTAAAATATCTAAATCAATTATTATATAATGCACATATCTCTGATGTTTTAGTTTATCAAAATCTTCGATTTTTTAGGTATTAATATAAGTACATATTTGACCGATATTGGTTCTTTTTTCATAGATTTGTTAGAATAAATTTAGTATGTTTTCACATCGATAACTCGGGTTATCCATATCAAATTCTTGCTCAGAACTATATAGATATACTATTATAAAAATTGCAAATATTAATAGAACTACTGTCCATCCAAAACATTTTGCCATTACTTGACTTTCCGGCTCATTTTTCATTAGCACTACTCCGGAACCGCTAATTTCTAAATCACTCATCGTATATTATTCTATATATCATTTTTATCCATAAATATAGTATGTTATGCTATATTAAATATTTACCCAAAGATAAACTTCTATATAATCTATGGTTAAAAGCACGTACTGCAGACATTTTAACTAGTTGTTTATCTTCGGATCTTCCATTATTAACTCCTCAAATTGCAAAAGATGATGTTGATGACATGATCAAAAACCAACGCGACATCTCAGTCACTATATATTACGGCCGATCGCTGTTTGTCAATTTAACAAATGATTATTTTGATACGAGCGGATACAATATGTATAATGGGGTACACGCTGCTGAATATATAGTTAATCTACTAAAAAAAGAAGAAATACAAAAATGTGTCATGAAATATCATCTATTCTGAACACCATTGACCTCCCTCTCCTCCACTGTCGTTTACTTACCTATCTGTTTATATTCTCACCAACTTACTAAATGGTTCATTCATGAATTCGATGCAATCATCATGTGCCGCAAATTCTTTAAGAAAATTTTCAGTTACATCTTCATCGTTTTCACCATCTTTATTTGATAACTCCGCGAGGGGTTCTATTATATCGATATCAGATATGAATATATACATATATTTTTTAAGTATATTATAAATATCACGGGCTTCATCATTGTCGAGATCGGCTATTATATAGTCATAAGATATAGAGAGTACTATAGTATATACTCCCAATATATCTGATTCTTTTGGATGTGACCCGAATATAGTTTTGATGATGTGATATATTTTTTGTTCGAGGCTTAATGAAATGGCGAGATTACGTAGAGACTTTGGACGTCGAAATGATAGTTTGTTATCAAGATGAATAGGAATAAGTCTCGCAGATATATCGGTCCGCTCAATGTTGTACGTAAGTTCGATTGAGTTTTCATATGCGAATTTAGCAATTTCATCTACCATATCTTTAGCAGTGGGTCTATTTAATGGATTAGGATCGATAAGTGTATGAATCCAATTGCTATACGTTTCAATAAATACTAGATCGGGATTTTTATGGATATTAATCCATGAGTCGACTAATTTATGATGGCGATTTTCGAATAGAATTTCGCCATTAAATCCGCTTGACAGTTCGTACCATTCTTGTTGAATAATCGTATTCAACAATAGAATTCCTACAGCCCATATGTCCACTGCAGTACTATATTCCTGTTCAGCAATTATTTCTGGAGCTCTGTATGAAGACGTATACATATTTTTTTCAAGTGTGATATATGGATCAATTATTCGAACAGAATGACTGAAATCTATAATGACAGCTCGGCGATCCTTTGTAATCATGACATTTTCGCTTTTGATGTCTCTATGTATAATATTATGTCTGTGACATAAATGCAATCCTGAAAATATATCATATAAAATTTGCAGAACCATTTTATCAGTCCATCTCAACATTGTAAACGCATATGATAATGTCATCGAATATCTCGGCATGTCAATGTGACAATAGAGTGCTTTTTCGTTTGTATTTTTTTCGTCTTTTTTGTCTATTGTTTCTGCGGTCATATATGTAGAGTTGAACCGTATTATATTTGGATGATCGAATTGCTGTAAGAAAGATACGATAGCGTATTCTACGATCCAGTATGTACTGGACGCATCGATTTTCTTACGGGCAAAATTGTTATACAACCGAACCTCGCCGGTCGTACCTTGGGTCACGCGATATGACATTATTCGATTATAATTTACTAATTTAAATTCAATTTTATATATATTCATAGACTCTATTGTCAAATATATTTATAACTAAATCTGCTACAATTTCAAAAGTTTACAGAGGTAATTTCCGAAAATATACAACAGGAGTTCTTTTGAATACTTTGAGTTCGAAACTTGGAGAGGGAAGGGGAGAGCATCATTATTAATCATTGCATATTTAATAAAGGAAAAAAGAATTGCTTAGTACTAAGCATATGCCGAAAAAAATAATTTTGCCAATATGTTTAATATCACTGAAACGGTCAAAGCCACTAGAAGTTTGGTGTATAGAACTAGCACATTATTGACTTTTTCACATGAAAAGCGGATTTGACATATATGTCATTCTACTCATTTGATTTCTCTACTAGTTTGCCGACTAAGCTATTATATTCTTCAGAAAGACTATCAATTTTTACTTGTAATGATTTTTTGTAGCCGTTGATCTTGAAGTCTATAGCATTACCAACGCGGTCCAAATCGTTCTCGGCACGTCTCAATTCGCGTTTAATCTTGTCAATCTTATCCTCTATTTCTTTTTTCTCGCGTTCTAATTTTTTATATCCAGCACTTCTCTCAATGATAATTTGCTGTTCTAATTCGATAATCTTCCCTGCTAATATATTAAGTTCATCAATATTATCGGCTATACGTAGCTGGTTTTTCAGTGAAGCAATAGTAACGCTATACTTATTTATACGTTCGAATCGAGGTTGTTCATTCTCCATTATATCTTTCTAAATATTAACTGGTTTATAATATATTCAGATGTCTGTTAAATTTAGCATTGCAAGCGATGAGACTCTAATTCATCGCAAGATTCTTATAAATAAAATGTCGCTCGAGAGCTTAAAACTACAAATCAAATTTTCGAAGTCATCGATTAAACTTCAAAATAACTCTATTGAAGTAGCTACTAAAAAACTACCATTAGTGCAAGAACTTATTAATCTATGTGAAAACCAACTTTCTAAACCGTCTCAAGAAAATCTCGATGCAATTCAAGAAGTATGTAATGCTATTAATCAACTGGATATCTATACTCCAGAACAACGAAAAGTATTAACTGATTTGAAAAATTATGAGAATGAACTATGTAATTTAATTGAAAAGATTAAATATTTAGAAAATTTAGTTCCTGAAAAAGAAGAAATTGATGTATATACTTATACAGTAGGAACTAAACCGGAAGAGCCTATTAAAGTATTAGGAGATATTGATGACGATGAGACTGAACGTCCTGATAATCTATAAGTTGAATTTCCAATTTTGAATTTTTTTAGGCAACATGGAGAAACTGCGCGTAGCAGAGTCGCCGGGGCGGTGGTCTTAATACGTAGCGGTTTCTCCTTTTTTGTTTGCCTATCAAATTTGGAATCTAATAGAATTCATATAAATTTTGGCTTATTCGAAGATGAACAACGGCTATGCTATATACAATGAATTGGTTTTTCTGTCTTTTAAAAACACAGTTTCTTGCATCAGAAAAAATATACTTGTTTTTTCTAATATAAGAAAATTTCCGGTCTATAGGCTATAAAAGTGGAAATGCCATATGGGTGACGACCCTATTTTTCAAAAAGCAAAAAAACTACAGGGTTGATTTTTGAGTTTCATGTTGTTGCTGATACGTTTTTCTATACTGGATATATATAATTGAGGGGTATGGAGGGTATGGTATACCCTCTATATTGTTTATATATATATAATTTTTTTTCTCTATTTTTTTTGATTTTATAACCCTTCACACTTTTCACACTCTTCACCTTTAGAAAGAAAGAATAAGAGATAAGGCTTAAAAGCAGAAAATATATAATCGTAGACTCGACTAAAAACCCTTCACCTACCCTTCACACTCTTCATTTTTCAACAATAACACAATGAAACTTCATTTTTGCGAATCAGAGAAAAAATAAAGTAGTGGTTATTATATATATAGTTTAGTTGAAAGTGATGGTAGTAACGTTGTAGTACCAACCTGATTTTGTCTTACTTTTTTCGATAAAATTTTTAATCATCATGCCAAACTTGTTTGCGCTCATGATATGACGCTCGCCATTACTCTTACACCAGTTAACATATGACTGATAGAACTCACTAGCCTTAACTTTATTAATAGTGAACATTTTTTTATTCTCGTCGTCGTCCATGTTTTCCTTAACCGCTTCGAGGAATCGCAGCCAATTAGGCTTCGAGATTTCAGCCATCATAGCCTTCTGTTCAATCTGACTGTCTCCAATATAAGATCTTCTAGTTGTTTTTTTAAAATGAGTTCAAATTTGAATATTCATATGAAATTATAATACTACTTATATAATGGATCCCCTTAGAAACGAGAACTTCGCTGAGGATGAAGCTTTATTCGTTATTACTCGTACAGGTAAGCGCGAGCTGCTTGATCCTATTAAAATTGCTCGTCGTTTACAGACTTTAATGAATAGACCTCCAAAAATTCATCATGTTAACTCATTTGAACTTATGAAAGAAGTAACGAAAGGTCTATGCAGTAATATTACTACATCACAAATCGATGAATATACTGCTGCAGCGGCAGCCAGCTTAACACTTAGTAATCCATACTATATGAAATTAGCAAGTCGACTTATTGTAGATAATCATCAAAAAAATACGGATCGTAGCTTTACTGATAAAATGAGAAAACTATATTTCCATAGAGGTCATAATGATGTACATACTCCATTAGTATCATCAGAGTTCTATAATTATGTTGAAGAACATCAAGACTTTTTAGAACCTATAATTGATTATTCACGAGATTTCCTTATGGATTACTTCGGATTTAAGACCTTCGAAAATGTATACGGTATGAAAATCAATGATAAAGTCATTGATCGTCCTCAGGATCTATATATGAGAAAAGCTGTTGGTATTCATATGAATACTTGTGATACTATCGAAGAAGAATTAAACCGTATTAAAACCACATACGACCATCTCTCGCTTAAGCGTATGACACATGCTACTCCTACTTGTTTTGGAGCTGGCACTCCTAGTTCACAACTACTTAGTTGCTTTCTACTTGGTGTGGAAGATAGTATTTATGGTATTATGAAGGCTGCTTCCGATATGGCATTGATTTCTAAAGAAGCCGGAGGAATAGGATTTCACTATCATTCTATTCGTAGCCGTGGTGCTCCTATTCGTGGAGGCCAGGGTAAATCAAAGGGCATCGTGCCGTTTTTACGTATCTATGATTCTATAATGACAGCGGTAGATCAGGGAGGAAGACGACCCGGATCGGCAGCTGTGTATCTTATGCCGCATCATCCGGACATCATGGAATTTCTTCAACTTAAACTTAATGCAGGAATTGACAAAGAACGAGCGCGGGATCTATTCTATGGCGTAGCTCTTCCAGATATATTTATGAACCGCGTAAAAGAGGATGGAGAATGGTCTTTATTTGACCCGCATACTACCGAAGATTTGTCTAACTATGCCGATGATAGAAATGCTACCGATTTAGGTCCTATTAGTTATACCAAGAAATATATTGAGATGGAAAAGAAATATACTAAAGTACCACGTATTAAAGCTCGAGCAATTTTCCAAGCACTATACACTGCTAACGAAGAAAAAGGCGTACCGTACGTTATATTCTGGGATGCTATTCATACTTATAATATGCAAATAAATTTAGGAATTTGTAAGAGTTCTAATTTATGTACCGAGATTACTATTTATTCCGACCATAAAGAATATGGGTGCTGTAATTTAGCATCTCTTAGTTATGCGGCGTGTGTAGTTGACCGATGGAGCGAAGAAGAGTTAGCGATTCCTATCGAAGATCGTAGACCTCTCAATCACGAATTTCCGCTGAATCCATATTTTGATTACAAATTACTACAAGACTTGACTGTAACGGCAGTTATCAATCTAAATAATGTCATCGATAAAAATAAATACCCTGTTCCAGAAACGAAACACTCAAACTTCAGACATCGCCCTATTGGTATAGGATTCCAAGGACTTGCTGATGCCTATATTAAAATGCGATATCCGTTTGAGTCAGATAATGCACGAAAGCTTAATAAATATATTGCCGAGACGGTTATGTACGCGGCGCTGTCTCAGTCTACTAAATTGTCTCGTGAATGTTATATGAAATGGGTCAAAAAATGTAAAGAAGAAGGAGAAGTATTGATTCCGACATATAATCAACATGATTATGATGACCATCTGGCTCGATATACGGATCCTAAAGAGATCCCGACTACTATTGGGTCATATCCGTCTATGTTATGGAAGTCCAAACATGGCCATGAGGCGCCAATTAGTAAAGGTATTTTTCATTGGGAATTATGTGGATTAAAACCCGAAAATCTTTCAGGTATGTATGACTGGGATAGTCTCCGTGAGCATATTAAGAAATTTGGTGTGAGAAATTCTCTACTAGTAGCGTGTATGCCCACCGCGTCTACTAGTCAGTTATTAGGTAATAACGAGTGCTTTGAACCATATACTACGAATATATATAAACGTAATACAAAGGCTGGAGAGTTTATCGTCATTAATAAGTATCTGATTCATGACTTATTCCGACTTGGTATTTGGAATGATAATATTAAAGATTATCTGTTATTACTCAAGGGCTCTATTCAATCAATTGAAGGAATTCCTGATGAATTAAAACAATTATACAAAACGGCTTATGAAATTAGTCAGAGCGAATTAATTAGACAAGCCGCAGATAGACAGCCATTTGTTGACCAAGCCCAGTCATTAAATTTATATGTAACTAAATTAACATATGGAACATTCAATAGTTTGATATTTCAAGGATGGAAACAAGGGTTAAAGACAGGTAAATATTATTTACACTCTGAGGCGGCGGCAGATCCTCAGCGATTTACTATCGACCCTGATAAGCAACGCGAAATGGAGGCTGTATTAGCTAAAGAAAAGTCTTCTCGTAATTTATCGTTCATGGAGCCTAAGGGTATCGAATGTCTAATGTGTGGATCTTAGTATATCTTAATAAAATGTTGAAATGATGCATAAGATTGTCGCTATTCTCTGATTCTTTTTTGTAATTAAATAATCGAAGGATTTTGGAAGGGACATTTATGACACTGTAAAACTTTTTTAACGCTTCTGAAATCGAGGTCTTAATTCAACCACAGTTCTATTTAAATATTGTTAGCGTACTGTTTATTTGACAAAAAAAATAAACTTGCTTTTAGAAAAACGAGTCTACTTTCTTAAATGAGCCCATACGCAGACGACGTTATCTTTATATATTTTAAATCGAAAACTAGATTCATACCCCCGGATTGTACATACATTTTTCAGTGATTCTGCGATATGTTTTGCTGTACTTATCTGTGTTTTATACGTACCTTTAATTATAAAGTCGAACGCGATATTGCATCGTTTACCTGTGTGTTTTTCCAATATGTCATCAAGTATTCCTTTATGATATATAGAGTATTTTTCCTCAATATTATAGTAGAACGCTGTGATTGTTGTGTCGAGTTCGGAAAGAGTTGTGATGGCGTTTATATTAGGAAACCTATGTTTAATCATATCAGTGTTTCGGACGACAGGGACGGCTACGAATTTTCGAAGCAGTGTTAGTTTTTGTCCATTCGTACGGATTCTAATCTGAAAGAATCTTCGAGTCGTTTCACCGTCGATCGAATCGAAGTACACTAAGCGTTTATAGTCGTCTTTATCATAATTTTCGGTCGATTTATTGAGTAACACTTGTAATATCGCTCTACTACGTTGAAATTTGGTAGTTGCCATGTATATAAATATAATAAAAAATCAAATTTTTTTCCAAGTTTATCAGCACATCGTAGTATAAACTCGGTACACAATATAGCGTATGAGAGTGGGTGTTCAAAATAACAGCATAATAAGGACGCCCACTAATATACCGCATAGAAATATACAGTGTTCGCAAACCCTTTGATCGTTTATGATCTTTTTACATTTCTCCATATTTGTCAATATCGATAAATAATCATCTTTCGAAATACGTCCTTGTTCTAATTCCAAACGCGCGGCTTCTTGATACATTTCAACTATCACCGGATTAGACATGTCAGCCGTGAAAGACTGGCAATGTGTGTTATCCTGATCTTTATTTTCCTCACTCATTTTATATATCTATAATAAATTCATTTTTTTGTCGAATGTTAACTATCTTGGCAATAAAATTATTGCCTCTATTAATAGAGAGATAACTATTTCTGTCTGATATTCAGTATAGTTTGTTCATTTTATGGTATAACTTGTTTATCAAATATTTGCAAAAGGGTCTTCTTCAACTTCCTGATTTTTTCCGTATTCAGTAACGGCACCCTCAAAGAAATTAGTTTTGCTCTTAAGTAGAATACGGTCCATGAATGTGAACGGTTGTTTAGCTCCCGGATATACTTCTTCATGTCCTAATTGTTTAGCGATACGATTCGCAACGAATTTTATATATTCGATCATCATTGTAGAATTCATCCCGACTAATCTGCACGGTAATGATGTTGTAATAAATTCAACTTCGATATCAACTGCTTCGGTAATTAGTTTAGTGAATTCTTCTTTAGATAATTTGTTCACAACATATACTCGATATAAATGACAGGCAAAATCTGTATGCATACCTTCATCACGAGCGATAAAGTCATTACTCTTTGTCAATCCAGGTAATAATCCTTTTTCTCGAATCCAGAAAATAGCGCAAAATGATCCACTGAAGAAAATTCCTTCGACCGCCGCAAATGCAACGAGTCTTGTCGCAAATCTATCGGTGTTTTCGATCCATTTCATCGCCCATTCTGCTTTCTTTGCAACAGATGGAATTGTAGAAATTGCATTGAATAGTTTTTCTTTTTCGCTTTGATCTTTAACATAGGCATTAATAAGATTAGAATATACTTCCGATTGCCCTGTTAATATTCCGTTGAATATACCGGTATGGTTTACTGGTTCATTGAAACAGTAAGTCAGGGCTTCGCGGTTTTCGTCAGAAACATCGACAATCGAAACTTCATTATCTATCGGAATACTAATATTTCCTGTCGTAGATAATTTAAATATCTTAGTGGCAAATCCGATGCGTTTAAGATGTGAGATATCGTATTTTGACAAACTTATACAATATTTCTTCAGAACACCTCCGTCATCATCTACTAAAACATCTTCGCTGATATTAGACTTCAATCCAAATGTCTGAATCAGAAGTTGAATTTTGCGTAATATTGGCAGAGTATCGTAAATATGATAACCCTCATTGTTTTGCCGTTCGATATTTCTGTATAAGTTTATGTCAAGATAACCGGCAAACCAGTTAAGTCGACAAGATATATTAGCTGTCAATGGCACATCGTTAAATACTATAGAAGTATTTTCTTCATCTCTAATACTATTATCTACTGCAAATTCACTACCCTTAGTATATGGATTCTGTATAGTTATACCATTATATACAATTGGCAACCTGTACGTAGTAATAATATCTCCACTAACAAGATCTTTAGTCATCTTTCTATCATCGACTCCTTTGATGACCCATTTATGATCAGGAGTTGCATCGAGTTCAGCCCCGTTACTCAATTTTATTTTAAGTAATTTAGTCGGAACATTTGATGTCTGTCTTACGATCGTTTGACTATACTCATAACCATTCCATACTTTAATATTTTGACCAACTAAATTACAAATTGGAAAATACCCTTCATCAGTCAGAATCATTGTTTCTGGTGCAACGCAATGAATATTTTCCATCATCAATTGAAATCCGTAAAATACACGGGCTTCTGTGACCTGAATTTCTCTCATAAATCGACTCGCTAAATTTTCCGCTACTATCATATCACTTGATGCAAAGAATGCGAGTACCATTTTGATGAAATACTGCTCATTTTCATTTAGTTTTCCCCACAAAGCCAAATCTTCAGTTAATGGTACTTCATGTGCGTGCCAGATGGCCGCTTCGTGTTTTTTATAAAATCCCCAAAGGTCCTTGTATCGAATTGGTTCAATAGTCAGGCGCTTTTCTTCAGGAGATAATAGAGGTTCTGGCTGATCCGACGACGCCATAATAGTATACTATATAAATATTTTTTTTCAAATTTTAAATGAGATCAAGGTCAATAATCTCTTATTTTTCCATCCTCTTCTCGACATCTGTAGCCCTATAGAGCAGACTTAGTCTAAATTTTTATCAAGAAACTTAAATTTTGGATTTAGATTCTGTTTTAAGTGCATCTCAAGGTTCAGACAAAATCCGCATAATCAAGAGAGGGGAAGCAAATAACTGATTCATTCATTTATAAAAAATAAATGTTATTGTTCGAGACAATGTCGTTAAAAAAGTATTTGAATCAAAAAAATCGACTTTCTGAATAGATTTTTTAATAGAATAAATAGCGCCCTAATACGATAGAGATAACTCCGACAATAATTGCTAGATTATTGTTCATCCATGATTTTTCGACAGGTTCAGTAGTTTTAAGAGGCTCCATAATACACCCCTCTCCTTGTAAAATTTCAACGAGTTGATTTTCTAACTCTTCAAGAGTACCATTATTGTTTATATTATAGTCGGGCACAATGTCATTTAATGACGTTTCGGATAAGTGGTCTGATCCGGCTTCTATTAACGAAGGCCGATTTAATTTGATAATTATGCCATGATAGTCTTTGACCATGATGGCCTCATCTAGAAATCGACCATCGCTAATCACAACTCGATCATGGTCTGCAATTTTATGCTCAATTGTACGAGCCCATAAAGTTCGACCATTCATTTCTACTTCTGGAAATACCTCGGCAAACTTTTCACGACATAATTCGGTGCCGAACCTCTGCATAAATGTTCGACCTGAGATACCCCACCGTTGATTAATTTCCGATTTTTCAGCTTGAGTACCGTATACTTGAGAGCGTGTAAATCCGATATTTAGGGCAAACTCCTTGATAGGTTTAGCAAAAGATTCTTCAACAAATCCATATTTCTCCAAGATCTTCGCAGCAGTTGACTTCCCGGATCCCATTGGTCCGGTCAACATCACAATAATAGTATTAGCCATGGTATATATTAATTTAAAAAATTTCACTTTTCATAGGGAGGTAGTTCTATATTGCGAAGTAGTAATCGGCCTTTAAGCAGCCCAGTCGAACCCATAATTGTTTGATTCCTATTCTAGATTTTTGTGATTATAATCGTATAGTTTGACTTATTTCTCTTTTACAAAGATTGAGCTAAGTTTTTGAATAGAATAAATGTAATTCTATTGAATTTTATAAATTATTGGATGAAAAATAATATAAAAAATAATAAAAAAATAGTAGCCAAATTAATCGCCTAGCTATACCTATATGTCATAACTGTATCTCGATTTTCAATTTTTGGCGAAATCATTATGTATCGGGAAGTAGATCCGTTAACATAAGGTTTCCGATATGTACTTCTGTACTCGTGATATACTAGTTCTTTATGTAGTTCAGTAGTTTCATCTTTTGCTTCTTCAACACAGGCGTGATTAAATACCTTAGCCATTTCATAACCACTATTAACGTCCACATACAAAATCGGTATATTATTTTTCTTTGCCATTTCAATAAATGGACGACGTTGCCTTTCAATATGACATCCTCCGTCTATAATAACGCTAATTCTATCAGATAAAAATTTACTAACTTGATTTATACGACGGGTTCGAGTATAATTGTCAAGTCCTAATCTTTTAATCTCGTTATGTTTGCCGTATGCGCTATTTCTCCACTCTCGAATAATATATCGTGAAAAGCGCGTTTTACCAGAACGTGGTGGTCCAAGGACAATGATCATCATTAGATCAGAGTTAAATTTAGCCATCTCTTTAAATATTTTCGGATTATCGTATGCATCGACTATTTTCTTATATTCTATGCGAACTTCAGGAGGAATAATATTTTCGTCCCAGGTAAACAATTCTTTTTCTCCTGTCATAAATTCTTGCGGCGTTAAATACGGAATGCCTATATTATACGCAAAGGCTCGATCATAATCATACACTTTAACTTTAGTATACGCGTTTCTGTTTTTAAACTCTTTGCGATCGATAATACCTCCTTGATGACTAACAATTATTGCATTGTTAATTTTTCTTTCTCGTTTTGTATAGTAGAAATTTAATAGTTTCCACATTCCCGTATGTGGTTTTGAAAATTTATTTGGAGTAGTAGAGAATACAGCAAATATAGGAATATTAAGGAGTTCGGCAACTGCTTCCATTTTAATTTTAATCATATCAATTATGCGACGCGATGAATTGACTTGATTACTTAAAATGACCAATGATTTACCTTCAAGTCGACGTTTAAGTATTTTTATGAAGTCAGGGTTATTTAACTCCACGTCATATTTATTTAATGTGTCATATAATTTACTAGGGCTTATATTTTTTATCAAACACCCATCGAGTTCGGTGATTATTATATGATCGTGAAATTCAAACTTAGGATCGTGATAGATATGGACCGTATCACTCGAATGCCAATAGTTACTATAAGTTTCTCCGAGTGTAATATTCATCTATATAACAAACGATAAATTTGAGCTCATGAATTTATACATTAGTAGAAAACTTTTAATGATATATATCTAACTTCATTACTAACCAAATTGATTTTTTTGTTATGTAGAAATCAAAGATACCCGAATTACTAAACGCACTACAAATTCGAGTAGAATTCTATGAAATTAATGAATGGTCTATATAACAAACTACTATTTTAAAAAAATAGAAGACGTTTTTGCATACAGCATCGAATTATCATGGAACTATATCACAATGATCTACTATACTGATCTATAAACAGCACGAAATACTTTTTTGATTTTGTGTAATAGTATAATATACAATGTTAGAATCTATATCGACTTATCTGTATATTGGTACGGTAGTAATAATATTAGTTATTCTGACGTTTATGTTACTAGTATTATTACCGGGACCTAAATGTTATTTTGATGTTGAAGAGTTTTCAGAGTTAAAAAAAATAGAAAGTGATGAGTATTTGAAGATATTTAAAGAAGAATTAATACCATTATCTGATCAGGTTTCAAATATATATGTTGACGGATTATTGTTGAAACTCCCAGATGAATATCCGAAATCATATGAACTTTTTCGATCGATCCCTTTTATAGAGCAAATATTATTATATAAACTGAATGCAAAAACTGATATGCCGAAGCAAAAAGGAAGTGCTGATTTAGCAAATCACACATTACGAGCAGTCATGCCACTTAAAATATCAGGTACTCAGAAGTCCGGCATATGGGTTGACGGCACGATAAAATTTTATACCGAGGGAAAATGGATCATATATGATAACTCACGTGAGCATTCTATGTTCAATAAACATAAACGATTTGAAACGTATTTATTAATCATAGATATCAAGCGACCCAAACATATTCCTGTCGGTATTGCTACTGAGAACCATGACATTATTATATAAATTATATCTAATAATAAATGATCTAGTTTAACTCGTAGTCTATAATAGCTTTAATTGTTATTTCTAAATAATCTAGGAAACCTTGTTGATAAACTTTTAGACTCGTGAAGTTATGGAGGTCACACATTTTATTTCTATTAGCTTCAATAGCTTTAAGAATTAATACTAGGGCTGATTTTGATTCATCACTATTATATTTATTTATTTGAGCCGCAGATAGTTCCGCGACTTGCCTCTGTAATAGATCTATTTTTTTATTTAATACTAGGTTATCGGCAGTTAATTCTTCGAGAATTTGTGAAATAGATCGATATACATTATCTATATGCTGATGATTATTAACACGCTGATGATTATCGACACGCTGATGATTATCAACATGCTGATAATTTTCATCGTCTGATGACATCTTCTATATAATATAAATGAATTTGATATTTGAGGTAATCATAGGATTCGGAATAGTCATTGCTATTTTATTTCTTTGGATTACATATGTAAAATGGAGTGATGGTCAATATCAAAAAATATATTATTCGCGCGATACACCTCCTATATATTTACCTCCTAAGTCGGTAACTGACAGTTATAAATATTTGAACTTTTGGATACAATACTATCTTGGAAAACAGGGTATATTTTTATGAAGACGATATATTTTATTCAATCATATTAAGATTCTGGGCCGGATGTGCCCGATATCCAAATAATTCGACATCTGTAAATTCGAAATCTGTGATAGAATCGGGAATTCTTTTTACTAATAGTTTAGGGAATGGATAAGGCTCTCGAGTTATTTGTTCACGCATTAATTCCATATTATGCGAATCTTCATATAGATGTAAATCGGCAATGTTCCATATTAATTCTTTAGCATATAGGTTGGTATACGCAGCAAGTAAATGAGTAAATAGCGCTCCCATTGCGACATTCCATCCTCCGGCGACATATATATCACTACTACGTTGCGTCATCACACAACTTAATGTTTTTTTATCTGTATCGACAAAGAATTGATATGCATATACGCACGGAGGGAGCACTGATTCTTTGACTGCACTAGGGTCATATAATATTAGAAGTAATCTACGACTATGCGGATCATTACGGATTTTATCGACTAACTCTAATAACTGATCATGCCCTTGTCCAGTATAATCAGTTTTACAATTAATATATTTAGCACCAAAATGCCGTAGATTAAATCCGTATGTCTTACCGAGATCGCCTTCAGGAAGATGAGTTAGACCGCACTTATCAAGAAATTCGCGCCGAGTATTTTTGACCCATACGTTAATCTTTTTTTTGACCAGAATATCATTATCAGTCTGACCACGTAATATGAACATTAGTTCTTCAAAGATTCCTCGAAAGAATAGTTTACGTGTCGTTAATAGAGGAATTGTATTATTCTCTAACGAAAAGCTAAGCGTTTCTCCAAATAAACTTAATCGACCCACTGTCTGATCACGCACTGGTGGTTTAGAGATGCCTATATCACGAATTTCATTAAGTAAATCACAAAAATCTTTTTCTTCATCGTTATAATAAGTATATTTAATAATTTCATACGTAGGATGTTTGGTTATTACGTCTAATTTGAAACTGAAAGGAATATATAAAAACTGATCACACGTATATTTACCTATAATATATGTACGTATTATTTCACCGACGTATTCTCGTCGTAAAAACCAATCATATATCTGAACTCCGCCAATGACAAACCATTTTTTATCGGCGTATTTTTTGCATTCCTCTATTGCTGCTTCAGGTGTTCGGCACCATATTAAATTATCAATAGAAGCATGTTCAGTCGAGCTTATAACAATATTTATACGGTCGGCTAATGGTTTGCCGATAGATTCGTATGTTTTGCGACCCATAATTACTACATGCCCAGTAGTCGTTTCGCGAAAATGTTTGAGATCTTCTGGACAATTCCATGGAATCTTGCCTTGATAAGCTATTCCATTCTGTAAGTCGCTGGCAACTATTGCAGTAAACATTTTATAATATACATATACACCTTTTTCAATTTTGATTTTAACTTGTGATAATAATAGAGTAGTCTTAAATGGCCGAACTTCTGGACCATCGATTCCCTCTCCCGGACGAATATTACAACCCCCCATATAATGTATTACGGCGTGCTAAAATTATACTGTTTGAAAATGGGTTCAACAAGTATGCAGAGTTTACTAGTATGACCGTTGAAAAAAGACTTGACTTGTTAAAAAAATTAGAAAAAGCTTGTTATAATTGTACATTTGATAAAGCGATCGAAGATAATATAATTACCAGTTGGGACGATCAGTCGTTTTGCGATATCTATCATGCGATATGTGCTAAGATTAGTATGAATATATCTTCGTTTCTTGTGAATAATACTACATTACCTAAACTTATACTCGAGGGCCGCGTTTCATTACCGAGTTTGCCTAATCGATCGTCTCAAGATTTATTTCCTGAAAAATATGTCGATATTATGAAGAAAGTAGAGGCAAGTAAAACGGCAACAGTCACCTTTAAAACTACTGCTATGTATAGATGTCCTCAGTGTAAGAAAAACGAATGTATTTATGAGAATAGATATAACCGATCTCTTGATGAAGGCGTCAACTTATATATTACTTGTATGAACTGCTCATATCAATGGTGTGCATAAATCCTTTATATTATTCTTCTATTCCTTTATTCGATTCTTCAATTTAAGACAACTCCTAGTTTTTTGATTGTTTCAAGACTCTTAATAGCTTCAGTGGCATCATCGATATTGATTTCGCAAATCATGGGTATAGTATGATTTACTGCGAACTCAACTACTGCGCTCACTCCACTTTCTTTCGGAGAAACAGATCCCCAAATTTTATCTCCAGGCGAAAATGCAATAGCATGTTTGTCTTTTCCTGAACCGCATTCTGTATATATACCATTAAGATGAATGAGATATATTTTTTCTTTGAATGCCATTCTATCAAACCATTGTTTCATTGTGTCATACTTCTGTACTTCTTTGCAACCAGCCGCCCATATATGAGCCGTATCGATGCAAAATCCCCACCACGTTCCCTTGACTCCTATTTTAGATGCTAAGTTATCTAATTTTTCTGGTGTTTCATATGTTTTTAATGGGTCGGCTTTACTTGCTACCATTTCTAATAACACACGTACTCCTGTTTTTTTAGCGATTGGTTTGATAACTTTCATAGTTTCGGCGATATCTTCGGGATACTGTTTTGTAATATGAAGTACAAGCGAATGTGCACCGATTTTTTTACATGCTACTAACTGAGCTTCTAAAAACCCTAATATTTTTTTAGACCGTACATCGTTAATATTATTTTTGTTAACTTTCCATATACCAACCGATGTATATGTCGAATGAACAGATAAATCGATATCACTACAAACGTTTTTAATAACATCATAATTAAGTTTAGACATGATGAAGCCTTGTGGAGCCGCGACAAATATCTGGCATGCATTAAGCCCAAGTTCTTTCATTTCTACTTCTATAGCCTCCGAAATATCTGCTGCCTCTTTTTTGTCTAGAAATTTAGATTTTTTACTAACGTGAACTCCTAAAATCAGAGACGCCATCTTATACAATATATTTATTTTTCATTTTTAAATTTAGAAATGAGATTCTGTATTGATTTTTCCTGTATCGATTTTTTAATAATTTTGGTGGAATCTGTTGTCTTTTTAATGATTGGAATAGGCCGATCTATTGAAGTAGACGATGAAGCAGGTGTTGAAGTAAGCGTTGAAGTAAGCGTTGAAGCGGGTGTTGAAGTAAGCTTATATTTTTCGTAATGTTCTTTATAGTCTATTATAGTATATCCCATTGCCATATAGTATTTTTTTCGAGCCGAATATTGTCCTTTAAGGACGACTTTCATGTCGGTTATGTCATATATATCACGCTGAATATTCTCGTCAGAACCAAGTCGAAATATACGACCTATAAATTGCTTGATTTTTGCCTTGCGTGGTGTTGCTAAAATTAAAGCTGTCATTCTTGGAATAGATTTTCCTGTTGATAAATATTGATACGTTGAGAAAATAACCGATGCTTTTTGTTCAGCTTTTTCAAGATGGTCAGGTTTTATACCTCCGACGATACGCATATAGTCATTTTCATCGACCATAATATCAGACTCAATTGACTTTTGATGTAATAGTAACCGAAGTTTTTCCAAATATTCTCGTCTATCAGCAAATACAAATATCGAATGTTTTGCTTGAATAGCATCCATAATACAGTCCACTACAAGATTATCTCGATATGGATCATTACAAACCATATTAATAGTACCGGCAATATTAACTATATCTGTAGTTTCGTTTTTTAGCAGCCTAGTATATTCAGACGGACCATAGTACATTATATGATGTACACGTCCTTTGAAATTATTATTTATATTCTCGTACCCAGGAATATTCTTAGCAACTAATACAGGGCCGATCTCCCACCATACTAGAGGATCGAATCCATTGGCATTTTCATCTGGAGTTGCAGAGAGACCAAGCATATACGGGGCCTGTGCAATTTTAAATATACGACCAGCATAATTATTCGCATACATATGACATTCATCGAAGACAATAAATCCGAACCTATTATAATATTCTAGAGCAGACAATTCAGTATTACCAACCTTAAACGTTCCAGACATAGCACTATCGATAATAAATATAACAATATCACCATCTACTTTTTTCTTAGAGTAATATTCTCCAATCGAAATATCCGACCCAAAGCATGTAGTTAAAACCTTTTTCCACTGTTCAATTAATGATGTAGAATGCAGTATAATAGCTGTTTTTTTCTGAATTTTTGATATCAGATACGCGGCGATATATGATTTACCTTGACCCGCCTCGAGATTTAATATGAGCCCAGCACTTCCCTTATGTAAACGTTCTTTCGAATAATTGTGTTTTAGTATATGTTCAGTGATAATACGCTGGTTATTATTGTAAAAATCAATCTTCCATTCAAATGGCTTGTCGGGATCATTACCTGGTTTAATCTGCGATATTGTTGTATAAGTAGACATAGAAGGGAATTTCTTTGTATGAGATATAATGTCGAATATACCAAATCGCGGTATAATGATTCGTTTCTTAACTTTATCAACTTTGCACCTTTTTGATTGTTTATACGATCCGAATAATTGCATTGTTTTGATAGTAAAATAGTTCTCGACGCGTTTTATCATAGTCATATCATTATTCAAATCGTTAAAATTAATAAACGCCCCTGACTTTGTAATTGGAATGACGTCTTCGGAATTGGGATTTGGTATATAATTTGTACCTATGATTATCGACTCCTCTGGTATATATTCGACATCCGGTGTATCTGGAATCAAATTAATATCCATAGCAGACAGATGTAAATATATTATTACATTCTTTCACATTTAGATAATATATTAATACTAAAACGACTAATGTTAATAGAAGTACTATATAAAAATATCCTAATGAAGCTGTATACACGGCCCCGCCTAAGAATAACTCAGCGCCTCCAGTAACATCTCGCTTACCAGTACTTTGGCCTTGGCTATCTGGGGAGATACTATTTAAGTTCAAAGAAGGTATAATAGGATTAATATCGATATTTCTTCCACGTCCTTTAGTATCATCAGTCTTCAAAGAATCAGGTTTACTATACTTATTACCTTTCTCACCGTCTTCATTTTCTACTTCTTCCGAGTCTTCATATAAATTTGTAGATCCGTTTTCTATCTGTTCTTTGGCAAAGTTTAAAAATTGAACAAGTTCTTCGTTTTCTTTGGTAAGTTTTTTATTTTCAAGTGATAACTTTGCATTATTATCTTGTATTCTACTGATTTCCGTATATGGTTTAAGACCCAGATTTTCATACGAGGTTTCTAAGTCATTGGCCAATTTATCTATATCACCCGGTGGTTGTATAAATAAATCGGCATATTTCATGTATAGTAAAATGGATTTATGAAGTTCTTTGAGTGTATTGTACCGATCCATCTGCCGATTGAATTTAGATTTTTCTTTAGTTAACTCATTTTTAATCAAATATATTTCCTCTTCTTTCTTGTCTAATTGACCTTTTAATGCCTCTATTTCAGTATTCATTTCTAAGTTTTTTTGTTGCAAGTTCGTATGTTTTGTCTTAAGTTCTTTCAATCGTTGGGCTATATCTGATTTTTCATTCTCGATTTCTTTGACTTTAAGTTCATATTCTTCCCGTATGCTATGTTTGTAATGATTCATTTTAGCTTCTAAACTTCTTTCTTTCTCTCTTAGCTCATCGTTTTTTATATTATATTCTTTTTCCAGTTCTTTTTTTTGACGGTCAAAGTCTTCTTGCATAGATCGTATTTTTCGATTCATTTGAATTTTAGCATCCTCGTATTCGTTTGCTATTATCGTTAAAACATTTATTCTATCTTGCATAGTTTGAATAGTCTGATCTTTTTTTATTAAATCAGCAGATAATTTACGTAATTGATTTTGTAACGATTCTATTAATTCGTCCTTTTTCTTTATATCATCACCATAATGCTTGTTTAATGCACGTAATCCATCCAACTCAGCTTGTAACAGAGAATTATCAACTGAAAGTTGATTTTCTTGATTTATTATATTATTAGACGTTTCCAGTCGAGGAGTAGACGGAGCAATAGACGTACTGTTTACCCTCGAAGAAGTCAAATTAGGCTTTTGTAATGCAGAAGCACTTATTGAAGTCATAGTTGGAGCATCTGAAGTTGTCGAAGTTGCGGTAGAAGTCATAGTTGGAGCATCTGAAGTTGTCGAAGTTGCGGTAGAAGTCATAGTTGGAGCATCTGAAGTTGTCGAAGTTGCGGTAGAAGTCATAGTTGGAGCATTTGTCGAAGTTGTCGAAGTTACGGTAGAAGAACCTAGAGATGTAGTAGAAGTCCCTAACGATGTAGTTATTGGCTTAACTGACGTAGTAGTAGTGGCAGCGTTAATACGCCTAGACAATTCTTTAATCTTAGCAGTCATTTTTTGTATAGTTTCATCTCTTTTCTTTATTGTTTTAGCTAATTCCGCTTTTAGTCGTGCAATTTCAGATTCGAGACTTGTTTTTCCTAACTCATACTCCTGAATCGTTTGATTGAGTTTCTCAATTTCGGCAGTCGAAGCTTGTAATTTACCTTCGATGTCTGCAATTTTTTGAGTTAGGTTCAGTATAGTAGTTTGCATCTTAGTTTCCAAAGCTTTTAATTCAATAGCTAGATCAGCAGCGTATTGTTTTTTAAGTTTTTCAATTTCTGCTTGGTGTGCCAGTGCATCTAAAGTCAATTTGTTCTCTAAGGCAGACACTTTACTTTCTAACTTCGATATCTCTGCTTGTTTTGCACTTAATTGGGTAGTCAAAGCAGCAATAGTAGCATTTAATGTAGTTATATTACTCTGAAGTGTAACATTATTTGCTCCTAACGCAGCTAATTTAGCCTCCAAATTTTTAACTTCCTGTTCTTTTAATTCTAATTTCGCCTCAATTTGTTTATATGATGTCCGCATAGTAGCTAACAATGCTTCCGCTGTTTTCAAATCTTTAGTCAATTTAAGATTTTCCGCAGATAAACGCTTGTTTTCTATAGAGAGTTTAGGATCGACTACGCCAGTAGTAAATGTATCATATATATACTCGGTTTTATTGGTCACGTCAGCGACTAATTTAAGTACTACATTTTGTTCACGTTCTATAGCTTTTTGTATATCTTCCTGTGTATATTTTATAACCGGAAAAGTCCCTGGAGGCGTTTCATCGACTGGTTTAATTAATTGATCAATGTTATTCCTAGCAGATAAAGCTCGCTCCCGTATATACTTTTTTTGACTTTCACTACCAGCCTTCGATACATTATTCAAATATTGTTCAGCGATATTTATTCGCTGCTTCGCTTCTTTAGCAAAATCATATATTGTCATGATTCTATATCTATACAAAAAAAGAACTTATCAATTTATACAACTGCCTGACATTCCTGTATAATTAAATTAAGTTGATCAGGAGGCAGTTTGTCTCTGTATTCGTTTTGTAAGTCGGCTATTTTAGTCTTCATAACTTCGACAATTTCTTTAACCTGTTCAGTATCTTCATTTTTCATATAGGCTTCTTTTAACGAATCAGAAACAACACCATTACTACCTACGTAATCACTAATGATTTTAGCAGCTCTATCAAATATCTCGTTACGTATTACTTGTTTAGATTTAAGTACACCGATTTCAGGATTTTGATCGAGTCTTGCTAGAGCTTGCCATACTTTACTTATTCTACCGTCTATACATACGATACTATCTCCTTCTACACAGTCGAGTATTGCATCCGAAAAAGCCTCTCGTAATTCTCCTATTCTCTCTCTATTAACTGGATTATGAATACGCTTCCATATTTGCGTAATAATATCCTGTTCGTTAACTCCTAGATTTGGTACATGGTAGTTATTATTAATAATGTTAATAACTTTATCGATTTTATTTTTCTTTACTGGATCATCGCCGGCATTTAGTCGTAACCAGTTTATGGCATCTTCGTAGTTTTTGCTTTGTAGTTCGGGGCATTGCGCGTTGGCATTGCGTACATACTGAAATTGATTTTCTAATGAGTTATATATAGCTGTATCATGTACATTTTGCGCATCTGAATACCATCTCTGTTGATTCAATAATATTTTTGATCTGAAATCTGGATCATTCGTATTAATTTCATGCAATTGTTTAGGAATATTTTGTATTTCGTTTTGTTTGGCGTCATAATAGGCTGCAATAGCGAGCTGTATAGGAAGATCTTCTATTTCTGGAAAGTCAGTGAAGAAATTGGTATAGTCATTTATACGGTCTATAATAAATGGTGCCTGATATACGTCTACCCTACCGCCAATAATTTCGTTAAGAGCCTGCTGATAATGGCGGAATGCTTGATGTGGATTTTGTATATTAATTAAATAAGTAGTACCTATGCGGTAATGATCCATAGCCTGTGGATTTGCAATTTGCTCACCGTATTCGATTACCGCTTGCGCATCTTCATCGTTAGCATCGCCATGCAAATTATTAAAATAATGATGTGTCTTGCGTTGATAGTAATCTTCACCATTAAATCGCAATTTCTGAAATAGTTTAACAAGTAAGTATATAATTATGATAAATAATACTCCCCAAAAAAGCGGCCTCCATATCTCTTCGAATCTAATATTACCTCCTACCTTAGTAGTACGCTCGATATCTGGGTTTTCGCCAAATAGAGGCATTATATTAATATATTTATTTTAGTCTAATCTATTTTACTTTTATCAAAAAAATATATCGGCCTAGACTTTTTTGACTTAAACTTTGGCCTAGACTTTTTTGACTTAAACTTTGGCCTAGTTTTTTTGACTTAAACTTTGGCCTAGACTTTTTTGACTTAAATTTTGGCCTAGTTTTTTTGACTTAAATTTTGGCCTAGACTTTTTGACTTAAATTTTGGCATAGTTTTTTGACTTAAACTTTGGCCTAGACTTTTTGACTTAAATTTTGGCCTAGTTTTTTGACTTAAACTTTGGCCTAGTTTTTTTGACTTAAACTTTGGCCTAGACTTTTTGACTTAAACTTTGGCCTAGACTTTTTGACTTAAACTTTGGCCTAGTTTTTTTGACTTAAACTTTGGCCTAGACTTTTTGACTTAAACTTTGGCCTAGTTTTTTTGACTTAAACTTTGACCGTCTATAATACGAGATATGTTTTGCTTAGTAAATTCACCTCGATCATATAACATACGGAGGTCTTCGTATATGACTACATCGATCCAACTTAATTTATTTACAGCTTCGTTTAAAGTGCTTTCCCCGGTAAATAATTCTTTATTGCGAAGAATTTGTTCTATATAATAAGTCTTTTGTTCTTGTGTCGGCATATTAACTAATCCTTCATATGTTTTTCGTTTGCAACATAACCATACAATCAACAAAAGACACGCAGCTATTATTATACTATTCATGACTATATATATGAAAAAAGATTAATTATATGTAACTATCATAGTATTCGGCACACGAGTTACATCCCTTACTAATTCTAAAGTTATCGAAGACTGTAATACAAATCTATATTTTTTATCTTTATATTGTGCGAACATGGTGTCTTTTCCATCGACTGTAATATTATCTTCAATGGCATAGAGAATATTTTTATATTCTTGATCTGCATCAAGTGAACTGATGAGCTCTTTCACTGTGTAAGGAGATCGAGTTCTATATATGATAATTTTGGCGTTGAGTTGTTTCTCAATATATTGCTGAAAGTTATCAGTTTCAATAGTTGATACTATTAACGGTGATATCAGTAAATGCACAGGAGAATCATGTTTGACTTTCTTGATTATTTTGACATACTGTTCACCTTCTTCATATTTAGTAATTGCATATGGCGGAAGTGGATTTTGTTTCGCTTCGGTATTTTCATTTCCTACAGTTTTATTTTTTGATGCCCCTTTCTTAGTTGCATGTTTTACAATTGATGAATTTTCGAATTGAGTCGTCCTTCTTCGAACAGAACTGTGGCGTGTTGTATTAGATTGTTCTGTGCAAAACTTTGCATTAGTTAAATCACTCGAAACAGGGACGTATATTTCAACGGTTTGTTCATAAATATCAATAACATAACAGTCGTCATAAATAGGTAATCCGCTATAGAAACATTTTAATTCGGAGGGACTGACAACATGGTCATCAGCTAAATTTTTCATTTGAGTAGGATATTCCATATTGTTAACTTGCTCTTTCCAGTCCATATCTGGAAGACGAAATATTGGATTAACATCTTCCCATTTAATCCAATAAATACCTAAAACATTATCAACCATTCTATGCGACACCTGATTCATTCCTGTTTTCTTAATAAAGTATCTCAGAATTTCATCATGTACTCCGAATGGAATGCTTATATTAATAGTTTCCGAATATATAATTTTATTTTTTACGAGAGTGTAATCTTGGAATGTTGGATATTCAAGAGATTGTGTATTATGATGCAAAGTAAACATGTCCATATTATCGTATATAATAGTTACAGCAGGGTCAGCGTTATAATTATTAGTATATTCATATCGATTAAAATTAAATATGGGGGCTTTATAATCTTTATTATCATATACAACCCATATAAATGATCCTTTATACTTTGATAGATCTGTTCTTATTTGCGATACTTGCATAATGCGAATTTTCGCAGGTTGATTAATTTGAGTAATACATAGATACTGTGTAGTACCTATATGTGCAATATTAGGATTAAATAATGTTCCGATCTTTACGCTGACTCGAGCACATAATTCTGCAAGTTTATTATCTAGATTACGCATAATAAACGCAGTATTCTCCGGTGTATCGAAAATATAAATATTTCCAGTCGCAGGATGTAACTCATATTCGACTCCATTTAAAGTATAACTATTATATCCTGGTTTAGGAGTTTCACATAGTTCTCCATTTTCATAATATGTAATACCACTCATTGTATTAATCATTTCGCCGACGATAACATCAATATCTTTATTAATATTCTTACCGCGTAAATATTTCATTTCTTAAGTGGATACATATATATTCAAATTTGAATATACATATATATTCAAATTTGAATATTTTATAATGTTTAACAACAATGATTCCAGTGGCATCGATCGGTAATCGAATTATCGTTGATAATAATGTATATAATCTAGAATTACGTGATGTCCGTGCTATTAAATATATTAAAAAGTTTAATATAACTCATACCGTTAACGAAGAGAAAAAGTGTACAAATATAGTCGTAAAATTTGAACCCGATCAGTTTGACACATTCAATCATTTGCTCGACAATGCCAAATGTGATATCGAAGAGCTAACTGAAGCCCTTGATAAAGCTCATCGATATTTTATCGACTATGAAATTAGCGGAAAAACACAAACTACTATCGAAACATATATACAAACTCTAGGACGATATGAAAAAGTATGGCGCGGACTCTGTTCGAAACCCGATTATAATCTGTGTTTATATCAAACACGAACTCTTCCTTTCTTTAATGTTGAATGTAAAGATTGGGTAAAGGCAAATATCGACGCTATTAAAAGTGACTATCCTACGACATTAACTAAAGACAATAAAGCACAGGACAATACCGATTATGAAGCCGAACTAAACATTTCGGTAAAAAATAATAACTATAACGAATGGGATATTCTGCCGATTGACAAATATCCGAAGATGGATGTATTAGTGCGCCGTATTAAAATATTTTATAACATCGGACTAGCCGATCATGCTCTTAAAATGTTTCTGCGGTTACTGTTATCGCCGCGTGAATGTCATATTATTAAAGAACCTGAACTATGGCAATTATTTCAGCCGTGCATGGAATCGAAAAATATAGAGGAGATTGTAAGATATTGCTGTTATTATGCCATGTATATTTTAAGACAAGAAGAAACTCGCATGTTTAGTCAAGTTGTAAACAAATATAGAGTCTTATATACTCTCGAACAAGCTGCAAACACTCCTAATTTTTACTCTGCACATGTTGAGCGTAACCCTCATATACTGCAGCTTCCAGATGATACATTACTGGCTAATACGATGCCATTCTACTTAAAATGCGAGAGGTTTATTAATACTAAGGAAGAATTTACTCGTCGATTTAATCTGGCGACTGGAGGAGCGTTTAAAGGAGTTGATTTACGTAGTCTCGGCGCTGCTGTAACTGGATCTATTCTGATTCCATGTGTACAGAGAATTCCTGCATTAGAAGCTGGTTTTGCTGATGTCGATTGGAATCGAGAGCGTAATGGTATTAAAGTGCCTTATCCATATATGGTCGACACTCCGACAACCGAAGAAGATTATACATTTCTTAACTTCTTAGCATATTACTATCCTGATTATTCGAGCCTTCCGGACGACGAATATAAAAAACAGGTTTTAAAATGTGACGGAGAAGCTACCAGAGACGAATTCAAATATGAATCAGATGCTATTTCGACTGAGTCACCTGATACAATAGAACTAGCAAATATAGGACCGAAAGATAATGTTCGCGTTGATGTAGATGCCGATGTAGAGAATCGATCAATTAAACCGGTTGTTGAATATAATCAACTTGCTGATATCGATGTGTCTATTACTACTCGCGATCATGAACTATTTAAAGAAAATGTATTTAAATTATACGAACAGATTCGAGCAAACTGCCGACATCGCGGGCCAATATATATTAAAGAGGTCAAAACCTTAGCCTCAATCAAGTATAAAGTATATGGACCTGGACTTCCTCGTCCTATGGATATTTTCAGAATTCCATATGATCCCAGTAAAATGGTGAAGAAATTCCATGTTCATGCTGTACGAATGTACTATGATAATGATGTAACTCTATTCCGATCATGTGTAGCATGTCTATTAAGTGGAGTAGGTGAAAGTTATAAGTTTTTCTCGTGTAATAAAAACTGTGCGGATGTATTATTAAAATATGCACAACGAGGATTTAGTATTATTTTGAATGCTAAAGAACGTAATGCATTATCTAATTATGTTTCTCAAGATGAAAGGTGGGGGGCTCTATTGAAGTCACTTGGTATTTCTGCAAAAAAAATATATTGCACGGTAACCGCTAATCATCCGTTTTTTCGACCGGGTATTTATGGCAAGGGTATTCGTATGGGGTTGAGATCATTTGAGCGAGATGTTAATAGTCAATACAAGAATAATATCGTGGTTTCTCATTCCAATGATATTTTTCCATTCGGACAACTAAAAATTAAAGATAATCGTAAAATGTATCCACCGAATCCTGATTTAATTAATGCATGTCTTAGTTACGTTGCGCTCGAAGAAGACAATAGTGACTCGGATTTTGAATCTATTTAATTTATTATATTTTTTAAAATTCTGATTCGAGAGCATCATTTTCCCACCAATGGCGTGTCTCATTTTCGCGAAGTTCTTCTTCCAAGAATGGTTGTAATGCATATTTATTATAATTAGCCCGAATGTGATCGGATACTTGCGGTTGTATACTCATATATTTCATACGATTTGCGATGCGGTTATCACCATCACAACCCATATAATGGTGCATTTCTTTTATGGATTTATTTCCTTGATGTATATCTATATCATGAGGTGAAGATGGAACGATCACTAATTTATCGTTAATTTTATCATTAAGCTCATCATTAAGTTCGTCGTCTTGATTTATAGAATTAACTAATGCACAAATTGATTCATCTTCATTCGATTCAGATTTAATATGATTTTCAGAACAATGTTCGGGTTTTAAATAAGTATCGTATGCGAATAAAGCAATTAATCCTAATACTAATATCACCAAGCCGGCTTGAACCAAAACCTTACTGTTAAGTTGAATAATCGCTACTACCAATACGAATACAATAAATATATAGTAGTACATTTTGTATATTTTAGCATATAAAATAAATAATCTATCGAATTATTTATTGGATTTCTTCTTTTTTTGTTTTTTCGGCGGCTCAGTCGTGACAGATAATTCAGTTGATGTTAAAGTCGACTTCGTACTCGAGGATGGAAAAGATGCCGAAGTCGAAGTTAATGTCGAAATTGATGTCGAAATTGATGTCGAAGTTAATGCCGATGTCGAAGCCGAAGCTAATGCCGAGGTCGAAGCTAATGCTGATGTCGAAATTGATGTTGAAGCCGAAGCTAATGTCGAAGCCGAAGTTAATGTCGAAGCCGAAGTTGATGTCGAAGCCGAAGCTAATGTCGAAGCCGAAGTTGATGTCGAAGCCGAAGCTAATGTCGAAGCCGAAGTCAAAGTTGAAGATGTAGTAGATGACCCAGTCGAATTCAATGACCCTGTTAAAGTTGAATCTGAAGGAATAATATCGATGTCAGGAACGTTACCTTTATCTTCTGTTTTAGCTCCTCTCTCCATATGTTTAAAGTTTTGATTGAGGACATCGAATATTTTCTGAATTTGAGGATCTTTATTTTTTCCTGTTTGTTGACTGACATCGTGCATATACTTAATAATCTGACGGAATTCTCGAGTGAGGCGAGCATCGGCACCTCCCTGATTGCTTACATCTACGATAAAACTTTCGACGATCATATTAGGGTTATTTGCTGCAACAGACTCGCGATAGTAGTCTTCAAATCGTTCTTTCAAAAGACCAACGCTATTCCGAATACGACGGAAGGCATTTTTGCAACGATCAAGTCCTGGACGATGTTCCAGTTCGGAAATACTTTCGAGTAGCATACTTGTAAATTTGTCAATATCTACGTCGGGACCGGTAACCAATTTATATAGTTGAAGTGTCTCTTTGAATAGAATATGTAGTACACTAAGAATGTATTTCTTAGCAGTAGGCGTGATATTGTCATGTACCCAAAGCTTTTTAAAATCTAGAGAACAGAAATCGAATATATAATAGGATAGTCCGGGTTCTTGACCGATAAAGTTGTCTTTGAGATTAGCGGCATCATCAATATATCGCTGGTGCGGCTTAAGTTTTCCGCATAGTACAATGAGCTGTTTAACATAAGGACTTTCTTTTACTTTTTTATAAATCTGATTCAATGTTACTTTATCTACTTCCGCATACATTTCTTCCGTCTCATCGGTCTCATCTTTGAAGAATATGTTATCACGTAGCTTATCAGCAAAAATTTTCGCCTCGTCAAATGCGGTTTTGTATTCTGGAAACGACGTCCGTAATAAATTAAATGTTGAGAACTGTATTAGGACACGATATATTTTCTTAATTACATTACGCATCTTTACAAATTTTGGAAGAATAATAAGGGGATCGGCATCTTTTAACCCAACCATCTCCTCGAACATATCATTGACTCCACTACCTATTGATGACTTAACTTTTTTAAATTTTACGACCGACATATCTATATATTATCTAGGATGGATAATGTTTAGAATAATATCGAAAAAAAGAGTAGTACTCTAATAGTCTCCGGTAATTTTTTTGAACTTTAAGACACATTGCAGAAGTATAAGCGCTTTATTCCAGTAGAATTCTTGTTCGCTTTCATTTAACTGCTTAAATTTTTGACAAATAATTTCAACTATATTTTCGAGGAATACTTGGTTATGATCTTTCTTAATAAATTCGCTATAATCTTTCTTGAAGAAATAGTCTGCGTTTTTGTTAAGAATATGTTCGCGCACTTTCCATACTTTATCCTTCATACGAATAAATTTTTCTTCTTTAGGTGCTAAGTTGACAATTCTTTTAATTCTTTCTAATTCAACGATTTCACTTTCGTCAGTCGCCTCTTTCGTCGCTCGAGATATGATTGCATTAACTGCTCGAGAAGCATCGTCGAAAATACTGTTTATCTCGTCCATATTTGCATCTGTGAGTTTTTTTAATACGTTATTGACATCATCTTCAGTAAGAGCTAGTGTTTTATTTTCTGCTGACATGATATAATCTATAATATTTCTTTCCTTTATAAAATATTCATGACCTCTCCATATCCTCGGATCATCCCCTCTCGAAAGATAAATTTTTGACCAGGTTCGAGATAGTTCATATTTTTGACAAATTCTAAAGTAATAATTGCTTCATCTCCGCTTCGAAGAGAGTCGATAGGATTTCCATTTACATCTTCAATCGCGATAAATCTGACTGGTTCTTTAATCATTCCGCAGTTTATAAATGCTTGATAACGGCGTTTTAAAGTAGTATGATGATGTAAGATTTTGACTTTAGCTTTAAATTGGCGACATATATTTTTTGGAATAGATTTCATGAGAACCATTCCGGGGCGCAGCCAGCATCGATCACGAGACGTAATACACATACACCCTCGTTTACCAGTGACTAATTTATCGACGAAATTATGATAGTCATTATGCAGAGTTTTCACTTTGACTTCTATGAAATCACCGCGATGAAGTGGTCCGATATATAGTGTGTCACCTTTTTCTACATCTTGGCCGACGAGTCCAGATACTACAGTACCATATCCGGTAACGTTATATACATGCTCTATCGTAAATCCCTCAATAAACTTTTTTTCTTTTTTTGGATATTTTTTGATCATATCGCGAAGCAAGTCAATACCTTCTCCAGTTTTATTAGATAATAATATATATGGTACGATCGGTGATGTGAACATATCATCGCTAATTTTAAGTTCATCTATTTGTTTGATTCGAAAAAGTACTTTTTTAGATCGCGATAATTTTTTCTTTAGATTATCAATTAGCGTTTTAGTAACCGCTATCGGCACTTGATCTATTTTAGTAAATGCGATAATCATCGGCAGTTTCATAGTATTAGCTAGCATCATATGTTCGAGTGTCATCTGCGTGATTTTATCCGAAATACATACAATAACTAAGTCATGATAACCACTACTTATACCGTTGATCGTCGTTCTTAAGTATTGCTCATGGCCTGCAAGATCCATAAATGTAAAAATAGTCTTTGAATCATCATCTTTATAAAACTGATACGATATATCCGATGTACGTCCAGTATTATGTTCATGTGGATGACGGAATACAAGTGAGCGCATTAAGCCATTCCCGTCATCAAATATTCCAGGATTTGTAAGAACACCTACTAGTGTCGACTTAGAACTATCTACATTACCGACAACGGCAATAGCTATCTCTTTAAATCCCGTATCGTCAATTACTTGTCTTCGTTTTCTTTTCGCTTCATTTATGAGTGACTGTACATCGGACATCTAGATTTGCAATTTTTTTTGAAAGAGGCTATAGTAATATATGATTTTCAAATTTAAATTTGAAAATACTATACTACATATATCAAGATGAACATTTATTGTTCACAAAAATGTCTATATTGCGGCAAATACATTCTGTACGATATGTATTTAGTAGAAAGTCAACCATATCATCTACACTGCTACGAAAAATTACATGAAGTCGTTGATAAAAAATCAGTACCAATTTCGAAAAAATCAGTACCAATTTCGAAAAAATCAGTACCAATTTCGAAAAAAAATAGAAGACTGCGGTTGTTACCAACAATCATACGATTTTAGCCTTTAAAACCTAGGTACATATTTGTAATTTAATCATTTTTCTATTTGGTTTTTCTTATTAACGGTTTAAAATTATTATATATACATGCGTCTCGTAATAATTAATCGTGAATTTCGATTATCTGATAACACAGCTTTATACGAATGCTACAAAGTATGTAAGAATGACGGGCAGAGTTTTACAGCTATATTTATATTTGATCCGAATCAAATTACACCTTCAAAGAATCGATTTTTTAGCGAGCGATCTTTTGAGTTATTGAAAAAATCTTTACTACACTTTCGTAAGCAGTGTCCAAGGTTATCTATTTTTGAAGGTGAAGTAGGTAAAATTTTAGAAGAAATTATTCCAAAACATAAAATAACTGATATATTTACTACTCTCGATTATACTCCATATGCACGGAAAAGACTTGGGGTAATTGAAGTAGTTGCCAAAAAATACGGTGTTACCATTCAATCTTTCCATGATCATATACTATATTTACCTCCTAAGCCTTATCGTAAATATACGCCTTTTTATAATCTATGCGTAAAAAACATCGGCAAACAATCAGGAGCTGTTCTGTCGAAAGCAATTACATCAATTAAGAAAACATTACCAGATAGAATGCGAGGAGTGATAGATGATATCGATTTCTCAGCACGTCTTACACATACAAAGAAATTACAAAATTATAGTGAAGTACGAAATATTCCCTCTATAGATGGAACAACTCAGTTATCTAAATATATGAAATATGGACTAATTAGTATACGGCAACTATATGCTATCGGCGATACTGCTCTTCGTCGTGAACTTGTTTGGCGAACATTCTATTATCAACTTAACTACTATTACCCAGATCTCCTCGAGCAGTCTAAGGCTCTTCAACCTAAATTTGACAAAATAAAATGGATTAGTAACGAACAGTATTTATCGGCTTGGTGTGAAGGTAAAACAGGCTACCCGATTGTTGATGCGGGGATGAGACAATTACTTACCACCGGATGGATGCACAATAGATTGCGTATGATTACAGCTTCATTCCTCGTAAAAATACTTCATATTGATTGGCGAATCGGCGAGAGATTCTTTGCTCAGCGCCTTGTAGACTATGATCCATGCCAAAACAACGGCGGATGGCAATGGGTAGCTGGGTCCGGTGCTGATGCTCAGCCTTATTATCGCATATTCAATCCAGAATTACAACATCGAAAGTTTGATCCGAAATCAATATATATATTGACATGGGTTCCTGAATTAGCTGAATTAACGCATAAAGAAATAATTAAACTGTATGAAGGCGATGAAACTCGACCACATGGATATCCTAATCGAATTGTAGATTATACTATAGCAAAAAAGAAGACTATAAAATTGTATATGGCGATTAAATAATTGGCAAAACTTACTGTAATTGTATAGTTTAATAATCAATGAGTTTAACCTTTCAAAGATACAATTTATATAGCGCTAGTAGATTATTGATTCGAGTTTTGACAGAATTTAGATCTTTATTCATTAACAGCTTAGTATATTAATGTTATGAGCCGGCTTGGATGACCAAGTATGGGTAATGTACTGAAATGCATTTTTTAAATCTCCCATCTAAATAGATTTTTACGTAATTTATGCATTATAGAATCGTTGAACTTGTCTCGTTTGAACCATTGGAAAGGCACTCCTTCAAGGTATAGATATATAAATGCCAGGCAATATACTCCGCAACTATGATCATCGGACTGGTACATTTCACCAGTGCTATAGTATATGTGCGTTTCTAATCGAAGTTCTTTTTCTAGATGATGTTTTGTTTTCTGTAACCATGCCTGAGTTTCAGGAAGTGGAGGTTTCCCAGAGCTATTGAAATAAACAAGCTCGATATAATTGCCTTTATGTCCGCCAGTAATACAATACCAGTGAATACCGCGACCGCTGCTCCAGTCGGTATTTAATACAACTCCAAAGGTTTTATATCCTTCGCGAAATTTTTTGGCCAGATCTACAGTTGCTAGTTGAGTGCCGACTTTTTCGAAGTCTCGCATTTGAAAAGGGATATGTAAAAATTTACGCGATGCAAATTTCTGTTCAAATTGATCAAGTACATCATCTATATTAAAGTTCGATAAGAGACCGAAGTTCGTGGCCGGACCTTCAGGTTTGAAATTTTTATTTAATATATCGAGAAAATTATTAATTTTTGCAAACTCAATGAAATCTTTCCGTTTCAGTACGCAACTTTCCGAATGACAATCCAATAACTCTTTAATGGTATTTACTATTTTAGGCGGATCATCATCTTTAATTACCCTTCCTTTTTTGATTACATAATCTTTCATTTTGTCAACTACATTTTTAGGTGAGCATACGGCTATCTGAGGCTTAGAAAAATGACATTCGGAAACTTTATTCACTAAGTTATCAACTATTTCATTAATGCTCTGATCAGAGAGAACTACTTCGGTGTATTTTTTACCGCCTTGTATAACGCTTGGAATCGATGTTTCCATATTATATTTATATATAGAGATAAAAATCGCGTTTATAATATAATGTATAAAACAGGAGGATTAGAGCCGGATGATGCAGAGGAACAAATCATTAGATTAGGTGGATCTGACTATGTGGTCGGAACTAAGTTTCGGACTATGTTGCGCGATAGTTTTATTAACTGGGGTGCTTTTTTAGAAATATATAATAAGAATATCTCTTATGTCGATATTCTTGAACAAGTAATTAAGCTCCTAGATCTGAAAGAAAATGAGAATTTGCGTAATGTTCTTATCCCCGTTATACAAAAAATATATCATTTGCCTGCTCGAGTGCATATTGCGATTATGATGAAGCAGTTTATGATATATGAACCTATTTCTATAGCGATACATGGTTTATTTATAACATTTAAACGACATTTTGAGTTGGTAACAGAAACGTTTATCGAAACACGGAATAAGTATATCGCAGATCATAAACTGAAAGTTAAATCGAATAATTGGAAGACACTAATTAAGAAATGGAACGATGACAACGTCTCATACAATCTCGATAGCAGTTCTGTCATATTATTATTCCTTAACCCTCCTAAAAAACTTAAGTCCTCCATACATTATAAAATTCCTGGCAAAGAAGAGGTTATCGAAAAATTACGAAAGGCAGTGAGTGAATTTCATTATTCCGGATACTGTCCAAAAGTACCACATAAACGAATGTTACTATTGTTTACTTTCCCACTTAAAGAATTCGTCGATGCTATTAATGCACTAGATCCAAATATTGTATTTCCAGATTATGATAAAATACAGTATAAAATGATGGAATTGTTTGACAAACAGCCGGAAAAACCTAAAATCTCTGAAGAATTAAAACGTGAAGATCCGCCGCGGAACATGTTGGATGCAATCCAACCGCCTAATGATTCATATGTTTTAACCTCCAGTATTGAAAAAGGTATTCAGGCTGCTAAGATTACTTTAATCAAATGGTATATAGATAAAATATTAGAATTGCGAAAGAATTTACTTGATTACGGAAAAAAATACGAGACTTACTATATCAACGTGGCAGTTATAATCAATGAGATGAATGACATGGTCAAAACTGAGTTTTCTATGTTCAATCCTAAAGGGATACTCTAAAATTTAGTTCTAAAATTTTACTTTAAACTTATATTTTATGTAACTAAATTACACCTTTGATTTGGCAAAAAAATGTATTTGTAGTTAGTTTGCTAAAATCATTGGACGACGCCAATCAGATATATTTTCGCACGATCGATATCTGCGACTTTTGGACTTCTTTACTATATGGTCATCTTCCATATTTTGGGCTTGTGTCAAATAAGTTTGACTTAAGGAATGTTTACGAAAAACGTCTTTTGGAGGACGTAATTGTATTTCATTAGGCTTACGCAGCAAGTTAAGTTTATCCCAGTAATATTTTATGCTTGCTTTAGAGATATTATGTACACTGCTGTTAGACAGTACAAAGTCTATATGAAAGAATTTTAGTTTCTTTTTTTCTTTATATTCAGCTCTTGATTCTACACATCGCATAGTCGGAAATTTATCTATGATATCAAATGGAGCTTCACAGAGTCCTATACAGTAATGCTTACGTTTAGATGTAAATTTATGGTCGAGGCAAATCGAAGTTAAGTTTACAAGACCACACGTTTCCTCACGGATTTCACGAATAGCCGTCTCCTCGAAGTTCTCTCCTTCTTCGTTACAACCCTTAAATGGTAACCACTCTGTTCCTTCTAATCCTAAAATAATTCCGAGTTCACCATTAGGATTATATGTGTAAAAGACCGCCCCACACGAAGTTTTCATTGAATGACGTCGTTACTATATATAATTATAGTTATGTTAAATATAAAATGTGAAAATAGTATTATATATGATGGAATCGCAATATCAGCAATATATTAATCTTCATATATTTGCTAAAGATTGGCGGAAGTATACTCCGGTCACTCAATTACTTGATGAAAACAATTTTCGTAAAAAGATCCAAATCGATAAGTATGTCCGTATGGACTATTTCAATGAAAAAAGTAATAGACCAGTACTAATATATTTACTCTCGAAAGATAGTAAGTACGTTAATACACAGGACCTTCGTCGGCTTTTGGCTAAAATTAAAGAGCCTAGTGATGTAATTTTAGTATCTAAAGATCCTCTTAAAACGTATGCAAATAAGATCATTACTACATTCAAACAATTGCGTATTAAAACGTATCTTCATGAGAACTTTGCGCTGATTGCACCTAAAGGTCCATTATGCTACCCTCATCGAATTCTTTCTGAAAGCGAGGTTGATCGACTTCTTAACGATGACTTATATGTCAATCTTATACATCTCGCTAAGATTACACCGGATGATGTACAGTGTATATGGATCGGGGCTGAAGTCGGTGATGTTATTGAAATCACTTCTGATAGCGATATTTCCGGCGAATTTATACAATACCGAGTCGTAGTGCCGTTAAGCGGTAAAATTATCTCGTTTCGAGAGAAAAAAGAAACGAATACGGAAGCGGCCGTCGAAAATGGAGAAGAAGAAGATGAAGATATTCAAGAACACCGCGCTAATGCTAAAGATGAAGATGATGGATATAGTAGCGAGGAAGTGGAAGAAGAGGCTGTAATTGAAGAAGATGGTTAACTAAAAATCTATTTGCTTAAATCTATCAAATATCGATATTTTTTTCGACACTTATTATATCTCCAGTATTAGCCATGTCGCTCATATATGACTCGGACTCGTTCAAATTACTAAACAGTTCTTCATATCGCATATGGGGATCCGAGTGTCCAAGTATATCATCGAGGACCGCGAGTACATCTTCGACAGGCTCTTTAATTTTGTCATACCATGTTTCGTCACGCTCCTCGATAATAATATCAGATACAAACAATTTCCACGGGAGATATCCAACTGGATACCAGTCATTTCGAGCACATTTATCTTTAAGTTTCTGCACATATGACTGGCCTAATTTTTTTATATTATGTTTACGCTTGTTTCTATATAACTCATGATTGGCTACTATATCAAGCTCATTTACTGCCTCATCATTTACTATAACAGGAAAATATATGGCATGGACTCGTTTATTGTCATATAGTTCAAGAACTCGATCCATAATTTGTTTAGATGCTTCACCTAAATCAATTGGATCATCAGGAGTATTAATTAGTATGTCAACATCTAAATCACTATAGTAACTATCGAATTGACGAATAGGCTCGAAGTCTGGTAGATCTTTAGAGTTATCTTCATTTTCATCATCATAGTATCCAAGATATTTCATCAGTTCAATGTAATTTTCAGCAGTCTGGTAGATGCCAATTACTCCACATGCAAGGACCGCGTTCTTTTTTAGTCCTGTTTTTCTCTTTGAGAAGTCTGATTTATGGAATACTTCATCATATTCGCAGTTAAATGATAGTTCAGACAGAGCACATTTCCTATATGAATTATTTATAAATATTGCTAGATCAGTAATAGGAATATTAAGTAGACCGGTTTGTACTTGTGGAATGTAATGCGCAGGAATCGATCCATTAGGAAAGGTACTAAATGGAGCCTTGAATTCAAATAGAACAATATAATACTCATCACTCCCATCTTCACATTTAAGTTTGACAACACCCAGTCCATCGGGACTATATCTTTGTCGATCAATAACACCTTTAATACTTCCAACCTCTTCAATATGCTCTTCCATCTTTAAAATTATTTCACCCCAAATTTTTGTAACAGGTTCGAATAAACTGCCCCATCGCGTATAAGTATTGCCCCCGAAACTAACTAGGCCAATTTTTTCTGCGATTAAATCTTTAGGTTTGTTATATGGGTTAATTCCTAATACGGTTGCGATTTCACTACCTCCGATTGTTTTTTGTTTAATAGCATACCATTCTTCAGAGCGTTGTATTGGAGATTCTTCTACAGTTAATAGATATTTTTTTAGAATTTCCTGTTTAGACATCGGTAAAGATAATATATGAAAATGAGTCAAGAAGACGAGTATATTAGTACTCTTGGAAATATATTTTCAAATTTAGTTCGCGCGTATAATAGATTTCAGTTGACTGACCACTCACTGGAAACTTTAAATGATGGTAAAGAGATATTAAAACGCGGAGTGAAAGTAGTCTGTACTATTAAAGAACATATAAAAGCTTTCGAGTCTGTATTATCAGATTGTCAAGACTTTATTAAAGAAATCGAAGATGATTTGTCTGAAGAACCGAAAGAAGAAGATTTCGTCTATTCTACTAAACACGGAATGCTATCATATCGTGGCCGAGATTTTATTCCTACTGATAAAGAACCTCATACAAATAGAGTAAAGGGAATTCGTAAGCCACAGGTTTCGGAACAAGTTTTCATTGAAGAATTAGGTTATTATATGAAACTTCCAACTATTAAAAACATTCGAGATATTCCTCCGATGTTGTATTGGTATAATGGAGATTCAACTTATTCCAAAGGGGTATATTGCTGTATTGTGAAAGGTGTATATACTCGAATACCATTTCCAGAAATTACCGATAGTACCAAAGATCATACTCGAGATCGTTCTGTAAAATGCAAATACCATAGAAAAGAAGATTGTGATGTGCATCGTATTAAGATGGCAAAATTACATAATAGTGTGATACGAGTGTGTAATTTTGCACATGAGGGAGATCATATAGTGAAAATTGGATATCCAGCTCGTTGTATCGTGCCGAGTTTTGGTAATCCTGCAACATTCAAGAATGATATTAACAATGTCACTCTAGATTCGATTAAAGTAATGCTTATGTATGGGTTAAACGATATAATGGTATCAGCCATTTGGTTAGACTGTAAAAAAATAAAGGATGTTGTGTATGATAAACTCGATATTGCCTAGTGTTCGATAACAAATAAATTACGACGAAGAAGTTCAAAAAAGCATTTAGCTGTACATCGTATATCCTGAAGCGCATTATGCATACCTTGAGGTTCTACAGCAAATAAGAATTTATATAGCTCGGTTAGTTTCGGAAATTTATATCGATTATTATGTTTTATTTTAACTATATCTATAGTACTAGATGATGTGCAAAAATGAGGTATTGTTTTAAATAACTCTATAATATCGAAGCATCCATTACGATGCAGTTCGCTCATAAATACATTATAATCGAATTTAACGTTATGTGCAACAAGTAATATAGCGTCTTGAATATCATCAATTATATTTTTTACCATCTCTTTAAATTCGATGCCACATGCCTCGGCGACTTCATGGTCTATACCGTGTATATGGCTGTTCATGATTCTAAATCCATTTGGTTTAATAATATAATTATGTTCGCGTACCATTACCCATTCGTTATCTATATATTCATATACTAACATCGCAAATTGTACGATTCGTGAACTGTCATATTTAGAAAGTTGTTCATAAGGATAGTACTTTTTAAACCCCGTAGTCAGGGGGAGCCCTGTAGTTTCAAGATCAATAAATAATAATTTCATTCTATACATATATTCAATAACAAAATAAAGTTAGAAGATAATCTTTTTCACCGTAAAAGACTAGCGAATTCGAAAATAATGAGATGATCTAGTATAGGACATACAATGGGATACGGATAAGCTAATCAACTTAGTTGGCATTTGAGCACTATTTTTTGGTATAATAATTATAATGAATACCATAAAGGATTTCGATAAGGGACTATTCTTTTACTGTCTTAGTAAAATTTTCCTATGAAGGTAATATTATATTAATTTATTATGTCACTTGATATTAGTTTGCGTAATTGTTTGGCATTAGCTGATGATGCTCATGCATATGTCGAAAAATACTGTATATTGATGAGTAAAGATCAATTAGAAGAGAAAATTCATACGTTACAATCGACTATTAAAAACATTCAAGCAGTGGCTAAACGTATGGCTGATGTATCGAATATCATTAATCGAATATTATTGTCAAGAAAACCTGCAACAATAACGGAAACTATAGATCCATATCCTACTCATAGAGACCATGCAGTTCTTCGAAGCCTTTATCCGACTGAATCACGAGAGTTAGTTAAGGGTATAAAAATACCAGTTAAAATAGTAGATAGTGAAAAAGAAATACCATTAAGTCATATCTATTATGTAAAAGATATTGATCAGTACGCAATAAATATCGAAGGACTTATTATCAAAGGCAATCTTTCGAATATAGTCGAATATAAAGCGCCTTTATCTTCACGATGTGAGTATGGAACTAGCTGTAATAGTTTTCGAAAAAATAAACCGTGTAGCTATTATCATGATCCAGAGGATTATATTAAACTTAATCTTCCTGTTCCGGCGAATAACATTCGTAATTTTACAGTCGGTTCATGGTTATATAGTCGTAATAAAAAACCTCGAACATACTTTACTAGGCATGTCGGTAGCCGCGATACTCTAGTTAATGATATAGAATCATTAAGAAAAATTCAATACAGAGAAGAAATTTCTAATCGCGAAGGACAGTTAGTACATGATTTACTTGTATATATGGTATTACATAATCAGGGATTTATTGAAAGATATTCGCATTGGTAACAAGTAATAAATTTGATAATTTCCAAAAATGATTTTAAATATATATGCATTATTATAGGCATATGTCTGCTGATTTTGAATTCAAGAACAGTCATACTATAAATGAACGCAAAAAACATTCTGCTGCTCTCCGTGCTAAATATGATATGAGTATTCCAGTAATCTGTGAAATAGCCAAACGTAATAAATCTACTATTAAATTAGATAAACATAAATTTTTAGTTCCGAGTTATTTGAATGTCGGGCAATTTCTCGGAATCATTCACAAGCGTATTAAGAAGTCGCCTGAAAGTGCAATTTTAATATTCGTAAAGGATACATTAGCCCCTACAAGTATGAAAATGAATGATCTATATAATCAATATAAAGATGAAGATGGTTTTCTATACGCTACTATCTGCTGCGAGAACACTTTCGGTTAAACGAAATTAGTTAGTTTCCAATAAGATTTGATTTTTTTCATAAAGATATGACTGATTTAAAATAACCATGCCAGGAACTAAAAAATCATATGGAATCGTATGCTGTAGGGCTAATCCGAAAAAAGGATTAGAAATATTAATGATTAAAAAGTCTACGACGTACCATTATTGCGAATTTGTGGCAGGACATTATAAAAGAAACAACGATCTGCACTTGAAAAAACTCTTCAATAACATGACATACGGTGAAAAAATGGACATATTAAGTATGAAGTTTGAAAATATGTGGTATCGTATATATATGGAAAACCCCGATAAAGTATATTTTCAAGGGAGTCAAAATATATGGGCCGGACAATATATAAAAAAACGCACGAAGTTTGAGCGATCATTTTTCCATGACAGCGGAGAATCACTTCGTAATTTGATCGCAGATAGTCGTAATGTCGAAACACCCTGGGAAATTCCTAAAGGTCGGCGAGACGAATCAAAAAAAGAGAGTGAAATTGAGACTGCTATTCGCGAATTTGAAGAAGAAACTGGTGTCGACACAACTAAATATATAATTTTATGGCATTTAACTCCTTATGTAGAGACATATACAGACTTCGGAACTACATATCAAAATACTTACTACTATGCACAAGCTATTGGCGAATGGGAACCTGTATATAAATTTTATGATAAAAAACAACTAAGTGAAGTCTCGAATATTAAATGGGTGAGTCAAAATGACTTAAAAAATATGCAACTCGAAGAAGTGACATACAAACGACTTATGCAAAGTTTCTATAAAATCTCAAAAAAATATCGCAATAATAAGCAGTGTGTTAAAGCTATTACACTACAAAACACGGTATACTTATAGAGTATTAGTATTTCATTTTTAAGTTAGGATTATGTATATATATAATGGATAAAGTAAACAGAGTAGATAATTTAGGAACTAGTGAAGCAGACAATATTAAGTCTACAAATAAACAAGAATCTACAAATAAACAAGAGTCTGCAGATGAAATTATCGCTCAACTAGAGAAAAAATATCATGATAAGACAATTGAAGTTAATAAACTAAAGGAAAAATTACGTGGAGCTCAAGAAGAATTAGTTGTCGCTATGGAAAATTACTTCCTGACAAAAGAGAAATACTTGATCGCAGTGATCAAAGAAATGTCTCAGCAGAATAATAATCAAAAATCGACCTCACAACCAGCAGTAAAGAAATCTAAGGCGGTAGTAGTTGAAGAGGATGCGAGTTAATTATCTCATACTTTTTTTGTAAAATCATGATTGATTAATTAAGTCCCAATCACTCTTAAGATCTTTTTTTTACGGTTCTACCATGATGTCTGTTCCATGGAATATAGTAGTGGTATATCTTTTTTGTATTTTAGTACATAACTCTAATTTGTTTAAGTTGGCTTTATTCTGCGCACTTATTAATCCAGAGGTGTTTGTAACCATATATGACAATTTCAATTTTATATTAGTAGAGATATAGATGAGTAAAAAGAAGCGATCTAGTGATATCATATATTTTAATAATAACGCTACTACATTGGTAGCACCAGTGGCCAAGTCAGAACATAATAAATGGATCAGTTGTTATAATCCATCGAGCGACAGTCGTGTTTCTAAACCTGCTCAACAACTTCTCGAGAAGGCACGCGATACTATACTATCACATTGTGGAGTAAGCACCGCAACACATACTGCCATATTTACATCTGGAGCAACTGAGAGCAATTGTACTATTATTCGATCATGTGTTAAGGCATATAAAAAGAAACTTATTGAGCACGAAAGTGATCTTCGACCTCATGTGTTAATTAGTGCAGTCGAGCACCATTCTATAATTGAATGTGTTCGTGATTTAATAGATGTTGGTGATATAGATGTAACTTATATAACACCGACCGTATTTGGTAATGTTCTTCCTTCTGATGTCGAAAAAGAAATAAAGCCAAATACATGTCTAGTTAGTATTATGTACGCAAATAATGAAATTCCGGTAATTAATAATATTCGCGAAATTGGCAAAATTGCTCATAATCATGGTATTCCATTTCATAGTGACTGTGTTCAGATTTTTGGTAAGTATAAATTTGATATGAAGACTAATAACATAGATGCATTAAGTGCATCGGCCCATAAATTTTATGGACCTAAAGGAGTAGGTATTCTTGTAATTAATAATGAGTTAATAGAAGGCTATGGGCTAACAGCTGAAATTAATGGCAGTCAGCAGCATAATCTTCGTGGCGGAACAGAAAATATAGCCGGTATAGCATCTATGATGGCTGCTCTCAAATATGCTTTCAAAAATCGTAAGAAAAAGAACGAAAAATTATTCAAGTTAAGAACGTATCTACTAAAAAAACTTACTGAAAAATATCCTATGGCCAACTTTGTAGACTATGTATACGACTCGGATAAAAAGAAAAATGATGTTGAACTAGTGTCTATTGGTCCACCGGATGATAAAAAAGCATTTATACTACCGAATACAGTACTTATTGCTGTCTGTAAAAATCGTGGTAAGCCATTTTGCAATATTGAATTACGAAAATATCTTGATAGTAAGGGATGTATTGTCTCTATCGGCTCTGCATGCAATACTTATAGCGAAAAAGCATCTCATGTATTGACAGCCATTGGGGCTCCTTCAGTAGTGAAGCGAGGCGTTATTCGTATATCGTTTGGCGATAATAACACTACTCAAGAAATCGATAAATTTGTTAATATATTTGATCAAGGGATAAAAAAACAATGCGCCGATCTATATTAAATTATGAGTTCTAATTTTGATTTTTTTTTAAAGAATTTTAGATAGTTGTCATTTCACCGTCTTGTATAACATACTTACTAACTTTGTAGTATGGTTCGATTATTAATGAAAAAAAATAATATAATAAATAATTAGACTAGTTTATTTTTTATTGGTTTTCATACGATAGTTCCTCTTCAACTTCTTCTACATCCTCAGGTTCCTCTTCAACTTCATCGACTTCTTCTACATCCTCAGGTTCCTCTTCAACTTCTTCAACTTCTTCAACTTCCTCGGCTTCTTTTACTTTCTCAGCAGCTACTTTCTTTTTATTATTTTCATCGCTGCCAGCCTCAACAACTACACTCGTAGTATCAGTGGTACTACCGCCATTCTTACGCTTCTCTGCACGGTCTTTTTTATTTTGTAGTTTCCATTTAGCGTACGTATCAAGATGTGGCTTCATAGCCTCCAAAGTACGCTCGTAATCCATACCGCAGACGTTATGTACTTGTTCGATAACATAATAGACGATATCATCACTAATAGTCTTGACACGAGATTGGCGAACAGCGGACTTAAGACAAGTACCGATTTTAAGTACAGCTTCGTATACAACATATGCGCAAAATGACTTGAATGATGCGCTTAGGCTAGTCGTCAAGTACTTTTCACGCTTCTCAGTATTCTTTTCAGATTTAGCAAGTGCAACCTTGACACTGCGGCAAATATTACCGATATATACTTCGAAGCATTTATCATATCCAGGATTAGGATACTTAATTTCCTCTACACTTTTAACTTCTTTGCCTTCATCACGAAGCCGGCGAACTTCTTCCTCTTGGGATTCGCATGCCTTCATCCACTCTAGCGCAGATGAGTAGTTAGTGAAGGTACGAACAAATTTATCGAGCGGGACAATTTGTTTAAAGTCCTTACTCTGTTGTAGAGCATGACGTAGTAGGATAATCTTACGATCATCAGCAACGCAGTTCTTGATACCATTTAGAGAGTATTGCATGACAATCTGGTCTACAAATGCAGCAACGATTGAAGGTGTACCCTTTGATAGTCTAGTACATAGCTTATTAACTAAAGCACGTGCGCGACTCCATTGATTATATTTCGGAGTCTCAGAATCGCCGACAGTTGCGGTTAGAGAACAGCTATCGTTAGCAACTTTCCATTCATCATACTTAGCATAGAAGTTCTTATCGAATTTAATGTTAAATGACTGTAGATCGAACGGTGCATCATCAGTAGCTACTTTCTGAGCCTCATCACGAGCAGTTTTATACGCGTCGCCGAGAGTCTTAGCATGTTCGCGCTCGAACTCTCTTCTAAGTTGATCTTCGTGTTGTTGTTCGGCGTGACGGATAACGGCGAGAATATCTTTATCGAGTTGGTCGACTGGAGTCGGTGGTACTGTTACCTCAGCCTTAGGCTCAGGATTTTCTTTAGTAGGCTTGGGAACTTTAGGGCGACTCTCGGCCGTATCGAGTACTTTGTTAACCGCATACTCAACTGGATTTAATGCGACATTAGTTAATACAGACTTAACACGAGCCGGAGCGATACCCACTCCAGTCTTATCAAAGATAGTCGGTCCGATGTTAGGAACACGCGATACGGTTTTCTTACCCTTCTTACCCCCTTTTTTAATAGACTTTTTAATAGACTTCTTAATAGGAGACTTGGCTAATGGCTTCTTAATATGTGACTTTGATTTACTAACCTTCTTAACGGGTTTAGTAAGCTTCTTAGTAGGTGCTTTAGCGATAACTTTACCAGGGGTGACGACTGGGTCGGAGAATTTATGAAGATGCTCAGTAAATAGAGAGCTAGGTAGAGAAGTTTCTACGGGTTTAGTCTTGCTCGACTTTGCGGTCGGTGACTCGACTGCAGTTTTATCACTGAGTTTATCATTAACTTTCTCGGGTACAACGGTTACCTTTTCGACTGGTTTAACTTGTTTGCTGTTCGGTGAAGAAACCGGTTTAGCAGGCTCAACAACAGGTTTAGCAGGCTCAACAACAGATTTAGAAGCGGCAGGGCGACGAGACTTATCGGCTGTAGACATAGTCTATAGGATATACGTATATCTCTGGAAAATGTTTAAATGATATTATGTAAAATTAGTACTTGATAATAAAAAAATTCAAATTTCATATAATGAAAAAATATGTTTTTTCTATGTGTTTATTTCTATGTACATGGATTTGATATAGTGTATTTATGTATTCATAGAAAATTTAAAAAAATAATTCTGCTTATCTATAATTTAGTTTTTTTAATATTTATTTTTACCTATTTTTTAGGCGGTATATTTATATATTGAGATGTGGTAGATAATTCGTATTAAATATTATACCATACAGGTTTCTGTCTGTTCGCTCTCACTCTCACTCTCTTCTAATATACCATCCTGTACAGTTGCGATAAGTTCTTTATCCTCTTCAGTTAATGTCTCTAATGGGGTATTGGTCAACTTTTCAGCAGTTTTTTGTAACAGTGAATCAATTTCTTCCGATCCTTTAGTTGATTTAGTCCTTTGAGTAAGTTGATTAGGAGTAGATGAATTAGGAAGTTGATTAGGAGTAGATGAATTAGGAAGTTGATTAGGAGTAGATGAATTAGGAAGTTGATTAGTAGTAGACGAATTAGGAAGTTGATTAGGAGTAGATGAATTAGGAAGTTGATTAGGAGTAGATGAATTAGGAAGTTGATTAGGAGTAGATGAATTAGGAAGTTGGTTAAGTTGATTCGGATAATATTGTCTATTCTGTGCGACATGACGAGCTCCATCGCCTGGTTGATATGAAGGTAGATCATTCCGTGGGTGAGGACGTATTCTCGCTCTCATAGCATCTTCTTCTATTTTTTTACTGTCGTCTTGCTTTACTACAATCCATACTATTAATGCGATAAGCACGACTACTATAAGAGCAAATATTATAATTAGATATGTATTACTCGTAGATTGCTCTTGTTCTTTATTAGCAGCTTGTTCTTCTTTAGTTTTAGTTTTATTTTCGAATACTGTTTTACGAAGCATCTCATATTCTTCATCTACATCTGTCTCCATTGCAGGGTGTACATCTGACACCAAATTACGAGAGTTACGATATACTTTGGCCGACATTCTGAAAGTGAAATCAGATATATAATGCTATAGTTAAATCTTTATAATGATATACGATGGATGTAGTTAAACATAAATTAAATGATGGAGAAAAAATAGTTGTTTCCTTTCATGACTATTTTGAAATTTTAAAGCCTCTTATAGAGGGGCGATATGATATAGAGACTAAATTATTGACCTCAGTTATCCTAAGTTATCCCACACAACAGAAAAAAATTAATGAATGTATGGACCAACTCGAGTCGCTCCTAAGTAGTACTCATAACTATGAAAAAATAGTTACCTCTATTTTCTATCTGTATCATACTATTCAAGATTTCTATCTTAGCCTGGATAATATAATTGCAGTATTCGATCAGCCTCACTTTCATACAGAAAATATAGATGATAATACAATGTCGCAAACATATAAATTGGAGGCTGCCGATTATTTGACTAAATTATTACAGCAATATAATACATTTAAACGCAAACATATATTAAATGATGCGACCATTATCGATTTTTTAAGCCAATTACTTCTCAAAACTATATTAAAAGAATACGAGTTGCCCGAAAAACTATCCGATAAAATTAGTAATTCGGTAATATTTGGAGTAAAATTTGTACAGTCTCAATTTTATGCAGCAAAAAATACAGTCAGTCTTTATGCCAAATTCATACAGGACTTTATCGACTTTTTATATGACCATAAAGATCGTAAGATAATGTTTTCTATTATAGATTTAATTGAAGAAGACAAAGACTTTTTTATGCGAGGTAATATAGAAAATACACTGAAAGCATCATACAAAGATTTGCATTTGCAGAATCCTCCATTAAAACGATTTGGATTAATGCCGATTACAGATAGTATGCCTCTTAAAAATCTTCTAAGTCTAATAAGCGGCAATCAAACGTCGTCTGTTGATATTAAAAAATTTGCGAAAGATCAATCGATTTCTTTTATAGTATCATATAAAGTAGTATTCAATCCTATCGAATATAATATTCGCCCTTTATATCAGCGCAGTATAGCTAAAAAATTTATTCAACCCGAGACATACGGAATAACTAATAAGATTATTGAACGATTTAAGACGATAAAATCATACGATCCAAAGAAGTGGCGATTTGAATATGATATTATAGGTGATCGAAAGGCGGAAAAATGGTGTGTCATTGAGTCGCTAAATGGAGAAACGTATCGAGTATTATCTTCGTGGATATATGGAACCAGCCTGTTAATGCCTAGTTATAAAATAAAATTATTGTTAGATTATATTGACTCGAATAATCAACCCACTAGAGTATCTAATTATCAGGCAGTAGCTATTAGAAAAGCTATACCAAATATGTTTTTGCGTCGGCCGCTCAATCTTGATATAATGGAATCTCGATCAAAAGAAATAGATACACAAATTATTAAGAACGAATTGTTCCTTAAAATAACTGGATTGCTTCGCGAGATAATAAAAAAAGATTATTCAAATGCAAAAAATATAAAGAATAACAACGATGTTAACAATGTAATACATGATCAACGTCTACAAGATATATTTGCGAATACAATATTACAACTATATAAATTCGGCAGTAATACGGAAGCAGTACAAGAATTTAATGCAGGTCAGTTTCCATTTTATGAACTACTATCGTCTTATTTACTCGAACTTAAGAATATCATGTCAAGATTTATGAAAGAACTACACGACGGATACAATAGAGCTCCTTTGTTAGATGAAGTATTTGAAAAGAAAGACGAGTATTCTAAGGCGAATACCATAATCGAAAAACTAGAAAAAATTGTGTTAGTCGCAATAGAAACATTGATTAGTGATGGCGAAAATATATATAGTGAACTAAATTATAAATATCTACTTCTTAATTTCTACTAATAGATATATCATGGATTATTTTCTAACGGGCATTGTAATACTCATTCTATGGCTATTATGGAACGAAATGTATAAACCTGCTAAAGGAACATGTGAGTCAGTTGTGTCTGCTCCCTCATATTATACACCAGAAGTAGAAAACAGAACAGCTGAATCTGACGCAGCTATAAAAATGATGCTAGACGGCGATCTGGCCAATTCTGTTTATAAAATTCCATTAACCGACACAGAGTATAAACAATCTCTACTCAAGGGGTTATATGGTGATGTTCCTGTATATTTATATAATGATGATGACCTGTCTTATATATCACAATGGCGAAAACCAAATAGTGGTATTTATATACCTAATAGTAAAACCTATTGGATGAACAATAATCGATTTGGTGAGATGGAATATGCTAAAAAAATAGGAATGATTTAGAAAAAATACAATATACAAAATTAATCGCTAATCTGAGTTCTGGCCTACAAATATTTTTTCGGATACAAATAAGACATCAATTTATAGATGAAACGAATTGTCTTCAAAATGCCAATAAAACCATTTGATCTTTGATTTTTTAACTCGTTCTTTAAGTTCAAGGCGAATAAGTTTACTGCGAATCATACTGCAAAGATCTTCAACATTTGTTTTATCCGGTATCATAATATCTAGTTTCTTTGCTATTGCGTAGAGTTCGGGTTTTGATTTACTTTTACATACAGTACCACGCATAATCTGACGCGAATCTTTATATTTTTTGATATTCTGTACCGGAGGTCGAAGCTTGAAACGAATATGTACTCCTGATGCACTGCGGTCATCATATCCAATAATCACATCGTTCTCAATAAAGTTTTCTTCGATTTGACTATATGTCGGGTCCTCTGTCCAGCCTTTTTCGGGATGGAAAATTCGCGGAAACTTTGAAATATAATGCCCAATAGGCAATAATTGCGCCGATACTTTATTAACGTTCTTATTTTTTTTGATTTTTCCAGCGAATAGTCGTAGCGATTCATCTACTGTTTTATCATAATGTTCTCGAAATTCTGCTGGAATCCATATGTTTGACGTACGATTTAATGATGTTTTAAGCAGGTTAATTATACCACTTGTTGATATATCGCTATTATCGTCCGGACTGATATCTTCAAGTTCTTCTTTACGTTTTTCATATTTATTAAGTACCTTGAGTTTGATATCTTTGGCTTTGACTGGAATAGCATATTTAGTATAGTCCTTAAATACTTTTGGCTTTGTTGTGTATGCCCACATTACTAACGAAAGCAGATCATAATAGTATAGCATTTTAAAATAGAATTCGTGCATTGTGTTTTTCTCGAGGTTTGGATCGGTCCAGGCTCGAAACACATATTCGATACATTCTTCCAAAAACTTAATATGAAAAGTCGTGCCATATTCGCATACTATATTTTCCATGTTATCAATTGATATATCTTGATATCGTCGATAAAATATCTTTTTCTTGTCATCATAATCGAAGTCGATACGTTTGGTTTTAACGAAATTATTCATATTAATAGTCTGTTGTTGTTCTTGTTTGACTACTCTATACGGAAGTTCCAAATCGATATCCGGTTCATTAGTGTCATAGTTAACAGGGAATAATATATAGTATTGTTTAATATCATTAGCAATCGGTATAATTATACTATCTTGCCCTCCTGGAAGAGTAATAATTTTGTCATTTGTATCATAGAGACGGTCGATGATATAGCTTGGATGATTGTGATGTACAGCTGGTGTAGACATCGCTTTTAACTCTGATTTAGCTCCAAGAGTAATTGAATCCATGTAAAGAACGTTTCCTCCCGAAATGCAATTATTGACATGCCGTTCAGGAGACTTGTTATATCCGCCATCATCATTTGCTATATAATCATATATTTCTTGTATATGATTTCCACCTCCTACTTTATTTTTACTAGCTTGGTCTCCCGTTTCTTGGTATGCTACTCCTCGATTACGTTGGGCTACGAATCGGTCTTCAGCATCAAATACACCTCCGAAAAAGCGAAGATAGTCGATACCTCCTTCATGTGAGTCTGCTATAGTTGTATTATTACTTATATGTTGCTTGTTAATAAGCGGCTCAATATAGTTTTTATCGTTGTTCCAAGCGAGTTGATCTAGTGCTATGATAAAGTTTTCCTCGGAAAATAGATGAGTATTAAATTCAGTTTCATAATTGATAGGATTTTTGACTGCTTCATATAGATCGGAATACTCCCATACACTTGATATTTCTATAAATAATCTCTTGATAAGAGTTTTTATGATCTCGACTTCTTTATGGGCATGGTAAATATTAAATGTAGAAAGATTTAGTTCACTAAGAGTGAATTCTCTATTGAACTTGGCACTGGTATTCGGAACGAAGCTTAATGATGTTAACGGATCCTTCATACTTTCGTTAGCACGGGTAATAAGATCATGATTAATAAATGCGTCGACGGCATTCTCATGTAAAACTTTTTCGATTTTTTGCATAACTTGAAACGCAGCGATTTTCTCTTTATATTTTTCTTCTTCATAGCTTAGTTTATATTTACCCTTATCAAGTCCGATAGTCTGTTTTTCTGGTAAACAGGAAGTGAAAATCTTTAGTCGAACAACTCTATTCTCTAATGGAAGATCTCGATGACTATGTTTACGTACAGCCCGTCCACGAATTTGAATTAATGTAGGAATATTATCAGGTCGATTCATAATAAATACATTCTGAATTGCCTTAATGTCATATGCTTCTTTCATAATTTTGGACGCTACTAAAATCATAAACCGACTACCATCAGCATTATCTGGGCTATTGAATTTTTCTAGAGAATGTTCCATATGCGCTTTATCTATTTCACTATGTGCCATAATAAACCTCGCAGGCGTAAATTTATGATTATAATTATGTCTATGATTATAATTATGCTTATGATTTTTAGATTTTACGATCTTAACATATCTACCTCCTTCTGGTAACGCGGTTTCGTGCATAACTGTGTTTATTATGTTATCTACTAATTCTGTTGACTCTACTAATTCTGTCAACTTAGAGTCTTCTGAAGAATTGCCACCTTCGTTCGATTCTTTGACATGAATAGGAGAGTCATTAATAAATAGATGCTTGACGTCTATACATTCTGCACAGCCTTTTTTCTGAAATGAATTCCATGCCATAATCGAATGTTTGAGTGTTTGTTTTTTAAGATCGAAATGCAAATGAAGAAGCCATTCGCCGAATCGAGGTGCATATGCAGGAACTTCTATTTCGATGGGAATATTTTGCAAATTGATAAGAGTATTAAGTATATGAGAAAAGTCTTTTAAAGCATGTGATTCACCTTTAATCAATGAGTCATCTAGACTATTCGCTTTTATATAATATATCTTAGGATTTTTCTTTTTTTCCACGACCATCATAATTTTGTCATTTGTCTGCCAGATATATCTATGTTTTTTCTTTTTCAATCGAATTTCTTTTTCAACTATTGATCTATTTGGCGTTTCTGACCCACCATCATTCATACCGATAATCTCTTCTTCTGAATGTTCTTTACGTGTTTTTCCACCTATAACTGATTCATTCATACCGATAATCTCTTCTTCTGAATGTTCTTTACGTGTTTTTCCACCTATAACTGATTCATTTATACCAATAATCTCTTCTTCTGAATGTTCTTTACGTGTTTTTCCACACTTCATACATAAAGTATTGTCCGAACTAGAGGACGACTCATCTATGAATCCATTTTTTAGAAGGACTTGCTCTATAAACAATACGCCACTCATATGTACGACATTATGATATATGAATATCTTACCGCGTTTAAGACGGATAACATCGTATATTTCGTCGAGCATGCGGACGTATTTAGATGAGTATTTACCGAGCGTATCGTATCTAAGCGCATCACCGACAATTTTGTTATCGCGATAGTCTAAGCCGTATTTATCTTTCCATTTTTGCGGAGCGTTACTCAAACTACCTTTAATTTGATTAGTTTGAAAGAGTCCAATTTTAACAGTAGGGTCTGGATTTTCGAGAGCAAAGTCTTGTAGATACTGACTATCTTGCGAAAGTACTCCTGTATATACCGATTTATACGTATCGTAATGGAACTTGCTCATTGGACAGCGTATAAATTTAAGATAGGGAATCTCTTTAAGCTCTTCTCCTTCAGTTATCAATTCTGGATAGTATTTTGGATTTACATCACGTAAGAAACTAACTCTGCCACGAGATAATTCGCCTATTTTTTCGAGAGCACCTGGTTTTAATTTACGGTCGTTTTCGAAAAAGTCTCGCTTATTAAGGCGCATTTCAACTGGAAGCAACAAGTTCAATAAGTCGATAATTTCTGTAGGGCTGTTGTTTAACGGAGTAGCCGACGTAAACACTGCACGACATGTTGGTACATGATCTAAAACAGTTTGTAGTGCTATACCATAGTTATTCTGTTCATTACTATTATATACATTATGGATCTCATCACCTATTATTAGTGAATTATTGAACTCTCGCATTAACTCTTTATTAAACGTAATCTTTCCCTGTGCGATGTATATGCGTATTTGTTCCTCGGAGAGAGTGTTTATATTGATATTAGGAGGTGTCTTAAATAGACGATTGACGAATGCTTTGAATCCTAAAAACTTAAAAAAACCATTGCCTTTACGATTACCGAACCGTTTCTTGATCTTCGAAACCATATCGTGATATCGTTCAATATCTACCTTACCGCCTACCGCAGCAATTCGTTTAAGCTTATCTAGCCTAAGTCGTTCTTCCTTTGAGAGAAAGCCAAATTCTGGAAATCTAAGCAACTCATTTTTAAATACTCTTTCTGAAAACCCAATAACAAATACACTGCCGATTTCGGTATGACCCATTTCTTTTTCGAGTCTGAAATGTTCAATAAAAGTCATAGCAATAGATAACACTCCTATAGTCTTACCTGTACCTGTATCCCACTGCATAAGAAGACGTTTGTATGGAGTATTAGGATTCATATAATTTTGGACGAACATTTGATATGAAAGTAGCTTAAGGTTTCCACTCCTCATAATAGATTCCTCAAGTAAAAATCGAGGAATAATATCTTTATAAAAATCCTTGTCCTTTGTATTCTCCCATTTTTTCAACCAATAATATTCTTTACGAGCCAGTAAATCAGGGATAAGCCGAGTGTCATCTTGCGATAGATATGCCATTTACTATATTATTTAAAGCGATAACATTTATAACTTAGAAAATGGGTGATTTATATAATCTACAAATTAACCGCAGTCGACAAAAAATAGGCGATATTATCCGCGTATCAGGATCATATATGTGGTTTGACATTAAAGAAATTTGCTTATATAACGATATAACTATCGATAATGGTATTTCACTTCTATATCATTCTTGGATATTTGTTAATGGACGATGTTATAAACTGTATGTAGATATTTGGCAGAATACAATGATAGTTAAATACGTCGATCCTAAAAATCCCGGAGTATTCGCTCGAATCTTTAATTATTCTTTCAAAGAAAACGAAGAGTTTTCACGTGAATTACTAATAAAAAAAATATTAGAGTCGCTAACGTATGATATCGAATATACTATTTTATTTTATGATTATTAAGAAGTATACTCTATTAAGGGTTTTACTTTTGTTGACTTACTTTTGTTGACTTACTTTTTTTTTGACTTACTTTTACTCTTCGATTTACTCTTAAGTTTGCTTTTGGATGTTGTTATTGCTCGAGATCTGGAACTAACACGTGATTTATTTTTTGTACTTCGGTTAAGGGCTTGATCTATTTTTTTCCACTTTTTTTCGTTTTCGGACTCTTCACGAAGTTCTCGTTTGACTTGTTCTTTGAGCCGTTCTCTTGCTATATATGAAAGTCCTGTAATAGGGTCTATTAATTGAGAATTTACTAAACTATATGGATTAAGTACATCTTCATAAAGTCGACGTTTGTTACGTTCGATATTAATCTCACTCTCAAGCATATTTTTACTCGATCTTAATTGATCGGCCTCACGTGCTTTTTGTTCGAATATTGCTTTTTCTCGAGCTATTCGATCGCGTTCAGCGATGAGTTTTTGTTTTTCTTTTTCAATATTATCACGATGCGCATGTGCATCGGCAGCTATTAATTGCCAGGCTTGTTCATCATTGATATCTTTTACATCTAATCCTAATTCTTGACGAAGTTCATTTGGATTTTCAAAATTACCATCTACTTCTTCATTAAAGTTAGACGGTTTATCTTTATAACCAGCGGCATTATTGTCATTTGCATTATCTTTACCAATGCTATCCAGACGAGCTGCTATATCATCAGAACTTTCTCCATCAGGGTCGTCTATACCACTTCCAAATTTAAATGTATCATAACCTCCTCGATATCCGAATAAATGATCATATTGACTAGTACCATAACCAGAGCGACGTCCTCGACCGCCTTTCTTCTCAAGAACACTGTTTATTTTATTCTTGGTTTGATTAGTTATATCATCTTGTAATTGTTGTCCAGATTTATTAGCTAATACCCGAGTTCTAGTTTTAATTCCTTTCATCTATATTAGAATATATATTTATATATAATGTTAAAAAACTACATTAGATACGATAGTAGAATTTGACTCGAGAGGGAGCTTGTAATTATATCAAAAAAATGCGGAATATATTGAATATCACGGAATTCTAAATGTTTTTGATAGGTATTTCGAAAATTCATCTAATGTTCAAGGAATTATGATACGTACTTATAAAAAATAGAGAACAAAAATATTAAGTTTAATAAACGGAAAGTCGGTAATCTAGAAAATACTAGCGATTAGAATAACCATCGCGGGTTACTAAATTAGCTGAAGAAGTAGGATCGTGTTTTTGTAAATCACCTCTGTGTTTGTTATCAGCGCCTATTCCTTCAAAGTCAATCTCGAATAAAGCGGCACTTACTCCATTAAAATCACTCACTCCTTTTTTTGTATTCGATGTTTCGGTTGGTGATTCGGGAAACATACGATCTAACAAAGAATTTTCGCGTTTGGTATTTTTTGATTTTTTAGGAGAACTGGCTATAGAGTAAGGAATTAAAGAGGCTAGTGTATCTACGCGTTCTTTTGGAATATTGACATTGAAATAATCTTGAGTAGTTGAAGTGTTACGATATTGACAATATACCCCTACAACTGCGTTTAATGTAAGCAGTATTATTATTGCAATAATTAAAGATTCCGTAACCATATTTATATAAAATAAAATATATAATTTTAATCCATTTTATACGAAGTATAGGGGTAGAGAGAAAAAACAAAAAAAAAGTTAATTGATTTAGTCCTTTACTAGAGTAAAGTTCAGGGCCAATCTACCCACTTCGCCGTTAAACTACGCCGAAGCCGCAAGTCAGTTTGTTTGCTTCTCCGAGATCAAATCTCGATAAGAAGCCAGGAGCTGAATCCTGAGAGAAGAGTTTTTACTCTTCTCGTTTTCTGTCATTTGCTCATGTTGAAATAGATCCAACATTTGCCAGGAGACAGTCTGGATGGGAATGCCCATCACATCCGGTTCACTGGGAAGGCTTGGTGTGAGAGAAACGGCACGAGTCTTCGCGGTTGCAACGTCCTCGCTTGAGGAATTCGCATGCCGGAGCGAGTCGGTCGATAGCTTCTCTCGGGTGACCAGTGTTACACATTCCTTTTGCGAGGAACGTGCACTTATCACCGAACTTGCAACCCTTGCTATCCGGTTGAACAGCTGGGGTAGCCGATGGGGTAGCCGCTGGGGTAGCCGCTGGGGTAGCCGCTGGGGTAGCCGCTGGGGTAGCCGCCGGAGCAGTTGGAGCCGCCGGAGCAACAGCAGTTGCCAACGCCGCGATCATCTGGACGAGCGCGGGATCCTCTTTCAACTCTTTGGCAAAACCCAAGAGTCGACAGATGGACTCCATAGCCTTTTCGCGGTTGAACGTGCCATGGTGGGTACCATGGTGAGCGCCATATCCGCGGAAAGCTCCGCCACGACCACGTCCGCCGCGTCCGCCACGACCGCCACGTCCACCACGACCACCGCGAATTGCGCCGGCAGCTGGTTGGACGACGGAAGCGTCTCCGTTCTCGCCAGTTCCTTCCGAAAAGCTGGTAGAGTCAGTCTCTTCGCCATCGTCAGGCTCTACGTCTTCCGCAAAGTTAATCGAAAGGGTGGAACCAATCGATTTCTGTTGCAGAGCAGACGCCAGGGCGAGAATGACTCGTTCCAATCGCTCGGAAGTCATATCAGTGCCGAAAGCCATGATGATGTCGTCGTAGAGATAACCATTGTGACACATGGCAGCATTGATGTACTCCAGGCGTTCTTTGACATCAGGGTGTTCCTTGATGCAGCGATCGATGAACGAAGCAAGGGCAGAATGCTTCCTGGTAGCCTTCTCGATCGTAGCGATCGCGAACTTTTCCAAGAGTTCATCGGGGATGACAATGGAGGAGGCCATGTTTTTGCAGGTAGTTGCGGGTAGTTGCAGAGTCTGTTGAAGACTTTAACCTGGTTGATGTTAAATAACGCCTAAATATTCAATTTTTTTTTATTATATATTATGTTCCTTAGATTTCGATAAAATTAAATAACTTGTATACACCAAAACTGTCAGAAAAGTGAATTAAACAATTAATATATATAGTATATATAATGAGCGAGATTTCACATCGAACCCGTCTATCCATTTTAATTTTTACTGATACTCAATCCAATAAAGAATGTGCAATTCCATTTTCTTCTATAGATGCTGTCGAATATAGTAGTATATTGTATGATACTATTAAAATTTATACAAAAGGAGGACGTGAATATTCATATGCTGGGGACTATATTAAATTATTAAATGATATAGCTATATACCTCGAATAAAAAATAAACCGTTTGTTCATCAAATTTTAAACTGGGATATGTTATGAAGCCTTCGGTTATTAAGAAGCAACACGTATGAGATTTCCCTTAATGTTTTCATTGAGATTATACTAAAAAAATCGAATATATTTTTTTATCATATTCCAATTTAATAAAATTATACTATACTCAAATAACTTTTGATATTGTTATCATCCCAGTCGTTCTCAGACATATACAGGAATAACTTTATAGCAAGCCATTCTGGAATATTAATATTATTGCTGTAATTTTTGACGAGTTCAGTTTGATCGGCTATACCAATTTCAGCTGTATAATCTGCGTTAACAATGCGTAATATATTTTTTGAATTGCGATATATAATAAATCGATCGCCATGATTACCTTGAATAAAGTAACCTTCATTATTTCCAAATGTGATTTTTGTTGTTTTTGGTCTAGGATCAGTTTCAAGTTCGCTGTCAGAATCATATATATAATTATTCTCGTCATATTTATCAGTATAGTGTGTATAGGTTATGCTCCAGTTTTCATCAATATCAAATTCTATATCACCGATGATACTACTTATACCAACGAAATTAACAAGCTTAAATAGACGTAGTCGGAAAAACTGCGATCTTTTCTGACTCAATGTTTTTTCAAGATTTATAATCTCTTTTTTAAGAGATTCGAGTTCTATAATTGGATTAGTTTCCATTTTGACCGAAGAGAAGTTTATAAGTTATACTATTTCAAATTTGACTTAAAATAGACAATTAAGGTTAAAATTTGAATATATATTGGTATATACAGCGTGTATTAAAATGATTATTACAAAAATCATTGAGACATCAGTTGATTTACTTGACCCGAAAGAAATATATACTGTTGACGTGGAGGCATTACTTCTAAAAAAACTGAACAGTCGTTACGCTAATAAATGTTATCAATCTATTTTAATACTGGAAGTTATCAAAATTATTCGTCGATCAAAAATTTATATGGCAGATAACCGGCTAGATGGTGCGGGATATGTACATGTTCAATTCGAAGCAAAGGGTATTATTTTTAATAAAGGGGAAATTTTACTTGGATGTGAAGTAATAGAAATTCATGGAAATGCTATCACTGCAGAACATAAATATGCTAGTATCAAACTACAGAAAGACGCAGAGGAAAAGATATTTCGTATTTTAACAAAAGGGCAGAAAATACCCGTAGTAGTGGATAAAGTTCGATATAACATTAATCACTCGACAGTTTCTATGATCGCTACTCCATATATTCCGCGAGATTACACGAATATATACTATAATATAACATCCGATTTACATGAATTTGAAGTAGAGAAGCTATCTATTATTATGAACGCGATTGATATCGAGCAAGAACTTCACAAGGATCTTTCAAAAGAAAAGTCGTATGATTTTTTCAAAGATATACTATACCCATATCGCACGACTCAAAAATTCGATCAGATACCAATAATCAGCAAAATGGCATTTAAGCCTATTAACATTGAATTGAAAAACTTTTCAAATATTAAAAGCGGAAGTATCATAGTATATCCATCAGAAGACAATAAGATTAATAGAAGATTATTCTTGAGTGAATCTGCCGATGCTGAAGAGCTTAAAAATAATGGTTCGCTAGTTATATATAGTAATCTTTACCCAGTACTTGCTGATGTTTGTAGTAAATATCTACAATATTTATATGCTCTCCGCGGTATGGTTGATATGTATTCTTCAAAAGAACGGCTACAAGAGATGATGGTATATTGGAAAATCTGTAAACAAAGTCAAAAATAGTATGTATCTATTCTATTATTTTAATTTTTTTTTGTCTGATCATTTAGACAAATAATAGTGTAATATATTAAATGTATGTCTGTAGTAAGTTTATAGTCATGTCGAATAACCAGCCTGAAAAAGTGACCGCTACAGAAATGATAAAATATATTGATCGTAATGTTAATGATTTGATGGTTGAGGAGCGTAAAGAGATCTTAGGGATGATAATGAGTTCTTCTATAGAGTCAAATAAAATACAGACGAAAGGTGATGGTACACAGATTAAATATCGCGATATCCCACCGAATGTAATAACGTCAATATATCATTTTATCAAGAACAAATTAGCCGCTAAAATGGCAGCTCTTGAATATTTTCCAGACTGTACTGATGCAGTTGGTAAAAAAAGTTGATTAGAAATATTCGATTAAATTATAGTTTAAAAATGTTGTTATGATAAATATAGATTATAATGAGCTATTATATAGGATTATATGATCCATATGCTATGCCAATAGAAGGCTCTGGTGATGAAGATATGATACTTCCTATTGCTATTGGAGGATTTGAAAATTTTTTAAATAAACTAATTGTTCAAGACAGCGACGATGATACTGATGATGTGGATTATGAATCCAATGATGCGAATGATGAAATGACGGATAATAATAAAAAATTAAAAGCAAAATCAAAGATGAAACCAAAAACGAAATCAAAATCAGACAAATATAATAAGAAGTCTAAATTGAATGGCGAAGAGAAAAAAGGGTACGAATACCCTTTGTCTGAGAGCTCGTTATCTGCTGAAGAACAGAGCGAATTCACTTTAAACCCGTCATTTTTAGAGGATCATGATCTTGATAGTGAGAAAAAAGTCGATGAACTAGAATATACAGATACATTTATCGAAAGTGAGAGTAATTTAATTAAAGATAAAGACGATACTTCGACTGATACTTCGACTGATACTTCTAGCGATACTTCTAGCGATACTTCAACTGATACTTCTAGCGATTCTGATTTAGAATCTGAGAAACCGTCCGATAACGCAGGTAATACAACATCTTCTCATGATGAACAAGAAGACTCAGAAGAAAACAAAGACTATGAGTCGTTTCTCGAAGATATTGCAACTCAGAAAAAAGAAGCCGATAATATTGCTAATCAAGTTAAGAATCTTGAATACAAAGAAGAAGAAATACTTAAAGACGAACTTGAAGAGCAAGATGCTATGGAAAGACTTGCTGTAGTAGAAGATAAAGAGGCCATAGCCGTTTCTAATAAATCAGGTACTTCAAAAAAATCCCGTAAACACGGTGGAAAAATACATGATGTCCTAACTAACTCTAACGATATGGACAAATACACAAGTATATTCGGTAATCCAACTGAATCGAATGACTTTTCGGATAATATATTTATAACTCCCCAAATAAATAAATACAATGGTCGTCCCGACAATCTCGAGCAAGGTATGTTATTTGGTGCTACAGAATTTGAAGAACATATCCTTGATTCTAAATCAGAGCCAGAACCAGAGCCAGAACCAGAGCCAGAACCAGAGCCAGAACCAGAGCCAGAACCAGAGCCAGAACCAGAGCCAGAACCAGAGCCAGAACCAGAGCCAGAAGCAGAACCAGAAGTAGAGCCAGAAGCAGAACCAGAACCAGAAGCAGAACCAAAACCAGAAGCAGAGCCAGAGCCAGAAGCAGAGCCAGAGCCAGAACCAGAAGCAGAACAAAAATCTAAAAAATCTAAATCTAAAAAATCTAAATCGAAAAAATCGAAAAAGCCAACACAAGAAGTACTTCATATGCAAACTAACACAATCGAATCTATATTTGGACCACCTGAAGAAATTTTGATTGAGGAAAATTCTCATGGCGAGGCATTTGAAAACGTTAAAAGTGGAGCACTTTTTGGTCAAATTGAAGATTCATTAGATGATAGAAGCGTTAAGACAGTCGATTGGACTGGTGCAGTAGATAAGACTGTAGATACGGCAGATGATGAATCATATAGTCAGCAAGATTTGTCTCGTGAAATACGTTCAGAAATAATAGGCGCGTCAAAAAAAACGCATGTTGCGGATAGTGGATTTAAATATGTAGCGAAAAGATTTGAGCATTTAATTTAAACATTTGCGCGTACTTTTTTTATAACAATGGAGTCAGAAACTATGTTATCAAGAGCTAATAAAAAGAAAGCCATTTATAGACTTAAGAGAAAGGCAAAAGCTCTGGTAGATAAAGTCGGAGTTACCAGTGATAAACCAGTAACTCAGATTTTGGACCATCGTAAAAAAATGGGAACTAAAGCTGAACGTGATGCTATTACTACTCAACTTCCTAAATTTGCACTTGATAACATAGATGAAAAATCTCTTGAAGAATTGCAAGACCTACTCAATGTAGTAGGTTCAGTAAGCCACAGAGATGCTATCATTCAGCAATTACCTACTAAAATTCGAGACGAAGTTGCCAAAAAACCAATTAGTGAATTACGTACATTACTTAAAACTTATGGTAATGCTAAAAAGAGAGAAAAATATACAAAAGACATGACAACTGAACAATTAATCGCGAGCGAATCATATACATTAGAAGAACTGCGCGCATATTATGCCAAGAAAAAACAAGTCGATTTACAAGACGATACTACTCAAGACATGGTATTGAAAACAGCAGATCAAATTTGGAAACTAGTAAAAGAGTTTGCTAAAAATAGTGACTCTAGTGTACGCGATATGTCACCAGATGATAAGAAAGCATATTTTGAAACCCATAATATTAAAGATATCAAGTATTTTATGGAATGGTCGGATAAGGCCAAACAAGAATACTTTCGTACAACATTAGGTTTTGATACATTCATGAACGAATTTCCTATTGTATCTAGATATATGATTGTCATGGGACAATATAGTGCTAAGGCATTTAAGCGAATGTTAGATCGCGTCCGTAAAGTTAAACATCCTCCTCCACAAGAACGCGAAAAAGGATATATGGAGGATCAATGGATACGACGTCAAGCTGATTATGTACGGTTCTTATGGGAGGCATATCAGAAAAAACACTTTAATAACGCAGAAGCAAAATGGGTATGGGAAGACACGTATAAGAAATTAAAAGGTGAGTTTGATGATTTCCGTAACAAATATAAGCAGATTGAAGAAGAGACTAAAAAAGAAAAAGAGCGGTACAACGCCGAAAACGCCAAAGATCTACTACATCGTCTTTCAACAGGGGTTCAATCTCTAGAGCAAAAAGAGACGGATCGATTGATCGAACTCCTCAGTCAGAAAGTACATAAAAAACATGTGGTTAAAGTCATGAAAGAATTAACGCAATGTGTAACATTGATTGAAGCAGCCAAAAACTGTCAGTCGGTCGGTACTGGACCTGAAGATCCAGATGTTATTAGCAAGGACAAACCTACTATTCGCATGATTGAACATGTTGATGCAGAACGAATTAATGAAATTCCTAAAGAATATATTATGTCAGATAAAGAGTTAGCAGAATTACGACAACTAAGCGATGATAACGTTGATACTTTATATAATATGAAGTCGGCAACAGATTGTTTGTCTAATAAAGTCGAATAACAATTTACTTATTTTTATTTTTCTTATTGTTATTTTATTTTTCTTATTGTTATTTTATTTTTCTTATTGTTATTTTATTTTTCTTATTGTTATTTTATTTTTCTTATTTTTTTGAAGTTTGAAAGTATATATCTATATAATTCTATGTCTACAGATCCTCTCTATGATTATTTGAATACTATTAATCATATTAAGATACCTAGTCAATCATTGTTGGAATTTGAGGCTCGAATAGATACGAAGTATCTAAATTCAGTGGAATTAAATGGCGTCGCTAGTAAGATTATCTCCCATCATATTACCAAGAAAGGCGATGAATGTTCGATAGAACAGAGTATAAATTTCTATAAGACAGATACTACGAGAGCAAATAAGTATATCAAGCAGCTAATATTTGTTAATGGAATACAGAAAAAGGAATTACAGAATTGTTATCGTAAAGAGGTAATTTCTGATCCGATATATATACATTCGTCTCCCGGATACAAAATTACCTCATCATTCGAACATAAGATTGCTGATATTGATATTAAAGAATGCCAGTATGCCCGTATAAGATTGCGATTCAGTATAATATCAGAGTCATTCAAAGAGTGGAGGTTTGATATTACGATGGTCAAAGAAATAAATGATATATCCAATACATCCTTATTAAAAAAATATAAAGATGAAATGTTATACCCGATTGAGGTAAGTAACTTTGTTCAAAAGGCACCATGGAATTATTGCGATTCAATAGAATTCGAGATCGAATTTATAGGTAAACACCTTAGTATTGAAGTACTTAAACGCATAAATTATATACTGAATGAATTCCAAGATAACGAAGTGGATGATAATGAAATATCCACTTATCAGAAATACCTTGTAGAAATGGCAAAGTGGATAGCTCCTCGCGATATATCTCGATTTCGATCTGGAAAATATGGCATGAAACAGTTAGGTAATCAGGTATATGAGATGAATAAAAATATATATTTACGCGATGTTAAGCCTCACATAACTAATTATTATATTACTGACAAAGTCGATGGCTATCGTGCACTAATATATAGTGGCTCAAATTTTGCTGTAGCTATGACCGATAAAGAGACTGATTTGAATTTTACGACATCGAATATATGCATACTTGACACTGAAGAATATGAAGGGAGTTATTATGTATTCGATGTAATTGTATGGCAAGGTACATCGCTGGTCAACCAGTCGTTTGAAAAACGCCTCGAATATTTTGATGAAGCCATTAAACTGTCGAAAAAATTTAAAAAGAAGCCATTCGTGCGACTGACCGATGATTATCGAGCTCAGATCAAGAGTTTAAAGGCTGAAAAAAAGGCATACGAAACCGATGGATTTATACTTACTCCAAGTAACGGCACATATGTGGACATGATCGTATATAAATATAAGCCGATCGATAAAATAACAATTGATTTCTTGATCAAAAAATGCCCTTCTAAATTACTAGGTATAAAACCATATATTAAAGAAGACAACAACACTCTGTATTTATTATTCTGTGGTATTTCGAAAAATGTATTCTTAAAACTTAGAATGGAATTCATAAGAAAATATAACGACATATTTCCACTGATTAATACGCATAGTCTTCCACAATATTTTCCGATACAGTTTGAACCAAGCGATTACGGATTTATGTATCTGTACAGAGATAATAGGAATGATCTTGACGGAGAGGTTGGAGAATTTCGATGGAATAAAAATAAATGGGAAATGTTAAAAATAAGAACTGACCGTAAAATCGAAGTTGAACGCGGTACTTATTTTGGTAACAACTATAAAATTGCAGAGACAACTTGGTTGAATTATCAAAGTCCGCTTATTATAGAAGAGCTTGAAGACGATAGTAAATCATACTTTAAAGAAAGTAATAGTGAGATACATAAACCATCCCGTAATTTTAATAGCTTTGTCAAATCTAAAATATTCGAACAATTCAAAGGTACTCCGTGGGTAATGGATATGGCAAGTGGTAAAGGTCAAGACTTATTCCGATATGCCCGATATAATGTAGGAAAGGTGTTGTTTCTAGAGATCGATCAACTTGCTATCATGGAATTAATATCACGTAAACACTCGTTCTCTACTGACTACAACGCACTGGGATCATTAGGAGTATATGTACATAACCTAGACCTGAATGCCCCGTATCGGTCTAATATACAAGAATTAAAAGATTCTGATTTACCTATACCACATAATGGATTTGATTTAATTGTATGTAATCTGGCTTTTCACTATTTTCTCTCTTCGACTTCTTCAGTAATAAATATAACTAAATTTATCAGTCATTATTTGAAACCTGGTGGTCGATTTGTATTTACAGCATTTAATGGACAAGCTGTATTCGATTTATTAAACGAAAATAATGGCGAGTGGATGGCATTACCGCGCTATAGTATTAAATCTGCATATAAAAATAATCAGTTGATTCATGCAGGTCAAAAAATACAAGTATTGTTGCCGTTTAGTCGCGAAGAATACTACGATGAATATCTTGTAAACATAGAGTTTCTAGAGAAAGAATTTGCCAAATACAATATGACTCTCGAAAATAGTCGAGGTTATGCTGAGTGGCTCGATGATTATAAGACAGTAAACGCTCGAGGATATAATGATTTAGATGATATCGATAAAAAGTATATTGGACTGTATCACGCCTATTACTTTTACAAATCGCGTTAAAGTTGTATTATTTATTTTTTTATATAATGTCCGACCTTGATATGGAGGTAGGATCGATTAATAATAGAAATTTAGCTGATGATAACTATGAGGGTACAGGTGATGTCGAAGAGCTTACAGATAATGTCGAAGAGCTTACAGATGAAGCTGAAGTCGACGAAAATGTTAGTAATGTAATCGATGATAATGATTCCGAGCCGTCTAATTCAGGAGTATCTAGTTCAAATCATCAGGAATTAGCAGATACAGAGGAGTATAAAGCTATTGATAATCAACTTTTAGAGTCGCGACTTATAGAGTCGAACGAAGAATTGCCTAGACCAAGGCGTTCTAAGGTAAAACCTAAACCAAAGACCGCTACAAGATCAAAGAAAAAAACTACTTCTGATAAAAAAAACAAACAACCATTAGTTAAAAAAGGTCCAGGAAGACCACGTAAAAGTCCTAAAAAAGAACCGATGCCTCGACGAGGAGTATCATCTATCGCTACTGATTCAGGGAATTATATAGAATTTTTATATGATAATCCCGTATACATACATAAACTACTAGGTATTTTTAAGTCACTGGCTGCAGCCCAGGTACAAATGATCTTTCGTCCGACCGAGATTATTATGTATGCACAAGATCATCATGACAAGACTAAAATTCGAGTGCGTATCGATGCCTCTAAGGTTAATCATTACTACTGCAGAAACACACTCGATATTGGAGTCTCTGAAAAGGATCTTGAGGTTATTATGAATAAAGTCGATAACGGGTACAGTAGTATTATTCTCGTTTCTACAAATGACAACACACAAAAAAATATCACCCTTGTTCTCGATAATGACATACAGATTAATGAAAGTCATACTATTGACTTAGTTGGACGATATAATCGAATGGAAAATGAAGCTGAATTCATAGATGAAAATTATATGATTAAGTTCGCCCTACCAGGTAAATATTTTCGCAAGACCATTAACGATATTAAGACTATGTCACACCAGTTATCTATTATACAAGAGGATAATGACTCAAAGTTAGTATTTGAGTATTTTACTATGAATAAAAAAATCCATTCAAGGCATACCGTATCCGATTCAAATAAAATTAAATTAATCAGTAACTTGGCTGATGGGGCAATGTTTCGTGTCGACATTAAAGTAGATTATATAAAACCTATCTCTTCATCACATATAGCAGACGAGATTATGATTTTTGTTGATGAGAATAAAAAATTTATGACCAAAGCATATATAGATGGTGGCACTATCGAAATCAAAACTATTACCGAGATTATTGATCAGAGACCTGCCGATGATGAAGACTAATAATTAGTTATTTTAAAAAGTAAAACATAATATATAAATTGCGTATTAAAGAAGACACACTTATCTATTTTTGGAATTATCTAGAAAGTTAGAAATATGTCTATCGAAAAAAATAGAAAAAGGTATAAATCGTATAGAGAACTCATGACGTCAGAATGGCACAGATCTAAATGCGAATCATCCATCAAACGTAAGAATATTAAAGTCAAGAATAGAACTACTTGTATATCAAGAACAAAATATGATAATATCTTCCGAAATACAAATTGTGTTGTTGCAGGATATTCTAAATCTGATTGTATTGAGTTCGGCTACTCAAGTAGTCTACCCCGTTTCAAGTGCTATCGATTCAACAAACCTAATAGACACACAGATAGCTATATTCGATTCAAATGAGTAAGTTTATTAATTACACTATAGAGCTATGTAAATATATATATACATGAGTGCAACGATTGAAGAAATTGTCGAGGGCGTAAACGATGACGCCACTCTTCTACGAGCCAAAGTACATTCCAATACAGAAACTATAGCAATGAAGATGCGATCAATGTTTGGTGATAGGCATAAAATGTTATCGTCTCTAGTACGCATGTATAAATTTATGTTTACAGAGGACGAAAATCTTAAAGAGATCTGGGAAAAAAATAATAGCGATATTCAAAATGATCTCAATAATACACAATATATAATTAACGATGCAATTTCACATGCACGTAAAGAACTAGAGATGGTAGAAAAAACACAGCAGTTATTTCAAAGACGAATTGATATGATTTCTCCATTTCTTGACTTATGCTATATTTATTTTATTCATCATTTTGATGTCAACGCTCCGTTTTATAGACTACCTACGACTATACTTAAACATAAATTAATCGCTAATACTCTTAAGTCTAATACTCTGCCATTACATGTCGAGACCAATCGTATCTTCGAAAAAATCATAAAAGATTCGCAACTAACTGAGATACGACAAGAGATTCCTCCTTATTATTTACGTATGGATATAACTATCGACGAACTTCGAGTACAACTTAAGGAAAAAATAAAGCCAATCTTTAAAGAATTATTAACATGTCTACTTAAACTCGAACCAAGTAGCAAGACCGTTATCGAAATGCATGATAACACTACGACTCAGAGATTTGTTGATATTCCTACAGAACTGCAACGCGAAGATAATTTATGAATATGTTGTTATCATGGGATAAAATGTCTCTGGCGCACAAGTCTCCGTCGTACATTGACTAGATTTTTTTGATTCGCTGTAGATTTTATATATGATGTAAATTAATACGATTATCAGAATAACTATTGATACTAAACGAACTCCATAGAATATACTATATCCGACCCCAGCCGCAGCTATTGCACTTCCTATCATAATATCATTCCTAGTTAACGTTGTATCTTCTTTACCGCCTGTAATAATATAATTGGGTGGAATAGATGATGAAGGAGAAGGCGACTTCATTTCTGTTATAATTCTGTCTCTTTCGGCAATAATATCCTTCTCATCGCTAGGCGAAGATGTTTTAAAATAGCCGTTCTTTAAAGTATAAACGGCAAAATATGTCCATGTTATTTTGGCTTTATCATCTTTTATTTCTTTTATTTCTTTACTTAGTTTATCCAGATTATCGAATCGTGAATATGAAGCTGAAAATTGCATTCTATTTGGGTCTATATCATATCCAGCTTTTAGCAAAGTATACCATACTAATATGGCATTTTTTTTAGCAGGTAATAAATCCACATTGCTATCGAAGTCTTGAAGTTTTATTTCTTTTATTTCTGATGCGAATGCGTCTGGAATAGTACCACCTTTATATTCAAATGATAGCAATAAATCTATTAGATCTTTTTCAGAACCGTTAGAGTTTTTTTCAGATGTTTCTATAGCCTGTTCAAAATCTGGAAATCTCACATGAGGTTTGAATATATAACTCGTATAAATATCTTTAATCTTACCATGTATTAACGCATCAAAATATTTTGTTAAATTAGATGGTGTTACATGTGAATCTAATGAGAATTTTGTTAGAATATTGTCTATGGTTTTTGTTGGTAGGAATGGAGACTTACGTTCGGTTACTATTTTACATATTTCAGGGAAGAACGAGTTAATACATAATATATTGGGATAGTTGAAATTATATAATAATGCATTTTTTTTATTTATATCAGGGTTTTTTAATTCTGTTCCGTCAATTTTTATTAATGAATGAGTCTCATTTTTTAATTTATATACACCATCGATAAAATCATTATATGTAGACATAGTCTTACTGTCAGAATAAATTTTGTCTGGTTTTTCATAAACATAAGTATTCATAAAGTATTTCGACGGTATATTATATAACGCCACATCCTTATACATAGTTTTTAAAGCTGAAATATTAAGCAATTTGTGAAGATATTCTGGCATATTAATTTCGTAGTTCTCAGTCAATGACTTTTTTTTTTCTGCAAACGCCGCAGCAATGCCAGCGGTAATCGCGGCGTTACCTACAGAATATACTGAAGCAACTTTACTATCACATTTATAATAACCTGGTAATTTGCTCGGGTCGCCGTATAAACTATTATATATATCATAATAATTTTGCATAAAGACTCTATTTTTTACGGAAGAAGTTAAAAATAAATGAATTAACATAGCCATAAGATACTTTCCTTTATGATCATTAGGTACTGATTTTAAGATACCATCTGATTTATTAACAGAAAATAATTTTTTTATAGTATCTTTATAAACATCTAGACCAGAATGTATATTAGAATTTATAGATTGGGATAATCTTCCTATATATCTCTCTGGATCATAAGATGCTCCATTATCATATACACCATAAGTATTCCAATTACCTTTTATGTTACAAGTTCTTTCTATAATATACATATCTTTCTCACTCGGGCTTATTAATTTGCTACCTTCTTGTATCCATTCTATATCTCCTTTTGAGATAATAGTTTGATTAGATCTCCATACTAAATGCGGAGATGCGTTAAACGTAGACTCTTCGATAGTTAAATCCTTGAATTGTAATGCTACATATGGTATTACATGCCCTATTTCTGGCACCTCTAGATCGCGTGTAGTATATATAAAAATTATATGAGGTATATTATTTATATCTATGGCAGCATTCAAATAATCTAATATAGTAAAAGATTTTTTTTCTAGTTCTTCAATTTTTGGCATGAAACTGTCAATGGTTTTTGCCACATTTTCATTATAAGAAGTACCATATAAATTTTTAAAATCCGATGATATTTTATATACCGTAGACATGTCAAGATTGCTCATTGCCACTAATAAATTATAATCAACATAAATAGCTACGCTCCCATTTTTTATTTCAGCGCTGAACACTAATATATTTTTTAATACTGGCATCAAAAAATCTTTTGCCCAATGCTCATATTTAGTCGATATGTCATCGTACAATGATTGTTTACCGTATATGGACATACATAAACATGAATTATTTTTCGATTCAGATTTCATTTTGTTTACGAATATATTGCATTTATAATCGGGAGAAATTGAAGCTCCACTCGCCGGATCTTTTATATCTAAGTTCCAGATATCTTTAGTGGTATCTATTTTTGCATCACAATCCATAAAAATATCTCCATGACTTGAATTGGATCCAGTGTGTGTTACAAGCCATTCAATATTAGTTTTATAATTTTTTATATTTATATCTTGCCGATCTTTCTTATCTTCAATCCTTGATATACCTACCTCATCTGTAATCATGTAATAAAGTTCATTATTTGTTATAAACAAGTTAATATTCCTAGCATTCACTATTCTTATATTTATTTGTTGTATTGCCAATCTAAGATCATTCCTTAAAGTCTCTATTTCTGACTTGATGGTATTTAACATGACTACTTCTGCGTCTAGATTCTTCTTTTTACTATCAATTTCTAGTTTTTTATTTTCTGTTTCTTTTATCACATTAGGAGAAGAGATTTTTTTTCTTAGCCCATCAAATTCATCCTTAAGATTTTTTATATCTGCTATTATAGGTTTCATATTATTATACATCATTTCGAATTCTATATACTTATTTTCAACTGCTTTAAATTTATACACTATACCAGTAGGGTTTATTTTGTCTTCGATAATCGATTTAATATCTTCGTATTCCAAATCCATGTGACTCAAAGGTTTAACTTTATTCTTGTTATCTAAAGCCAATTGGTTTATATCTAGGTTGAATCTTTCAATACTTGATTGTATACTGGTATTGAGGTTGTCGATCTCTCTATTTATTTTTAAAGAATCATCATACAAAATATTAATGTCTCCAGTATAAGCGGTTATATAATTTAGATTTTTTGTTTCTTCTTGTTGCATAATAAGCATTTGCCTTTCAAATGCAGGATTGATTTCACCATACGCTTCATCGTTGTTGTCTTCGTCTATCTTTGGTATGAATGCTTCGAGCTTATCTAAAGTGGACGTAGCTTCGGAGAGTTCGTAATTTTGAGGTATATCATTCATATTAAATTTGTTATCAACTACTGCAGGTCCCGTATCTGTGTTGATTTTATCAAGTACAGTTTCTACACGTTGAAGCTGTTCCTTGACTGCTTTGACTCTAGATAGATTCTTCGCTCCATTTAGTAAATTTCGTAATTTATTAAGTTTTTCTTTAGCGACTTGTTTGGTCTTACGCGCATCCATCTATATATATTAAATCTCAAAAAAAAAGTTAAAATAGATATAAAATAATGTACTTATAATTCTTCGATAACATTTTCGAGAGTCTTTGTGTTTTCACGAACAAACTTTTCATTTACAACTACTCGATTATAACAACTACCGGTTTCAACGCTCTCACCGATAATTAGATGTCCGGATACACCACCTATACGGTCGACCATACCATTAACGGCAGCTTCTTGTAATATCTGTACGGGTGTTTGGAATGAGATTCGTAGAGTAATATTTGCCATTTCTCTTTTTTGCAATCCTGTCTTCTGAATAGATGTGACTGTACCGGAATAACACATTTCATCAGCGAATATTGAGCAGTGCATTTTATTTAGCTTATTTAGAGTAGCTACTAATTCGTTAATAATTTTGTTTCTGGCACATACAATACCGAACATCTGCTCCATCTCTTCAATTGAGTCGCTCTGAGTACGATATGGGTCGATGTACGGATTATTAATTAGATCGCGCATATTAGTGCCAATTGCAAAGATTGCAAAAATCTTTTGTTGTTCAAGATTACCATCTTCTTTAACAAAGGTTTTTGGAAACTCAATAATATTTGTTGAAATCAAGTCTTTAACGCCACGGACGATCACATTTTTTACGGCTTCCATTGTAGGAAATACATTATCCTCATAGTAGTTATTGGATGGCTTAAACATCGAATTACGTAGATAGCATCGTACGAATACGTCATCTGCATTCTCGGGAGAGTATACGATGAATAGTTCGGGATGAGTTCGACGAATAGCTAGAATGATAGTTTCCAATTTCATACTCTTTAGAATGATCTCTTCTTTATCGAGTCCGAACCTAATGCACCACTTCGCCAGATCGTTAGGCACTTTCTGACCATAGTTATGATGTTCGATTTCACGAATGATTTTTGCCTCACGTTTAAAATTAGGATGGACTGGTTTACCATATTCCTCAAAGAAAATTCGAGTATTATTGACAAATCTACCAAAGTTCATCATCTCTATGTGATTAGCAATCTCTTGTACTTTTAGGCGATCTTTTTCATATTCAGGTTTCACCATAATTAACATATGCGGATTCTTCATAGTCTCGGTATCTTTTGCACCAAGAATTTCTTGTATACGCACAATAGCATTAGTCTTCGTACCGCCCTGACCACCAGTACGATGTTTGGCGTCAAGTACGAACTGAGTCATCGGTTCTGAAACGCATTGCGCAGCAAGAATACCGACAGAGGTACCATAATCAATTAATGCTTTTTTATATGTGAGAACTATACGTTGTATAATTATATCAAGCAAGTGATTGATAACACCCTTCTCTAATAAATAACTCGTACATAGATATGAGCGGATAAGTATTTGTAACAAATTAGTCGATGTAATAATATATTTAGGAATCTTCTTTTTAAGTTTGCGTTGAAGTTCATTAAGGAATACATAACCTAAGTTGTCACATAGTTCGTTGACGGCTTTTGTTGCATAAACAGGATCAAGTACTTTTTCAGCAGGGTCAAGCTTTTCTACGACGCTCGAATAATTATACACGGTGTCGTCGACAATACGTGCCACATTTACAGGCATTTGTTTATCACTGCTCATAATATATTGTTGTGGATTATGATCTTCAAGGGATAAGTGAATTCGACGATATTTTTCGCGGTCATTTTTAAGTTTTGTAAATTCATCGGCGAGAATTTTTTCGACTTCTTTGTTTTGGAACTTCTTCGAAAATTTTGAAATATCTGTTTTATATCTTTTTTCGAATTCTGAATTGGAAATACTAACCGTCGGAAACTTGACTTTCTCCGTCTTAGCGGGATCAAGACCGCATTCAGCATATAGCGGTTGAATTACATTCATACCTTTAACTGATTTACGTAGATTATCAACTGTAATAGTCTCAAGGTTTTTAATTGAGATACGATTCTGATAACCGGTGATACTAGTTGAAAGGGCATTTGAGATAAGACCGTGACGGGCTTCACCTGCCATAAATGGGTAGACGTCATTTGGTACACCTTCGCGAAAACTAGTAGAGATAAATCCACTTGCTTCAGGTTCATCATAATATCGAGGGTAATGTGGAGTTGTTCTTCCCCATCCAGCTTGCGGACCAAAACGACGACCATTAATGGTTTGTACACCAATAGCTCCGTTAATGGCAATGAAGTTTGGAGGTTTGCCCTTAGAGCCAGTTGTAATCAGTCGCCAGATCATATTAGCATTTAAATTAATCGATGCTAAGATAGGATTGACAAAGTCATCACCGGCCGAAAGCGCTGCTATTTGTTCGTTTTCATAATGTTCTTTAAGTGATGTTCCGAGTGGAGCAATGAGTTTACCATTGTTTAGACGTTGTGTAATCTTGCGCGATTCAAGAATCATTGAAGCAATTCGCCGCTTAATTTCGCGCATAGCTTCTTCAGGTATATTAATATCTGAAATACCTGCAGTAAATCCATGATATAGAAAGAATCGATGGACGAACTGCTGAAGATTATATACGGTGTCGAGTGCCATATCATTACCATATTCATTCGCAATAATGTGGAAAATACTTCCCATAACACCTTGACCAGCGGTTGCTGTGTCTATTATACCTGACTGAATATTACCGCGAATAATATTTACTTCAATGTCAGCATCATTATATTTAAGTAAAGGAGCGTATGAATCTTTATATATGGCTGGTCGCTTTTTTGATATATTGATTTCAGGAAGTAGCCTTGATACTAATGATCGCAATGAATACTCTTTATCTTTAAAATTATAATTGACTGATTCCGAAGAAATATCTGCGAACATACTCATGGCATGCCATTTATCGGCTTTAAGGCCATCTTTAGTTGCCTCGGCAATACCGATTAAACCATCCTGAAATGCTCCTACTAATGGAGCCTGAGTTTGTGGTGAAATAAACCACCTTGCTACTTTAGAGATGGTCATACACTCATTTACGGACTGAATGTTTTGCCCGACTAGTGCATTCATCTGATCACCATCAAAATCGGCATTGAAATAGTTACAGACGGATGGATTGATACGCAAAGTATCACCGGTCTCCATAACTACGACTCTCATCCCTGCGATGTTACTAAATAACAAGGAAGGTTGACGATTAAAACACACAGTATCACCGGTGATCATATCGCGATATACAATATCTCCTTCTTGAAGTTGATAGTTGTTGTTAATAAGTTCGACTCTATAAGGTCGACCATCGGCTTTCTTCACAATACGTTTACATCCAGGGTATATATTTGTTTTATTCATAAAGTAGGCAGTAAGCCGATCTTTATTTTTAGAAGTCACAGTTTCGGGAATCTCAAGATCACGAGCATGCCTTAGAGGAATACCGACTTCATTAATTTTAAGTCGTGAATCGCCAGTAATAACGGATCGAATCATATACTCAACTCGTTTACCCATTAAGCGACCGCGGATACGACCGTGTTTTCCCGGAAAATGTTCGGCGATAGCGACTGGGTGTTTATTGGTATTAGTAATCATCTTGACATCGCCACCACCGCCTCCCCGAATCATAATATAATATGCAAAATCGAGATTAAAGTACATATCTTTAAGCTCCTGTTTCATTTGATCCTTTGGTGGAATTTCGTCAGGGAGTGCATCGTTAATCTCGACTATGGTCTTCAATAATGAAGTCGTATCTGAATTAGAACTTCGTGCTCCACCAATTCGCCGAATATCGGGACGAATAGTATTAGGAGGCACACGAATAGTACGTAGTATAAATTTAGTAGGGGCTGATCGAAGTGGTTTTCCCAAGTATATGATTGTAGCATCGCTTATTCTCTGAAGGACTTTTTCGATCTCATGATTGAAAAACTCTTCCTTTTTAAGAAGCTTGCCTTCTTCCTGAACTCGTATAAATACAGCTGGTTTCTTTTTATCCTTAACTACTTGTAAATGTGGTTTTTCGCAGTGAGGACATTTCTTAACCGTTCGTACGTTTCGTACTAGTTCGGAAAGTCGTTTACTCGGTTTCACTTTATTCTTAAGTGGGACAACTATCTCACCGCAGTGATAACATATAATTTTTAACCATTTAAGAAGTTCATCGCGAAACATTGGGCTTTTAACTGGATATTTCAGATCAATACTACCGAAGTGACCAGGACATATAGTTTTACGATTACCACATGTATGACATAACCATGCATGATCTGTAGTTCCCATATGCGGATCATATATACCTTCGAGCATAGGACGATCCCCTTTCATTACCTCTTTATTGGTGATATTGACATTACTTTCTAGTAGATTCTCTCTTGTACCGAGAACATAGAATGCTAAGTCATTTATTTGTGAGTAATAGGTAATATTTTCGGGGGCATTTTTCTCCATGGCCAATACTCTTTATTATATATATAATTATTCAAAATTTAAAAGGCAATGATTAAAACGAAATATTTGAAATAATAGATTTCGATTATATCAGATATAATAGATTTCGATTATATCAGATATAATAGATTTCTATTATTTCTGATATATTTTTCAACTTACTTTTTAACCTCTTGGATTACTATTGCGTCATTCGCTTCGCCTTAAAACAACTACTAGATACGTTATGTATTGCAATATAAAATATATGTCAGTCAAATCAGTAACTATTGTGGCATTTTGACTCTATAAAAAAAATGAAAAAAATTCAGTCGAAAAAGCAGAGATCAATATAAGCATCGTATACGCGCAGAATGAATGTGTTGGGTGAAACATTTCTTGAACACCTTCCATTCGATCAACTACTCACTTCTCCGGTGAGAGTCATAAACAGAGCATGTACTGGTTTGGTTGAGGAATCCGAATGTGATCCACTCACTTTTGAGAAATGCCTTGGAGGCATCATTAAGAACGATGAGTTTTATGTATATGACAACATCTACGGGTCGTTTACTATTACTCCATTACAGAAATTCTTTATCGACCATCCTCTATTCACTCGTCTACAAAATGTTAGTCAGCTTGGTGCTCTGACCGCTGTTCGGCGTATTCAAGGACATAATCGCTACCATCACTGTATCGGTACTATGTATGTGGTGTCGAGAATTACTGAACATCTAGTAAAACTAGGCCCAGAGAATCATGGTATTTCTAAAGAGGCGGCAATATGCGCCCAACTCTCTGCATTGTGTCATGATCTAGGTCATGGGCCGAATAGTCATATGTTCGAAGATGCACTTGCGACACATTTGCGAGAGATGAAAGACAAAGATGCCGACTATCCAGATGTGATAATTGATCACGAGTATCGTAGTATTCTCTTGTTCAAGGCCATTTTTAAAGATGCTGTTAGTAAAAAGGTACCAGGTGCAAAATCCATCACAAAAGAGATGGAACGTGTTATCATGGCCGGTATTGATCTCGATTGTTACTTAAAGTATTTTGCTCCAGAGACCAAAGAGGATTCCATTTCGAAAAACTATCCAGGTCTCCCCTCATGGGCAAATGCAATTATCGGGATAACATCGCACACTATAGGAGCTGATCGTATCGACTACTTGGCTCGAGATAGTTACTGGCTCCAAGGAAATATTCCAGAGGAAATAGGGTCCAATAACATCTGGAATATATATAATAGAACACGTATCATTGATGGAAAATGGGCATTCGACTTACGTGATCAGCACAATATTGAACGAATCGTTGACCTGCGTAATTTTATGTTCATCCATTACTATAATGGGCGGGATTCAAATAGTATATCACTGACCTATCTCAGCATTCTATCAGATATGGGTACTCTTGCTCGGCCGATTTTCGAAGCTGTTCTGCCGGATAAAGCCAAAGGAATTACGGCTAAAGACAAACTCACGATACGGAAATATTACAAAAATGGATGGTGCAAACTAACCGATGACAACGTCCTCAATATATTAGAGTACATTGCGACGCGCGAAAACAACCAGCAACTTCGCGAACGTGTCGACGGATATCCCTCAGTATTAGAAAGAATTAAAGCAGTTCGCCAAGGTCAGCCATTATGTTATCCTATTGAAAATACGATTGCTATACCAAATACTTCCGACTCGAAGAATGTATTCATCTTGCCAGCCCGGTCTACTAAATCTTGGGAGACTTCTAAGAATGTAGTGTTCTACTGCAGCAGCCCTTCAGGCATCATTCTCGTCGATGCACAAACAGTCAAAATCGGTACGATGTACGTCATGCAGAAGATTGAAGGATGAGAGTTACTCTCAAACTTTATTCTGTCTTATTACTTTCTACTCTTCTGTTTTTATTTAATATTTATTTTTTTATGTTTATAAATATACAAATGGATACCGTAACATTAGCGCTAGGATTTGGTATAGTGATTATTCTTATTTTAGTCATGAACTGTTGGAATGCTCCGTATAAAAAATCATGCAGTGCTGGTTCTAAAGAGGGAATGGAAAATCAAGAGAGAGCCTCTAGTGGGCAAGCTGTTAAGAGTCGAGAGATGCAACGGCGATTATCTGAATTAAAAAATCTAGAATCATATGATGATTATGGAGAACTAGTGCAGTTTATGGCTCTTGAGCCAAATGTATTCGCATCACACAATCAATACGCTAGTGACATAAATCAAACTACTTCTGGCGCGAGTATTATGTCCGAAACTAGTCATGATCCTGATTCAGGATGGGTAGTACGTCGACCTGCTTATCGTGAAGTACCTATTCGCGCAGATGTCCGTCAAGAGTTTTCTGTTTATCAGGAACAGCTTCCAGATACAGTTAGAACTACAGGATTTTATTAAATAAGAGACATAGAGATAAAATATATTTTTTCTAAAATTGAAAAAGTAATAAATAATAAAAATGACTCCTCTATATATCGAGCTAAATTTTACAAAAATAACATTGTATGTACTAATCCATGCATTATTCCACTATAAGTTTCGACAAGAGTTACATCGAACATTCACATCATTAATAACTACGATCATGTATCTATATAACCATGATCGAAATGATTTAATCGCGTACTATTTATATGATATATTGTGCTGTATTTCATCAAGAAAGGATATCTATACTTTACACCACATCCTTACGTTATATAGTATTACAGTGCCTATTCATCATCCTGATTATATTCTTATTATGAGTATTTCTTATTTATTAAAAATAACTGATTTGCCTACCTATGGATATAAGATATCTAAAAGATTGCAGTTTCATTGTCTACAAAAAATACTATTATTTGTATCGATCATAGTATGGGGGGTATTTCGAGGAGTGCTTCCATTTTATTGGTATAAACTATTTAACAATACTACTATTATATATATTGCGATTGCACTTCATGTTGCAAGTATCATATGGATATGGTCTGCTATAATTAAATTAAAAAACAGTTGTTGTATATAAATAATTTGACGATGGGCATTCATGGTAATCTCAATAAGGCAGTTGTAATTGAGCGAGCATGGTCTAAATTAATTCTTTTTTTCGATCATAATGTATTAATTGATTCCTAATATTCTACTCTAGGGGGTTAAGTATTGAAGTAAGATACATTTTATTTCTGATTTCTTTATCTTATCGAAATATACAGTTAGATTTAAATCAAAAATTACAGTGTTAAATGTGAAAATATTATAAATTATATAATGGAAAAGTCAAAAAAAAGTCATAGTTATTTTCATAAAGAGTTGGGCTATAAAATTACATATAATGATCCAATCATTATTATTCCATTAGTACTAAATGATACCTTAAGAGGAGGAGGTAATCCGTCAGAGAATTTGTATTCCCGAATACTCACTCATAAAGTTCGATTTATGTATGCAGTACATAAGTGCTTCAAACATGCCACCTTATTACTACGACAGATTTTTATAGATGAAGATATTAACTTTAATAATCTTAAAAAGTGGCAAAAAACTATCAATGATCAGTTAATCCGGTCGGAAAAAAATCTTGATATGATCTCAAAAAATAAAACATTAACTATATATAACTATAGTAAAGAGTCGGCTGAATTCCTTGATCTATGGAAGGAATTTATGGCAGGTCTAGGATACGACATCATAGTAGACTATTCAGATATCGATTTTAAAAAATACAAAGACGATCATCTTCGATACGATGAAGAGATTAACCCTCTATACTTACATACACTCAGTACCCCAACTTAGTTGTCTGTAGTCGATTCAATCAGGGTGGTTTGCAAAATATATTCTTTATTTGCCCTTTTATATATCGAATTAAGTATATTTTATTTGGTTATGATGAAGAGGGATGTGTGTGTCTGTAATTTATGAAATTAGCAAGAGTAGTTTTGTGATTCAGCCGATAAAGTAGAAAATTTAATGTTTATATAAGTCAGTTGCCTTCTTCGGTAATAATACGCTGCATAAGTTTTCCATATAGGTAATGACTTCGTTCCATGGGGATATATCCATTTAGTTTTTTACTAAATTGATAAAGTCGAATAATCGAATTACCTGGATTAGAAGTGTCATAATTATAGTAAAATTTCTCACCGGTTGGTTCCCATATAATCTCTTCTACGGTTACTTTTTTTTCGGTGTAATCTGTACAATTGTTTGGGAGCAACATATCTTTATTTAATAGAGGATGAAATAGTGGCATACCGTTCGGAGAACACAATTTACACTTGATCATCTTACGAATATCTTCGGCAAGATGTGGATAATGGAGATTACAATCAATTGAACTTTCGGCGATTGCTTGCATAAACGTAGAGATGATCTTCATATTATCTATTGATTTTGTATATAACTCTACATCAGTAGTTGGCTCAAAGATTTTACTTGATGGGTAACCGACCGGATAGTCACTGAGATAGATATATACTTGTACATTTTGTTGTTCTGGAGGAAGATCCGCATGACTTAAATAACGAATGGCACGGGTTTCAACTTGATTTATACGGGCAAAATTCCAAAATGGTTCCATGATATGAACATGACGAATACGTTTAAGGTCGATTCCTTCAGCAAGTGCCCCTGATAAAAGTAACAAAGATACTATCGATCCATTGACATTTTCTGGTCTGTTAAATGCAGCAATTAATTCCGATCGTTTTTCCGGATCGATATCCCCAGATAAAAGTGCGTATTTTTTGGATGGTTTCTCAAGTTCATCAAATCCAGTACGGTTAGTAACTTCATCTAAATAGTTTGTATATCCATTTACTTCAAGTATTCTTGCGAATACTGCCAGTCCTTCACCTGATACGAACTGGCTGTAGACTATACCTAAAGTGTCGTTATGTTTCTGCACATTGGCGAATATCTTGCCTAATTTAGGAGAGAATTCATGTGTATTACTCAGATCATCCTCTGTTATACGATCTATAAACTTCTCACGAGCCTTCTGGCCTCGCACTGGACCTAAAGCGTATTCGGGAATACAGTAGTTAGAAATCTGTCTTGACTTTACTCGATATGTGCTCGATCCTCCTTTACTTGCTGAAAATCTCGAATCTTTTCCTCGAAATACGCGTTTAGTTTCTTCAAGTTCAGCACTTCGAGCTAATATATATCTCGAAAACTGTGTCTGACTCATAGGGACTTTTTCGATGATTGTATCGAGTTTTTTCGGAAACCCTGGTTTATTAATATTAGTGGGAAAGTAAAGATCACCGTAATAACTGGTTAATCCATAAATTCTATTTGTAAATTTGTCTTTATTCTTTATAGATTTTTTATCTCGATCAATAAAGAAGTTCTCAAACTCATCAATTGATTCTGAAAACAATGTGGTAATATTCTTATTTGGTATTCGTTTTTTAACTTTATATAAAGTCTTTAATTTTTTTATTTGGGGGTTCTTTAGTGTCTTCTTCATTGATTTACGGGGTAGTCTATTATTTTTTTGACTAGAATCGACTTTGGACAATTCTTCGATAGAATCTTCTGTAGACTCTTCTATAGAATTTATAGACTCTTCTATAGAATTTATAGAGTCTTCTGTAGACTCTTCTATAGAATTTATAGAGTCTTCTGTAGACTCTTCTATAGAATTTATAGAATCTTCTGTAGAATTTATAGAATCTTCTATAGAGTCTTCTGTAGACTCTTCTGTAGAATTTATAGAATCTTCTGTAGAATCTTCTTCATCGCCACCAATTTTTTTCCCTTCGTCAATATGTATATAACCGCGGAGCATATTAAAACATGGTACTAGTTCAAATGGATCATTAGTAATAGGGGTTCCGGTGAGAAATATTAATCTAACAGTACGTGACTGCATTATTAAATCGTATAAAGCCATAGCATTTTTTGCACCGTTAGTTATAGAATTGAATAAGTTATGAGCTTCATCAATTATGAGATATGAATTATCGAGAGAATTATTCTTAATCATATCCTCCATAAAATTTCCGAGTCGCTGTTCAAAATCTGATTCGGCTTTAGATTTATCGATATTAGACATTTGTTTATACATATTACTCGCATTTAGACTGACGAATCTAAAATTATTATCGATGTAATCATCATTTTGACCGGTATATGACTTCATTGTATTTTTAAAATTCATTTCTAAGCTCTTCGGCAAAAGAATATTAATACGTCGCCTCTTCTCGTATTGTTTAATATGAGCCGCTATAGATACGGCGAGACGAGTTTTTCCTTGCCCCATACCATGACATATAAGAAGTCCGCGCTGATATGGATTTCGAGTAAAGAATTCTTTAACTAAAAACTGATGATAATGTAAAGCCTTTGACTCGTTTTCATCTTTATGATATGGAATTTTGGCTAGTTGATTTTTAACAGCAAGCGGATAATTAGTAGTATTATAATACGGTAGATCTAAATTATCCATTACTTATATTACTGCTAGAAAAAAAATAAGTAGTATAATTTACTGAGAGGGGCAGACGAGGCTGAATTTCTCTCTAATAGCGTCGGACGCGTACTCGTAGACGATTCTCTCATTGCTGGCATCAATCCACTCGTTGTGGTCGTCGCGGATGAAGTGAGTCCATTCCTTGGTCTTGGTGTTCAACGAGTGGCGGAGATAGGCTTTTCGCTTGATGAAGTAATAGCCGTCTTCATCTACCTCCCACCCAATAGGCGCGCCATCAGATTCGGTAGCCCAAAGGAACCAGTCTTTATTCTCTTCGAATCTATTGGTCTGGTCGAAGAGGAACAAAGCGGAAGTGATAGTCTTTCGGTATCCTTGGCTGGTTGTAGTGATTGCTTCGCTGATGGGACGAACTTTTGCCTTGACACTCCAGGTAAGAGTATCCCGCTTCTTGGACTTAGCGGGAGATGCATGGGTCTGCTTATAAGGAGAGAATGGCTTTGGGGTAGTCAGTTCCTTCATGGTTTGAACTGCCTTCTTTCCCTCGAGATACGCTTGAATTTCCTCGATGGAAGACACTCCGTATTTGACCACCTCGGCTCTGGTAAGCTGGTTCAGGAGAGTCGTTCTCTTGCACAGCACCTCATTGGCGATTTCTTCGATAGTCTTCTGATCTGGCTTCTCGGTAGCCTTCTCGGTAGTCTTCTCGGTAGTCAAGGAAGTTACGGCGATTTCCAAGACAGGTCGCGCGACTACTGGCTTGGCCGGTTTAGGAGGCTCCGGATTGGCTGGCTTAGGAGGCTCCGGATTGGCTGGCTTAGGAGGCTCCGGATCAGCCGATTTAGGAGGCTCCGGATTGGCTGGCTTAGGAGGCTCCGGATCAGCCGATTTAGGGGGCTCCGGATTGGCTGGCTTAGGAGGCTCCGGATCAGCCGATTTAGGGGGCTCCGCCGATTTAGGAGACTCCGCCGATTTAGGAGGCTCCGAGACAACAGATTCCTCGATCTTGTTGTCGTCGATCTCCTCAATAGAGGAGAACGCAGACCCTTGCTGAGTGAATGGCATTTGGTACATGGTATTCTTTGCTACCCACTCTCGGGCGACATCTTTGTTGTAGATGCTCGCGAAGGACATAACAGAATCAGCAATAATACTGCTGATTTGCACAGTGAGACCTGTTTCATTGATGAGACGGACGTATTTTTCGGGAGTGTCCGTAACAGCATTGATAAGATCGATCACCTGAACACGAAGGGCGTTCGGGCTGAGTTGTCCATTGAAGGGGGCGATCTTGTCGCAGATCTGTTTAGCGATACGACCAGGGAACCCGTAATCAGCCATTTTAAGACTATTTACGATACCCCAAGGACTTACACTATTTTGATAATCAATTAGTTTTGAAAAATTCAATTTTTTTTTAAGTAGAAAAAATTAAATTATATAGAAAACTATAAGTATACTAATTTAAAAGTTTACATTATTAGCCATACACTCTTGCACACCATCCTCTATAGACTTCTTTAATACTGTGTCTGATGGCTCTGTATAGACTTGATGTTTGGTATTTCGGAACATCTTTAGAGTGTCCACAATATTTCGAGTACGTTTAATCATAATATACGCGGCTACTATATTACCGTATAGATCCTTGAACTTTTCAATAACATCTTGTATCTTTTTATCTTTAAGCATCTCAGTCATTTTAACAGATGCCGTTTCGACCAATTCATCTTTAATTTTATTAATATCAATATCGAAGTCATCAAGAGAATATTCTTGAGATTCAATACCAACATCGGTATTTTTAACCTTATCGTCTATATGCAATTCTTTTTTGATGATATTTGATACAACTTCGATATTGTTACGGTGTAAGTTATATACTGCTGAAAATTCATCTATATTATCTTGAATACGCCTACGAAGGATATTCATAGTATCATTAAATGCGGCTTCCCGCATATTGAGTATACTTTTTTTCGAATTATAGTATGATTTTTGCATCATAGTTATGCGAGCGTTCTTGGCATTCTTTAACTGTTGAGCCTTTGTAAGTTTACCATCTTCGTATTTGATATTGTCCTCGACATATTTTAGTTCGGCTTCTACATATTTTTTACCATACTCTGCGACTTGTTTGTCTGTATATTTATTAATATGTTCAATCAAATCTTCTTCGAATTTCATAATATCAATGTTCAACCCGAGCAGTTTAGCCGCGCCTGTATCCTTTTGACTAATGAGATCATTAAATGTTTTATTTACTGTCCGGAAAATAGATTGATATGCTTTACCGAAAGTATTATAGTTACTGAAATATTTCTGAGCATATTGATTGACAAATTTACATGCATTTTTATAGATAGTGTTCTCTGCTGCCTTCAATTCATCAGGAGAATCGTCTATAGGATCGACATGAAATATTGGATGATATGTAATTAGACGACCGAATTGACCTTCAATACTACTCGACATATAATAATCCATATCAATTTCCATCTTTAACTCTCGAGCTCGATCAGCAAGTTCCATACGATCACCAGCAGATAATTCGACTTTACGTCCGCGATAATCATACTTATATGGATATTTGCGTACTATAACATACTCGAATCGTTCAGCCGGCTTAATAATTATGCCTATTTCTTTCATGCGTTGTACGAAAGTATGTACTCGCACATTTTTCTTATTCGGTTTATATACGGCCGTACTAATAAAATCTTTCATCTCCCATGACCGTCTATAGAAATCGTCTATCTTTTGAAGTACGAGTTCGATCAACTCATATAAATTACTAGGTTGCATTGTCGTCATCATGATTTCCGTACAAACTTGACGTAACATTTCGCTAACTCCTCGTTTTTTAACTTCAAGACCTCGAACGAATAAGTGTTTAGGTTCGATGTCGAACTTAATAAGTTTTTCATGAGGAATACCATAATATTTTTTCTTAGCGAGAAACGCTACTGGGTATAGAAACTCTTCATATGCCATAGTAAGGAATTCAGTGCCATTATCATCAAAGAATGCTTTATTGACAATATTACGAACTGTCTGAATAGATTTAAATGATGTCTCAACTAGTTTATGCCAATATTCTAACTTTAACATTTTACCGGTATAGTAGAGGCGGTCAAGTTCTTTGAAGTCTTGTTCAGGTGTCGAAATATAGAGACTATCAGTATTATGTACTACTATCTCTCCAACGCCAGCACTAAAATGGTGGTTTTCTGTCTCCACGTCATATACATATGTTTCAGTATTAAGTAGTTCGATAACTTTTAGAACACTAGAACACAGTATGTTTTTACTTTCTTTTATTACTATATAAGGTGTATGCCTACTCGCATCAAGACACCTTAATGCAACGTTATAACCTTGTGATCTATATTTTTTATAATATTCACATGCTTCTAGCTGAGATGTACAATATGCAAGTTCTTCTAAATCATATGAATATTGTTCTATCGGGTGTGGATGCGTCAATAATTTTTTACCAAGAACATTACTAGGTTTAATAGGAGTACCGTGTTCGTCGAGTAAAGAATGATCTTCAGTTACATCGACAACACTGTTATGAGTCAGTACTCGATACATTTTTTTATTAGTTTTATGCCGAATAACATGTTTTAGTTTCGTCCATCCTAGATCAGACCAAATTTCATAACCTTCTAGGAAAGCAATTTCTTTACCGTCATTATATAGTTCGTATTGATCTTCATTAACTAAGTCTTTAATTTCACAATAACTTTCTACACCGCTTTTACGAATTAATACAGGGGTATATTCGGCCACTGAGTCGCCATAATAAACATTGCATCCGAGTAGGCGACATTGTCTATATGCGAGTTGAAGATTTTTACGGCCGTATAATGTAACTCCTCCTGCGACTTCTAATACGAAAAACGGAGAGTTTTTATTACCAGCCTCACCGTAGAAAGTATTCATGAACACTTTAACAGCGTTTTGTTTGGAGTTGACATATCGAAGATTGAAGTCTAAATCCTCATATTCTTCTCTATGTGCATCGATATATTCTTTGCCTTGATGAAGCATCTCTTCCTTTTTATCTTTATATTGACCGAGCATCTTTTTAAGTACGGCTCGTTTCATGAATAGATCGTTTAGAATATAAGGGTATACTCCGAATTTAAACTCGGGTTTAGTCGGGTCGATATGATTATTATGCCACACGAAGTAGCCTAAACGTCTTCGACCGTTAAAGTCAAAATCGACTTTGATAAGTTTATGACCAGTCTCATGTAATTTCTTAGCATATTTGCGGTCTATTACACAGTACTCAGGCGAAAGATTGTATGCGCGAATAAGTGACGGATATAGAGATGAAAAGTCAAGCCCAGCAATAGGTCTACCAATTTCTTCAGTGAAAAAATCGTGTACTTCTTTTGGCATTTTTCCATCGAGCTCTGTTTTCTCTATGGTTTTTATTTCTTCTTCAGTGAGAATCGGACCATAGCGATCAATGATATCATAGTATTTATCTAACTTATTCTCGGCATTTTCGTAATATTTTAACCATTCTTGCATTGCCGGATTAGCTGTATTCTTTGTTAGAATCGCTTTCTGTATACGTTCTTCCATAGTCAATTTACTAATTTTCAGACCTTTTTTAGGAGGAACGACGAAAGCGCCAGGATATTTTCCAGGTTCCGCATCATCTTCAGATGAATTTGAAAATCGTATATTGAACGGCGCACGTTGTCCGATAGCAATAGTAAGATTACGCACCTTCATTCCATCTGCAAAATAGAACGAGTCCATTAGAGAAACATAGCTTAAATTAGCGACCTCTCGACAGTCTGGAATAATGTTATGACACTGCATAAGATCATGGCAGCGTTCAGAGTCGACAACGCAATACTTATTAACGTCGGCGAACTCAGATTTTAGTCGATTATACTGTTCTATGATTTCATTAGGAGTGTCCTGTTCGAACTGAAATTCACTTTCGAGTTTAGTTCCTTTAATAACCCATTTTGATTCATACAGTTCACGATACTCCTTATAGATACGAAATAGTTTTGTATACGGCATGTAATCTTTGCTTGGTAGTTTGCTTGCTTCTAGGAAATAAGATAAGCTCGACTTTTCTGATGTTTTGAACTGCGGCAGACGTCGTAACATTGTACGCACATCTGTAGGAATGTATCCATCGTTCATAAATGTACATGCAATAACCGAATTTTCGGCATCTATTTTAATTTTTTTACGAGCTCGATTGTATTTATATACATCAATATCATTATAAGTCATATCCTCGAAGCGTTTTATTGAGGAAAATCGCTCGGCTAAATAGATGAGTAGCCCTTTAGTTTGCTTTGAGCGATCTAGGATCCATCTCCAATCATAATCAGAATCATTAAATCCATAAATAAATTCTGGAGACAGTTTTTCGAAAATATATGCAAATGCTTTAATGATGTTAGTTTCGTGACCACATACTACAGTTAAATAATCAGGGCGTGGTTCAGAAGGATAGTCACATAATGCAATGTTTAAGAATGATTGTTTTTCGTGAATCCATTTAAAATTCATAGATAGACAAAATATACAATCTCCTTCTTTATCAGGATCTGGAAGATCACCATCGCTATCACGTGACCACGTTTCAATATCCCATGCACATGCGAGAGTTTTATCGCGCATTAATTCAGGGGTTAAATCCCCTTTATATGGTAGATAATGTTTGATATTGATAAGGAACGTATCATCTTTAGTGATGCCACTATTCACAGGAGAATAGTTTGTAAGTTCGACCCATGAACTGAAAGTAGTCTGATAATCTCTACATACTACGCGATAGTAGCTGCTGCGATCGTCAGTAGTCGTTTCATACCCTTCTTTTTTTGCAAAGCAAATTCCAGCATCTCGATTCGATTTCGATTTATGTTTAGTTCGATTATAGTAAAGTCGTACAAATCGCGAACAATGTTCTTGATAATACTTGAACGGTTTAGCTTTGATAACTGAAATGCGTTCGGGGCGAGTAATTTCCTCTTTACTAAGTTTAGCTTCGATATCATCCACAAAGTCATCACCTGCATCATCAGGTACTCTGATCTCAAAATAAGGAAGAATTCCATCAATGATAACATTTACTCGGCGACCATCCTGTAGAATACCCGATACCACTATTTTATACTTATGAGAAGTATATTTATTGTCGAAATTAGGAAGATTCCTTTCCGTTACAAAGGATGGTAAGAATAATAATGGTTTCCTCTCTTCTATAATTTTATCTACTCGAGAAGTTTCTTTTGCTTGTAAGAAACTCTTTCGGCCTAAACGAATCTGATCTAGTTGATGATACGTAATGACTTTGCCGTGATACATGTTATATAATTATATAGTTTTAATTCAATTTTGAAAATAAAAAAGAGAGATTAAATGACGTGATATGGCAAATTTCGAAAAGTTGCAGAAATATAAAATGCTCTAATCACCAGAATCGCCGAATTGTCAGATGATATTCTACTTCAGCAAGCCAAAGACGAATATGAAATGTACGAAGAAAAAATATACAGAGTGAAATCATTGATAAAATAAGTCGTGAATAATATGCACATAAATTAAATTGGATGATTTTAAAAGAGGTATGCGATAAAGTCATTAAATGGGTATAGTATCGTTCATTATATTTAAATATAATTATTGTTTGATATATATAAATTTTTGTACTAAATTTTGTAACGGAATTAAATGATTAGAAAATTATTCATTGGAGATTCTAAGCTTCAAGGTACTGGTTTATTTGCTGGAGAGGATATTAAAAAAGGCGATGTGGTCATGATATGGTCTATGAATTGCTTTATTATTTCCGAAAAAGACTACAATGAAGAACAGCGCAAAGGTAACTCAATAATGATTAAAACCGGAGCGCGATTTATTGATGGCATATTTTTATATACTGATAGCACTCCTCGATTAGAAAATTATGTCAATCATTCGTTCACGCCGAATATGCTGTATCATTGCGGTATATGTTTTGCAAAAAAAGACATAGCAGCAGGTGAAGAAGTAACTATCGATTATAAATATGTTTTGGCTAAAGGCGATGTTGCAAGATTTATTGATTCGTCTACAGGTCGAGATGTTGATGGTTTAACTTCGATTGAATGTATTAAAGAATCCACTAAAGAACTCTTTGACATAGTTAATTCCCTCAAGTGAGTCGCCATCTAAGAAATCGTTGGAATCAACAAACTCGATTGTATAAGATCCCTCATGACATGCCTGAATCATTTGATTTCGTACTTTGTCTGATACAAAAATTCCTCGAAAAGCAAGAATTCCTGAATTAATTACGTTCTCATATAAGTTGATTATTAAATCGAACCTTATTTTTTCTGTTGTTGTAAGATGAGTAATAGTGGTATGTGTTGCCGACCAAGGTGTGGGGATCGAGTATTCTTTGACATCTCTGTTATCACTGATGACTTTTCTCGCGGCAGCGCAGTGATCTTTCCAGTTATTACAAAACACCGGATCTATTATCGAACTGTACTGAATAGCTATTTTTAGTATTTGTTGTTTCTTACCAAGCGTATGTCGGTTAATCACACAGATGATAAATCGATCAAGGTCAATATGGCCTTCCATTGCAATATATAAACACTGATCATTCAATTTTTTTTAAATACTTAAAACAATCAAAAAATCAAAAAAATATGTTAGCTGATAGTAGATGACTTTTTTGGGAGTGAGCGGAGTGTCCTCTCCCAGCTAATATAGTATTATAATCCAAACCATTCGGAAGAATGCCATTTTTCTACAACAGGACTAATAGAGGGTACAGGGTTACCGCGAACGATACAGTCTTTGCTATTTGTTTCAAAGATATTTCGATCGTAATTACGAGTATGTATAGATTTTTGCCATATAGGAATTTCATTGTTATTACGAAATTGTTTGTTCATAATTACTATCTGTTGTTCTCGCCAAACGTCTAATGTAGGAATATCCTCTGCTTGTAGATTATATGATCTGATTTTTCTCTCATTACCGAAGCTTCCAACGTTAACAAATCCACGAGTTGGAATCAATTTATTCCATTTGAAAAATTTACATACGTATTTAGTGAAGTCGTAATTAATGGCGTTCAGGGCTTCGGGCCAGTTATGATTACCTGTAGTACCATCTTCAACGCTCTGATAAAGTTCTAAATTATGCTCCTGCGCAAACTTTTTCATTAGTTTCGGTATTAATTTCTCGAATTTTGTTAATGTACTTTTTCCTCCATTATATTGATATACTGCAAATATATCTTTTGTCAATTTAATAACGTTAAGAGCATCAAGAAATTCATCTGTCAAATTTACTTCAGGATCGTCAGTTGGATAATTATTTATGGACTTAACTGAGCCAAACGGATGTAGTCGAGTAAGATCCATGGATATATTCATATAATTAAGTAAAAATAAAGTAAATATAAATATATATTTACACTGCGATGCATCCTCTATTGAATACATTACATTGACTTGCAGGGAGCATTTTATATGATATAATTTCACTCCATCCAGGTAAATCTTTCCTTGTCATAGTTGCTATGATAGTATTTCCGTCTCTTCTAATACTCGCATGATATACTTCATTAGGAGATTTTTTGAATGTAAGTTCGTATCTTTTAAGAACGAGATCTTCAAGGCGATCGTTAGAATATTTATATGAAAACTCCGCCCATATATACCATAGCAGTATTATACTTACGCCGATTAATATGCCTATTCCAATAAAATTCATAACTATATATTTTTTATATAGATTGTTATATAATGTCCCCTTATATTTATGCATCGGTAGTTATAATATTAATTATAATATTAATTATTCAGGCTCAATATGCTCTTATAGAAAAGCGCATTGAGTCCGATAAAAA
>Ga0272446_1000119_pt1 | contig 109954 bp, 87 predicted proteins | sample YNPCB0061_FD_194587 | JGI IMG/M metagenome (GOLD analysis project Ga0272446, IMG submission 194587) | Hot spring microbial mat communities from Yellowstone National Park, WY, United States - YNP-CB-006-1 | ecosystem: Environmental > Aquatic > Thermal springs > Hot (42-90C) > Sediment | place...
CGACCCCTATTGGTGGTGGCATTCGCTCGCTCAATGTGGCGTTGCGTCAAATTTTTGACCTCTATGCCTGTGTGCGCCCCTGCAAATATTACCCTGGCACGCCCTCCAACCACAAAACTCCTGAAAAGCTAGATGTCATCATCTATCGAGAAAATACAGAGGATATCTATCTGGGCATTGAGTGGCGGCAGGGTACGGAACTCTGCGATCGCCTGATTAAGCTGCTGAACGAAGATCTGATTCCCGCGACGCCAGAGCACGGCAAAAAGCGCATTCCCCTTGACGCGGGGATTGGGATCAAGCCAATTAGTAAGGCTGGCTCCCAGCGATTGGTGCGCCGTGCCATGAAACATGCCCTGCGACTGCCCAAGGCCAAACAAATGGTAACTCTGGTGCATAAGGGCAACATTATGAAGTACACCGAAGGGGCTTTTCGAGATTGGGGTTATGAGCTTGTCACCAGTGAATTTCGGTCGGAGTGTGTGACCGAGCGGGAATCCTGGATTCTCAGTAACAAGGAGAAGAACCCTGACATTACCCTGGAGGAAAATGCCCGTCAGATTGAACCCGGATACGATGCAATGACCGGAGACAAGCGGGAAGCTACTTGTAATGAAGTCAAGGCAGTGCTAGAGGCGATTTGGGAGACCCACGGGAATGGACAGTGGAAAGAGAAGATTATGGTCAACGATCGCATCGCGGATAGTATTTTCCAGCAGATCCAGACCCGCCCAGATGAATACTCGATCCTGGCAACGATGAACTTGAATGGTGACTATCTTTCTGATGCCGCCGCCGCCATTGTCGGTGGCTTAGGAATGGGGCCAGGGGCCAATATTGGTGATGCCTGTGCGGTGTTTGAAGCCACCCATGGTACGGCTCCTAAGCACGCTGGGCTGGATCGGGTCAACCCCGGTTCGTTGATTTTGTCAGGGGTGATGATGTTGGAGTACCTGGGCTGGCAAGAAGCAGCGGATTTGATTAAGAAAGGAATTGGCACGGCCATTTCAAGTCGCGAAGTCACCTACGACCTGGCCCGTTTGATGGAACCCCCCGTGGAGCCGCCGCTCAAGTGCTCAGAGTTTGCCGATGCGATTATTCGCCATTTTTAGAAGTACTTAGCCATGGGCGACTCGGTGGCGGCATTGTCTCAAAAAAGCTGTGCGATCGCTCAAAATGTTCCTGATTATAATGCTCCTGGTTGGAAAGAGCCAGTAGGTTTAATTCACTGTCGCCATCAGAAACGCGGCGACAGTAAGTCAGAAAGCCTACTGAGAGTTGACGTTTAAGCGATTGGTTCTGTCTTGTTTTTTGACCAAAGCTGTAAATCTGCCAAGGGAATTTTATGCGTAGCGTCCATTTGTTTTGTGCCGTTTGCCTGGTTGCCCTTACTGCTCCCGTTACCTACGCTGAGCAAGGCTTTCAAGGGAGTTACGTTGGCGTTTCGGTCAGTGGCGATCGCAGTGTTGACACCCTCCCTTCTCTTTTGCGGATGGTCAATCAATCGGGCTGGGTATTTGATGAAGCCCTGCGGCAATATCGCTACAGCCGACCGGTTAACCTTGCTCCTACCCATGAAGCCAAGGGTAACCAGTTTCAAGGGCGAGTCGATCTTGCTCACAGCCCCGTTTCTCTGCGGGGCACCGTCTTTCTCAGTGAAACGGCTACAGCCGTGCTGCCGTCGCTTTCCTACGATCTGGCAGTTGGCAAGCAAACCAACCTCTATGCAGGCGTTGGCTACGCCGTGGTCAATGCCCCTAACCTGACGACTCCCTTAGGGAGAGAAAGTGGAGTGGTCTTATCCACAGGGTTAGAAACCGCCGCAGGTAAGAATCTAGTGGTTTTCGGGGATGCCAAACTTAACCTGAATGAAAAAGCCATCCCTGGTGAATCAAAACTGCGGTTTCAGTTTGGTGCGGGCATCCGGTTTTAATTCCCCTGAGAATAAAGCCAAATTAAGCCAGATATCCCCGTTTTTTAGGCTCTGCTTGACCTATTCAGGCCAAACCCAAGAGTTGGCTTAAGCGCTAGCCTCTACTTAACGCAACTGTCTTATAGCCATAGTCACCAGACTTAGGATGGGGTGCAGGGGTGGAAACCCTGGCTGGGGGCGAAGCCCCCACACCCCCTTAAACCCAGTGTCCTAAGCAACGTGGCGGCAGCCATAACATGCTTGGTTGTGCGGTATCAAAAACATGATGACAAAGTTGTAGGCAGCAAAATTGGTGATGAGTCATCCTCTGGTGTTGTTAAAAATCCTCCAGTTGGCTAGCCCTGCCTTACCAGTGGGAGCCTACAGCTACTCTGAAGGGCTGGAATTTTTGGTGCACCGTGGCACGATTCATAACCAAGCCACTCTAGCGGATTGGCTCAGAGCAGAGTTAGGCTATGGCTCGATCCGCCTGGATGGGGCGATGTTGGTGCGGGGGTATCAGGCGATGACCGCCCAGGATTGGCAAAAACTGGTTGATTGGAATGCCTGGCTCTCAGCCAGTCGCGAAGCCGAAGAACTACGCTTGCAAAGCTGGCAAATGGGGCGATCGCTGTTGCGTCTGCTACGTGACTTGCGGCCTGCCCTTGAGCCAATTCCCTCTGACTTGGAGGCAGAGTGCCATTTTGCAATTGCCTACGCGATCGCAGCCGTTCATTGGCAAATTGACCTGCCAGCGGCACTACTAGGCTACCTCCAGAGTTGGGGAATGAACTTGGTCAGCGCCGGGGTCAAGTTAATTCCCCTGGGGCAAACGGCAGGACAACAACTATTGCTAGACTTACAACCGGCGATCGTCGCTGCCACTGAAGTGATCCTGAGCCTGCCAGATACCCACTTGGAGAGTTGCAGTTGGGGGCTGGGTCTGGCCAGTATGGCCCATGAAACTCAGTATTCTCGACTGTTTCGTAGTTAACAGGGGGTTGCAATTCTCTTGGGGGCATTGCTTTCAACCGGCCACGGCGAGGCTAACGCCTGCTTTGCTCCATGTTAGACAGTTGCAGCCTGAGACGAGCTTCTCGTTGAGTGTCTTGAAGGGCTTGAGCTAAGGCGATCGCCGCTTCATAGGCTTGTCGCGCGGCAGAAGTTTCCCCAGCTAGTTGGTAGGTTTCTGCCAGTTTTTGCAGAGTGTCCAGCTCTAGGGGAGCATTTTCACGAAATTGGGCAATGTCTAGTCGTTCCGTCAGTAATTCTAGCGACTGACGATAGCTTTGACGCTGATTGAAAATACGCACCAGGCCATCAATCGCAATGAGCTGATTGGCGCGATCGCGATTCAGCCGACTTAGGCGCACTGCCAGCCCATAGTACTTTGATGCTTCTATCCCATCTACCTGGGTTTGATAAAGCTGCCCCAGCAAATTCAGTGTTGTTGCCTCCATCACCGTGTCACCGGCTCGCCGACTGGCCCGCAAACTTTGCTGATAGTGATCCGCTGCTTTCTGATAATCCCGTTGAAAAAAGGCTAACAGCCCTAAGCTATCGCGAGATTGGGCCTCACCTTGACGATTTTGGGTGGAGAGGGCAAAGTTAAGCGCCTCATCAAACAACGTCTTAGCCGCCTGCACCCCACCTCGCTGCAACAACACTCGCCCTAAACTATTGAGAGCGTAAATCTGACCATGTTGATCGCCCCGATCACGGGCAATGGCTAGCCGTCGCCGAAAGGCATCCTCAGCCTTAGTCAATTGGCCGGTTGCCCAGTAGGCCTCACCGAGATAGGTATAAACAATACCTTGAGCGGGCACATCTCCCAGGGCTTGATAGCGATCCAGGGCTTTCTGCCAGGTGGCGATCGCCTCTCTGAGCAGCCCAGACTCCTCTAAGCGCCGCCCTTCTTGCAACCACTGATCGGCCTGATCCCGCTCGGTTCCGGGAGGGGCAACATTAGTTGGGTTGCGGAGTTTTTGCTGCAGTGGAGTGGATTGGGCGTGAGCCGCGCCCATTGTGCAAACCCACAAAGTAATCATGGCGATCGCCAACGGCCAACGGCTGTCATTGTGGATGAAAACCCTACCCATACAACTTATTCCAAACTGCTACGATGCCGACTTTCAGGAGGGGAAAAAGCAGCGGTTAACCTGCATCAATGGGCTGAGCCTGTTTTTCCCCTACCCTGAGGTAGTCAATCCTACGGCGGTGAAACCCCACCCCCTCGTCTGCGCTTGGATGGGCAAGCTGAAACCCGATCACCCTCCAGACTAAACCGAGACCCTGTAGCTCATTCCCCTCCCTAGGCAGGCACTTCTGCATCTACCTGAGGACGAAGGGGAGTGCGCTCTAGGTAAATCTCTTGAATATCGGCTGGCAAGGCCGCTTCTAGCAGGCGATAGCCCTCCTGTAACCGCGATCGCACCTCGCTGGGAGAAATTACTTCGCCCTCGGCATGAAGATAAGCCGAAATCCGGGTTTCGCTCCAGCCAAAGGTTTGAGCCATCAGCACAATAATCCGTAAATCTGGCGTTAACTGCTCCAAAGCCCGCTCAACATAGCACCAGAGCGGGGGAGATGACTCCTGCAAGTTGTAGTGAATTGCTTCAACAGGCGGCAAGTTCGCCTGATTAATGCAAATTGCCGTGACATTGATCAGCCAGTTTTGTAGCGTCATGGCCACTCCGCTACTTGCACTGATTGACCGAAGATCCAGCCCGCCTAGCTCATAAAACACATGACGCCAGGTTGTGGCAAACAGGTAGTCAGCCTGTACGGGCGATCGAGCTGAATGTTGAATTAAGGTGTACACCATTGGGCAATAGCGACAAAAAAAGGCGACAAAATATCGCCCCTGATCAGGATGGCGTTGTAGCAGAGTCAACAAATCCTGATCACTGTAATGGCCAAGGGCCTTAACGATCGGATGGTTGCTTTCGGGAAATGTTGGAATTTGCACAGATCGGTCACCGCCTAGGGAAAGGACTAAAGCCACTCAAACAAATCCTTAGGAGACTATAGACGCTTTTGCCTAAATGGGCACAACTTTTCAAAAATGGTTACGTGCAGGTCGCGATCGCCGGAAAGCCGACCCACCCTAAAGGAAAGGTTGAAGTTCGAGCGGCTAGAGCACCCCAACTCCCAGCCCTGATAGCCTGGCAAAACGACTGAAACCCCTGATACTTCGTGCTCATGGCTGCCGACTAAAGTCGCGCCTACACCACTGAAGTCCGCCGCCGCAGATCCATTATATCAAGGCGTTACCCGCGAAGGCGGGTTTTGGTTGACTCGCTGCGGTTTTAACCACCTAGAAGAAAAGATTTGTCAGTCAACTAGCTCCCAGCTTACCCAATGTAACTTTAGCCAGAAAGCTTAGGACAGACCTAAGAATCTCACTCAGGTGTGAATTCCTAGCATTCCGTCCTAACCTTAGCGAATCTCCTGCGGGGATGAGACCCCGATATTCAGTCCTAACCTTAACTTGTAGTACCGTGGCCCTGAAGAATTGGGAACTCCCCTTAAATTCCATGACTTTTCCCAATCATCCAATGCCGCCGAAAAAAGCGCGAGAGGGATGACTCCTCTAAATTGAGGCAAATCGGACGACCATGGGGACAGGTGTGAGGATGACGGGTTCGCTGCCACTGATCAATCAACTGCTGCATTTCAGCTAGGGTGAGGGGAGTGCCATTGCGAATCGCGGTACGACAGGCAACAGCAATCTGAGCCATTTGCAAATCACCACCGAGGCTAAGTTCCAGTAAGGCAGCCGCACAATCTTCTCGCTGAATCAAAGGTTCTGGAGCGTTGCGTACAGCCCAAAGGGCTTCGCCAAAAGGCTCTAGCTCAATCCCCAGGCGCTTGAGTTGCTCTACCTGGGCGGGTGCGATTTTTTTGAGGAGAATGGGAGCGGGTAGAGGTGCCAATTGCCAGCGATGGCACAGTTGTTCATACAGCACCCGTTCATGGGCAATATGCTGCTCCACCAGCCAAACCCCGCTGGGGTGCTCAACGACAATGTAGGTGTGATGCAGTTGGGCAACGGCTCGCAGGGAGAGTGGCGGGTTGGCCTTCTGCATCGGATTCTCTCTAACCGAATCATCCCCAGAATAAGATCCTGCGGCCTCGCTGGTCTTGAGGAGTTGACTGACCCGCCGATTTGTCAGGCCATCGGGTAGTGTTTCTGAGTTTAGCTGCAGGATTTGATCAATCGCCGCCACAACCTGATTGCGCCAGAAGTCAAAGGGTTGAAGATAAATCTCAGTCTTGGCGGGATGGCGATTCCAATCAACGGCAGCGGGTTCTACCTGGAGGTGCAAAAAGCAAACGGGGAAGCGATCGCGGGGAAGGGTACGGCGAAGCGCTTGCAAAACTACCTGCTCTAGCTCGGGAAGGTGAACACAGCGCCCATTCACGGCAATCTTGAGCCAGTCAGGGCGGCGGCGATGGCATCGATCTGGCAGACCTAGCAGTAGGTAAAGAGCACGCTGAGGTAATCCTGTCGGGGCAATGGCATCAGGCGCAGATAGCAGGGGCGGTGTCTCTCCTCCAGATAACTCTAGCCGCCATTCGCGGAGATCGGAGGGCTGTACTTCGCGCAGAATCTGCGGCAGAATTTGCTGGGCTGATTGGGCACCATAAAGAGTGAGCCAGGGTTGATCCTGCTGCTGCACCTGCCAAGTGACATGGGGATGACAAAGCGCCATCTGGTAGAGAGTTAACTGAATGGCCCGCAACTGTTGGGGTAGGGCTGGAATGGCCTGACGCCGGGCTGGCCAGCGGCCAAAGAGCTGTTTGACGGTAACAATGGTGCCAGGAGCCATCGCGATCGGCTCAATTTGAGCAGCTTCTCCCTGGGCTGTGTATCGCACTTGCCACCCTGTTGCCTCTGTCGAGTAACAACTGGCAATGGTTAACTCTGCCAATCGGGCCAAGCTATGGAGCGCTTCACCTCGAAAGCCCAAACTCATGACCTGGGTTAAATCCGTCAGGGTGTGAATTTTGCTGGTGCTATGGGGCGATGCGGCCTGGGTCAGGTCGGCTAGTGACATCCCTGTGCCATTATCGGCGACGCGGATCTGCCATTGCTGGGGATAGAGATCAATTACTAAGCGAGTGGCACCAGCATCCAGGCTATTTTCAACCAGCTCTCGCACAACCGCAGCCAGCGAGTCAATCACCTCGCCCGCCCCAATTAAATCCACCACTTCCCCTGGTAGGGCAAAGATTTCAGCCATTACTTCTGATTGGGCGCGTTGTCTCAGCGAATGGGTCGTACCTTACTCAATTTTTTACTGCCTGCGGTGCTTTCTTGCCGCGTCGGTCAGCCGGGGCTGAGTGTATCTTGCAGAGCCTGTTCCAATCGCGTTAAGAGGCGGTTATTTTCCGCTGGGGTTCCAACCGTCAGGCGCACTCCTTTGCCAATATGACGAATCCAGGTTCCCTCTGCTTTCAGATTTTGGACAATCGCCGCCAAAACGGTTTCTGGTTTATCTGTGACTTCGGGCTTTAGCTGCCCATAGAGAAAGTTAGCATCGCTGCGCCAGATTTGCAGGGTCGGTATTTGCTGGAGGGCTTGGGAGAGGCGATCGCGCTCTTGCAAAATCAGCCGGATTGCCATCAATAATTCCTGGCGATGCGCCAGGGTAAGCAAAGCCGCCGCCTGGGTAAAGCTCGGCAGATTATAGGGGAGGCGCACCTTTTCTAGGGTCGCGATCAGCTCTGGGTGAGCAACTCCGTAACCAACCCGATGGGCAGCTAAGCGAAACGCCTTCGAAAAGGTGCGTAAAACCAGCCAGTTGGGTCGGTTGAGGAGTTCAGGTACCATCGTTGTTTGGTTAAACTCAAAATAGGCTTCATCAATCACCACCAGAATATGCTCTGGCAGATGGCGCAGCCAGTCTATCTCAGCCTCGGTCAACGCATTCGCTGTGGGGGAGTTGGGGTGTACCACAAACACGACACGAATTGGGGGCTGTTGGGTTTGGGCGATCGCAGCCTGGGCCGTCGCCAGATCAATCGCAAAGTGGGTAGGCTGGCGATCCACTGCAATCACAGGAATTCCTAAGGTTTTCGCCAAAATTCCGTACATGGAAAAAGTCGGGTTTGCCACCAGAATCGAGCCTTCTCCCCCCAGGCAGGTGGCAATCAATACCGAACGGATCAACTCATCAGAGCCATTCCCCACTGTAATGTGGGCTGCCCCCAAAGCCCCAACGGGTAACTGGGCCGACTCCGTTACATACTCTGCGATCGCCTGCTTTAGCGCCTCGTGCCCCCCATCGGGATAGCGATTGGAATGCAGGGTTTGTTCAAACGTCCACCCTAGCTTCTGTTTTAGCTCGGCGGGCAAATCGTAGGGACTTTCGTTAGTGTCAAGATGATCAATCTGCTCCGGGGCGATCGCCGCTACACTGGCCGCTGTATGGGGCTGATAGGCAACAAACTGAGCCAGATCAGAACGCAGAAAAGGTAACATTACCAAAACCCAGGAAAACCAAAGATTCCATCAGCTTACCTGATTCTGCTAAAACCTCGATACAGAATCCTGGACTGGTACAAATCGCTACTCCCAATGCTTCCCCACTCAATCCCCCCTGCTGCTCAGTGCAGCCAATTATCGCTGTGGTCAGAAAGCTGAGGACAAAACCAAGTGCTCAACCACCAATGCGGGCTAGGCTTTCTGGCTCGCCGTTTCCATGAGAAACATGGTGATGACGATGCCCCGTGCTGAGGCTGTCCAATTTCGCTAAAATCAGAGCTTGAGCTGTTGCCAGGTTTTTCCCATGCCGCTGCCTATTGTTGCTGTTATTGGTCGTCCGAATGTGGGCAAATCGACCATTGTCAATCGCCTGGCCCAGGTGCAGGATGCGATTGTCTACGATGAGCCAGGGGTGACCCGCGATCGCACCTACAAGCAAGCATTTTGGGGCGATCGGGAGTTCCAAATTGTGGATACCGGCGGGTTGATTTTTGACGACGATACGGAATTTTTGCCCTACATTCGCGAGCAGGCAATGGTGGCCTTAGCAGAGGCAAGTGCGGCCATTTTTGTGGTCGATGGGCAGCAGGGGGTAACCAATGCAGATCAGGAAATTGCCACCTGGCTGCGGCAACAATCGGTGCCGGTTGTGCTGGCGGTCAACAAATGTGAGTCGGTTGAGCAGGGCGTGATGCAAGCCGCAGAGTTTTGGGAATTGGGTTTAGGCGAACCCTTACCGATGTCAGGCATCCATGGCAATGGCACGGGCGAATTATTGGATCGGCTGATTGAGTTTTTGCCACCTACCGATCAATTAGAAACGACCGAGGAAATTCGCGTTGCGATTGTGGGCCGTCCTAATGTTGGTAAGTCCAGTCTGCTAAATGCCTTTGTCGGTGAAAATCGGGCGATTGTGAGTCCGATTTCGGGTACAACCCGTGACGCGATCGACATGGTGGTAGAGCGTCACAACCATACCTATCGGCTGATTGATACTGCTGGGATTCGACGCAAAAAGAATGTGGAGTATGGGCCAGAGTTTTTTGGCATTAACCGGGCCTTTAAGGCGATCAACCGCTCAGATGTCGTGTTGCTGGTACTGGATGCCTTGGACGGGGTTACCGACCAGGATCAAAAACTGGGGGGGCGTATTGCCGATGATGGTCGCGGTTGTGTACTGGTAATCAATAAGTGGGATGCGGTGGAAAAAGATTCCCACACGATTTATGACTATGAGCGGGATGTGCGATCGCGGCTGCACTACATGGATTGGGCTGAAATGATTTTCATCAGTGCCCAGACTGGCCAACGGGTCGAGAAAATTCTCGACCTCGTGAATACTGCGGCTGAACAGCATAAGCGCCGCATTAGTACAGCAGTGATCAACGAGGTCTTAGAAGAGGCGGCCCGCTGGCATACCCCACCCACCACTCGCGGTGGTCGTCAGGGTAAGATCTACTACGGCACTCAGGTGAGCACTGCTCCTCCGACAATTGTGCTGTTTGTGAACGATCCTGAATTGTTTGGGGATAGCTATCGGCGTTACATCGAGCGGCAATTTCGCCAGTCCCTTGGTTTTACAGGCACTCCGATTCGGCTGCTCTGGCGGGGCAAAAAAATGCGCGACCTCGAACGGGGGGCGAACCGGGCAACGAAAGTGAAATAAGCGTGAATGGCTTTCGCGGGGTTGATTACCTGAAATGCAGTCGGTCAAAACCGTTCCGTCACTGACGGGCATCCCCTGCATCTGACCTATTGAATATCTCTGGCCGATCTCTTTTGACCTTTTGCCTTGTATCCTATGGATCTTCTGCGATCGCTTCCCCTGGGGCTTTATCTGGAACAGCCCGTCACCTGGCTCCACAAAATTGACCCCCGCGTCAAGCTTGCCTGGTTAATGACATTTCTAGCAGCCCCCTTACTGGCTACTCCCCTCTGGCGCGTTTTACTAGTGCTGCTGCTCATTGTATTCACCTTGATGGCTGGCATTCCCCTCCGGGTCTGGCGACAGCAGATGGGCTGGTTACTGTTTCTCTGCTTCTTAGTATTAGCCCTGACAGCAGTTCTACCCGATGGATTGCGTACTCGCCACCAACCCCGCTTACCAGTTGATGAGTTAGCCTTTGCTGAACAACCCAGCCAGTTGCCTGCCCCACCGCCATCAAGGCCCTGGTATGACCTGTCACAGATTGGTCAACCTCCCCCTGAACCGCTGCCGGGAACGCAACGCCCCTCTTTTCCTCAACCCACAGATTATCGCTATGTTCTCTGGCAATCGGGGCCAATCACGCTAACCCGGCGATCGCTCGATCTAGGGATTCGTACCAGCACGCTGCTATTTACCCTGATTTACAGCACAACCTTGTTTTTGCTGACGACCGCGCCTGAAGAAATTACAGCGGCGATCGAAAGCTGGATGGAACCTCTGCGCCGCTTTCGTCTGCCAATCACAGAAATTGCCCTCACCCTTACCCTAGCCCTGCGATTTATTCCCCTAGTGCTGGAAGAAATTCAAAACCTGATGCGCTCAGTGCGCACCCGTGCGATCAACTGGCAAAAGCTGGGAATTCGCCGCAGTATCCAGGTCTGGCTGACAGTAGCCGAGCGCCTATTAGAAAACCTCTTGCTGCGGGCTGAGCAAATCGCCGGAGCGATGAAGGTGCGCGGCTTTACTACTCCCAACACCCACCGGGTAGATTGGTATGAATTTCGTTGGCGCTGGTGTGACTCGTTGGCGATCGCAGCTATGATCAGCCTTTGGGTGGCTCGTCTGATTTGGGGCACCGAAGGGATTTAAGCCGTTTGTCAGAAAAGATAACACGGCAAAATGCATTGAGTTTTCACGTTTCCTGAACGCAGATTTATTTTTCTTGACTAAAAAATAGCGTCAGCACAGCTTGCGAAATGCCTGTCCACGATTTTCGCCGAAACAGCAATCTATAAAGATAATAGAACGGGACTGACGGGGCTCGAACCCGCAACTTCCGCCGTGACAGGGCGGTGCTCTAACCAATTGAACTACAGTCCCACGTTTTTTGACGCAATCTCTATTATTCAGGTAACAGGGGCGTTTGTCAAATCTAAATTTTCAAAGCCTAAACGATTCTAGAGAACTTCTCCACAAGACAGTTTGTGATAGGTTCCATCAAAAGAACATGGTCGATCAGCGCATGAAGACTCGCGATGCAACAAAAGCAGACCTGCCTGCGATTGTAGAAATTTACAACTCAACCATTCCTTACCAAACTGTTACCGGAGATTTGCAACCAGTCACTGTCGAAAGTCGGTTGGAGTGGTTTTTGGCCCATTCTCCCGACAGGCGGCCCCTCTGGGTTGTGGAAGTAGGTGGCCAAGTGATTGCCTGGCTAGGGTTTCAGTCATTTTATGGCAGGCCAGCCTACGACACCACGGCAGAGTTGAGTATTTACGTTTCCCCCGATTATCGCCGCAAAGGGATTGGCCGCGTTTTATTACAAAAGGCGATCGCCCAAAGCCCCTCCTTTGGCATCAAAACCCTGCTGGGATTTATCTTTGCCGATAATGTGCCCAGCCTGATTTTATTTGAGCAATTTGGCTTTCAACGCTGGGGCTACCTACCAAAGGTTGCTGATTTTGGTAGCACCGAGCGAGATCTGGTGATCCTGGGTCTGCGGCTAAATGGCTGTGGTTAACATGGCTCTGATTTGCCGCTAACCCCGCACCAGAGAAGCGTCGCAGTTTGTCCCTGGACATTACTGGCAGTTCAAAACGCCCTCTTGTCCACCCGATTGACCACCCATCGGTCGCACAGTCAGGGTTGGGGTTTGCCCCGGATAACAGCGTACCAGAACGGTATCTTCGCTACGGGTGACATACAGAACAGAGATGGGTTGACCCATCAGCTTGGCTCTTACCAGTTGGGGCGGAGCTACCGCCGTGGCGATCGCTGTTGGTTGTCGCCCCAAGGAAAGGCCCAGCGTCAACACAAGGGCTAGGAAGCCTAAACCAATCCAAAAACGAGAAAGTTTTATTTTTTCGTGCCTAACAAATCGATTTGGTCATAGCCTAGCATCCTGAACCAGGCACCAGGCACCATGCCCTATGGAAAGGGCAAAGCCCGACAAAATCTGCTTTTCCCGCTTCTCTTGCTTACTTCTTCTTGGCTTTCCAGGTGCCGCCGTAGGTATAGAAAGGGTTGTTGTGGCGAACGCTTGGCCAACAGTTGGGGCAGACAAATGCCCAAGACCCGGATGCCTCGAATTGCACCCGATACAACACACTAGCAAGCTGCTGACAGTGGCTACAGGCTTTTTGGCGATCGCGGCTCATCTACTTTTTTCTGGAGTGGCATTGTCGTGGTGCTCAAATTTGTCGTGGCCAAGTCAGTCGCCGCCTTCCAGGGGAGGGATTATCGGTGCGATTGACAGATATTTTCGATACATTGCCGGTACTAGACATTGCCGGTACTAGGCAATGCAATTGAGGCCAGCTAAAAACCTGCCGTTTCTCTACGGTCAAAACCTTTAGTTTGAACTGGGATACAGGTTATCCATCGCTTGCTCTTATATCAGCAAATCTTGGGAATGGCTAAAGGACACACAATTTCTTGAAAGAAACCTCCTAGAATAGGTGGGATTTCCAGCTAACATTTTGTCGAAGTGCTATGCCACGCCGCAACGATCTCAAAAAAATTCTCTTGATTGGTTCTGGCCCGATTGTGATTGGGCAAGCCTGTGAGTTTGACTATTCTGGCACCCAGGCCTGTAAGGCCCTGCGAGATGAGGGCTACGAGGTGGTGTTAATCAACTCCAATCCGGCGACGATTATGACCGATCCAGAGACGGCTGATCGTACCTATATTGAGCCAATCACGCCAGAAATGGTGGCTAAAATCATTGAGAAGGAGCGTCCTGACGCTTTGCTGCCCACAATGGGTGGCCAAACGGCCTTAAATACGGCAGTCGCTTTGGCCAAAAATGGGACTCTGGAGAAATTCGATGTTGAGCTAATTGGAGCCAAGCTCCCGGCGATTGAAAAGGCTGAGGATCGCAAGCTCTTTAAAGAGGCAATGGAAAAAATTGGGGTGCCCGTTTGCCCTTCAGGGCTGGCGACAACTCTGGAAGAGGCACGGGCGATCGCCCAACAGATCGGCTCCTACCCGCTGATTATTCGCCCTGCCTTCACAATGGGCGGCTCGGGTGGTGGCATTGCCTACAACCAGGAAGAATATGAACTGATTGCCACCTCTGGGCTAGAGGCCAGCCCGGTTTCTCAAATTTTGGTGGAGAAATCACTGCTCGGCTGGAAGGAGTATGAGCTAGAGGTCATGCGCGATATGGCCGATAACGTCGTGATCATCTGCTCGATTGAGAACTTGGATCCGATGGGGGTACATACGGGCGACTCGATTACAGTGGCTCCGGCTCAAACCCTGACAGATAAAGAGTACCAACGTCTGCGCGATTACTCGATCGCGATTATTCGTGAAATTGGTGTGGATACAGGCGGTTCGAATATCCAGTTTTCGGTCAATCCCGATAATGGGGATGTCATCGTGATCGAGATGAACCCTCGAGTGTCACGTAGCTCAGCCCTGGCATCTAAGGCGACGGGCTTCCCGATCGCCAAGATCGCCGCCAAACTGGCTGTTGGATACACTTTGGATGAAATTCCTAACGATATCACCAAGAAAACCCCGGCCAGTTTTGAGCCAACGATCGACTATGTGGTCACCAAAATTCCCCGCTTCGCCTTTGAGAAGTTCCCAGGTTCTGAACCGGTGCTCACAACCCAGATGAAATCGGTGGGCGAAGCGATGGCAATTGGACGCACCTTTCAAGAATCCTTTCAAAAAGCCCTGCGATCGCTGGAAACAGGCCGGGCGGGCTGGGGGTGTGATCGCCCTGAAAAGCTCCCCAGTTTGCAACAGATTCGGGCAGGGTTGCGCACACCGAACCCCGATCGTATCTTTACCATACGCCATGCTTTTCAGATGGGCATGAGTGTAGAAGAGGTGTATGAACTGACAGCAATTGACCCCTGGTTTCTCGATAAACTTTATGAGCTGCTGGAGACAGAGAAATTTCTCAAGCGCACTCCCCTAACTAATCTGAATCGGGAACAACTGTTGGCTGTGAAACAGCAGGGCTTTAGCGATCGCCAAATTGCCTATGCAACGAAGACTACCGAAGACGAAGTCCGCTCCCATCGCAAAGCCCTGGGGGTCATTCCCGTCTACAAAACTGTCGATACCTGCGCGGCAGAATTTGAAGCCCTAACGCCTTACTACTACTCCACCTACGAAGTGGGTGAAAGCGAGGTACTGCCCAGCGACAAACAAAAAGTGATGATTCTCGGCGGTGGCCCTAACCGGATCGGTCAGGGCATTGAGTTTGACTACTGCTGCTGCCATACCTCCTTTGCCCTGCGAGCCGATGGGTTTGAGACAATTATGGTCAACTCCAACCCGGAAACCGTCTCGACAGACTACGACACCAGCGATCGCCTTTACTTTGAGCCACTGACAAAGGAAGATGTGCTGAACATCATTGAGGCAGAAAAACCGACAGGGGTGATCATTCAATTCGGTGGCCAAACACCGCTGAAGCTGGCAGTGCCCCTGCAGACATATCTGTCCAGCCCCGATTGTCCAGTAGCCACCCAAATCTGGGGTACTTCCCCAGATTCGATTGACACCGCTGAAGACCGGGAACGATTTGAGAAAATTCTGCGCGAACTCAACATTCAGCAGCCCTCGAATGGGTTGGCCCGCAGTTTCCAAGAGGCTTTGGAAGTCGCCTGGCGCATCAACTACCCTGTGGTAGTCAGGCCCAGCTACGTGCTGGGTGGCCGCGCCATGGAAATTGTTTACTCCGATACCGAGTTGGAGCGCTACATGACCTACGCTGTGCGGGTGGAACCCGACCACCCTATCCTGATCGATAAGTATCTGGAGAATGCGGTAGAAGTAGATGTGGATGCGCTCTCGGATTCTACGGGCAATGTAGTCATCGGTGGCATTATGGAACACATCGAAGAAGCCGGGATTCACTCGGGCGACTCGGCTTGCTCGATACCCACCCTTTACCTGAGCCAAGAAGTACTGGATCGGATTCGTAAATGGACTATTGATCTGGCAAAAGCGCTCAAGGTCGTCGGATTAATCAATATTCAGTTTGCTGTGCAGGGCAACCAAGTTTACATTCTAGAGGCCAATCCCCGCGCCTCCCGAACAGTTCCCTTTGTCTCGAAAGCAATCGGCGTGCCCCTGGCCAAAATGGCGGCGCGGATTATGTCCGGCAAAACCCTGGAAGAGTTGAACTACACCGAGGAAGTCATCCCCAGCCATATTTCAGTGAAAGAGGCCGTGCTTCCCTTCGATAAGTTTGCTGGAACCGATACCATCCTAGGACCAGAGATGCGCTCCACGGGCGAAGTGATGGGTATCGACAGTACCTTTGGGGCCGCCTTTGCAAAGGCAGAACTGGGAGCCAGTCAGCGCCTACCTCTGACGGGGACGGTGTTTGTTTCCATGAGCGATCGCACTAAAGCCGCGATCGTGCCCGTTGTCAAAGAATTCATTGACCTAAGCTTTAAGATTGTCGCGACCATCGGCACCCGCAAAATCTTGTTAGAGCATGGTCTCGATGCAGAACTGGTGCTCAAACTCCATGAAGGCCGCCCCCATGTTGTGGATTGGATCAAAAATGGTCAGATTCAGTTGGTGATCAATACCCCCTCTGGGCAGGAGGCTCAGGCAGATGGTCGATTAATTCGCCGTACTACCCTATCTTACAAAATCCCGATTGTGACCACGGTGGCTGGGGCCAGAGCGACGGCAGCGGCGATTCGGTCGTTGCAGACTGCCCCCTTAGAAGTCAAAGCTTTGCAAGACTACATTGGCAGCTAATGGGCGATCGCCATCTTTAGGCTAGCCGTGCATCAATGTGAGAATTTAGAGGGAGCAGAAACACGCAAACCTCGCTAGAGGCCAAGAAATCTATCAGGTCTCTTAGAGAGAGTATTGTAAAGATTGATAAATGACATCCCCCATGTTTAGACCCCAGATTCTTACCCTAATTCGCCGATATAGCTTCTGGAGTTTACTGATCAGTCTGAGTCTGATTAGCCTTTTGATTGATTACAGACAAAGGGTTCCAGTTCTTACATTCGCCAGGTACGATGATGGCCTGTTTCTAAACCTTGCGAACCACATTGCCCAGGGGAATTGGTTGGGGCCTTATAACAATCTGAGTCATGTCAAAGGGCCTTTCTATCCATTATTTATGGCCATGAGCCATTGGTTAGGGCTGCCTATTCTGATCAGCCAGCGTCTCCTTTTGATTGGCTCTGGGTTGCTCCTTGTGTTTGCCTTCAGCCAATTCTTTAAGAATAAATTTTTTCTAGCAATCTTTTTTGCTCTTTATATTTTTAATCCGGCCATTTATGCCCTATGGCATACGAGAACTCTAAGAAACTCCATTTATGGCAGTTTAACGATTGATGTTTTAGCCTGCGTCATTGGGTTAGCTGGCTCAACTAAACTGGTATCGGCTAATCCGCTACGCCGGAGTTTATGTTGGGCGATCGCGCTTGGTTTTTTCTTAGGTTGTTTTTGGATGACGCGAGAAGAAGGCGTCTGGATTATTCCAGCACTTGTCCTCATCTTAGGAACCGTTTTAGTTAGCTTAGCGAGGCACCCTCATCTAGGTTGGGAACAGAAACTGAAACGGAGCGCAATTGTTTTAATCGTGCCACTGATTGTGTTTTCATTCACTCTTGCTCCTGTCCTAATCAGTAATCAAATCCTTTATGGCAAAGCCATGCTGACAGATATGAAAGATGGGAACCTCAAAGCAGCCTACGGTGCTTTAACCAGGGTCAAGCCAGCATCCTGGCATCCCTACATTCCTGTCAGTCGTCAGGTGCGCCAGCAAGTTTATGCAACTAGCCCAGCGTTTAACCACTTAAGCCAATTTCTCGAAAAAGATTTGTTGAAGCAATGGAGCGAACCCGGCTGTCGGCTCTACAAAATTTGCGACGATTATGCCGGTGTTTGGTTTATCTGGGCATTGAGAGATGCCTTGCAGTTAGCAGGCTATTACAAGACTCCCCAAACGGCCTCAGCTTACTACGACAGGCTGGCCCTAGAAATAAACGCAGCCTGTTCCGAAAAGAAACTTGATTGTTTACCTCCCCGTTCTACCCTAGTCAGCCCATGGCATTCAGCCTATCTGAAACCCCTCCTACAATCATTCTGGGCGGGGCTTCAGGAGCTATATCTCCTCAACCACATTACAGTGCGGCCATTGAATCTGGCCTGTTCAGCCCCATTGGCCTCTCACGAAATTCCCTTTTTTGGGCAGTTTTTACGTAGCTGGCCTAGCCCAATTTGCAGTACACCAGAAGCCTTAGAGTCCACAACATCTAAACTGCTGATTGCTTCAGGTTCTCTACGAGCAGCTGATACTCCGATTTTCATCAGTACTAACCGTAGTAACTCACTCATTTTGGATTATCTGTATCCACCTCAATCTTCCATGATTCTAAAAATATTTCATCTTGAGCCAAATCAGCTTCATATTGCACTTTTTTGTGATCAGGATTGTAAAATCAGACTGCTTCAAAGCGAACCAAACGCTTCAGCTTCAAATGAAACGGAGCTTGATTTTTTCCAAATTAAAGTTCCAATGGAACCGCTCAATCAATATTTAAACTATCAAGTCGAATCAATGCAACAATTTATCAATACAGAGCAGCAATGGAATTTTTTATTGAATCAACCATTCAGAATTACTTTTCTGCGACTTAATTTAATGATGTATAAAATTTTCAATCGAGTCTTTTTGCCAATCTTCCTATCACTTTTCATATTCAATACTTATTTCAACTTTTTTCGACGATTCTCTTTCCCTTATCTGTTTTCTGTGGCGCTAATCAGTATTATTTGTTTTCGGATATTGATTCTTTCTTTGATTAATGTCAGCGCATTTCCGGCTATTAATATTATTTATTTGACACCCATCTATTTTTTGATTCCTTTGCTGTATCTGTTAATATTTTCAGATTTTGTCCAGAACATTAATTTACTTCAGAGAAAGGCTGGCTAATAGACTGCAATTCGCGATCATAAAATTTGTAATATTTGCAACACTTCGTCGTTTCATTGACGCCACCGCTATGATTGAGGCGATAAGCGTTAAACAGGTAGTGGCGATGAAGTTACGGTACCTTGTAATGGGGCTATTTCTGGGTTGGAGTAGCGGGGAAATTAGGCATGCTTCCATCCAGCCAAGCCTGCTTCTGGGCCACGATCGGTTTGCAGGCCAGTCTGCCCAGGCGGCAAACCCTAACCAGGTGGATCAACTGCGCCGCACCAATCAATGCCCGAATTGTGACTTAAGCGGTGCAAATTTGGCCGAGGCGAATCTCTATGGTGCCAATCTGGTCAATGCCAATCTGCGTGGGGCAAACCTGAAGGGTGCCAATCTGGGAGCCGCTAATCTCTCTGATGCAAATTTAAGCGAAGCCGACCTGAGCAATGCCTATCTCTTCACTGCCATTTTGGACGGCACAAACTTGAGTAATGCTAATTTGCAACTGGCCTATCTACGGGAAGTTAAGCTCAATAACGTTAACCTTCAGGGGGCAAACCTGAAGGGGATTAATCTCAGTCATACCAATCTGGGTAGCGTGAGTTTGAAGGACGCAGATTTGAGGGATGCGAATTTGAACTACACCAGTTTTATTGATTTTCGGGTGCCAGGAGTCAACCCAAATGATAATAGCCTGCGTCAGTTAGCACCCCTATTTCTGTTTCAGACCGGTTGTTTAACGGCTAGCAATAGTGACAACTTTCTCAACTCGTTGCGGGATTCAGGTATTGAGATATTGCGTACAGATCTCACAGGAACCAATTTGAGTCGGGCAAATCTGAGTCACGCGATGCTAGCGAATCTGGTTTTGGATGGTGCAAACCTGCGTAATGCCAATCTCACGGGGGCGACTTTGCGCTGCAGCAGTCTTAAAAATGCAGTACTGGATGGAGCCGATCTCAAAAATACCGTCTTAGAGGCGACTATTTTGGAGGGAGCCAGCACCCAGGATGTTAAAAATGCCAATCTGGGGGGAGTGGTTCCGGCGGTAACGAATCAACAACTCCGGGGACATCAAGCCCAGGCAAGAAGTTATGTTGGGGCAATGAATCGAGCACAGCAAGCTTATTTTCTGGAGAAAAATCAGTTTGCACCTAATATTCAGGCTCTGGGCATTGGTATTCGGGAAGAAACTGAGGAGTACCAGTATCGAATTTTTCATTATCCCCGCCGCGATCGCGCAGTGATGCTGGCAGGGATTCCTAAGCGGGGTGGTTTCAAAAGCTATATTGGCCTTGTCCATGTTAGTGGGACTTCTGCAGCCAAGAATATGACCACTTGGTCAGCACTCTGCGAAAGCCAGGAAGCAATACCCCTTTTACCTAAGCTGCCAGCATTACCATCCCCCTCTTTGAACCAGCCAATGGCCTGCCCCGAGGGATTCATTTCAGTTCGTTAGGAACCTAGGAGAAATTGGCATCAAGAAATGTACCATTCCCAGCACGGTTATGGCCGTCGCCACGAGAACACGGCAGCGGCAAGTCAGCAAGCCTACCCAGGATTGGCAGTTAAGCGCTTGGCTGTATTTTATGCTTTCTGCCCAAAGCTATTATTTGCCATCATGGACAGGGTGATGTTCAAAGTTGTCAGGCTTGCTGCAAAGAGATAATCACCGTCTGCATGTTGTCGGCACCGGGTTGACAGCGTACTTCACCCCCCTGGACTTCAATCCGACGGCAGCAAAGAACAATCTCCGTAGCAAAGTCGCGATCGCCAATTGGGGCAAAGCGCTGAGCAGTCACCTTAATAGCCACACGGTCATCGTCAATATCTGTACCAATAATTACTGGAATAGCCGGGTCAGAGTAACGAGAGCCGCGAGCAATTAAATCAGTCAAAACGGCTTCGACTAACTCTTGATCGGCTAAGGCCGGTGGCAAACCGTCAATTACATCCAGCATGACCCGACCGCTAACCCCTGCGGTTGGCGCTTGTAGATGACGACTAACCGCAACCAAGAGTAAGCGTAAGTCAAGCGGTGCCAGACGAACTTCAACTTTACCTGCTTCTAGCTTTTGCAGTAGGAGTGTATCAGCGATGAGGTCGCTCAGGCAGTTCACTTCACTTTGCAAGTGCACCAGATGGGTATGCTGCGCATCAACACTATCAGACTGTAACAATTGCTTACAGCGCAACCCCATTTCTTCCAAAGAGCGGCCAGCTCGACGCTCTAAGGAGGAAACAACAACTTTCTGAGCGGCCAAGTAGCGTCGCAGTTCTTCGTTCTGCTTTTGCACGCGCTGCAAAGCTTGAGAGCTAGAGGCGACTGTTGTCGATGAATAGGACATATTTATTTATGCAAAGATCTTATCGTTTACTACTTATAACGCATTCTATTAAGGAAGGTAACAATTTTTCAGATTTCCAATCAAAATCTCAGCTTTTCTTTAGATTGATCGGCAAGCGAGCTGTACCAAACTGCCATCGGCACGGGAAATCGACCCTATTTTGAAAGCACCGGCAATGTCAGAAGTTTTCTGAGTGTTTTTCGGCTTTGGGTGTCCTTTGAGATTATGGAAAGGAGCCACTCCTGGATGAAGTGATTAGCAGCCGATATCGCCGCCAAACGGAGCGTCATTATGGAATTTTATCAGCCCCCGCAACCCCCCAAGGGGCAGTATCGCTATGATCCCACTGGCTCGCTTCAGGGGCCAGCGCGATTGTTTCCCTATATGGGAGACGATGGGATGCTGCGCTACATCCTGGAGCGGTTACCTCAGAATCTGCTGAGTCAGGGTCGTTTGTCATCGCCGCTGATGCAACTATTTCAACAGGCTGAACTTGGTCAGCAACAGTTAGGTGAGTTGTGGATTCAATTGAATAACCTGCTGGCCGATTGGCCAGGAATTAATTGGGAATGGTTGAATCTGTCTTTGCCTCCAGGTGAGGCCTTTAGCCGAGAATTTGTGAGAGAGCGGCGAGCCATGACCCAAACTGTGGCGATCGCCGAAATCGCGGCAAAGGCGGTGATTCGCTGGGGGCCTCCAACGGCATTAGCACTACATCAGCGGCAGCGAGAGGCCTTTTACAAAACCTTAGAGACGCGGGGGCGATCGCGGCCGTTAGTCAGCTATTTGCACGAGCGTGATGGGGGGTTAAGCGACTTGGAGTTTGCGCGGCAGCGCCTGGCCGGATGTAACCCCACTGTGATTCGTGGGATGCAAGCAGCGGATCGGGCGCGATTGCAAGCCTGGGAGTCGCACCTACCCGCGCAGTTACAGGGAACCCCGATGGATTGGATGGCTGCTGCATCAGCAGGGCAGCTTTTTTGGGTAGACTATCCAATTTTGGCGGATTTGAGTGTTGCTGAGTTGCAACCCGGACGCTATGTGACTAGCCCCATTGCGCTGTTTTACCAGTCAGCCCAGGGGTTAGAGCCAGTATTGATTCAATTACAGTCAGGCAGCGTGGTCTTGCCGCCAGTACACGGCGGGGAGGCGGATGCCTGGATGGGGGCAAAGTTGGCGGCTCAATGTGCAGATATGACCCACCATGAGTTGATTGCTCACTTAGAAGAGACCCATCTGGCGATGGAGGCATTCGCGATCGCCACTGCTCGCCAACTTCCTCAGAATCATCCCTTTGGTCGGTTGCTGCGTCCCCACTTTCGCTTTCTCTTAGCAATTAACCAGCGGGGTAACCAACTCTTGATTGGGGAAGGTGCTGCGATTGAACAACTCCTGGCACCCACCCGCCTGGCTTCTATTGCTTTGATTAACCGCACCTATCGAGCGCGCTCCTTTGCTAGTGCTGCCTTACCCACCCAGTTGAAGCAGCGAGGGGTTGCAGCAGAACACCGATTGCCCGATTTTCCCTATCGTGATGATGCCCTGTTGCTGTGGGAAGCGATCGCCCGCTATGTTTGCCTGTTTCTACAAAACCACTATCAGGATGACGGGGCGGTTCAACAGGATGCCTACCTGCAGGCCTGGGCCGCGGAGTTGGGGGCACCGATTCAATCAGAACAGTTTGCTCAGGCACCTGCTTGGTTGCCTGCAGAGATACAGGCTGACGTTGGCCTGGATCTAGGGGATTTACCCGCAATTCCCCGTGTGCCTGATTTTCCAACAGCTCAGACGCCGGGTCGATTGACCAGCTTGCAGCAGGTGTTAGATGTAGCGACCCAGGTGATTTTTACCTGCACGGCTCAACATGCGGCGGTTAACTTCAGCCAGTTTGACTACGGTGGCTACACACCTAATGCACCGATGTCTCTGGCCTGCTTGCCAGAGCAAGCTACTAGCGTCACAGATTTGCTTCCCCCCCTCGAGCGGGATTTGGGGCAAATGAAGCTAACCTTTGCTCTCAGTGCCATTCGCTGGAGTCGGATTGGGCAACCAGAGACAATGCCACTTGATCGGGGCGATCTCCAGGCGCTGAAACAATTCCAGCAGGATCTAAAGGAAATCGAACGACGTATCAACAGTCGCAATCAGGAACGCCAGGCCCGCTGGGGGGTAATGTATCCTTACCTGCTACCTTCTCAAATTCCCAACAGCATTAATATCTAAACCTGCTACCTTCTCAAATTCCCAACAGCATTAACATCTAAAAAGATGAATCCTCCATCGGATCGCACGGTCGAGATTGAACTGTTTTTTCAAACAGATCAGCCCGAACTTCTAGAAGGGTTGGATCACCTATTGCGGCTGGGTTTAGTCTCTGAGCGGCAAGTGCGGCAAATTTGCCAAGAGCGCCTCGTTTGTTCCCTGCCGGAGGTAATAGCTATTCCCACCTTTGAGGATGATTTTGTCCCTCTAGTGGCAAGCGGCTCGGCTCCCCAACCACTGCATCAGGCCCGGCCTCAACCCCACCCGGTTGACCATCCAGTGCCTCAAGCCAGCCCCCATCCAGCGCCAGCGCTGGTTCCCCAAATCCTGAACACCTTCATGGCCGAAATCAGCGTGGTCTGGCTGCTGTTCTTGGGGGTGTTTTTGGTGGGGGTGTCTTCCGCCGTGCTGGCGGCTACCCAATGGCGTTATTTTTCCCCGGTTGGTCAATACAGTATTTTGTTGAGCTACACGCTGCTGTTTTGGCTAGCCAGCTACTGGACCCAACGCAACCCCCGGTTGCAAATGACGAGTCAGATGTTGCAGATGGCCACCTTGTTGGTGGTTCCGATCAATTTTTGGATGATTGATGGGTTTCGTCTCTGGCAAAATTCTGGCGGACAGGTGATTGGGGCGATCGCCGCGCTCCTGCTCTCTGGCATTGCCCTGCACCTCCTACGACGAGAACGCACCTCTGTTAAAGTCAGCTATCTCGGTTTAGGTTGGTTGCATTGGGGCTGGGTTTTTCCCCCTTTCCCTCTGGTAGCAGCCTATGTCGGTAGTTTTGGTGCGGCGGCGCTGCTGTACCGCTGGCAAATGCCACCTGTGTCAGAACGTCGCAGCCAGATGCCATTCCAGCCTGGGTTGACAGTGATTACGGGGGCAGGACTGTTGCTACTGGGAAGGGCCGTGCTGGGGGCAGGAGTTCCCCTCAGCCAGTTAAGCCTGGCAATTGGGGTAATGGGTTGGCTGGTGGGATGGCTAGGGCAACAAGCACGTTTTTGGCTCTGGGGGAGTGTTGCCGCAGTGATCTTGCTACTAGGGTGGCTGAGTGCCGTTACCCAAGTGCCCCCTTGGTCGGCGATCGCCATTGGGGGCTTGGCCGGTTCGCTGCTCTGGCAACGATTGCAACACCACTGGCAGAGACGGCCCCTGCAAGCTTTATTTGGCATTGGTCTGGTGAGTTTTGTTTTGCTCTGGTTCTGCTGGCCAGCAGAATGGCGGGCAGCCCTTGCAACTACGGTCGGCATTTGGTCAAAGGGGAACAAGCCCCTGGAAGAAAGCTTCATTGGGCTGTGGCTGTTTCCCTATTTATGGTTGGCACTAGGGTTCGCCAAACGATTACGGCGGTTCCAACCGCTGCTGGCCACGCACCTAGAGCAACTCGTTTTGCTCACAGGGCTAACTTTGGGGTGGCTGCTGGGCGGGCATCCCCTGTTGCGATCGCTGTACTTTTCCTTGGGGTGCTTCACACTGGTTCGGTGCTGGCAAACGGTCATCACCTCTTCGTTTCTCACCTACCTGACTCATACTGCTGGGTTGGCGTCACTGCTGGCGTGGATTGACTGGTATGTTGCCAATCTCACCATCTGGGCCTGGGGCATGATTTTGCTGGGGTTGCTGGTGGCCGAGTGGACGGTTTGCCTAGTGGCACGATCGTCGCTCTGGCAGCGCAGTTGTTGGTATTTTGGCTTGGGCCTAGCGGCCATCAGCTATGGGCTGTTGTTGCCGCAGGTTGGTCTAGGAGATAGCCGCCAGGGGTGGAGTCTTTGGTGGTTGATCGTCCCGCTTGGGCTTTTGGCCCTGAGCAGACGGCGCTCTTTCCCATCATCTCGATTGGCAGCGGCTTTGGGGGTGGGAGCAGTGTTGCTGGCTCAACTGCTCACCCTCTGGCAGGAGCATCTACTGATGGTTAGTTCGGCTGTGGGCACCTTGCTCCTGCTAGGCTTGAGTCGGCAACTCCCCACTCTGGCTGTTGCCAGTTTGGCCGTGGGCCTGGGATTGGTGTTTAGTTTGGTCACCAGTCAACAAATCTGGGGCAATCGCTTCGACTTCTGGCTCTGGGGGGCACTGACTTTGCTGGGGCTAACGCTGCTACGAGATGGCCTGGGGTTATATCGACGGTTCCTCGGTCGCCGTTATGCGATCGCCTGTCATCGCTGGGGGCTTGGGGGAACCACCCTGCTGCTGTTGTTAATGACCCTGAGGCTTTCCCTGGTAGCCTTTGGCTGGCCTGAGTCTAATCTTCTCCCCCAAATCAGTCGGGCGGCCCTGTTGATCATTCTCGCCCTGGGCTGGCTTTACATTCAGCGACGACCTCATAACATTAGTTTTTATCAATTTGCCTGGGCGGTTGAGGTTTGGCTTGTAGCCCAGAGCCTGCAATTGCAACCCTCCTCTCACGCTCTGCCCTTTCTCACCATTAGCAACAGTGGGTTAGCCCTACTTACCCTGTGGATCGGTGATTTCTGGACGATTTCCCAGACGCGCCAGTCCAGGTTGACGGCAGGCAAAACGGTAGAAGCCCGTTTTCCCTTCACCAGTTGGCACCTAATTCCTATTCTCTATGGTCTGGCAGGGGTACTCCTGGCTCACCGTGAGTTTGTTGCCAGCACCGGGCTGCATACCCTAGTGGCGGGCTTCACAATGGTTGGGGTGGGGCGACGCCAGAGCAACCTTAAGCCAGTCACCTTTTTGGGGTTGTTGACTTTAACGCTGGGGTTGTTTGAATGTCTGATTCATTATCTCAGTCAACTGTCAGGGGGGATGCCCGGAGATGGTCTGACCATCCTGGCTCTGCTGGCTGGGGCGATCGCCCTGGTGTACGGGGTCGGCCATCGCTGGTTGCAGCCCTACCTGCGGATAGCGGCTCCAGAGCTACGCCAAATGGCCCACTTGCACTGGGCCGGGGCAACAGGCTTGGCGGCGATCGCTACAGGGAGTGGCTGGAGTGACCGCGGCCTGTGGGTATGGATTGGGGGGATGTTGATCCTCGCGGCCTACGCCGCCTGGCAGGGGAGACGCCAATCAGAGTGGGTCTATGGCGGGTTTGCTCAGCTGATCTGGGCGTTGCGGTTCTGGTTAGAGAAACTCTTGCCCCTGAGTGTTTTAGGGATGTGGGCGGGGGCGATCGCCACAGCATTGAGTCTGATGATTTATCATCTACCCTGGCCCCGTTGGGGTTGGTCGGCGCAGCCCTGGAAAATTGCGGCAGGTGTCTTACCGGGGGTAACGGCCTGCTTCACTGGGGGGCTTGCCAATATTCCCAGCTTGCTGTTGGTGGCGGCCTTCTATGCCTGGATTGCCAAACAGGCTGAGCAAATTCGCCTCAGCTATCTGAGTGTAGCGCTGGCGGATCTGGCCTTACTTCGTTTCGTTCGCGAAAGAGCACTGACCCAACCGCTGTGGGGAATGGCTCTGGTCACTGTATCCCTGCTCTACCTGGCCCAGATTGAACCTCTGTTAAAAGAACCGGATCGTCGAGAGCAACGGCATTGGCTGCGCTGCCTGGCGATCGCCCTTTTTAGCCTGACGGCACTCTACCAATCCGATGGGCAATTTTGGCCCGGCCTGGGGGCAATTTTACTGGGTATTCTGATGGTGTTTGTCGGTCTGGCTTTACACATCCGTGCTTTTCTCTACATTGGGACATTGACCTTTGTGATCAAGGTGCTGCGCCAACTCTGGCTTTACATCAATGACAACTCCCTGGTGCTATGGGCTGCGGGCATTGGGTTGGGCCTATTGCTAATTTGGGTAGCGGCCAGTTTTGAGTCCCGCCGTAGTCAGGCGATCGCCCTTTTGAGTCACTGGGAGGAAACATTAGCCACCTGGGAATAGCTGACGAGAAATTGGACGCAATGGGGTCAAACATGCGACACTGTTTGAAAGCAATATAAGAACGACCCCTGACAATTTCGGCAGGTGCTGGAAGGATAAAGTTATGGCACTGTTTGCAACCGGTCAAAAGCTGATTCGAGATTTAGAAACGAATGGTGCTCTGGGAGTGTATGTCCCCCTAGAAGGCGGCTTTGAGGGGCGCTATCGTCGTCGAATTCGCTCGGCGGGCTATGATTCCCTATCGATTACAGCCCGAGGGTTGGGGGATGTAGCCGCTTACCTGACAGGTGTCCATGGGGTACGCCCACCCCACCTGGGCAAGAAAAGTGGAACGGCCTCTGGGGCAGCCGTCGGTTATCGTTACTATGTGCCACCGATCGCTTTTTATCGCTTGGAGGCTCTGCCTCCCCGAGCCAAAGGTTTACTGCTGTGGATTATTGAGGGCTATATTCTCTCTAGTCAAGAAATAGAATATCTGGCAAACCTGCCGCTCCTGGAACCCCGCCTTAAGATTGTGGTGGAAATGGGCGGCGATCGCTACTTCCGCTGGGAGCCTTTGAAGCAATCCTTAATGACTGCCTAGGCAATCTTAGTTTTGCCGCCTAGTTTGGGAGCAGACCTCAGGCTTGGCGCTGATCGTAGACATTCCGAGAATTTCATCTGAAACAAAGCTGGCCCTCAGACTGAAGATGGTTCTCGTCGAGCAAGAAAAGGTACTCTCTAATCGTAAAAAACTGAAAAGTCTTACGAAATTAGGGGTTATTTTTTTGGGTTACTCTCGTATTTTTGTCCATTGCACACTAGCATAGGGGTGTGAGTGAACTCTTCTACCCTTTGCAATCCCTAAGAGAGGGTCGCTGGTTTAAGCTAATCTGCGGGGCCAGCTATCAACACCTCCCTGCTGTCAGAAGTTTGGCGCTAGCGTTTACCTTAGCTGGAGCTGACTGTATTGATGTCGCCGCCGATCCGGCTGTGATTGGTGAAGCGAGAGCGGCGATCGACCTCGCTGCAGAGTTGGGGCAGGCAGCTCAGGCGCGTGGATTTGCCTACAAAGGTGCGCCCTGGCTGATGGTCAGCTTTAATGACGGGGAAGATCCTCATTTTCGCAAAGCCACCTTTGATGTCAGGCAGTGCCCACCAGATTGTCCCCGCCCCTGTGAGGCGATCTGCCCGGCTCAAGCAATTGTTTTTGAAACGGCTGGGAAAAAGTTCTGGAACAGTCACGTCCAGGAACGGTCAGGAGTTGTGAGCGATCGCTGCTATGGATGTGGCCGTTGTTTACCGGTTTGCCCGCTTCAACACATCACCACCCGTGCCTATGTGTCTACCCCCGCAGAGGTAGCCACTCTTGTATTACAAGCTGGGATAGATGCGGTAGAAATTCATACGCAAGTTGGCCGGTTAGCCGATTTTCAGCGGCTCTGGACAGCCATTGCTCCCTGGGTACATCACTTACAAGCCGTTGCCATTAGTTGCCCAGATGGCGAGGGCTTGATCGATTACCTCTGGGCACTGCACGATACCATTGCACCATTACCCTGTGCCCTGATCTGGCAAATGGATGGCCGCCCCATGAGTGGAGACATCGGGGCAGGCACAACCCACGCCACCATTAAACTGGCGCAAAAAGTACTAGACGCTAATTTGCCAGGCTACCTTCAGCTTGCCGGAGGCACCAATCACTATACCGTTCCCAAATTGCGCCAATTGAACTTACTCCAAACCCCTCTGTTGCCGGAAGCGCAGTCGCGTCTCCGACAGCAGCTTGGTTGCGAGCAAACCTCGCTGACCCATGCTCCCGCAACCGTTGCGGGAGTTGCCTATGGCAGCTATGCCCGTGCTCTCCTTTTACCTATTCTCAATCAGCTTGAAACGACTGCAATGACCTATTCTTTTTTATCCTCCGAGGCTAATTCCGAGGCGTCTCTGACCTGCGAGTCTGCTCAGGTCTCCCCCCCACCGCCCCTAGAAGCGGTGTCAAGTTTGCTCTGGCAAGCCGTTGATCTGGCTAACTCACTGGTCGCTCAACTCAAGTCACCCCAACAGCCACCTGCTTGGTCTGCCCCCCTTGCCTGAGAGGGTAGGCCGATTTTGTTTTGTTTCAGTCCGTATTTGCCCGACCTCCTTTTGTTACCTCGCTGTCGTCCTCATGGTGAATCAAAGCAGCATTAACTCTTCTGACCCGAATCAAGATCCGCTTGCTGGCAATCAGCAAACTTCCCTGGCTTCTTTGGCTGTTAATCAGCAAACCCAGGTAACAGATGACCTCGTCAAACTCCTGGCAATTTTGCCGCGCTCGATTCGCGATCGCCTAGAGCACCATCCCCAAAAAGATGCCTTGATCGAAGTCGTGATGGATCTCGGTCGTCGTCCAGAGGCCCGATTTCCTGGAAAAGCCGAATATCTCTTAGAAGTGCCGGTGACGCTAGCCGATTTGAATGAGTGCATTGCCCACCTGGGGGATTTTGGTGGCGATAACCGGGCTGGAATTGAGCGCACCTTGCACCGCATCAGCGCCATTCGCAATCGCCGGGGAGAAGTGATTGGCCTTACTTGCCGGGTGGGACGGGCAATTTTTGGCACGATTGGGATGATCCGCGATTTGGTAGAAAGTGGTCAATCTATCCTCATGCTGGGCCGTCCGGGGGTCGGTAAAACCACTGCACTGCGCGAAATCGCCCGTGTCTTGGCGGATGAGTTAGAGAAGCGCGTCGTGATTATCGACACCTCCAACGAAATTGCAGGCGATGGAGATGTGCCTCATCCTGCCATTGGGCGTGCCCGCCGCATGCAGGTTGCCCGTCCAGAGTTGCAGCACCAGGTGATGATTGAGGCAGTGGAGAACCACATGCCAGAGGTCATTGTCATTGATGAAATTGGTACAGAATTAGAAGCGCTGGCAGCCCGCACCATTGCCGAACGAGGGGTGCAACTGGTGGGGACTGCCCATGGCAATCGCCTGGAAAATCTAATTAAAAATCCAACCCTTTCTGACCTAGTGGGAGGCATTCAATCGGTCACCCTGGGAGATGATGAAGCCCGGCGTCGGGGCAGTCAAAAAAGTGTGCTAGAGCGCAAAGCCCCGCCCACCTTTGACATTGCGGTTGAAATGATGGAGCGGCAGAAATGGGTGGTACACGAAGACGTTGCCAACACGGTGGATAGTCTGCTGCGCGGACGCTTGCCCAGCCCCCAGGTGCGTACGGTCAGTGAAACCGGCAAGATTTTAATTACCCATGAACTTTCGAGTAGCCCTCCCGACTCGGGGTTTCCGGGTAAGTCGCGGCCTTCCTTAAGTCAGTTGTCGGGATCTGAGCCTTTCTTAGAAGATCGGGTCGGTGTTGGGCGCAGTAAGCCCCCCAAAGGATGGCGATCGTCGGGACGGATGACACCCGTCCCTACCTCAACCTATGCGCCAAGCTCAGAGCGGCAACAATTTGAGCAGATGCTGGACGACTCGTTTGTTGCGGCTGACCTGAATAGTAGCGATTTTGTCGATGACCCCCAATGGGATAGCTCACCAGCGGGACAACAGCGCTTTGGCCCTAATGGTGAAGATGTAGTCTATGTCTATCCCTATGGAGTGAGTCGGCACCACTTAGAGCAAGTCATTACGACCCTCAACCTGCCCGTCATTCCAACGAAGGATATTGACCATGCAGACGCCGTGTTAGCTCTGAGATCCCATGTCAAAAACCATGCCAAGTTGCGCCAGATGGCCAAGTCTCGCCAAGTGCCAATCCACACTATCAAAGCCAGCACAATTCCCCAAATTGCCAGGGGGTTAAGACGAATGTTGAACATGGATGATCCAGGAACTTCTGATACGGCTGACTTAAATCTGTTTTTGCGCGGAGATGGCCAGGATGACGAGTGGGAAGCCTTGGAAGAAGCTCGGCTAGCGGTGGAGCAGATTGTGATTCCCAAGGGGCAGCCTGTCGAACTGCTACCCCGCCCTGCCAGCGTGCGCAAGATGCAGCATGAGTTGGTCGAGCATTATCGGCTCAAGTCCAGTAGCTTTGGGGATGAGCCAAATCGCCGTCTGCGCATCTACCCTGCTTAGCATGTTCTAGTGGGTTGTCAATTTTATATTGGTAAGTCTGGGATAGAGAAAAGGTAATTTGCAGGTTGTCAATCCACAAAATATAGCCGTCGCCCTGTTTCTCCGGGCGATGTCGAGTCAGAAAGGCTACCCAGCATTGGTGGTTGTGTACTTGGTTTTATCCTAAGCTTTCTGACCAAAGCGATAATGCTTGACAAACCACTAGTCTCCCTGAGGATAGTCTTGCCAGAGGGATGTTGTTTGGCGCAGGCTTACAAAATTCCCATTTCCCAAAATCAGGTGATCCAACAGGGGTACATCTAAAAATTGCGCCCCTGTCAGGAGTTGGCGAGTCAGCGCCAGATCTTCCTGACTAGGTTCCAGGCTGCCAGAGGGGTGATTGTGGGCGACGATAACCCGGGTTGCCCCCTGCCGCAGCACTTCTCGAAAAATCTCACGGGGATGTGCCAGGGTTTCGGTGGCGGTGCCAATTGTTAGTACCCGTGTGCCCAACAGCCGGTGTTTAACATCCAGCAGTAGGATGGCAAAGCGTTCTTGACTTTGCCACATCAGGTCATGGCTAAGGGCCGCCGCCGCGATCGCCGGATCATCCACAATCGTTTGCTCGGGCGGGCGCGATTGAAACACCCGCTTGCCCAATTCAATGGCCGCCAAAATCGTTGTGGCTTTTGCCTGGCCAATGCCATGAATCGCTGTCAGCTCAGCGATACTGACGTTGCGCAAAACCGTGAGGGGGTCTTGCTGATGTCGCCCCAATTCATTTAAGAGATATTGCCCCAGTCCAACGGCAGAGAGTTTGCCGGGGCCTTGACCTGTTCCTAGCAAAATGGCCAGCAACTCAGCGGTCGAAAGATGTCGAGAACCATTGGAAATCAGACGTTCGCGCGGACGTTCGTTGGCGGGAATGTCGGCCACTCTTAAAAGGTAAGTCATGGATGCACCGGGGTTGCGTGGATGAGGTGCCTGTGATCCGGTTTCTTTTTTTACAGGGTGGGCACCCTATACTTAGTAGTTCCCTATTTGCCTGGTGGGAGGATCAGTTGGCATCTGCATCAGCCAGTTAGCCAACCGGATGGGCGATCGCCAGCATTTTGAGCTTCGGCTAGAGGCTGCGACTGAGGAGGGTGGATTGATTTAAGCCGCAATCTCAGTGGGTTTAATCTCAGTGGGTTTAAATTGACGCTCCTCACTGGGTTGATAACCCCAAGGTGGCCCCCCTACCCCGCCCCTGATTGAATCCATCTCCCTGACGCAGTCGTGATTTGCAGCATCCATTTACCCTGTTGGTAACCGCCGCGATCGCCGGGCAAAAACCATGCCACTTTTTTAAGAGGACTGCGTCACCATTTAAGTCTGCGTCAGTCCTGCCAAAAATGTTGCATCCGACCCATCTACCTGCCTGAATTCGTTCTATTTTTAGGTAAGTCAATGTCAGATTCTAGACCCCTTCCTAATCCTGAAAATTGTAGAAATTCTGATGCTTCTGACTTTCTTAATGCACCAATGAAGAATCCCCTCTCCAGGAAATCTAACGCTTTTAACTTAGACAAAAGGCAAACGCTGGCTTCAGGGCAGGCATCTCCAGAATCACAACCAGTTGCTAATCGGCAAAACTTTTGGCTTGAGGTTGCGGGGGTGCTAGTGCTCATCGGCAGTATGCTGGGCTACGCCATTTATCTTTTTTGGACAGAGCCTCCCCAGCCTCCAGACCCATTTCGGGCAGATGGCGTCCCAGATGCTGCCATGCCTTCCCCCTTGCTCTCTCCGCTTCCCTCGCTATCACCACTTCCCGATCAATCGCCGCAAACGGCATCGAAACCTACCCTGCCTCCTGATCGAGACGTTTATGTGCGGGCACCGGCCAGTGGCGTTTATTATGCTGAGACGGCAGAGTATGCCAACTCTCGGCGAGAAGTCATCAGTCGCAATGGACGCTTTTGTATGCGCCTGGTAGATGCCCCCCGAATTGATGCGATTGATCAACAGCAAAGCACGCGGGTGACGATTAGTAGCCTTTCTATGCGCAGAGATGGTGTTTACATCGATGCAACTGATGAACTGATTGAGCTAGATGGTGCTAGCACTGAGTTCCGCGATCGCCTGGGTGTCTGGCAATTACTAGAGGCCAAAGTCACCCCCACTGCAGAAATGGAGACCTGCCTCACTGCACAGAGCAAATACGTTGAGAAACTCTCAGCCGGTTTCTAGCAAACCAACGACCGCCTGGATTTTTCGCTTTGGCAGATCCGACAGGAACGACATTGCTCAGCCAACCGCGCCTTGAGCGACTTGTCTTGAGCGATGTCGAAAGAAGCCGCAAGGCATTGAAGGGGCTATCTGGAAGGGGCAGATCTTTCCTGGAAACTGCCTCAGCATCCGCAGCGCAAGTCGTTACTCCTTTTTCTCCCTCAATTTAGGCTAAGCTAACCGAAAGAGCACGGCGCAGCCGGTTGCTTGTGAGGAGTGGAGGGTGTTGAGATGGTAAAGGCGGTGCTACCGTCAGAACGGGTGGCCAAACAACCCGATGATCAGCCCCACGGCTTGGCAAAGGTCAGGATGTGGTTTTGCCTGAGTCTCTTATGTGCAGCGGCAATGGGTGGGCTATGCCTGTATAAGACATCGAGTGCCGAATTTATTGTGAATGATGATGCCCGGCAGCATGTGTTTTGGATGCAGCGCTGGCTTGATCCAGAGTTGTTTCCGGGGGATGCGATCGCTGATTATTTTCAAGCCGTTGCTCCGATTGGCTACCAAACGCTTTACCGGGGATTTACGCTGCTGGGTTGGTCGCCACTCTTCACCAGTTACTTGTTGCCGCCTGTTTTAATTGTGGTGACAGCAGCCTTCAGTTTTGGTATTTGCTGGCAGGTTTTCCCTGTGCCATTGGCTGGCTTTTTCACGAGTGTTCTGCTAAGCCAAAACTTGCTGCTCACAGATGATGTGTTATCCGCCACCCCCAGAGCCTTTGCCTATCCTTTGCTGGCAGCGTTTCTCTACTTTTGGCTGCGTCGCTCCCTATGGCTTTGTAGCGCCAGCATCCTGCTGCTGGGTTTGTTTTATCCGCAAACGGTGCTGTTGGCCTGTGGCTGCCTTTTATTAGGACTGTTTGAGTGGCACAAAGGGCGTTTGTGGTGGGCACCACCACAAGATTGGCAATTGAGTGTAATTGGGCTAATGATTGGCGGGGCGTTAGTAGCCTACTATGCCACTGATAGCCTGGGTCGTTTTGAGCCTACCGTCACCTTGGCGGCAGCCAGGCAGTTACCCGAATTTGCTGCTACAGGACGAAGTAAATTCTTCACGCCTCCCCTCGATTTCTTCGTGACGAGTGCCCGCTCTGGTTTATTTCCCCGCTACTACCAAATGGTACAGCCGCCTTTGTTGCTCGTAGGTCTGGGATTGCCATTCTTGCTGCGATCGCCCCAACGGTATCCCCTGGTGAAGTGGATACGACCCGGTAAAAATGACATGCTCCGCCTTTTCTATAGTTCGTTCTTGCTCTGGGGTGCGGCCCACCTGTTATTGTTTCGTTTGCATTTGCCGAGTCGTTACACCCAATACAGCTTTCGAATTTTGTTGGCGATCGCTAGTGGCATTGCCTTAACCCTCCTACTGGATCGCTTGCGCCGCTGGTCGGGCATACAGAATTCTCAACGGCGCTGGCGGTTTTGGTTACCCTTGGGAGTCCTCTGGCTCAGTTTGCTACTCTACCCCACGGCTGCCCTACTGCGAGAATTCAACCCGGCTCTTAGGGGCATTGTCAGAACGTTACCAGGTTATGAAATTGGCAACGATAGCGGACTCTATCGCTTTTTAGCAACGCAGCCCAAGAATGCCATGATTGCCTCTCTGACGAAAGCTGCGGATAATATCCCCACGTTTGCTAGGCGCTCAGTACTGGTCGCACGGGAGTATGCAATTCCCTACCACTCCGGCTACTATCAGCCTTTGCGACAGCGGGCGATCGCTCTGTTAGAGGCGCAATACAGCTCAGACCCCCAGGTTGTGCAGCACTTCATCCAGACCTATGGGGTGAGTCTCTGGCTACTAGAGGCCCAGTCATTCACGCCCGATACGCTAGTGAACCGGCGGGATTATCACTGGTTACACGTTTATGAACCGGCCTTCTCCCAGGCAGTACAGCAACTGCAAACGGGGCAGCCCACGATTGTCCAGGCGGCGATTCCTGATTGTACGGTTTTTGCTGAACACAGCCTCGTCGTGTTAGATGCCGCTTGTATCTCCAGGAATGGGTCGGTTGCTTCTTCTCAGGGATCTGTTCCTTCTGCCAATCAAACAAGGCACAAGGTTGGTTCAGGTGCTCTATAGAATTAGAATTTGCAGCAATCTGGCTGCCGATTTGCGATACTAAAAGAACTAGCACGACGTAATTGGCCCATGTTCATTATTGATTTGATTTTGCGGAATGCCGCTGCAACGCTCTCGATTCAAAAGAAGACGGCAGAAGACGCTGAGGTCGCTTACCAGCAGATTGTCGCGGCCATGCAGGCGGGCGATCGCCGCTTGCTGGAACTAACCTGCGATAAAGATCCAGGCAAAAAAATCAGCGTTATCGCTGCCGACATCACCGCCGTGCAAATTGCTGAAAAAAGCAGCACAGCTACCTCCTCTGGTAGACCTCCTGGATTTTTTGCCCTAGCAGAATGAGCGCGGTTTCTCCAGCAATTTACCTGCAGGATGTATCTTTCTCCTGGCAGCGTAATCCGGTTCTTGATGCTTGCTCCCTGGAAGTGCCAAAGGGTGAGTTCTGGATGCTGTTGGGTACCAATGGAAGTGGCAAATCTACTTTGCTCAAGCTTTTAGGGGGGTTGCTCAAACCCCAAACAGGGGTGCTCCAAACGGGGCAGCCCCTTGGTTTTGTCTTTCAAAACCCGGATCATCAACTGGTCATGCCCACGGTTGGGGCCGATGTTGCCTTTGGTCTAGTGGCAGAAAATCTTTCCCACACTCAGGTTCGGCAGCGGGTAGAAGAAGCGTTGACTGCCGTCAATTTACTGCCTCTGATCCGGCGACCGATCTATGCTCTCAGTGGTGGCCAGAAGCAACGTGTGGCGATCGCTGGGGCGATCGCCCGCCATGCTCAGGTGCTATTGCTGGATGAACCCACCGCCCTGCTCGATCCTGACAGCCAGTTGGAACTGGTGGCTCAGGTTCGCCATTTGGTGAAGCAGCGAGGGATTACAGCCCTTTGGGTCACCCACCGCCTGGAAGAATTAGATTACAGTGATGGGGCATTTCTTCTAGACAATGGCAGCGTGGTTGATCAGGGCGATCCGCAACGCCTGCAGCAACAGCTCAAAACCCTGCGGTCTTGAAGGAGGTTTGCATCGTATCCTCTCCGGCAAAAATCTAGCCAACGGTGCAGAATGCTGGAAACACAAACGCACTGAAGCCCATGTGATTTTGTCTTTTGATTTTGTGTAGCGGTCGCATGGCACTACGCACGCATGTTAGGACGTTTGAGTAAAAGAGAAGATTGCGACAGGACGTTGATTTGTCCCCATTTCCTTAGCGGGACTTTGGTTGCCATCCAGCTTTGCGGAGGATATCCAGGTATTGCCCCAAAAATGGCAATCCCCCTAGGGCAGGCAGCAAATAGCGCGAGGTACAGAGCACCCCCAGGGCTGCCGCCGTAGGAGCAGCGAAATAGGGCTGATAAAACCAGATTAAAGCCGCATCGCGGGTGCCAACTCCAGCAAAAGTGAGCGGGAGCAACCCCGCTAAAATTGCTAGGGGCGAGAGCGCCAGATTGGCCAGAAAGGGAGTCCAGGCGTTGAGGGCCACAATAAAAAACCAGATTTGTAACAGGTGCAAGAACCAGATAAAGAGAGAGGTCAGGGTGATTTTTAGGAGCTGTCGGCGATCGCGCCAGCCGTAGCGTTGGATTTCCTGCCAGGATTCGCGCACCCTGCCTAGTTTTGGTGCAAACCGGGGGGGAGCCAGTCGTCGGCCCAGTGCAAAAAAGAGGTCGGAAAAGGAGCGCGAACCTAGCAGCAGCCCCAAAATAACTAGCCCGACAACCACGCTAAGGGTCATTAGCCAAAATAGCCTGTCTTTTTGGGGATAGAGCAACAGTCCAAACGCGCACCAGAGTAGTAATGACATCAGGTCGCAGGCTTTTTCAAACACCACCAGAGCGAGGGAACGTGCCCCACTCAGGTATCCTCGCTGCTGCATAAAGTAGGCTTTGGCAATATCCCCCATTTTGGAGGGCAATACCATATTCAGCACACTGGCAACGAGAATCAGCCGATTGGCCTCGGCAAAAGGGAGAGCTGTTCTAGGGCGAGGTATTGGCAGTCTGCAAGGCTCGTCTTGAAAAACCTGGGTTTCTGGCTGATTGGGTAGTAGCTGTTGCAAGCGCCAGGCGGTTGTGAGGGTAATTGGCACAACCATCCCTAAACTGATTGCCATCCAGCCGCGATCGCACCGATGTAGCACCTGGAGCAGGCCCTGAAAGTCAATTTTCCAGTAAATTACGGCCAGAATGGCCAGGCTGATGAGCAGAGAAATTCCGCGTTTCATCACAGTCTGCGCTCCCAATGCAAGCTTTGGCGATCGCCCAAGTGCTGAACCTGATGGGTTAAATCTAGCCAGGGTTGTAACTGCCCCGGCTGAAAGGTGCGGCTCATCACCACATAAATCGAAGTCTGGTCACAGCCAATGCCCACCTGTTTAACACTGCGCCAGGAGTTTGCTCGCAAATCATCCTGCACCCACCATTCCCCCGCTTGCCAGCAAAAGACACGGCGAAATTGAAAGGGGGCAGGCTGCTTTCCGGTAATGAGCAGTTTTTGCAGCAATTTCCGAATCATATTGGGGAAGAATCGCCCCACGGTCAACATCACCAGACGCAAAATTATCAGATTAAGCGGCGTCATCTGCTTGTGCTTTGCCCAGCCTAGATTGCCGCTAATTGCGACCTCCCCTGGCGAGACACTGACCTGATAGTCGGGATCAATCAGGTGGCCGACGGCATTCCGCCAGTGTCCCCGCTCCTGCACCAGCACCGAAAACTGCGTATCCGAAGCCACCAGTTTGCCGTCCCGAAATAGCTTAAACACCCCTCCTTTATTCAAGGCAACATACAGTTCTGTCGCCCCCTGCCGCTGAATCCATAACCCTGCATCTTTCAGCCATATCTGCCCCTGGGAGCGGGGTGGCAACGGGGGGCGCTGCGGTACAAAGTCGCGCCATGCCAGCAGATAATTCCAGGTGTGGTGCCCAATGATGTGGTCATCAGCATAGCAGGGAGCCAACCCCGCCTCTACCCCGCGCAAAAACTGGTCGTTAATACTCAGGGCCTCAGGCAACCAGCGCCCTACCAACTCAAACCCGTGGGGAAAAAAATTGTAGGTATTGCGACTGCCGTATTCTCCTGCGTAGGAACCATCAGGGTGCATGAACTCTGCCGCCAGGGATACGGCCCGTTGCAGTGCTGCTCGCAGGCGCGGATCGGGTTGAAGTTGATCAATTCGGGCCAGACAGGAGATGGTCAGCGTGTGATAACCCGGATCGCAACCCTCATATTCTTGAAACCATCCCTCTGGATGCTGCCAGGCCAAAACCCGGTCTAACCGTTGGGCGATCGCGGCTTGCCAGCGGTTGGATAAGTTACGCCTCTGGTGGTCGTCGCCTAGTTTCTGCAACAGTAGCAGACACAGGGCAATCAGCGCCTGGTGGTTGGTCAACTGACCCGTTTCGTGGTGGTGAGCAAGCCAATCTGCCCGCTGCACAAAAAAATGGAGGATTTGGGGATGGTCTAAATCCATAAGAGCATAGCTGTCTATACAGGCCAACAGCGAAAAGGCCGTCGCTCCCCCGGCCCGCTCAAAGGGAAAATAATCATCACAAGAGCCATCACCATGGGCACTCCGCGCCGCGTAGAGAATACCCGCCTCCACCCACTGGCGCAGCATAGATTGGTGATAAAAGGGGTTATTTGCCCAGTTGGTGTGGTAGGCTAGAGCCAGAGGCAAGACAAACTCCTGGGCCATGCCACTAGGAAAATCAATGATTTTGTAGTGCCAGAAGTTGCGATCAAAGCATCCGTAGGTCGGGCTATGGGGGTTGCGATCTAGGAGGGTCAGCAGTTTTGGAATTTGAGCGATCGCCTCACGGGCAAAGAGATCCTTAGCCATTTGGGGTGCTCTCAGTCTTCTTCTGAGCTTGCTGTTCTAACTCAGCCCGGCGCAACCGGAGTTGAATATCCTCCAAGATTTTGCGATTCACGGCCATCAGGTCAGCCACCAAGCCAAACATCCAGAGTTGAAAGCCAATCAAGATTAAAATGGCAGCCAGTACCAGACTGGGCACCCGGGCGCGGGCCGCCCCCTCTAAAAAGAACAACACCACCCACCGCACTCCAAGTAACAACCCCAAGGTAAAGGGCAAACTGCCGAGTAAAAAAAAGAACTTCAGTGGCTTATAGGCCATGAAAATCCGCAGAATGATGATGATGGAACGCTGAATATAAGCGGGAATGCTTTTCACCAAGCGCGAGGGACGCAGGTAGCCATTCGTGCGAATCGGCACTGAGGTGATGGCAATTCCCCGATGCCCTGCTTGAATAATGGTTTCGAGGGTGTAGGTATAGGGGTTAAACACATTTAACTGCATGGCTGCATTTCGGCTGATGGCCCGAAACCCACTGGGTGCATCCAGAATGCTGGTATTACTGGCAACCCGAACCACCCAACTCCCCCAGCGCTGTAGCAACTTTTTGATCGGCGAAAAATGAGCGATCGCGCTGATTGGGCGGGATCCCACTACGATATCGGCATGTCCTTGTAAAATTGGCTCAATCAGTTTGGGAATATCCGCCGCCTGGTATTGATTGTCTGCGTCCGTGTTGACAATGATATCCGCACCTGCCTTGAGACAGGCTTCTAACCCCGCCATAAAGGCTTTTGCCAAGCCCTGATTATGCTCAAAGCTGACAATGTAATCAACGCCGCAGGCTTTAGCAACGTCAACGGTCTGGTCAGCACTGCCATCGTTAACAATCAGCCACTCCACCTGCTCAATGCCTGCAAGCTGGCGCGGTAGTTGGGAAAGGGTGAGACCCAGGGTTGCCTCTTCGTTGTAACAGGGAATTTGGATGATTAACTTAGTCATAGAAAATCTAAAAAAGATGGTACGGGTGCCTGATACCAGGCATCTATGACGCACTGCATTGACCGAGCGCACATCAACATCAGCATCGTTAAAAACTCCAGACCCTCGTCTGGAGAACGCCTGTCATCGACTACATGCCTCATTCGCCACGCCTTCACCTGGGAAAAAGTAAGGAAAGCAAGACAAAGTTAAGAGATGGATGCTAGCATAAGACGATCAATTTCATTTGAGTGACGCCGCATTGTCCATTACGACACTTAGCACATCCGCTCCTTCAGTCAGTCAAACAAAGCTGTCAAATGGTTTGACTCTTGTTCATCACTATACGCCAGCTCTCTCCGTTGCGGCTGTGGATGTGTGGGTAAGAGCCGGAGCAATCACTGAACCCGATGAATGGATGGGGATGGCTCATTTCCTGGAGCACATGATCTTTAAGGGCACTGACCGGTTGCCCCCAGGAGCATTTGACTGGGCAATTGAAAATTATGGTGGGATGACGAATGCCGCGACCAGCTACGACTATGCCCACTTTTTCATTACAACCGCATCCCAGCATCTTGAGGCAACCCTCCCCTATCTGGCTGAGCTATTGCTGAATGCCAAAATTCCCGATGAGGAGTTTGAGCGAGAACGGGAAGTTGTGTTGGAAGAGATTCTGCAATCCTATGACAATCCTGACTGGATTGGGTTTCAAGCCCTCAGTGAACTGGTTTATCAGCGCCATCCCTATGGTCGCCCTATTCTGGGCACCGAAGACAGTTTAATGGGGCGATCGCCAGCAGAAATGCGCCAGTTTCATCGCGCTCACTACCAACCTGAAAACATGACGGTGGTGGTGGTAGGCGATATTCCCTATCCTCAGGCAGTTGATCTAGTCAGTCGCACGTTTACCCCTTTTGCTGTCCGGTCGAGTTGCCCCGTTTACACGGCGGATGCCGAACCGCCAATTACCAGCGTGCGGCGGCAAGAACTTCATTTGCCCCGTACCGAACAGGCCCGTTTGATGTTGGCCTGGATCGGCCCTGGGGTTGATTCGCCGCTGCAAAATCTAGACGCCCAATTGCAGGATGCCTACGGGTTAGATGTACTGTCCGTATTGCTGACGGAGGGGCGGACTTCTCGCTTGGTGCGTGAGCTACGGGAAGAGCGCAGCCTAGTTCAGGGCATTAGCAGCGGCTTTTCGTTGCAGCGAGAATCGGGTTTATTTACGATCACTGCATGGTTAGAGCCTGAAAACCTGGAACGAGTAGAAGCCATTATTTGCGATCGCCTTTCAGAACTCAGTGCGCTCCCAGTTTCTCCAGCAGAGTTGGCGCGTTGTCAGCGCTTGCTGTGCAATGACCATGCCTTTTCCACCGAAACGCCCAGCCAACTGGCAGGGCTGTATGGTTATTACAGCGTGATTGCCGACCCCACTGTTGCCGCTACCTATCCCCAGCGAATCCAGGCGATTCAACCCGAAGATTTACAGCGTCTTGCTAGTTACTACCTCTCTCCTTATCACTATGCGGCGACCATCATTCGACCCGCCTAGAACTATGGCAAATCACTAGAGTCTTGCTAAAGTTGTGCAACCTTTGGCTCCCATTGCTTTTATGATTAACCTAAAAACGCCTGCTCTGGTGGGTTTCAGCCTATTCTAAAGCGGGCTAACCCGGTGGTTCTGTTAGATTCGTGATTTGGCCTTGTCGAAGGAGCTATTGTGAACTTGATTTCTGTTGATTCCCAGTCCCATCAAATCCATCGCATGGTGCTCGACAATGGCATTGTGGTGCTGGTTAAGAGTAATCCGTCCGCCGATATTATTGCCGCCCGGTTGTTTATCCGAGCGGGTAGTCAATGGGAAACACCCTCTCAGGCAGGATTATCCCATCTCCTATCTGCCGTGATCACCAAGGGCACGGATCGGCTGTCTTCTCTAGAAATAGCAGAAGCGGTGGAGTCGGTGGGAGCCAGCCTCGGTAGCGATTCGACAACCGATTATTTTCTATTAAGTTTGAAAACGGTTTCCGCCGATTTTGCAGCTATGCTCAAATTGGCAGGAGAATTGCTGCGATCGCCCAGTATCCCTGAGCATGAGCTAGAGCTAGAGCGGCGGCTCACCCTTCAGGCAATTCGCTCTCAGCAAGAGCAACCCTTTACCGTTGCCTTTGATCAATTGCGGCAGATGATGTACGCCGATCATCCCTATGCCCTATCGAGCCTGGGTACTGAGGCGACTGTCGCCCAGTTACAACGGGATGACCTGCTGCAATATCACCAAACTCACTTTCGCCCTGATCATCTCGTTATCAGTGTTTGCGGTAGAGTTCAACCTGCAGAAGTCTTATCCCTGGTGCGGGAAGTGTTTGATGACTGGCCGGTGCCATCTCAACCGGTTCCCTCTCTAAGTTTGCCTGCTTTAGAATCGCGGCCAACCCGCCGGGCGATCGCCCAAGCCACTCAACAGGCGATTGTCATGTTGGGTTACCTAGCTCCGGCAATTCCTCGACCAGTGTTGCAATCCTCAGATGCTTTTAGTTCAGAAACGGGTTTTCTTGCTGCCCATTCCCTGGAAGAGTACATTGCCCTAAAGCTTTTGAGCAGTTACCTCAGTAATGGGCTGTCTAGCCGCCTATTTGTTGAACTGCGCGAAAAGCGGGGACTGGCCTACGAGGTTTCTGGTTTTTACCCAACCCGTCTGCACCCGGCTCAATTCGTGGTCTATATGGGTACGGCTCCCGAAAACACCGAAACAGCGCTCACCAGTTTGCAGGCAGAGGTGGATCGGCTTCGCCATCACCCGCTTGAACCGCAGGAAATTCAAACAGCCAAAAATAAATTGTTGGGCCAATACGCTTTGGGTAAGCAGACCAATGCCCAGATTGCCCAAATTTTTGGTTGGTACGAAACGATTGGCTTGGGGATTGAGTTTGACCAGCAATTTCAAGCGGCGGTCAGTGAGATTTCGGTAGAGGCGGCTCAAGCAGTGGCTCAGCGCTACCTGGTTCAACCCTATGTGTCTTTGGTCGGGCCAGCCGATCGGGTTTTGCCTTTTGTGCAGTCATAGGAGTGCTGTCAACAATCTGCAACACCGTAATCAGGGGAGATCCGTCACTTTCAGGTGGTTCTGGCCGGCCATTGCCCTAGGGCGATCGCCCCATTTTGGCCGCCAAACCCAAAGCTGAGGCAGAGCGCATGGTGCACGGCGGCGGCTTGCGCTGTTTGGACAAAGTTAAGAGGAAATTCTGGTTGCCGCAGCCCCACACAGGGGGGAAGTCGTTGATGGTGCAAAGCCAGTAGACAGAAGGCCACTCCCAATGCTCCAGAAGCTCCGATGGTATGGCCTGTTGCCGCTTTCGTTGAAAGGATTGACACCTCTGGTGGAAAGAGGTGCTGAATCAACTGAGCCTCATTGTAATCATTACGGAGGGTCGCCGTTCCGTGGGTATGGATAAAGTGGATTGCCTCTGGTGTCAGGTGGCTTTGACGCAGACAGTGGTTGATGGCAGCGATCGCCGCTTGGCGCTCAACCGCTGGCGCACTGACATGATACCCATCGGCCGATAACCCAATACCTAAAATGCGGCCATAGATACGGGCCTGGCGCTGTTGAGCCAGCTCTGCAGATTCCAGCACCAGAATGGCCCCACCTTCTCCTAACACCATGCCCTGCCGCTGGCAATCAAAGGGATAGGCTCCGGTAACTGCCAGAGCACCCATCTGCCTGAATCCGACCAGGGTCAAAGGTGTGACTGGAGCTTCCACTGCCCCTGCTAAAACCCGCTGGCAATGGCCCTGGCGAATTAACTCCGTTCCCTGGGCGATCGCCCAAATCCCTGTAGCACAGGCCGCCATCGGTGACAGAACCGGCGCCGAAGTTTGCAGCATTTGCGCGGTTTGTACTGCCGCTCCGTGGGGGAGAAGGGTGAGCCAATCGGCTAGCACAGGAGCAACAGTCGGCGCAGAGAGGCCCAACGATTTGCCATGGGAACCGTCATACCTTACCCAAGCTAAGTCTTCCCACTCGGCCTGGTGCCCACGGCTAGAGCCAATCGACACACCGCACGTCGCCTGAGGTAAGGTTAAACCAGCATCGGCTAACGCCTCTTGCACAATCGAGCGGGTTAGTGGAGCGAGCCGCGCTGGGGTAGAATTCATTAGTCCCAACGGAAGCGGTGGTAACTCTGGAAAGGGCTGATGCAGACAAATTCCCGATTGACCCGCTAATAAATGGTTCCAGGTGGTTTCAAGATTGCCCAGGGCAGAGGCTAAGCCAATGCCGGTAACAACGACATCCATTGTGCCAACGAAAGCCCACGCTTCAACAACGCATTTCAACTTGTGAGGCCAGCGGAGGGGTTTACTCTAGCCCCAGCTCGCGCTTGAGCAAATCGATAGACTTACCAATCACAAAATTTTCGCAGCAGATCAATTGGGGTGGACGAATGATATCTTCGCGAGCCGCCGCGATCGCTGATCGCACCAATTGGCAACTAGCCTGATCGGCAATAATGGTGTGAGCACTGCGCACCAGCGCACTCAGCTTATAGTTATCGCCCAACTGGCAGGTCATCACCAGTAGATCATCGCCCCGCAAACTGTGAATAATCACTTCAGCAACGCCGACGGTACCAGAGCTGAGACTCACAACCCCCAAACAACTGCCTTTGGGTAACTTTTTAATCAGGTTAATTTCTTCGTTAAAGTCATAAATATCAATTGGGATGACTCGCACCGCCTTAGGCGCAGCGATCGCCTCAGCCTGGGCAATAAAATAGCGACTGGTCACAACCGTACCAGAGCGGGTTTGATCCAGCACCTGGCTCAATTCTTCCAAGGGTACCAACTGTACGGGAATGTTGAGTGCCCGCTCTAGCTCTCGCACAATCACTTCTCCAGCACCAATGTCGTGGGTTGGTGCCGTCACAAGCACCTGGGCACTACAGCGCAACCGCCAATCAATTTCTGCCAGAAACAGTTCTCGGGCCTGATTGAGAGAACAGCCCAGTTTTAACAGGTCATCAATGCTGGTTTGAGCAACCTTATAGGCACCCGGAAATTGCTCCAAAATCGGAGACTTCACCTTGGCGTTGCTATCTTGCACCTGATCGCGCACATATATCCCCGAGCCAGCATGGGCATCAACCACACCAGCTTCTTCTAGTTGGCGATACACTTTACTGATCGTGTTACGGTGTAAACCGGTCTGCATTGCCAGTTGCCGTGTACTTGGCAAGCGATGCCCCGGTGGATACTGCCGCGAGGCGATCGCAAACAAAATCTGGTTATAAAGTTGCGTCGATGCAGGAATATCGCTATCCGGCTGGATGTGGAACTGAACCATGACCGAGTCTCCCAGCTACCCTAATGATGAAATCAATCGATATTGTAGTGACGCATCCCCTATTCTTTGCATTATGTTCTGTTTCCTTTGATTTCGTGCGTCTTTTTGCGCCTTTTTAGGAAATCTCGCTGCAGTCAGAGGGGTCAGGATAAAAATGAACAGACGGCTTCTCAGTTTAGAGCGATGACAGGATGTCAATCGTTTTGTCAGTGATAGCAACAGGGAGAGTTTACAGAATTCCACGATTCTTTAAAACTGCGATGAAGCCCAGCGGTCATCTTGAGGTGCCTCTTCGCCGATTCGTATCCTCCTTCAGAGGTTTGTTGTCAAAGATTGGGGTGTGTATGGTCGTGTCGCCATGGGAAACGTGGCAACCGTGAGGCAGAAAGCCTACCCAGCATCGATGTTTGAGCATTTGGCTTTGTCCTCAGCTTTCTGACCAAAGCTATACCAACAGGAAACACGAATGAACGATGATGCTCAGCCAACTCGCCCTGAGCAGCGTGCCTTGAGCGCAGTCAAAAGCAGCCGCAAGGCATTGAAGGGCGCGATGTTCCAAGGTCAGTTCTTTCCTGGAAATGGCTTAACTCACTCCAGGGGTGCGATCGCCCCTCGTCCTTGACTCATTCAGGTTTCGATCAGATTGTGCCAGTTTTGATGATGAATCCAGCGGAGACTCAATTTCCGGCTTCAATCACGATCTGGGCAGCTGACCTGTCCCGATCTAGGGATGGTTCTATTGCTTCCTCAGTGGCAATCAGGCTAGAACCTTCTTGATGTTGAATCGGAATTTCAACCAAAAATTCAGCCCCTAAACCTGGCTCTGAGTAAAACTTGAGGTTCCCCTTGTGTTGATTGACAACCGTTTGATAACTCATGGTTAGCCCCAAGCCCGTCCCTTCACCCACATCTTTTGTCGTGAAAAAGGGGTCAAAAATTTTGGATTGAATCTCGTGGCTAATACCGGGGCCATTATCAGCAATAACAATGCGGGCTAAGGCTGGATAGTGCTGATTGGCAGGAATGAAATCGCTACAAATCGCGATTGTTTTGTTTGGCCCATGCCATTGGCGGAGGGCTTCGATCGAGTTGATGATGAGATTCATAAACACCTGGTTAATCTGACTCGGAAAACATTCCACCAGTGGTAACATTCCGTACTGGCGAATCACTTCAATTTCCTCTAACTCTGGTTTCAGCACAGCGAGGGTGCTCTCGATACCCTGGTGCAGATCAACCGCTTTGAGACTGGCTTCATCCAGACGTGAGAAATTGCGCAGCGTTAAGACGATTTGGCGAATCCGATCTGCCCCGGATCGCATGGAATTGAGAATTTGAGGCAAATCTCGCAGCAGGAAGGCCACATCGATTTCCTCCAGCAGGGCCTGCAACTCGGCATCGGGCTGGGGCAATCGCACCTGATAGGCGTTCAGTAAGCGCAGCAAATCCTTCACGTAGGTGTCAACGTAAGGAATATTGGCATAGATGAAATTAATCGGGTTATTGATTTCATGGGCCACCCCCGCCACCATCCGCCCTAGACTCGAAATCTTTTCGCTTTGAATCAGTTGGGTCTGGGTCAGGCGCAATTCATCCAGGGTTCTGGCTAGGCTCTCGGCCTGCGCCGCACGAGTGAGGGCCTGGTGATGCATTTGAGTATAGAGATGGGCCTGTTGAATAGAGATGGCCAGTTGATCGGCCACTGCCTGAGCCAGGCGCTGATCATTCTTTGACCAGTAGCGCACATGGGAGCACTGGTTTAAGTAGAGGATGGCAAAGAGATGTTCCTTGGTCTGCACTGGAATCACCAGCGAAGATTTAATCTGGGCCTGCTCGTATTCCGGGTTATGGGCACCGATGCGGTCATCCTGAGTGACATCACTAATCACCACGCGCTGACGATTTTGAATCACCCATTGGGTAATCGGCCCAGCCACATCAAAATCCTGCCAGGAGGGCGGAAAAGGGGGACGGCACACTTCATACAGGTGACTCCCAATTGAAGTTTGAGCAGAATGGAGGGGATTTCCCTGCTCCTCTACCAGATGTACCAGGCAGCGATCAGCTTCGAGGGCGTTCATCAACTGGGCGATCGCCCCCTTGAGGATCACCTCTAACTCAAAGCTCTGACGGGTCTGGGTCGTAATCTGATTGACCAACTGCTCCCGCTGGGCTTGCTTCTGTGTTTTTTCATAGAGTTGGGCTTGACCAATCGCAATCTCTAGCTGTTGGGCAACCAACTGCATGAAATCAACTTCAGCGGCTGACCAGTAGCGGGGTTCATCGGCCAGGCAAGCCAAAAAACCAATCGTGCCATCTTTAGAACGGATGGGGATCAGCAGGTTAGCCATCGCTCCTAAAATTGGTGGATAGGTCGTCTGTAGGGCTTTAGAAGTAGGTAGCAACTGCCATAGCGATCGCCAAATTGAAGGCGAGGCCGTTTTTGTCTCAGCAACCACCAATTCCCCCTGGGTAATAGCTTGGGCAGCAGTTCCAAAGATCTCCAGGGGGTAATAGCCCATTCCCTGCAGTGTTTTTCGGGCTTCCTGGGGTGCTGCCGTTATTTTTGGATGACGCATATATTCGCTCATCACCTGGATACGCTGGGTATCTTCGAAGTACCAAAAAAACAGACAGCGATCTAGCTCCAGCAGGCTGGCTACTTCCTCAACAGCCGTTTGCAAAACGACTTTTGATTCTAAGGAGTTACGGATGCGATCGACCATACGCCGAAGCAGAGCGCTTTGGCGGTCAGAACCAGAGAAGTAGGGCGATAGTAATCGCCTCAGGATGGATTTAGATTGGCGCAACAACAGGAACCCACTTCACGACGATAGGAACACACTTAACTCAGAACTAGCTTAAACCGGTTGTTTTTCCTACGGGTAACCTAGCTGTGCGCTGTCAAACAATGACTTTTGGGTGGCTCTAGTGTTCCGTCAGGAATGATTTTTAGGTGGCTCTAATGTTCCGTTAGAAAAGCTTGAACGGGTCGCAAACCCGAAAAATTTAACCCTCGTCAACTTTCTGGCGCTCAGTTCCTTGTCTATTTGACAAACCACTCGCTCGGATATGTGCCTTGGTGCAAAAGCCCTGACACTCCAGCTTAATTTTTCAGCCCCAATAGCCACTATCCTAGGCTGGAACAAAGCTTAAAGCGGGGTATTGGCATAACAGAACTGGTTTTCAGAACCATAAACTCCAGAAAACGGATGAAAATTCTCTTCTTAATCTGAAAAAGGCCGGATAATTCAGCGTTAGTTACTCGATCAATGCCCCTGCAATGATATAGGGAGAGATGGTACCGACTCCTAATAATTGAGGTTGTATTGGTTTCTACAGAATGCCGATATGAAAAACCAACCGCTCCTTAATTTTTTCTGAGAAGCGCTACCGTTAGAACCGTGGATTTAGGTAAGCTAGCTTGCGATTGAGATGAAGTTTTTTGAGCAGCCCCAATGGAGCGATCGCCCCGTTATCAATTCCTACAACTCCTATTGAGTGGTTTGTTGTTGCTGCAAGCCTGTGCCCCAGCGGCCAATCCACCCCAAGATCTACCTAGCCCAACCAAACCGTCACCCAGTCCGCAATAATACCACCGCCCCATTTTCTGTGAAGCTTCTTCAATTCAGCACCTCTCACTATTGCCGTAAAGCCAGGCTAGCCCTTGGTTACAAACAAATTGCCTATACCGTCGAGAACCTCACACCGGGGTTACATCGACTGCGGGTCAAACCGTTGACGGGTCTAGCGACCCTACCTGTCCTCTTGCCAGAGACTGAAGCGCAGCCGACTGCAGTGGGTGACTCCAGTCAAATTTTTCGTTTTCTAGAAAAATATAAGCCTGACCCACCGCTCTTGCCCTCTGACCCCACCCAACAGCACCAGGCTTGGCTGTTGGAGGATTGGCTGGATGAAAGTATTGGCACAGCGACACGCTTTGTCTATTACCAGTTTCGCGCGGGTGCTGGTAAAGCGATTGATCCGTCTCTGATGAGCCAGGCGGTGATTGGGGTCGTGCGGTGGCAGTATCAGATCAATTCTGCCAGTGCGGCACTGGCGGCTCAGCGCCTAGACCTGGCATTAGAAGTATTGGGCGATCGCTGGCAAACTGCCCCCCATCTGGTGGGCGATCGCCCAACCATTGCTGACCTGACAGCCGCCGCCTTACTGAGTCCCTTAGCCTTGCTTCCTACCTATCGGCAGGGCTACCCCTGGGTATTTGACCGGATTAAAGCGATCCACCAACTATGCCAGGAGCCGCTGCCACCAGGACTTTAACGAAGAATAAAGAAGAGAATTTGGAGTTCTTCGGTTTGAGTTTTAAATTTTTAGGTTGGACTTTTTGCCAGGGAGGTTGCCTGGGTAGGTTAACCTATCAAATAGAGCTGACTCCGCTTCACCAGTATCCCGCAGAATGAGACGGGAATAGCCAGGTAGAGGGGAGTGCGGCTGCTCTGGAGTTTCTCTAGGGTAGGGGCTTTGGCCCCCATCGAATGGCCTTGATTGTTCTCATCCTTGAACGAAGTTGTCCGTCATTTCCTATGCAAATTCGTCGGCGATCGCCTAATCCTAGTGTTTCTGTACTTGACCTCAACTACGTGGTGCAGGTACCCGATGCGAAACCGCAGCACATTCTTGAAGAAATTGTTTGGCATAAAGAAGTAGAGGTTGAGCGCTGGCGTGAGCAAGTTCCTCTCAATGACCTGAGGCAACGGGTGCAGGATTCACCACCCGCAAAGGACTTCTTGCAAGCGCTGCGCCAGGGAAAAACCCAACCCGCTGTGATCGCAGAGGTGAAAAAGGCTTCCCCCAGCAAAGGGGTGATTCGGGCTGATTTTGACCCGGTGGCGATCGCCCAGTCCTATGCATTAGGGAAGGCCAGTTGTCTCTCAGTACTGACCGATCAACGGTTCTTTCAGGGCAGTTTTGAATACCTGTCCCAGATTCGAGCCGCCGTTGACTTGCCTTTACTCTGTAAAGACTTTATTCTGTATCCCTATCAGATGTACCTCGCACGCGCTAACGGAGCCGACGCAATTCTACTGATTGCGGCAATTTTGCCCGATAAAGATCTGAAATATTTCTTAAAGATTGTGCGAACTCTGGGCATGACTGCATTAGTAGAAGTGCATACCCTGGCAGAATTGGATCGCGTCTTGGCGCTAGATGAGGTGGAGCTGATTGGGGTTAACAACCGCAATTTGCAGGATTTCTCTGTGCATTTGCAAACTACTTGCGATTTATTGTCTCAGCGTCGCGATCAGCTTCAGGCCCGTTCCCTAATGGTTGTGAGTGAGTCGGGGCTACACACCCCAGCCGATCTTCAACAGGTTGCTGATGCTGGCGCAAAGGCTGTACTGATTGGTGAAGCATTGATGAAACAACCCGATCCGGGTGTGGCTTTACAACAGTTGTTTGAGTCCGCTTAGGGTTTCTACGCCAGTGTTTCAGATGCTCTTCCTGCGGTTTATTCGGCTGTTCTCACCTTTCTGGCCTCTGTTGGACTCAACCCCTTCAGTGTCTCCAGGTACGTCAAGGATGTGCTCCCTAAGAAGAATGAATCATTCAAAATGTAAGTCTATAAAGTGGAAAACCCTTACTGGAAACCATCTCTAAGTTTTATCTTGAATGAGTGCTCATTCCTAAGAGACTCGTTTGGCAATCTCAGTAAGAATAAATCTCAGTCCACTTTGTTGCTCGGTCAGGCTGACATCAAAAGCCTGGCAACCCGTTGTTTGAGAGCTTCGGCTCGACAGTCATTAATTCGGTATTCTTTGCCCCAGGTTGCTTCTATGGAACCCATTCCTCTCCCTTCCCATATTCACTATGAGCTACTGTTGCAATTGCTAGAGCGTCAGACGATGTTGGCCGTTGGGCATAAGTCTCTAATGCAAGAGCAGGTGCATGAGCTGATTATTACTCTACGCAAGGCGATTGCTCAGCAGCGCCAACTTGAAGAAACCTGCGAACGGCATCATATTCCGATCGATTATCGTTGGTCTTTAAATGGTGCTAATCAGCCAACAGTGGTTGCCACTGCTGAGGGGCTGGGTGCTGATGAAGAAACTTAAATCATCTCCGTTGGGCGATCGCTACGGAGGTTTTTTTGAATTCAGATCGTTTAATCTGGTAAGCACTTTTCCGTCAACGATGACGACTTCACAAAGCGCGAGACCATCCAGCGATGGAGTACGACTTGCTGACAGACTCAGATATAACAGCGGAGCGTAGCCCCCTTGAAGCCCAGGCTCAGAATCCGCCTGCAGAGGAATGGCTCCCCCTCCAGCTTGGGCTGCCACTGCCTGACTTTGGTGGCAGTGAGACCTTTACTCGTCCAACCGTAAAGCCCAGTCGAGGCTATGGTCGAGGACGCTGCCGCGAAGGCGCAGGGCAGGAAACCTCCCCCCCGCAACAGCAAAGACTATTGGCTGAGCTTCTGCAATTGCGCTCTCAGGTTCACAGTCAGGTCTCTCGTATTCGCAGCCTAGAGCAAGCCCTTGATCAATCCCTGGTTCATCTCAAGGAGCTACGCCAACAACTGATCGACCAGCAATTTTTAGAAGATCACCTGGCCGCAACCGAAGAAATTGCCAACATTCAGCAGCAAGCCATCTATCAACTCAAGGCTCAACTCGCAACCAAGCAACAGATCATTGAGGCTAATCAAACTGAGCTAAGGCAACAGCAGCAAGAATTACAGGTTGCTTGGCAGCGGCTGGCAGCGGCTGGAATTTCTCTAGACTTGCCGGGGGAAGGGCAGTCAAAGCTCAACCCAAGCCTGGCTCCCCTGACCGATTACCCGTTAGAGCCATCGACCATCGAAACGCTTCTAGCCCAGCAACGGCAGTATATTGCTGAGCTAGAGGCGGCAGCGGCTTTGCGGGCAGGGTGGGAAACGTCTCTAATTGAGATGCTCGTCAGCACCCAAACAACCCTTACAACCCTGGTAGAGATTTCAGCTCTGGCACCTGTAGAATCGTCCGCTTGTGGGTCGGAGCTTATGGTACAATTGACCCATTGCCTGGCGGGTTTGACACAATCCCTGGAACAGGCTCCCCTGGCGAAGCAGCACAATGCTAGTTCTCCTACCTCTGCGCAGGAATTAATTGAGGCTCAAAAACGCATTGGCGAGTTAGAGACCCAACTTGCGCATCAGGAGACAGCCCGCATGTTGTTGCAACACACTTATCAGGAGATGGAAACAGAACGCGATCGCCAGCGTCAACGATTACAAGACTTAGAGGCCCAGGTCGCCGAAATGCAGGAGCAGATTTTGCACCAGGCCCAGCAAGCCAGCGAATATGAAACAGCGGTGCAGCACTGGAAAGATCGATATGTCGGAAACTATCAACAGATTCAGCAATTGAGGCAAATTTTAGAAGCGACGCTACCCACCTTCCCCGTTGAAGTTGAGGCGATTCTTGCAACGCTGGAGGCGAGTCGGCTGTCTGCGATGGATCAAAATCCTGCTTCAGCCTTGGTACCCGCCCGCTTTAACCGCGACTCACAGCTTGACCTGCCCGAGTTTCTTTTACGTCGGCGTCGCTACAAAGCACAGCGCTTATCCTGAATGATTTTAATAATTTTCTGGATGTCTTGAATTGACCAGTTTTAGGGGATTCCCAATACATTACAAAGGTTGTAATGTTTTCATACATTCTCAGGCGCTTGCGTCTTGAGATTTCAATTTTGTCCAAGTCTAGAATTAGAGCTTTGTCTGTGGAAACACGACAGGTGAGATTTAGATTTGGCTTGTGCCCTTGTGTGAGGGGTGTTTTTTGCCGAGTTGTCTGATTTTGTTGCATGACCCCACCGTTTGATTTGCCCGCTGAATGGAATCTTTCTCGACGAACTGTGCTCAAACTTTTTGGAGCCGGGGCTTTAGCTGGTGGCCTGGGCTACTCGCGTCTGAGTAAGCCGAAACCTAGCGTTTATCAACAGGATACGCTCACGCTTCCAAGCCAACTTGAGCAGTTGCGTAAGGTTGTAGTGGTGGGTGGCGGGTTAGCTGGGCTAGCCTGTGCCTACGAGCTCTGCCAGCGGGGGTTTCAAGTGACCCTACTAGAGCGATCGCCCCAACTGGGCGGCAAAATTGCCAGTTGGGATATTACGGTCAACGGGGAACCCTTCCGGATGGAGCATGGCTTCCATGGCTTTTTTCCCCAGTATTACAACCTCTGGAGCCTGGTAGAGGAGCTACAAATTCGAGAAAACTTTAAGTCTCTTAACTACTATTCGGTGGTTTACAAGGGCGATCGCTACGAGCCAGAAGTCTTCCGTCCCAGCCATTCGGCTTTTCCTTGGAATATCGTCGATTTGGCGGTTTCTTCAACGAACCGCTTCAAGTGGGGGCTAAACCTGACAAAATATGCCCACTGGCAGGTTTTTCGGGAAATTAGCGGGTTCAACCCAGCTCATAGTTATCAACGGTTGGATCAGCTATCCGTGGCAGAGTGGGTCAGCAAAGATTTTCCGCGCGGGTTGTATGACCTTTATTTTTTGCCCTTTGCAAAATCCAGCTTAAATGCACCGGATACGATGAGCGCGGGCGAACTGATGCAATTCTTCCACTTCTACTTTTTTGGCAACCCGGAGGGGTTGGCTTTTAATGGCACCTGCCAGGATATGGGCCGGAGTTTAGTGGAACCCATTGCCCGCTATATTACGGAGCATGGCGGCACGATCGTGACGGAAGCCGCAGTCAGCAATATCCACTGGGAGCAAGGCAAGGTTGTGGCTTTAGAGTATCAAACTCAGGGAGCAACCGATGCTGTGCCCTTTTGGGTGGATGCCAATGCCGTGTTGAATACTGCCGATGAGCCGCGTTTCTTTGGCGGTGGGGATGCGGTTTATCTATTGGCGGAAAGCCGGCAGGAAGCGCTTTCCCTCAGTTGCACCCATCAGGGTTGTACAGTGCACCCCGATGCAACGGGCCATTTTCACTGCCCCTGTCATGGGGCGATGTACGATGCTCAGGGAAAAGTGCTGCGTGGCCCTGCTCAGCAGGATCTGCCCCGGTACAAAGTTCTGGCACAGCAGGGCGATCGCCTGCAGTTGGTGGCGGCTAATCCTAATCCTGGCCATACCGTTACCGTTACCGCTGATTATTTTGTGTTAGCGGCAGATGTGATTGGGATGCGCAACTTGGCGAACCTCATGACCGGTGCTGTGCCCCCAGGGTTGCAAACCCGCTTAACCCAGTTGCCTGTTGCCGACCCCTTTGCTGTCTGTCGCTTTTGGTTTGATCGTGACTTTGACTGGGAGCATAGCTGGTTTACCTCTCTGTCGGGCTATCGGCTGACGGATAGCATTACCCTTTACCATCGCATTCAAGATGACTACATTGACTGGGCTAAACGAACTGGCGGTAGCGTTGTTGAGTTACACGCCTACTGTTATAAGGAGAAGGAATTTCCGACCCAGGAAGCGGTGTTAACCACCTTTGAGCAAGAACTTTACGATATTGTCCCCAGTTTGCGGGAAGCCACGCTGCTGCATCGCGAATTGGTGAACCAGAAAAACTTTTCAGGTTACCCACCCGGTAGCTATGGCGATCGCCCTGCAACCGAGTCGGGTGCCCCGAATCTTTTCTTCTCTGGAGACTGGGTGAAAATGCCCTTTCCTTCAGGATTGATGGAGCGAGCGATCAGCAGCGGTCTCTTGGCCAGCAATGCCATTTTGCATCAGGAGGGGCTACAACGACGTACCCTACTGACGGTACGCCCTCAGGGGATGCTGTCCCTGTTTGCATAAACCTTTTGGCATAGAATTATAGGTATAGCTGCTGCCCAAACCATTAGGACATTGAAAATGGAGAGGAGTGGGGGGCTACGCCCCCAGCCAGAAATTTCCCCTTGCACCTCGTTCTGACTAAGATGCCTATGGCTATCGTTATTCTCAGGAGAACACAATGCGCGCTCTATCTGTATTACTGGTCACCTGCCTGACGGCTAGCTTCGGAATGGGCGGTCAAGCTCCCAGTTCTGCCCAGGAAATTAGCGGCTGCACAGCCCGCCTGACTGCTCGCGACCCTCGTTCTCAAATCAATGTGCGCGCGGGAGCTGGGACAAACTATCCCGCTCCCAGCTATGGCCTGGTCGGAGATCAGGTGCAGATTCTTCGCGGCAATGTCGATGGGTTTGCGATCGCAAGGGATCGTCACGGCGCCAGATGGGTCAAAGTCCGGTTTCCCAAATCCCAAGTTGTTGGCTGGGTGCAGCGCGATTTGGTTAGTGACTTTACCGGTTAAACTCAGATACCGAAGAACTCCTGGTCTTTGGTATGGCCACTGCCCCTGTTTCTCCGGCCGTTGGTTACCCTTGTGCGAATCGTGAGCCTGTGGCTGGAGGGATATCGCTTTGGTCAGAAAGCTGAGGACAAAACCAAGTACTCCAACGTTGATGCTAAGTAGGCTTTCTGGCTGACGGTCGCCCTGTTGCTTACGGCGACTACCATAGCTAGAGTTTAGAACGTTTCCGAACTCAAAGATGTCTTGACACCTGGGTATCGTGTTGGTTGAATCGGGTTGAGCCAATACCCTGCGACTAGAAACTCAATTCACCAACTCAACCCGGCCATACCAGACCAGTCTGCCTGAAAAGGCCTTAAAGTGGATTCCCTGACAGCAACGATTATGAATGCCCCGATCTCTGCCAGCTCTAGCTTTGATATTCGGCAGGCGGCGACTAACCTCAACCACTGGTATGTGGTCGCTGCCAGCGCTGAGGTAGAAACTCAGCCCCTGGGGGTAACTCTGTGGCAACGGGCGATCGCTCTCTATCGTGACCGCCAAGGCCAGATTCACGCGCTGGAAGACGCCTGCCCCCATCGGTATGTCAAACTCAGCGATGGATGTGTCGTTGGTGATTACCTGGAGTGTGCCTACCACGGCTGGCAAATCAATACCCAGGGTCAATGCGCCCATGTGCCCTACCTGGAATCTCACCAAAAACTCCCCAACTGCCAGGTTAAAACCTATCCAGTGAAGGAGCAGGATGGCTTTATCTGGCTATTTCCTGGTGATCCGGTTCTGGCCAGCCAAGTTGAACTCATGGGTATTCCCGAATGGGATCACCTGAATTGGATTGCTTCCTATACGGTAATTGATACCCACTCCCATTTCTCCTACCTGATTGAGAACCTGATGGATATGTATCACGGGCATCTCCACAATAACTGGCAAGCCTGGAGCGGGGCGGTTTTAGAAAGCCTTGAGGAGACCGGCGATCGCGTCAGCGCCCATTACCAGTCGCAGAACTATTATCGGATTGATAAAATCTGGTCGGTTTTACAACTCTTTATCCCCGCCTTACGCCAGTTGCACCCGGATCCCCTGGATGTGAGCTATGTCTATCCCCACTGGCGATCGCGCCTGGGGGATGATTTCAAAATCTACTGCCTGTTCTGCCCGGTTAGCCCCAGCCATACCCGCGCTTACCTGGTGCACTTTACTTCGCTGAATGCGTTTCATCGGCTACATAAGCTGCCGCTTCGTTTTCGCCGCTTCATCAAAAATCGGCTGTTTAACTCCGCCAAAAAGTTACTAGAAGGTTTAGTCGAGCAGGATATTCGCATGATTGAGCAGGAGCAACAGGCTTATCTGGCGAATCCTCATCAGCGCCCCCATGAGTTAAATCGCGCTCTGGTTAGCGTTCAGCGGTTGATTCGGCACCAGGCAGAAAAATCTTAAGTTTTACAGCCCTACATAGCGTATTAGGACACTTTATAAAAAAATTATCCATATAAAAACCAGAAGGGAGGGTTTTGCCTTTGCTCAGCCCTCCCTCTAGCAATTTGACGGAATCAAATTTGAGCGAACCTCCTCACCCCGCTGTGCCGGATTGGCTCCCGTGCCTTACTTGACTGCGAGTTCCTTATCCGCATCACTGGTGGCATCGGGGTTTGCCTCAGGCGTATCTTTTTCCGACGGCGGCACCACCTGCCAGAACTTTGGTAAGTACTCTGCCCAGTGGGCCAGAATTGTTTTTGCCTTGCGGCTCCCCGTTTTCTCGGCATGGGCCGTAATCAGGTCGTGCAGTTGTTGCTCTCCCACAGGGGTAATCACACGCTGAATTTTGACAATCTCGGGGTTGACCTTCGCGGGAAAGTGACCATCCTCATCTAGGAAGTAGGCTAACCCCCCGGTCATCCCCGCGCCAACATTACGACCCGTGCGCCCCAAGACTACCACCACTCCCCCCGTCATATACTCGCAGCAGTGGTCACCAGTGCCTTCCACCACCGCTTGACTGAGGGAATTGCGCACAGCAAATCGTTCTCCAGCCTGCCCATTGGCAAACAGGAAACCACCGGTCGCTCCATAAAGGCACGTATTCCCAATGATCACATTCTCTGCTGGGTCATAGGCTGCATCAGTAGGTGGCACAATGATAATCTCGCCGCCGTTGATCCCTTTACCGACATAGTCGTTCGCCTCACCCGTAAGATGCAGGGTGACTCCAGTGATATTGAAGGCACCAAAGCTCTGCCCCGCTGCCCCTGTAAAGCGCAGGGTCAGATGACCACCAAAGCCAGTGTCTCCGTATTGTTGCGCGATTGTTCCGGCAATTCGAGCACCGACTGTACGATCTGTGTTGACAATTCGATAGGATTTTTCAACACGGCCCTGCTGGGCGATCGCAGTTTGCACGGTTGCATCGGCCAGAATTTCATCATCCAGCACCGGGCCATTACTATGCACCTCTTCATGGTGCAGCCAGTGGCGATCAGTACGAGTATCTGGTAACTGGGTTAAACAGGTGAGATCCAGCGTTGGGGTTTTTGTCAGGCTAACACCCTCCCGCCGCTTCAGCAAATCGGCTCGGCCAGTCAAATCGCTTAAATGCCGGTAGCCTAACTTTGCCATAATTGAGCGGGCTTCTTCTGCAATGAAGAGGAAGAAATTCACCACATGCTCTGGGGTTCCTGGGAAACGTTTGCGGAGTTCTTCCTTTTGGCTAGCCACCCCGACGGGACAGTTATTGGTATGGCAAATCCGCGCCATAATACACCCTTCTGCGATCATCGCGATCGAGCCAAAGCCAAACTCTTCGCCCCCCATCAAGGCCGCCATGACTACATCCCAACCGGTTTTAATGCCGCCATCTACCCGTAAAATCACGCGATCGCGCAGGCCATTCTGCATCAACACTCGATGGACTTCCGTCAAGCCCAATTCCCACGGACTGCCTGCGTGTTTAATTGAGCTGAGAGGCGACGCGCCTGTTCCGCCATCATGACCGGAGATTTGAATAATATCAGCGTTAGCCTTCGCGACCCCAGCAGCGATTGTGCCAATCCCAATCTCTGACACCAGCTTCACAGATACCTGCGCCTTCGGATTAATCTGGTGCAAGTCAAAAATCAACTGCGCCAGATCCTCAATCGAATAGATGTCGTGGTGAGGTGGGGGTGAGATCAGCGTTACCCCAGGCTTAGAACGGCGCAACATGGCAATGTAGGGGCTGACCTTATTACCGGGCAGTTGCCCGCCTTCACCGGGCTTAGCACCTTGGGCTAGCTTGATTTCTAGTTGTCTTGCGCTCATCAGGTATTCTGGCGTCACCCCAAACCGCCCCGACGCAATTTGTTTGATCGCAGAACTGGCCGTATCTCCATTTTGTAATCCTTTAAGGTGGGGCAGCAGGGCCGAGTGTCCCTCTGGGTCTACATCACTGAGGATGTGGAAGCGAACCGGGTCTTCTCCCCCTTCCCCAGAATTGGATTTGCCCCCCAACCGGTTCATGGCGATCGCGAGCGTCTCATGGGCCTCCCGTGAAAGTGCCCCCAGGGACATGCCACCAGTGCAAAAGCGCTTCACAATCTCTGTGGCTGGCTCAACCTCTTCTAGAGGCACCGAAGGTCGGTCACTCCGAAAATCCAACAAATCGCGTAGCGCCGTCAGGGGCCTCTCCTCCAGGTACTTACGATAGAGATCGTAATGATCGGCACTGTGTCCGGCGACTGCCTTATGCAGATACTTCGCCATTTCTGGGCTATTCATGTGGTATTCGCCACCCGGTCGGTAGTTGACGTAGCCGTAATTCTCCAACTTTTTCACCGTCAACTCAGGGAAAGCACGACAATGGACTGAAAGCGTTTCTTGGGCCAAGTCAGCCACCCCTATCCCACCCAGGCGGGAAACCGTCCCAGCAAAGCCAAGGTGAAGCAAGTCACCACCGATTCCAATTGCTTCAAAGATCTGGGCACCATGATAACTGGCCAGCAGAGAAATTCCCATTTTCGAGAGAATTTTGAGTAAACCTGCTTCAATCGATTTACGGAAGTTGGCTTGCGCAGTGGCCAGAGAAATTTGCTTCAACTTGCCCCGTTGCATCAGGTTTTGCGTCCGATTGTCAGCCCACCATTGGCGCACAGTCTCCAGCGCCAGATAGGGACAAACCGCGCTAGCTCCATAACCAATCAGGCAAGCGTAGTGGTGGGTGCTCCAGCACTGGGCCGTATCTACCACCAGTGAAGCCTTCATCCTCAGACCCTGGCGAATCAAGTGATGATGTACCGCCCCTACAGCTAAGAGTGGCGGAATATAGGTGTAGTCAGCGCTGATGCCACCGGGCTGCCCTGCCAACGTTATGCGATCGCTGAGGATTAAAATTTTGACACCCGCCCGCACCTTTGCCACTGCTTGCTGGCAGAGGTCGTTCACGGCCTGCTGCAATCCACCTGGGCCATGGGCCACTGCAAACAGGGTTGATAAATCGGCTGTTTCAAAGCCCGATTGACGAATTTGCGCTAACTCCGTATCCCCTAAAACAGGAGATTCCAACTTCAGCAGGTGGGCTAACTCTGGCGCTGGTTTCAAAATATTGCCGCGATCGCCCAGAGACATCGCCAGAGACATGACCAAACTCTCCCGTAGAGGATCAATCGCGGGGTTTGTCACCTGGGCAAATCGCTGCTTGAAGTAGTCATAGAGCAGGCGAGGCCGGGAAGACAGCACCGCTAGAGGAATATCATCCCCCATACAGAAGGTTGGCTCCTTGCCCTGGGCTGCCATCTCCTCAATAATCATTTCTACATCTTCCGCAGAGTAGCCAAAGGCCGTTTGGTAGCGTAGCATCGTCTGCGCATCCAGACGGGGCTGCTCATCTGGGAAGGGTTGGGGGGTAATGGTTTGGCGATTCTGCAACCATTCCCCATAGGGATGAGCTTGGGCCACCCGTTGCTTAATCTCCCAGTTCTTCAGGATTTCGTGACTTTGTAGATCGACCAGAATCATCTGACCAGGGCCAAGGCGACCTTTCTCGACAATATTGGCCTCATCCACAGGGACGACCCCCGCCTCGGAGGCCACCACCACATAGCCATCGCGGGTGATCACATAGCGAGCTGGGCGCAAACCATTGCGATCCAGGGTGGCTCCCACGGTTTTGCCATCCGTGAAGGCTAGCAGGGCAGGGCCATCCCAAGCTTCCTGAATACCGCTGTAATATTCGTAGAAATCAGTAATTTCAGGATGATGAATTAAATCGGGCTGATTTTGATAGGCTTCTGGCACCATGAGCATCAGTGCTTCCTGGGGGCTGCGCCCAGAGCGCACCAATAACTCAAGCACGTTATCCAGGTTGGCCGAGTCGCTATTGGTGGCAATTACCGTTGGTTTCAAGTCTTGAATGCGATCACCCCAACATTCCTGCTCCAGATCCGCTTCCCGGGCCAGCATCCAATTAATATTGCCCAGCAGGGTGTTAATTTCACCGTTGTGACCTAGCATCCGCATCGGTTGAGCTAAGGGCCAACGAGGCATCGTATTGGTACTAAAGCGGCGATGATATACCGCAAAGGGGCTTTTATAGGTAGGCTGCTGCAGGTCAAGATAAAACTCGCCTAACACCGCTGAGCGTACCATGCCCTTATAGACAATCGTGCGACTGGAGAAAGAGCAAAAATAAAAATTCTCAAAGGTTTCTGGGTCAAGCTGGGATGCGGCGATCGCTGGCCTAATGGCTTTACCGATCCGCTTGCGCAGTAAATAAAGCTGGCGCTCTAACTCATCCCCTGTGAGTTGCTCCGACTGCACAAACACCTGCTCAATTTGGGGTTGATTTTCCCGTGCCTGCATACCGAGCACCTCTGGACGCACCGGCACAACCCGCCACCCCAGAAGCTTCAAACCTTCTTCCTCAGTAACCTTAGCCACAACCTGACGCGCACAGGCCGCAGCTTCCGGCTGAGTAGGCAAAAACACCATACCTACCCCAACCCCAGCAAAGTTTGCAGGTTCTGTCCCCCGTTCTGCTAGCCAATCAGCAAACACATCCCAGGGAATCGCTGACATTAACCCTGCCCCATCCCCCGAATCCTGGTCAGCGCTACACCCTCCTCGATGTTCAACACAGGTCAACGCCGCCAGAGCATGCTGAATTAAGGCGTGACTACTTTTCCCTTGCTGGTCTGCTAAAAAACCAACACCACAGGCATCCCGCTCTTCCACTAGCCAGGGTTGCCCAGCGTAACCAGCATTCGATGCTTGATTCCAATTATCCTGATTCACAGTCGTGTTACCCATGCGACGGTTTGTGCGATTGGTCTAAATGACCTAAATCTAGATGGCCTAGAAAAGATTGAGCCTAGTAAAACTGGCGAGTGATCCCTCAATAAAACTTTGACGGGTCTCAGCCCCTCAAAATTTGCCCCCCATCAACTTTTTGGTACCTAGGTGACTCATCAAATTTTAATTTGACAGACTACTAGACGCTGCGGAGCAGTTCAGCACAGGGTGGAACCCCTGCCATCAAATAGCGGTCAATCGCCTCAGGTCTATCCACTCAAAACATCAGCAGGTGCACTGAAATGCGTATAAACAGCACTGAGCAATTAAACCAGCCATCCCCCCTCTTGCGGTAAAACCTGCAAGATAGTGGATCTTACCCAATAACGAAATCGTCTGGGATATCGCCGGATGCAAAATTGGGATGGAATTGCGATCCATTTAATTGAGGAGTCTACATCTTACATCCCTGAAATCTGGCTGAACTGATACGTGTGTTGCAGTAAGTGAGCTTTGTTATCACAGATTAGGAGAAGCGTCCGGCATTTGCCTGCACTACAACAGCTCTTTGTCTGTCATCAAGCATATGACTCAAATACAGGCTAGACAAGGTTGTGATTCCCCCCTGGCTGATATTTGCAGAATCAAAAGCAAGTCGCTAATCTGAAACAGCATCTTGCCTGCTCCTAGAGAGAGAAGCATCCATATGAACTGTACCAGTCAGGACACTTCATTCGCTGGAGGAAAGGACAACTGTTTGGAGTAAACCCAGAGCAAAGAGTGGTGGCTTCTGGCTCCAAGCGTAACAACTCATTCCCAACAACCCCTAACGCTGCATCAATGCTGAATCGGCTGAATTGACGGATGACCGAAATCCTGAAGGTGGATCTGGTGTAATTTGTGAGGGTCTTCAACCCGTCAACACTCTCTTAGTAGAACACTAGCCTCCAGATTCAGTCTTCTTTTTTCCATCACCCTCATTTTTCATCACCATCAAACAAAAATGATAGTAAAGACAACTTGGATCGGCCTTCAGGGAATTTTCCAGAAAGGAACTTTTCTCCTCAGAGTTTTGCCCTGGGGGCTAGGGTTCCTGTTTGGGATTCTTTGGCCTGGGTTGTTTCGTTACCCAGTGCTTGCCGACTTGCCAGAGCCATCATTGCCCCTAGCGGAGGCTCAAGCATCTACTATGGGGCTAGAAAAATGGGGTAACCGGATCCAACTCAATGGGCGCACTTATTCGTTGCTATGGGGGCAATGGCGCACATCCAAGGGGCTAAGAATGGGTGTCAGCGACACAGGGCTAAGCCAGGTATTTGGGTTTGAGCTGTTGCCTAACTCTAGTCTACAGAATCAGCCGGTTCAATGGTTTTCTCTCCCACCGACCAGGCCTCTCCAACTGCCCACACGCCTGACCGGGCAAGCTCGCCTGCTTGACATTACTGACTTGGCTGAGAAAGTGGGTTGGCAACTTCAAAACAACGCATCTACGCTGGAAATAGCCATGCCACCAGCCAAGGTGTTGGCTGTGCGCTATGGCAAACAATCCTGGGGCGATCGCCTGGTGCTAGAGCTAGACCGCCCGATCACCTGGCAAAATCAGTTTCAACTCAGCGGAGCTCAGCTTACCCTGGATGCCCAGATTGCTCCAGAGCTAATTTCAGCCTTTCAACCGCAGCTCTCACAAGCGATTCGTTCACTACAGGTAATACCCGTTGGCGAGCAAACTCAGGTGCGAATTGAGGCAACTCTGCCAGCACGGGTGTGGAGTTTGCCTAATCCCTATCGTCTGGTGATTGATCTCCGCCCTGATGCCCTGGTAGAGAGGGATATCGTTTGGGCCCCAGGGTTACGTTGGCGATCGCAACTGATTGCCCTGGGAGAAGCAAAATTTCCAGTCACCTGGCTCGAAATGAACCCCCGACAGGTGGGTCTGCAACTGATTCCCATCCTACCTCAGCCCGACCAGATGACCGGGATTGCCCCTCTGGCAGAGACCGCCCGCTTGGCAGGGGTGGCAGCGGCGATTAACGGGGGCTTTTTCAACCGTAATAACCAACTACCCCTAGGGGCCTTGCGTAAAGCCGGACGCTGGTTCTCAGGACCAATTTTGGGACGAGGCGCGATCGCCTGGAATGGAGCCGATATCCAGATCGGTCGATTGGCCTTGCAAGAAACCCTCGTGCTACCTGGTGGGCGGTTTCCTCTGACGCACCTCAATAGCGGCTATATTCAAGCTGGGGTTGCCCGCTATACCCCAGAATGGGGCAATGTCTACACCAGCCTGAGTAATAACGAAATCGTCGTCACTGTGCAGAATAACCGGGTATCCCAGCAGCAGACGCTGCCAACAGCAGGAACGGCCCTGCCAATTCCAAGCGATGGCTATCTCCTGGTGGCTCGTTCCTCTCCCGTCGCCCCATCACTCCTGCCAGTGGGCACAGCAATCACAATTGAAAGCACCACAACCCCTTCAGTCTTTAACCGTTACCCCAACATTCTGGCAGCTGGGCCACTGCTGATTCAAAATCGCCAAATTGTTCTGGACGCAGAAGCCGAAGGCTTTAGTCAAGCTTTTGCGAACCAGCAGGCCAGTCGTAGCGCGATCGCTCGCACCAGCGCCGGCCTGCTGCTGCTAGTTACTATCCACAACCGCATCAATGGGGCAGGCCCTAGCCTTAGCGAAACCGCCCAACTTTTGAGCACCCTCCAAGCCGTCGATGCGCTTAATCTGGACGGTGGCAGCTCGACGACCCTCTACCTCGGCGGGCAAGTTGTAGATCGCCCCTCAAACCAGACGGCGCGCGTTCACAAAAGTCTGGGCATTTCCATTCAGGTCACGAATCCGTAAAAATACCCTTCGCACCTTCTGGCAGCGAAAGCCACCATAGGCAAGTACAACTGTAAAAATACCGCGAAGCCTCAGAAAGCTCCTGTAAAGATTCAATAGGCTCTTCCAGCACAATCGTGATAGTTGAGGGTGCATCCAGCAAAATAACTAATGTCTAGAATTCCTAAACTGTCAAGTGCTTGGGTTAAGGGCATAGACTCATGGAGTAACTCCCAGTAAAGCTCTTATCACAAGAAGTTGGTTGTTCAGTAGCCCGTCATTCCAATTTCTCATCGCTTGTTAGTGGGGCTTTCTCATTTGGCAACTCGGGTGAGAGCTGTAAAGGGCAGATTAAGGCTAGGAAAGCGCATCGGGTCTAAGGCTGACTTGCCGCCCGTTGGGGAACCCGTAGCTTCCTGAGTTCTTCTTCTCTTCTGTCAGGCATCGACCGTATGACTTAAATTCCGACTGGAAGCGCATTTAATTAACCCCCAAAGGAGACATAAGGAGATAACTGTGGTTCAACTTCAAGAAGTTCAGACCTTGAACACCAGCAAAGCCTCAGAAGTGGTGCAAGCCCCGACCCAGCACCCTGGTATTGTTGCAGCAACTGAGTTACGCCCTTGGGGTTCTTTTACGATTTTAGAAGAAGGCCGGGGTTACAAAATTAAGCGGATTGAAGTGAAGCCAGGTCACCGCTTAAGCCTGCAAATGCATCACCATCGGAGCGAGCACTGGATTGTAGTTTCTGGTACTGCAAAAGTAACCTGCGGCGATGCCGAGTTGATTTTGAACAGCAACCAATCAACCTATGTGCCCCAGTGTACTTCGCACCGCCTAGAAAACCCAGGGGTGATTCCTTTAATTCTGATCGAAGTTCAGAATGGCGAATACCTCGGCGAAGACGATATTGTTCGCTTTCAAGACGACTATGCTCGTGCCAAAGCCTGACGAATTCAGGCGAATTCATCAATTAGCTGACGACAATTGGCAATTCGCCCAAGTGCAAACAGAAAGTTACCGCAAACGCTAAAATGGGGAGGAAGATTTTTGCCTCCCCGATTTTTTTTAGGCATGATTCAGATTTGTCCCGCCGCTGCAAGGGAGTTTCAGAGGTTGCTACAGCGTCAACAAGGCGCACAATTCTTGCGACTCAGTATTCAGACGGGTGGATGTTTAGGTAGAAGTTATTGCCTGAGTTTCGACTCACAGCTTCAGTCAGATGACCAGTTGTTTCACCTAGATGGGGTTCAGCTTGTCGTTGATGCGGTTAGTCTAACAAGTCTGGGCACCTTGGTGATTGACTACTCTGAAGACCTAATGGGAGGCGGTTTCCATTTTGATAATTCCAAAACCTCCCAAGTCTGTGGATGTGGAAATTCTTTCACCCTCTCCACCTTTACTGAGGAACCCGCTAACTCAGCATCCTCTAGATAGGTTGATACCGCTGAAACGTCCCAGTATTATTTTTTAGTGCTTTGTCAATCAGGAAGGGAAAGCTCACCCAGATCCCGAAGGTGAAATTATTTAAGTGAATTCTGCCGGTTCTTTACTCCCTCACGACTTTCCCAGTCAAATATTCCCAGTCAAATAGAGGTGAATTGGTACAGTGATGACAGAAGATCAGTATCTGGATCTGGGAGCTTAGGAACTATCGATGTGGAATGTTCCAGGCAAGGCTAGTTACGGCTTCATGGAAATCTTAATCTCAGGTTGACTTTTAGCGGTAACAGTTGCTAACATTAACGTTTGGAAAAGTTCAGAACCACGCACATAATGCCCACTATTCAGCAGCTAATCCGCAGCGAACGCCAAAAAGTACAGAAGAAAACCAAGTCTCCAGCTCTTAAAAGCTGCCCTCAGCGTCGAGGAGTTTGTACACGTGTTTACACCACAACTCCTAAGAAACCGAACTCGGCTCTGCGGAAGGTGGCGCGGGTGCGTTTGACTTCTGGGTTTGAAGTCACTGCTTATATTCCTGGAATTGGCCATAACCTCCAGGAGCACTCTGTTGTGATGATTCGTGGTGGACGGGTGAAAGATCTGCCAGGAGTGCGTTATCACATCATTCGAGGCACCTTGGATACGGCAGGTGTGAAGGATCGCAAGCAAGGGCGCTCCAAGTATGGGGCTAAGCGCCCAAAATAACCTGGATAAGTATTCCTAATCCATGCTGGCTTTAAATTGTCAGAATGGAATTGAAATTTGTTGAATTGGGTTGGGTTCCCCAGGAAGTTTTCCGTTCAGCCTGTATTTCTTGCTGTCTAAATCTGCTTGCAAAGAGTAAAGGTTAAAGATGTCTCGTCGTACTTCGATTCAAAAAAGACCCGTGCCACCCGACGCGGTATATAATTCACGCCTTGTGAGTATGATGATCCGGCGTGTGATGTATAGCGGTAAGCGTTCTGTTGCTGCTCGTATTGTTTATGATGCCTTTGAAACGGTGAAGCAGCGGACAGGGGCTGATCCCCTCGAAGTGTTTGAGCGTGCGGTTAAAAATGCAACACCACTGGTCGAGGTGAAGGCGCGACGGGTTGGTGGTGCCACTTACCAAGTACCGATGGAGGTTCGCTCTGATCGAGGCATTGCGTTAGCTTTGCGCTGGCTCATTCAATACTCGCGGCAACGACCCGGCAAATCGATGGCAAACCGTTTGGCTAACGAGCTGATGGATGCGGCCAATGAAACTGGCAGTGCGATTCGCAAACGGGAAGAAACGCATAAGATGGCAGACGCGAATAAGGCATTTGCCCACTATCGCTACTAAGTTGACTTGATTGGGACTTCCCCAAAGTTTAGGCTGAAAAAGTATAGAATCTTAACGTAGTGTCATGTCGTTTCCACGGCATAACGAAGGAGGTAGCAGTGCCACGTACTATCCCGATTGAACGGGTCAGAAATATTGGAATTGCCGCGCATATTGATGCGGGTAAGACAACCACGACTGAGCGAATTTTATTTTACTCTGGTGTGGTTCATAAGATGGGTGAGGTTCACGAGGGCACTGCGGTTACTGATTGGATGGCGCAGGAGCGTGAACGTGGTATCACAATTACGGCTGCTGCTATCAGTACGGCGTGGACTCGACGTGATCCAGAAAACCCGACTCAGCCCAAGCCCGGTGAGTTAGAGCATCGCATTAACATCATTGATACGCCAGGGCACGTTGATTTCACCATTGAGGTGGAGCGCTCCATGCGGGTATTGGATGGGGTAATTACTGTGCTTTGCTCAGTGGGTGGCGTCCAGCCCCAGACCGAAACAGTCTGGAAACAGGCAAATCGCTACAATGTGCCTCGAATCATTTTTGTTAACAAGATGGATCGAACCGGGGCTAACTTCTATAAGGTCTTGGATCAGGTGCGCGATCGGCTGCGAACAAACGCTGTGCCAATTCAGATCCCGATCGGTAGTGAAGACAGCCTGCGTGGCATTGTGGATTTGGTACGGATGCGTGCCTATATTTACACCAACGATATCGGTACGGATATTCAGGAAACAGAGATTCCTGAGGATGTTAAAGCGAAGGCCGAGGAATACCGTACGCTTCTAATTGAGGCAGTTGCTGAAACTGATGATGTTTTGACCGAGCGCTACCTGGAGGGCGAAGAAATTTCTGAGGAAGAAATTAAGTCTGCTCTGCGTAAGGGCACAATCAATGGCTCTATTGTGCCAATGCTTTGTGGGTCTGCCTTTAAGAACAAAGGAGTTCAACTGCTGCTCGATGCAGTGATTGATTATCTTCCTGCTCCTACGGAAGTGCCACCTATTCAAGGTACTTTACCCGATGGTGAAACAGTTGAGCGGCATGCTAGCGACGACGAGCCTTTGTCAGCCTTGGCCTTTAAGATCATGGCAGATCCCTATGGTCGCTTGACCTTTGTGCGTGTCTACTCAGGGATTCTGCAGAAGGGTAGCTATGTTTACAATTCAACTAAGGGTAAGAAAGAGCGCATTTCTCGTTTGATTGTCCTAAAAGCTGATGATCGAATTGAGGTTGACGAGTTACGCGCAGGTGACCTGGGTGCAGCTCTGGGTCTGAAGGATACCTTTACAGGTGATACCCTTTGTGCAGAAAATGCTCCAGTGGTGTTGGAGTCCTTGTTCATTCCTGAGCCTGTGATTTCGGTGGCGGTTGAACCGAAAACAAAGCAGGATATGGAAAAGCTCTCTAAAGCTTTACAGGCTCTTTCTGAAGAAGATCCAACTTTCCGTGTCAGTGTTGATAGTGAAACTAATCAAACCGTGATCGCGGGGATGGGTGAGTTGCACTTGGAGATCCTAGTAGATCGGATGCTACGCGAGTACAAGGTTGAAGCCAATGTGGGTGCTCCTCAGGTTGCCTATCGCGAAACGGTGCGCAAGCCTGTCAAAGCGGAAGGTAAGTTTGTTCGCCAGAGTGGCGGTAAGGGACAATACGGCCATGTGGTGATTGAGCTAGAGCCGGGAGAGCCTGGAAGTGGCTTCGAGTTTGTCTCTAAAATTGTTGGCGGTACTGTTCCCAAAGAATATATTGGGCCTGCGGAACAGGGAATGAAGGAAGCTTGTGAGTCTGGTATTCTAGCTGGTTACCCATTGATTGATGTCAAAGCGACGCTAGTTGATGGCTCTTACCATGACGTGGACTCCTCAGAAATGGCTTTTAAGATTGCTGGCTCTATGGCAATCAAGGAAGCCGTGATGAAGGCTTCGCCTGTTCTGCTTGAACCTGTGATGAAGGTTGAGGTTGAAGTTCCCGATGATTTTGTCGGCAACGTGATCGGAGATCTCAACGCTCGTCGAGGCCAAATTGAGGGGCAGGACAACGAAGCTGGTATTGCAAAGGTGACCGCTAAGGTGCCGTTGGCAAAGATGTTTGGATATGCTACAGATATCCGAACGAAAACGCAGGGCCGGGGAATCTTCACGATGGAGTTTAGCAACTACGAGGAAGTTCCCCGCAACGAGGCGGAAGCGATTATTGCTAAGAACAAAGGGAACGCATAATCAGGAAGGAAAGAGAGGAACAGACAACTCATGGCACGCGCAAAGTTTGAACGGACAAAACCCCACGTAAACATTGGTACGATTGGTCACGTTGACCACGGTAAGACAACGCTGACAGCTGCAATTACGATGACCCTTGCGGCGTTAGGTCAGGCCCAGGCAAAAAAATATGACGAGATTGATGCGGCTCCTGAAGAAAAGGCACGGGGAATCACGATTAATACGGCCCACGTCGAGTACGAGACTGAGCATCGCCATTATGCTCACGTTGACTGTCCCGGTCATGCGGATTATGTGAAGAACATGATTACGGGGGCTGCTCAGATGGATGGTGCGATCCTGGTTGTGTCTGCTGCAGACGGCCCGATGCCCCAAACTCGTGAGCACATTCTATTGGCGCGGCAGGTCGGGGTGCCTCGTCTGGTTGTGTTCTTGAATAAGAAGGACATGGTAGACGACGAAGAACTTCTAGAACTGGTAGAACTGGAGGTTCGTGAGTTGCTGGATTCCTACGAATTTCCTGGGGATGAGATTCCCATTACCGCTGGTTCGGCACTCCAGGCTCTGGAAATCATGACGGCTAATCCCAAAACTGCTCGTGGAGAGAACGAATGGGTGGATTGTATCTACAAACTTATGGACTCTGTAGATGAGTACATTCCTACGCCAGAGCGTGAAATTGATAAACCTTTCTTGATGGCAGTTGAAGATGTGTTCTCGATTACGGGTCGAGGCACGGTTGCGACAGGCCGGATTGAGCGGGGTCGGGTGAAAATTCAAGATGAGCTGGAAATTGTCGGCATCAAGCCAACTCGCAAGACTGTTGTGACTGGCATTGAGATGTTTAAGAAGCAACTCGATGAAGGGATGGCAGGTGACAATGCAGGTATTCTAATGCGGGGCGTTCAAAAGGCAGATATTGAGCGCGGTATGGTATTGGCAAAGCCTGGTTCAATTACTCCACATACGCAGTTTGAGTCTGAAGTCTACATTTTGAAGAAGGAAGAGGGTGGTCGTCACACGCCGTTTTTCCCAGGTTACAAGCCTCAGTTCTATGTGAGAACAACGGACGTAACGGGAACCATCAGTGCTTTTACGAGCGACGATGGCTCAGAGGCAGAGATGGTGATGCCCGGAGACCGAATCAAGATGACGGTTGAACTAATCAACCCGATCGCGATTGAGCAGGGTATGCGCTTTGCAATTCGTGAAGGTGGTCGTACCGTTGGTGCAGGTGTAGTTTCCAAGATTCTTAAGTAGGTTGGAGACTGTTTAGATGTTGAGTAGGGACTGCGTCTGCTAGTCAGATAGACAAGTTGAGCGGTTCCTACTCTCAATGGATTGAGTGAAGGTGCTTTCTACCTGTGCTGTTAGAAGAGGTACATCTTAGAGGGCATCTGTTTAATTTCTGAACCTTGACAATATAGGCAGGATTAATGGCAACGATTCAACAGCAAAAGATTCGCATTCGGTTGAAGGCGTTTGATCGTCGTCTTCTCGACACTTCTTGCGAAAAGATTGTAGAGACTGCTAATCGCACAAACGCAACGGCAATTGGGCCAATTCCTTTGCCAACTAAGCGGCGAATTTATTGTGTTTTGCGATCGCCCCATGTAGATAAGGACTCCCGCGAGCACTTTGAAACGCGGACTCACCACCGCATTATTGACATCTACCAACCTTCCTCCAAGACCATTGATGCATTGATGAAATTAGATCTACCGGCTGGGGTAGACATTGAGGTAAAGCTTTAGTAGAGAAGTTAGTTGCTTTCAAGAAAAGAGTAGAGTCTAGCTCTGCTCTTTTTTGTTCCAGGAGTTTTTTAATTGCTGCCCTCCCAAGTAGTCAAACTTGCTTAAGCAATGCTATTTGTTGTCAGATGATTCTTTGGAGAGCCTTGGAGAAACCTGTGAAAAAGCTGGAACCTTTGAAGTCGCTGGAGCTTCTTTAAGGGTAGAGGTTGTTGCAAGAGGAAGCTTATGGCTCTTAGCTTATTGCATTTGCGATGGAGTAACTATCCTAATCGTTAGAACACCTAAAGGTAGGATATATGGATAGGTTTCGCGATAGACAGTAGACCCATCCTTTAGCGAATGAGGCTTATCTGTCCTAACTTATCCAGCAAAGCTATCTGTGTAATTTTCTCAGCCTGTCGATCGTCAGTCAGCCCAGCGTTTTCTCGTCAGAAAATTTTCTCACAGGAAAGCTTTAGGCGGGGGGCAAAGTTCCCCAGCATTCAACTTGAATGCGCAGCTTTTAAGATAAGAGTTATCCGTTTATTTTTCGTCCGTTCATAGTTAACGAAGCTTTAATCGGCAACATGCAGTGGTAGTGGTTATTCTTAATTGCTGTTGGCTTTGGGTGACACGGGCAGGCGGGGCAAATGTTATCGTTACTGGTGGTAGTGGTTATTCTTAATTGCTGTTGGCTTTGGCCCTGATCAGGCAACATTGATCTCTCCAGGATTAAAGGCAATATTCAAAGTTGGTGCTCCACCCATTTAGAAAGGGCAACATCTATTCATAACGCCTTGTCTTACAGTCAACCTTCTCATCCTTGCTTAGAGTCTGTCTATGCGGTTTTTAGCTTTTCTTCTGCTTAGCTCTACTCTGTGTTTGGGGGGAGCAACCTCTGTTGCTCAGACTTCTCCACCTCAGCCCTCTGCCATGACTCAGGAGATGCTAAACGCCCACAATCGCTGGCGCACCGACCTAGGACTCAAACCCTTGCGCTGGTCACCCCGACTTGCGAACTACGCGCAACAGTGGGCCAACTACTTGGCTGCTTCCGGCAAGTTCGAGCATCGCCAACAACAGCAGTATGGCGAAAATCTGTTTTTTGGGAGCGGGCGTCGATGGAGCGCTACCGAAGTAGTGAATAGCTGGGGCAACGAGGTTAAAGACTATAACTACACCAAAAATACATGCCGCAGCGTTTGTGGACACTATACCCAAATTGTTTGGCGAAACACGACAGAAGTTGGTTGTGCAGTTGCCCGTAAGGGCAGAGAAGAATATTGGGTTTGCAATTATAATCCTCCAGGAAATTATATTGGCCAGCGTCCTTATTAAGAAATCTAGAGGAAATAAGTTGGACGGTTTTCTGGCGGAATTACTTCTGAGTCTTGATTTCAGCAGAAAATAGTTCAGGTCATTTTTTCCTGGCTTTGGGCCGCAGTCAACATTCAACCCTCATTCCCTGCTGGTGCTTCGTTAACCGTCAAGCTCCTGATTTGACACCCGAGTCATGGGCATGTCGGCATTCGAGTACTAAACTGCTGACGAGTAACCCTATCTTCTAGGCGAGTAGCTAAAAAGGTCGAGTAGCTAAAAAGGTAAGGTCGGTGGTATTCGCCAATCAGGGATCCCCCTTAGCCCTCACCCTCACAGGGATGAACCGGAGCTAGCGTGGGGAATTAAGGGGAATGTAAACAAGAACTTTGCAGAAGACCTTTAAAGTATCTTCTAAGACTTACGTAAGACTTACAGAGCAGGCGGAGCATCCTCAAAAAATTCTGCCCTCCCAGTCGTAGAAAGGAGTTAGCCTCATCTCTGGTTTTCAATGGTACCCTAGCCTGTGTAATTATCCGATAGAAACTGGGAAACTTGGCCAGCGATTTTCAAAGCATTCACTGACCAATTGCTTAAGTTTAGAAGCCAGTTTAATCAATTCCTTCCTTCGATTCACCCGCATGAGCAGCCGGACATTTTTATGGTGCTGATGAGGTCAGGAACTTTCGCATAGGGGGTGTTTGGGAGCTAAAGCTTAGTTTAAATCGTTTGCTTTGTTTGAAGCTAAGCCCCAGTCGAAATCTCTGGTTTTCTATAGATAAATTTCTAAGTCAGACTGAACAGGGTTGAGTTTGGCAAACTCATTCTAAAGTCAGGGAATGTGCTCAGGGTGAGAGCCTTGATAGGGGTTTGCGGTTCCGCAGAAGTAAGGGATAATTCGATCCCAAAAAGATTGTTACCTGTGAGAAAATTAAGGATATATTTTTATAGAGCAGCTAGCCAAAGTTAGAACAGTCTCTAGACTGAAATCTACTCTCAGGAATTTATAGAAATGACCGAAACAGCAACGGCCCCTCTTACCGGAAAGGCATTACTTCAAAAAGTTAAGGAGCTTTCTAATTTGCCGCGTAGAGAAACAGCAAAGCGCTGTGGCTACTACACGGTCACAAAAAATAACCAGACGCGAGTTAATTTAACTGAATTTTATGATGCACTGTTAATGGCCCGAGGTGTACCTCTGAACCCAGAGGGTTCAAAAGATGGGCGTGGTCGTGAACCAACCTATCGGGTTACCGTTCACAAAAATGGGCAAATTGTCATTGGTGCCGCTTATACCCAAGCAATGGGCTTAAAACCTGGAGACGAATTTGAAATCAAACTAGGGTATAAACACATTCACTTGATTCAACTCGATACTAAGAAAAGCAGCAACGGGAAGCATTTTGAGTCTGATTAATTGCTCTGGTGGGTGGAGCCGAACAATCAGGTCTTCTGCATTTGAAATTTCTAGGGTTGAGTTTGTAAGAAGGGCGAAATTAGTTACTGCAGAACTGAGGCAGTTTTTCACCCTGTTGCTAGAGGATATTTTCAAGAAGTTTGGCAGTTAAAACTGCGACTACAAAATCGAAGTCTGTCTGCGTGGCTTCAGGAAAAATCAAGATTTCCCGTAATCTGCGTAGGCAGGTTTCCTCCTCATAGTCGCGACTTTAGTCGCTAGGGCGACCTATCAGGCTCTTTAAACATCCTCTTATCAAGAATTTATCTGGCTTTCGTTGCGCTGAGATTTAAATTTGCATTAAATGTTGAGTTTTGTGGGCAATTTTAGAGGGAGTTTAGGCTGTATTCTTGGCTACTTCTGTTACAGACTTTTCAGGAATTGAGCTGTGGGTTTTGTCTTTGGGGCGTTGCGATCGCTGGCGGTTGAAAATCCTCTGATTCAGGTTTTCTTCTTCTTCGGAACCTGGTTTTTACTATGGTTGCCGATCTCTATTCCCCTTGCTTACCGACTCGGCTGGGTGCCTTGGCAGGGTGCACCATCGGCTCAACAAAAAATCCCCCTGGTGCTTTCTCTCTATGCCTTACTGGTGCCGCTTAGCTGGTTGTGGCTTAAGGTTAGCAACCTGAGCCTAGCTGACTTTGGCTGGCAACCCTTACCCTATGGTGGAGTTTCCTTGATTAGCGGTTTGTTGATCGGGTTTCTTGGTGTTTGGCTTGCCTATGGGCCTCAATGGTTACAAGGATGGGTGCGTTGGAATTTGACCCATGCGGCTCGCCTTTTACCGCTCTTACTACCCTTGTTATTTTTAGGATTAGTCGTTGGGGTTGCTGAGGAGTGGGTCTTTCGTGGTTTTGTCCTGCACCAGTTTCAAGCAGTCGTTAACTTTCCATTCGCAGCGTTGTTTTCCAGTGGTCTATTTGCGGTTCTACACCTGATCTGGGATGGGCGCGCAGGTCTTCCTCAATTGCCTGGCTTGTTTTTAATGGGGGTAGTTTTGGCGATCGCCACCCTGGTCATGCAGGGGGAAATTGCTTTAGCATGTGGTCTCCATGCCGGCTGGGTTGCGGCTTTGGCTTTATTAGATAGCGCTCAGTTGACGGAGATTTCCGAACAGGCTCCTCGCTGGGTTACAGGTCGAGACGGACAAGCATTAACTGGAGCGGCAGGTATACTGCTGCTTTTGCTAACTGGCGTCTGCATTAGTGCCTATGGGTTAATCCGTTAATAATATGCGGAAATATCTTCACCACAGTCATCGGCCAGGTAAGAAAGGGCTCGAAACCTTAACCCTACAAATTGTTCATAGAGAGGGTTGAGTTTACACAGGGCAGGGATGTGGGCGATCTTTTTACCAAACAGGCTGACATCTCGTTCAAATGGGCATTGGGGTGGAATCATCCGACAAAGAAAGTGGGCAACCTTGGGGTCTTGAATTTGCATCTGGTCAAGCCAGTCTTTCACAGGATTAAGGGGATCTATTCTCAACTCCCCTTCTGCGAGTTCTTCAGTAAACTCTTTTCCTTGGGCGGCGGCCTCTGCCTCGGCGCAGACTTGGTGAAGGGTGCCGCGCAAGCTATCAAGCACCGACCTGTTTAACCCAAGAGCCTGGCAATATTGGTTCAACAGCGTGTCTTCTGCTTCCGAGTAGGAGCGATCAGCCAGAGCAACCATAACAGCCATGCGCAGAAAGTTCTCCGCTGCGTTTTGATCTTGCCCAAACACTGTCGCTAACTTTTCTGGCGCAATAGTAGTAAAAGTAGCAGCGCGATCGCGGCTTAAATCTTGCTGAGTTAATGAGGAAATCAAGTCTCGCTCTTCTTGAGTAAACTCCCCATCGGCCCATGCAACGCTCATCAACCCATGTAACCAAACCTGTGTTAGCTCTTCAGAAAAAGAAGATTGGACGATGCTAGCCATAACACCTACCTGCCAAAATTAGCAGCAACAATACCCTGTGATCTTATCCTGACTTTTGGTGCCCCATTGTAAGCTGGGAAAGAGCAGTTTTAACCAGACCCTGAGATGACCTTTCGTGAATTTATCCTGCTGCTGATATCAGTTCTATCGGCATCCTGTGGGCAGTTTTTATTGAAATTGGGCGCGCTAAAACTAGGCCGTGCCAGTGGCAGTAACGTATTGAGCCATGTTTTAAGCATTGCTCTGACCCCTGAATTAGTTGCGGGGTTAACGATGTATGGGCTGAGCGCGGTTTTTTATATCCTGCTATTAACACGGGTTGACTTAAGTGTCGCTGGGCCAGCCGTTGCCCTGGGCTATGTTTTTTCTGTCTTGATGGGGCATTTTTTATTTCAAGAACCAATCTTCCTGAACCGAATTTTCGGCCTTGGCTTTGTTGTTTTAGGGGTCGTCCTTTTGATCTGGAAAAAGTAAACCTTGATTTCTTGCCTAAGGGCTTTTCCGAGTTCACAGTCAGCAAAGTAGTGTCATTACCTGGCTCATTGCCCAAACAACCCAGAAGGTGAGTTTTTCTTAAAAATAAGCTTTACTACTCACCAAAAACGGGGAAGACCCTGCCTGATACTGCTTGGGATTGCAGCTATGCCATCGCTTTGTTATTTGTCAGCAGTCTGAATGGACATCCCACTCCCAGTCATCCACTTCCTCCATCTCCATCTTCAGATACATGAGTCAGGATTGTGTCGGGTAGCAGGGGGGAACCCAGCATCAGCCGCGCACCAATGGCTCGTTCACGACCATGAGCAGGGTCTCTTAGCTAACTCCGTAGAATTTCAGGCATTATTTAAGCCTCCAGCCTCTTGATTTTGTGACTCGCATCACCCTAAAGGAGGATTCTCCTCAATTCTACGGACAGGGTTTGTCACTCTGCAGAGCGACAAAATTCACAAATTTACTGCGTAACTATCACCCTGCATTTTTCAGAGCCAGCGAGAATAGGACGAAGCGGAACAAGTGTAACTCTAAAGTGAAGATGGCCCAGTAATAATACTGAATTGGTTTTTGGGAGGCTGATACACTTGACCTTCGCAGCATCTACTACTTGCTGTCATCCTGGTGCGTCTCGATTTTTTTATTTAAGGAATGAGTATCTTAAAGCCAGGGCTTTGGCTACCACACCCCGCCCTGGCATCACTCCACTGTTGCTTGAGGAGCTATAAGCATGTTAATCAAAAACTTTGCAGTTGCTGAAGGTGTTGGAGGAGATTCTGGCCAGCCGAACCTGACAGAGCGATCGCAAAACCAATCACAGTCCAGAGATCCCTACGCGGATGCAGACATTATTCGGCTGTCGTTGTTTCTTAGAAGCAATCCTTTGCCGATTTTGGTGTGCAGCCCCGATGGGGTTGTGATCAGGCATAATCCTGCGGCATTGAAACTACTAAAGCATCTAAACATTTCAGAGTCAGAGATTTTACCTCTCAATCATGCTCAACTGGTGCAGGATTGTCTGGAAGCTCCATTGCAGCAACTCACGATAGAGCGGGCCGTCTGCGATCGCGTTTTTGCCATTACCTATAACCCCGTCAGTTCCTTTAGTCTGGTTTATCTGTATGTAGTGGAAATTACGGATTATCGCCATGCTGAGGAAGAGTTTTTGCGACTCGCTCGAAACACTACCGACACGGTCAAATCGGCAGTGCTGCGACTGCGCACCCTACAACCTCTGGAGTTTCTGAAGCAGACACCAAGCAGTAGAGAACATTCCGGCTGTAAGGCACTGGCCTCTGACTCAAAATGGTTTGCAACGATGGATGGCTGCGTTTACAGGGATTGTTAGGAATCGCTCCTGGCAGCTATGAGTAGCTTGCACCTCAAGTAGCTTGCACCTCAGTCTCATCCGCCTCATCAGCAATTCCAAAACAACTGTCACTGGTTGCGTTGGGATTGCTGGGGCCTCAAGGCAGCTCAGCCACGCTTAGCCCTTAGCACCTGCCCAAGAAGCACTTTCCTGGGATAACGGGATTAGTTGCTCTAGGTTGAGATTACCAGGCAAAGTTCTTTTGGTAAGCCACCAGGCTTGGACGAAGTTTAAATGTCAGGTTCATGATCCGCCAGGTTCTCAATCAACAAATCCATCTGCTGCTGGCGTTCATTCAAAAAACTCTCGCACTGATTAAGGTAAGTGACCGCTTCCGAAAACTGTTCAAATACTTCTGCTAGCTCTAAGTCTCCTGATTCAATCTGAGCCACAATGGTCTCAATTTTTTGGACAGTGCCCTCATAACTCCAGTTCATTGGTAAGGATGGGGTGGCTGGCTCAACACAACTAGAAACTTTATGGGTAGAGACATTCATAATAAAGGGGATAGAGATTGGAAGTAACAATTCTTAGTGATAGTAGTATAAAGACCTTGCACCATTGATTTATGTATCCAAGACTTCTGTAACGATTGCGAGGAAGCACCCTTTACCCAGGCTTACCTTTAAGCTCTGCCCTGGCTGAAGGGTGTCTACTGAGCGGGCGATCGCCCCTTGCTGATTTTGTACAAGGGCATAACCGCGTCGCAGGATGGCCTGAGGATCCAGTGTATTTAACTTTTGCCGCAACAACTGGCACTGTTGCATGGCCTGTTGTTGCTGGGTGTGGGTACTGTGCTGCAGTCTCTGTTTTAACCAGGTGAGACGCTGCTGCTCCTGGTGCAGGCGTTGCTCCAACCGCATTCGATACAGTTGCTGGCGAAGTTGGCGCAGCCTAGCCCAATTGACGCCAAGGGTTGCTTCTAAGGTATTACACAATTGTTGCTTGCGCCCCCGGTGAGCCGCCACCAGATCCGCCAAGCGAGGAACTGCCATCTCGGCGGCGGCGGTTGGGGTGTGGGCACAGACATCAGCCACCAAATCAGCCAGGGTTTCATCCCGCTGGTGACCAATTCCTGCAATCACTGGAATCGAGCAGTTAGCGATCGCCCGTACTACGCGCTCATCATTGAAGCAGGCCAGATCTTCAACCGCTCCGCCTCCCCGTGATAGAATTAGTACACTTGCCCTACCATCGCGCTCAATCCGCTGAATCGCCCGCACAATTGAACCAGGAGCCTGTTCTCCTTGAACGAGCGCAGGCGAAAGTAAAACCCTTAATCCAGGATAACGTCGTCGTAAAGTCCGCTGAATGTCTCCCCATGCGGCTGCTTGGGGCGAGGTAACGATGCCGACACTGGTGGGGTAAAGCGGCAGCGATCGCTTCCGTTCAGGAGCAAATAACCCCTCGGCCTCCAGGCGTTCCCGCAACTGACGGTAGCGCAATGCTCGTAATCCTTCTCCTGCAGGTAATACCTGCCAGACAATTAGTTGATATTGACCTCGTTGTTGATGAACATGAATTCTTCCCAAAATGACAAATTGCTCTCCCTGGGTTGGCAGAATCACCAGCCGTTCCAGATAGCTATTCCAAATCACGCAACTAATGGCCGCTTTCGCATCGGGATCTTGCAAAGTAAAAAACAAGCCACCCCGATAGCGGTTGGCGCTCGAGACCTCGCCCACGACCCATACCTGGCACAAAACAGTGTCTTGCTCCAGCAGTTCCTGAATGTAACTGGTCACTCCCGCCACAGAAAGCGGAGCCGCAGGAATCATCAAGGTTGGCAGGTGAGAGGACATAGGATACACGTGAGTGAGATAACGGACACCCCCGGCTAAGGCTAGCCTAGCGCCCTCATAGCTTATTCTGTCAAACCACAGACAACCTGCTGATAAGGCGCTAACTGTTTTTAGATTCGGCGATTTGATTAAGTCAGTAGGAGCAAACAGCTTGAGAAAGCTCCCCAAAAAAATGGGAAAATTGGCATTGGTTTGTAACGAATCTTGAGGAGGTCTCCGGAAAAGGTTGTACCCTCTAGCGTTGCCCTTTGACGACCCTCGGAGCACAAGCCGACTAAACAGAGCTAGAGCCAGCGAGTTGTTTATTGAGCAAAAATCTCTTTCTTAGGGGAACCCACGTTGCCCCCTGTCAGAATGGAGATAGGATCCACAGGGTGATTTCTTCAGGTTTCGACTAAAATCTCCCTTACAGGCTTTGAGCGTGAACTGTTGGTTCTTCCAGGGGGTTTGCTGTGGTTGATCTGCTGCCAAGTCTACCGTTTCGAGATTACGTGAGCGCCTGCGCTTTGGGCATGATTAGAAGACCACTCTTTTCGATTCCTGGTTTGTCGCAAGGCCAAGTTAAAGCTATTCACGCCCTCAACTTATCTCCTTCTTCCGTCCCATCCATGCAACTTGTGCAATCCGTCTCCTATTGAGGTCATCATGGCAGCAAAAACAGATAGTCCAGATAAACAAAAAGCGTTGAATCTTGTTCTCACCCAAATTGAACGAAACTTTGGTAAGGGCAGCATTATGCGGCTAGGGGATGCCGCCCGTATGAAGGTTGAGACGATTCCAAGCGGGGCACTGACGCTTGATCTGGCACTGGGTGGCGGTCTGCCGAAGGGGCGTGTGATTGAGATTTATGGGCCTGAAAGTTCTGGTAAGACAACGTTAGCGCTCCATGCGATCGCTGAAGTTCAACGATCGGGGGGAATTGCCGCATTTGTTGATGCTGAGCATGCACTCGACCCTGTCTATGCGAAGAATCTGGGCGTTGATATTGATAATCTGCTGGTTTCTCAACCCGATACAGGGGAAGCAGCGTTGGAAATTGTTGACCAACTAGTGCGATCATCCGCCGTTGATATTATCGTTATCGACTCTGTTGCTGCTCTCGTGCCCCGGGCTGAAATTGAAGGGGAAATGGGAGACAGCCATGTTGGCCTGCAAGCCCGACTGATGAGTCAGGCCCTCCGCAAAATTACCGGAAATATGGGGAAGTCTGGTTGCACAGTGATTTTCTTAAATCAGCTCCGGCAAAAGATCGGTGTCACCTATGGTAGCCCTGAGACAACCACTGGTGGGCAGGCGCTCAAATTCTACGCCTCTGTTCGTCTAGATATCCGCCGCATTCAAACTCTCAAGAAAGGCACAGAAGAGTATGGGACTCGGGCCAAGGTCAAGGTTGCGAAGAATAAGGTGGCTCCTCCCTTCCGCATTGCTGAGTTTGACATCATTTTTGGCAAGGGTATCTCAACCCTTGGTTGTTTAGTTGACTTAGCTGAAGAAACTGGGGTTATTACTCGTCGGGGGGCCTGGTACAGCTACAACGGTGACAACATTAGCCAGGGTAGGGATAACGCGATTAAGTACATGGAAGAAAAACCCGAATTTGCCCAGGAAGTCGAGCAACTGGTGCGCCAAAAACTGGAAATGGGGGCAATTGTCTCGCCTTTGACGGTGGGATCGTCTGATGACGAGGAAGAAGATTTTGAGGAGGAAGAGTAAAATCTAAAGCGGCGTGCATCCAGAAATTAGCTAGTGCTGGGGCGATTGCTGACTTGTGAGCAGAGCCGAAACTTAATCGAACGGGGGCAGCGTTAGCTGATGGGGATCCCCTACCGATTGAAACGGGATGTGTGCCGTTGAGCAACCGAGTCGATGACGATTTGTGGCACTGAAAACGCTCCCACAAAATTAAAACTAGCAAATCATCCGTAAGTTCTGCCAAATCGCTCCTGTCGGTTCGCTTAAATCTGCGATTTACCTTGTTTGGCTGCCACCGTTATGAGTAAAGGTTTCCGAGCACCTGGGCCAAAATTCACCTGGATTTTTGGGTTGGTTTTGGGTTTAACACTATTCATCCCTGGCTGTGGGCTGCTTCAACGCCCACCGCTACAGACTCCAACATCTGTTCATCTGGTTTTGGGTAACCCCAGTCAGGCTACGACTGATCCCAGGAATGCTGACAACTATCTCATGCTGAAGCCTCAGTATGCTCTGTCTTACAACAATAGTAAACGCACGGCAAACTGGGTGAGTTGGGAACTCCAGCGCAGTTGGCTAGGGGCTGTTGACCGGAGCAACGATTTTCGCCCGGATGATATGTTGCCAGAGGGGTGGTATCGCGTCACATCGTCGGACTATCTGGGGAGTGGCTATGATCGCGGGCATATGATTCCCTCTGGCGATCGCACCAACTCCCGGGCAGATAATTCGGCCACTTTCTTGATGACCAATATTCTGCCCCAGGCTGGCGACAATAACAAAGGCCCCTGGGCTGATTTAGAAGTCTACTGTCGTGACCTGGTGAAAACGGGCAAGCATCTGGCGATCGTGGCGGGGGGCTATGGCAAAAAGCAAGTACTGGTTAGGGGAAACATTACTGTACCCAGTACCGTATGGAAGGTGATTGTTGTGCGCGATCGCTCCGGTTCCAACCTCAGTGACATCAGTGTATCAACTCGTGTTATTGCGGTCTGGATGCCTAATGTGAATGGTATTCGCGGGGTTGATTGGCGCAACTACCGGGTCTCTGTAGACAAAATTGAGGCTGCTACGAAGTATGACTTGCTGTCAAATGTGCCGGAGTCTGTACAAAAGGTGATTGAGGCAAGAGTTGACCGGGTTTAGCAAGGGGGAAGCAAAAAAATTCCCCAACCTCGCTAGAAGTCGGGGAAATTATTCAGGGTGCATCTACCATTCCCTTATTCCAGGTCTTAAGGCCCTATCCGGATAGTTTGATAGCTTCATCAAAAGTTCAAGCAGCTATAGCAGTCGATGAGTTTGTCAGAACAATCGCACATCTTAAAAGCCTTGCTTGAGATGTCTTTCGATCCTGAACCCTGTCCCCTTATACCTGTCCCCTGCTATCGCTTGCCATTGATTCGATCTCATCAAACGACTTGCCCTCTTCAAAAGAGATTTCAGCAAATCAGAGGTGATCCAGAGACAGGGTCGAGTGCAGTAGAAAAGAGGTTTTCATTTCCCCGTCTTAGGTGCGACGCATCTAAAAAAATCGAGGAGCGTAGCGCATCTGAGCATCGCGCACCCCATATTTCTGCTGTAATACCCGATAGGCATTCTCTGCCCCATACTTGTCACTATAAGGCCCTACATAGATATAGGGGCCAAATTGGCTGGAGCGGACGATTCTAGCATCACTCTTCATATCCCGGACATTTGCCAGGGTTGCTGGGTCATCCGTTGGCACAATCACAACCCATTCGCCACCGGGGCGAAAGCCATCAGGGCGATTCGGAAGAGAGCCACCCCTACCACAGGAATCCCGTCGATTTAGACGCGCACGAGTGTCAGAGCCGACGATCCCATCTATTGCCAAACCACAATTTGACTGGTACTGCTCAACAGCGCTCCGAGTTTCGGTGCTAAAAATCCCATCGACCCTCACGTAATAGCCTAGATCATTTAATATCTCTTGCAGCTCAATCACCTGAGAACCCCGACTTCCCTCCCTTAGATAGGCCGTCAGCTCAGATAGACCAGGAGTTGCCAGCAACAGAGGAAGCGTTGCGGCCAAAATTGCAGCACTGAAATGACGGACGCAGTGCTGGGATAATGTTCTTTTACTAGAAGATACCGGGGCGGGCACGGTCTTTGCCAGAACTGAAGCAAAGTGAAGCTGAGCCGAGGGTTCCATAGGTTTTTCCTGGTTGATGATAGCTGGCCCGATGGTTTCAATGGCTAATTGATTCCATCCTAGCTTTATCAAGTACCAAATGAAAATCACCCACGGTTTTATTGAGGAAGTGCCACTGCTTCTGGCAGTTATTTGCTAGTACTGCCGCAGTTCTTCTGTTAGCCGCACTTGAATCTGTTGATTGGGCTGAATCGTTGCGGGGCGCGGAGATGTCAGATAGGTGACGGCAGCCCCTGTAGCAGCCCCGCCTAAAACGCCAAAGCCAGAAAAATCGCTGAGCACAGCACCGGCTACAGCACCAATACCGACATTCTGGAGGAGTGAGTTCTCAGAAAGGCGGCGCCCGCCTGCCATCGGCTCTGACTGAGCGCTCAGGGGGATGCTTCTACCGGCTAGGGCGATCGCCTGGGTAATAAAACGGCTGCCAGCCCCAGAGGTTTCAAACCGCCCTGTGACCGGGGTACCCGCTGAAAAAATCACCCGCCCGACCCCATCGCGCACATCCGCTGCCAGCAGTAACACCTCTTGTCGAGGCATCCCCGATTGCAGGTTCATGGCCGTATTGCCGGGAAAGCGCAAGGTTAACACAGTGCCCTTGGGCAGCAAAAAGCTTTTGGGAGCGCTGACTCCTGGTAAGGGTTGACCAAATTGAATGACCTCCGATGGAGTGGATGAGGGGGCTGGGGCAGGTGTGGTCATCCCCGATTCTAGAGGTGGCACAGAAACACTAGGGGGGGCATTCGCCGGTAACGGGAAGCTCGCAGGTGGAGCATCTAAGGGGGGCACTATGGGCATGGGGGGTTGACTGTTGGCTGCTGGAGGAGCCGCATCCAACTCTGGCACCGTAATCATTGGTGGAGTTTGGGCTACAACCGGCTGAGTTCCTGGAACTTCCAGAACTGGCGTTGTCGGAGGCGGGGTTGGAGCATCAGGAAAGGATGGAGTGCCTTGGGCTGTGGCTGCTGCGGGTGTTGAGACTGCTGACGCTGGTACGGCTGGCGTAGTGGCTGATGGCGGTTGAGCGACGGATGACGGTGCCGAGGCCGGAGGCTGCGACATTGTTGCCCGGAGTTCTGGCGGAGGAACCGCGATCGCTACAGGTTGATTAAGCGGCGGTGTTGCAGCGGCTGTTTGGGGTTGTACGACTGATGCGCTGAGCATTACCGGCACTTCGGGAACTTGATCAGTGCCTTGGGCTAGAGTCGCTTCTTGGGGAGTGGGCGCAAGGGTTGATGGCTGTGTGGTTGCTGGCGATGGCGACACTGCGAAGGAAACCAGCTCGGCCTTGGGGGTGACTACTGCTGTCTCGGCCTGTTTGGGGGGTTCAGCGGGGGACGGCCTCGACTGCGATCGCTCCCTGGGTTCAAGGTGAGGCAACTGAGCCGGGGGTGAATCCTTAGCCGTTGCATTTCTATTGGCTTCTGACGCTATCGCTCCAAATGTGGGTTGTTCTGGCAAGGTGGGAAGGGCAATCAGCGCTGGTTTTGGAGAAGACACTCCCACTGGCTCCGCGATCGACCTCGCCTCAGTTGCGGGTGGTGTTACCGGAACGGGAGTTGTTGATGGCCAACTGGTTGTCGGCATCCCCGTAGATGTTGCGACCTTTGCCCCAGCACTTGCTGCAATCAAAGGTCGCACGGTCCAACGCACATTTCCTGGCTTTGCACCTGCGACCTTTTGCAACTGCACCTGCCCCGGAGCCAAAACCACATCCGGCGATAGCTCCAGCACAATTCTTGTGGTAGTCGGGTCATGCTGCGCTGCCCGAATCTGACGCACCGCCCCGGTGTAGGTCGCTTGTTGCTGGGCTTTACCTAAGGAGGTTTCGGGCAAGTCCACTACAATCCGGGCAGGCTGGGCCATCAAAAAATATCGGGGTTGCGCCCCATCTTTAAGGGTGACTTCCAGATTGTGAGTCGCGGGATCATATTGCCAGGCACCCACCGGATTGGCCCCGACTGAGCTACCCATCAGGGCGATCGCGCCAATTCCTCCTGCCACACTCCGCCAAATCCTGATGGGTTGGGTCTTGGTTCCTTGAGCTTGGGGCACCGAGTGCCAGGTTTGCCTATCCATGGTTCTCTGCTGAGCGCTAGAAAATTGCTACTAGGATAGGCGCAATCTGCAAAAATGCACGGAAATTTAAGAACGGGGTGAACTCAGAACTTTCCCATAAGTGGAACCCGTGAGCGGATGATTACCTCTTGCTCCATTCAGTGACTTTGAGTTTTTTTAGAACCGAGTTTAGAGCTTGCTTAAATCCAGCCCAGCTTCCTTCGCAAATTCTCCCAGAGTTTTGTGCTGTAGCGTTTTAATCGCTTTTGTTGAAAGACGCAAACGCACCCAGCGATTGCCTTCTTCCCACCAGATTCGCTTCCACTGCAGGTTCACTTCTTGCAGCTTTTTAGTACGACGGTGAGAGTGCGAGATAGCATAGCCATTGTTGGCCTTTTTGCCTGTGAGTTGACATCGACGTGACATAGCTTCTGTCTCCGGGGTGCTGATTTAGTCCAGTTTTTTATCTTACATCATGGCAACCGCTTTGATCTACGCCCTTTTGGATCTGAGCTATTCTGGGTTTTAGCAGGGCGGTGTGGGATGGCGGCTATCCAGTCAAAGCGCTTGCACGAGTGCGCTCTACTTGATTGAGCAGCCCTGCTACATAAAGATTGTGAGCCTTACCCTCCACCTTGGCCAAAACGGTCATCTCTCAGCCCAGCAGGTCTTGTGATCATCCCAAAGCCACATCTAAGAACATCATGGTCACAAACCCGACCATTACTCCGATGGTTCCTTCCTTTTCTAGCCCCTTGCGGTGGGATTCGGGAATAATTTCGTCGCTGATGACAAAGAGCATCGCTCCCGCAGCCAGTGCCATTCCCCAGGGTAAAATGGCGCTTCCTAAGCTCACAATACCGGCCCCAAGCATGCCGCCAATAGGTTCAACCAGGGCGGTGAGGAGCGAGATCCACAAAGCATAGCCAGCAGAGTAACCCTGCGATCGCAGAGCCACAGCTACGACAAGCCCCTCCGGCATATTCTGCAACCAGATCCCAATCGCGACGGGTAACCCTGTCTCAAAGCTGCCGCTCCCCACACTCACTCCTACAGCCAACCCCTCTGGAAAGTTGTGCAAAGTAATAGCCGCAATAAACAGCCATATACGAGCCAGATGGATCTGATCGACTCCTTCAACTCCTTTGAAAAAGTGCTCATGGGGAAATTGGGCATGGATAAAATTAAGCGCCCAACCGCCCAACAAAATTCCCACCAGCATAATGCCTGCGGCAACCAGGCGGGAGTGCCCCTGGTCAATCGCTGCTTCCGCCCCTGGCATCACCAGAGAAAAGGCTGTAGCAGCCAGCATGACTCCACCACCAAAACCCAGAAGAATGCCCTCAATGCGTTGGGTGATTTTAGGAATAAACAACACAGGTAAGGCCCCTAACACTGTTCCTAACCCCGCCAGAAAGCTGGCTAAGACAGCGATCAAAAAATTGGGCATGGAATCAGCAACACCCTAAAGAATGTAGAGCAGTAGAAACAGGACAATCCAGACGACATCGACAAAGTGCCAGTAGACTTCGGCGGCTTCAATGCCGAAATGGGAGGTTTTGGAGTAGTGCCCCGACTGTCGCGATCGCCACAGTACGGCCAAAATCAAAATCAGACCAAAGCACACATGCAAACCATGAAAACCTGTCAACACGTAGAACGTACTGGCATAAAGGTTCGTCTTTAAGCCAAATTCCAGGTTGAAATACTCCACAATTTGCCCAGCCAGAAAAATAGCGCCCATCAGGGCCGTAATCGCAAACCATTTCTGAACTGCTTTCACATCCCCTTGCTTAATCGCTGGCTCGGCCTTGTGGATGACGAAGCTACTGGCAATCAGGATAATTGTGTTGATACCAGGTAGGAGCAATTCCCGCTCTGGAGTTCCTTCGGGGGGCCAAGTCGGGGCAACAGCCCGAAAGGTAAGGTAGGCCACAAACAGCCCCAAAAAGATCATGGCTTCTGCCACCAGAAATACAATCACCCCAAAAACACGGTGATCGGGATGGGCTGCATGGCCATGCCCATGGGAGGCCGCAACCTCACTGACATGATAGTTAAGAGCTGCTTTAGAGGGGTCAATCGTAGAACCAGTCATGAATGTTGTCGGTAGTGTAGGTCAGTGGTCAGGAGTCAACAAGTCATAGACAAAGACAAACAAGCCGAGAAAAATCTATGTATTTCCCCTGATCGGGCGGTGTTTAGCCAAAAGTGACTAGGGGAAAGAAGCAAACTGCCTGCCTAAGTCGCCGGGCTAGGAGTCACCTCTGATTCCAGCGGAATTCCTTGAGCGCTACCGTTCAACCCATAGCCATAGGGTTCAGTGACTAAAACAGGTTCCCCAACAAAATTTTCAACGGGTGGAGGAGAGCTGGTTTGCCATTCCAGGGTAAGAGCGCGCCAGGGATTGTCACTGGCTTTCGGCCCTTTCCACCAACTCCAAATCGCATTAAAGATAAACGGAAAGGTGGATACGGCCAAAATATACGTGCCAATGGTACATACCAAATTCAGGGCGGCGTACTTTGGATCATACTCAGCAATCCGGCGATTCATACCCTCTAGGCCCAGCTTATGCATGGGCATAAAGGTGATATTAAAGCCAATAAAGGTAAGCACGAAGTGAACGCGACCCCAAAATTCATTCATCATTCGGCCAGTCATTTTAGGAAACCAATGATAAATCCCGGCGTAGAGGCCAAAAACACTGCCACCAAAGAGAACGTAGTGGATGTGGGCAACGATGAAATAGGTGTCATGCACATGGATATCGAAGGGCACAGCGGCAACCATGACTCCACTGATGCCACCAATTACAAACATAGAAACAAAGCCAAGGGCGAAGAGCATGGCGCTATTTAACTCCAGCTTGCCGCCCCAGATTGTGGCCAGCCAACTAAATACCTTAATCCCCGTAGGAACTGCAATCACCATAGTGGCAATCATAAAGAACATCCGTAGCCAAGGCGGAGTACCACTGGTAAACATGTGGTGCGCCCAAACCACCAGACCGAGAAAGCTAATGGCCAGACTGGAGTAGGCGATCGCCTTATAACCAAAAATGGGCTTACGGGAATGCACTGGCAAAATCTCAGAAATCATGCCAAATACCGGCAGGATCATGATGTAAACCGCTGGGTGAGAATAAAACCAGAACATATGCTGGTACACCACCGGGTCACCACCGCCCGTAGGGTTGAAAAAGGCCGTACCTGCGACAATATCAAAAGAGAGTAAAATCAGCGCCCCAGCCAGCACCGGAGTTGAGAGCAGAATCAGGGCAGAAGCCGCCAGCATAGCCCAGCAAAACAGGGGCATCTGGTTAAAGCCCAAACCAGGCATGCGCATTTTGATAATAGTTGTCAGAAAATTCACCGCCCCCAAAATAGAGGACGTTCCTAAAATCAGCAGGCTGAGGATCCAGATCATTTCGCCTACCTGATTCGTCACAATACTCAGGGGGGGGTAAGAGGTCCAACCAGCGGCAGGGGCACCCCAGATGAAGCTGAGCATTAGCAACACCCCTGCCGGTGGAATCATCCAAAATGCCACAGCATTGAGCTTAGGAAAGGCCATATCCCGTGCTCCAATCATTAAAGGCAGCAGGTAATTGCCAAAGGCACCCGTGCCTGCCGGGACGATCCATAAAAAGATCATAACCGTGGCATGGACTGTGAACAGGCCGTTGTAAAGCTCACGGCTGACAAAATCCACTTCTGGGGTGGCCAGTTCAGTGCGAACGGCGGTAGCTAAAGCACCTCCAATCAAATAGAAGACGAAGGTGGTAACCAGATACTGAATTCCAATGACCTTGTGGTCGGTACTAAAGCTGAAATAGGTACGCCAAGTGGTTTCCTGATGAGGTTCAGGGTGCGATCGCGTTGGCGTTGATTGGGTCGGTGTTTGAGTCGTCATAGGAAAAGGCAATAAATTCAGTGATGAGGAAGCTATCCTCGCAGAGCAGAGGGTTCAACCTAGGAGGCGTGGGCGTGAACCATCGGGGGATGAAGCTGCTGTAAAACTTCAGGCTTGATACCAAGAGACTCAACGTGGGGTGCCAGAATTTGCTCCACTGAGCGTTGGGCTGGGTCAACCGTGGCGATCGCCTGCTCTAAGCCTGAGGCACTCGCAACCTGCTGCTCTTGCATCCATGCAGCAAATTCTTGGGGAGAATGCGCAATGACTTTTGTTTTCATCGCTCCGTGATAAGGCCCACACAACTCAGCACAAATCACCGGGTACTCCCCTTCTGTTCTGGGCGTAAAGCGGATCTCGGTCTGTCGCCCCGGAATCGCATCCTGCTTCAGGCGATATTCTGGCACCCAAAAGGCATGGAGCACATCCTGGGCATTAATATTTAGCAAAATTTCTCGCCCAACCGGAACATGTAACTCACCCGTGACCACACCTGTGTCAGGGTAAGTAAAGATCCAGGCATACTGCAGACCCAACGCTTGAATTTCGTAGGGCGCATCCCCTGGCAACTGATAGGTCGAATCCGGCAAGACTGGCTCAGGGCTGGATGCATCAGCCAGGGATGTTGGGCCTGTTTCCGCCAGAGGTGCGGCGATCGCCGCACCTGCCAACCGAGCCATCTGCTGCTTTGGCTGAGCATGAGCCATGGCATGATCCATCGCCCCCAGCCCCCCAATTTGGCGATAAACTTCAAAACTATATACCGCCAATATCATCACAATCATCGCTGGAATGGCTGTCCATAAAATTTCTAGAGGAATGTTGCCCTCAATGTGGGGGCCATCCGCCAAATCTCCCTGACGCCGCCGAAACCGGATCATTACAACGATGATGACCCCCTGCACCAGGAGAAATAAGCCAGTGCCAATGGTCATCATAAGATCAAATAAACTATCAATCGGCAAAGACTCCTCAGAGCCTTCTAGTGGCATGAGACCGTGATTTTGGCCGTACCACAGGCTGACAAGAGTCAGGGCAATGCCAGCCAACATAGTAATGATGGAACTTGGAATATTCACAATGGGTTGCCCGAGATATTCTATAAAGCGAGTACAAATTTAGCCTGAACCTGAACCCAGGAGTGAACTCACAAATTAATTACACTAGGCTTCTTATCCAAGGTAAGGCAGTTACCCAGGGAGCGGGCAATAACAATAGATACTTTTAGGCTTTTCTCAAGATTTGCTTAACATCTCACGCTAAAAACCCACCGTATTTTGTGATTTTGCATAGCTGAATACGGCGTTCGTCACTTAATCAAAAGAAATTCCTAAGGGTAAACCCGATCGAGGGTTCACTCATTTATAAGTTAAGAGGTACAAGCTGATGTTAAGCGAGGCAAAGGTTAATGAAGAAAAGACAATGTTAAGTTATAGGGGGAGTGCTGAACAACGAGCGCAATTTATCTCTAGTGAAGCTTTCTCTTGAGGGCAAGTGCCTTACCCAGATGACTTTTGCTGGATCTCTTGCCCTACAGTTTGGGGATTTGGCTGCACAGGTAGATTAGAGGATGCCTTTTGAGGTGAGGTAGACGAACGGTGTTGGTTTTCCTGCTCTGCCTTAACCTTTTCTTTACTTTCCTTGGCTCCCTATCCTGACTTTTTAGGAAGGCTACATTTTTGAGTTCAACCAGTTTCAGCTCAAGACCGATTGTTTCCCGCAGGCAAAATTTTGGGCTTGGACTTGGACTTGAACAAGGTTTAATTCCTTGATCATCCTTGCATAGACGGTATTTATCGGTAGGTGACTGAATGGCTAATATTGCCTTTACTGCAACGAATGAATCTGCCTCTCGCCCTCAGGTCTGGATTCGTCGCTATCTTTTTATACTGGCAGGTTTAACATTGTTTTTGATGGCGCTTGGTAGCGCTACTCGGGTCATGAATGCTGGGTTAGCCTGTCCGGATTGGCCTCTGTGTTACGGGGCAATTATTCCTCGCCAGCAGATGAATCTGCAAGTCTTTCTGGAATGGTTCCATCGCCTGGTGGCTTCGTCAATGGGTCTCCTGGTGATTGGGTTTGTCGCTGCATCGGTAGTGTGGCGGCGATCGCTCCCAGGTTGGCTACCCTGGGCATCCCTTGCGGCCTTTGCTCTGGTGGTTTGCCAGGGAATTTTGGGAGGTTTGACGGTTACCCAGCTTTTGCGTTTTGACATTGTGACCGCCCATCTCGGAACGGGGTTGCTCTTTTTTTCAACCCTGGTTGCGATCGCCTGTTGTCTGATGCCCCACCAAGGTATGGGGAGTGTGGGCAGGCTCCGCTGGGTTTCCCTGGCGGCGACTCTGCTGATTTACGGTCAGAGCATTTTAGGCGCGCTTGTTGCCTCCCGCTGGGCTTTGCATCAATGTCTCGGTGGCTCAAAGTTGTGTGTGGTGATGAACAGCCATATTGCTGGGGTTGTGCCAGCGACGCTTGCCACTCTTGCTACGGTTGTGATTGCGTGGTATACCCCTGCACTCCACCCCACTTTGCGGAAGCTAGCAAATCTAGCAGGAGGACTGGTGGTTCTCCAGGTTTTGATTGGCGTTGCAACATTTAAGTTGCGTCTGCAGGTTGAGCCGTTGACGGTTATGCATCAAGCCGTTGGGGCTTCTCTGTTAGGAACCCTTGTGGCTTTTACGGTGTTATCCCTCCGAGATGCACCAGCTTGGTCGGTGCTGCCTCAAAGCCCAACAAACTTGACTGATGGTCATTCTGAGCGATCGCCTCAGGAAACAGGGGAACAGCCCGCCTGACTCGAAGGAGTGACGACCCCTAGGCAAGACGGCATCGCCATGTCTCTAGTCTGCCAATAAGCATCGTCAAAGGCTCTGACACCTTTGATGCGTGGCACAGATGGCAACTGCCTTGTTATCTTCCTCTGTGACCTTCAAGCGGTTCCGTTGCTCCTCTTTATCCTCAAGTTATCTGGTCAAAGTTACCTTTAATGCTGCTTTTCGGAATTTACACGCATGCAAGAAACGATTCTTTCAACACCACGCCGTAATGCCAATCTGTTGCAGGTGGTGCAAAGCTATTACCAGCTAACGAAGCCACGCATTATCTTACTTTTGCTGATTACCACCGCTGGGGGCATGTGGATTGCAGCTGAAGGGCAGGTTGAGCCAGTTCTGCTGATTGTGACCCTTCTTAGTGGGGCCTTTGCGGCAGGTGCTGCCAACACGATTAACTGCCTTTACGACCGCGACATTGACTACATCATGGAGCGCACCCGTCACCGCCCCCTGCCCTCTGGGCGAGTACAACCCAGGGATGCCTTGATTTTTGCGATCGCGCTGACGTTTGCGGCCTTTCTGTTGCTCACTCTATTTGCAAATTTGCTGGCTGCTTGCCTGGCGATGGCTGGTATCGTTTGTTATGTTTTGGTCTATACCCACTGGCTGAAGCGTCACACAACTCAGAACATTGTGATTGGGGGAGCAGCGGGGGCGATCCCTCCCTTGGTGGGGTGGGCGGCTGTCACAGGGGAGTTGAGTTGGGCCGCCTGGGTTTTGTTTGCCATCATCTTTCTGTGGACTCCGCCCCACTTCTGGGCCTTAGCCGTTCTAATTCGGGAGGATTATGCCAAGGTTGGTGTGCCAATGCTGCCCGTCGTTGAGGGGAATGAGTCAACAGCAAAACAAATTCTCTACTACACGCTGATTCTGATCCCAGTGACATTGTTGCTGGTTTACCCCCTCCATACCCTGGGCTGGCTCTATGGGGCGATCGCAGTGCTGTTGGGCAGCATTTTTGTGCAAAAGGCCTGGCAGTTGATGCAGCAACCTTCTGACTTGCAGGTGGCGCGATCGCTATTCAAGTACTCGATTTTTTACTTGATGTTGCTGTGTGCAGGGATGGCAGTTGATAGCCTTCCTTTAACCCACCGTTTCACGATAGCGCTGGGCCATCATCTGCAGGTTCTACTAGCGAATCTGCTGACTCTATCAGGCAACAGTGGGCTTTAGCTTAATTTCCAGGAAGGAGTTTTCTCTTTCCATCTCATCCCTGAAATTTTTCAGATTTCGGGGATTTTGTGTTTAAGGGAATGCTTTCAATAAATATTTGGATTGAAATCATCTAGACTGGCAACCGTTCAATACTCTGATTTGAGCCAATCACCACCATTGCAGCACCCTGCTCCAGTTGCTTGCTGGGAGGGGGGTTAATTTCAAACTTACCATTCTGGCTAACCGCCAGCACATTCAAACCATAACTACTCCGCAGGCGTAGTTCAGCGATGGTTTTGCCAACAAACGATTCTGGCACCAGCACTTCAACCACGCTATTCTCAGGATCCAGCTCAAATCGTTCTAAAATGCCGGGACGAGTCAAGGATCGCGCCAGAGTACAACCCATTTCATGCTCTGGAAAAACAACATGATCGGCTCCTACCTTTTTTAGCAGCTTCATGTGAATTTCAGAGGAAGCTTTAGCCACCACATGGGGCACCCCTCCTTCCTTCACATTCAGAGTGGTAATAATGCTTTCCTGCACATAGTTGCCAATGGCAACTATCACCGTATCCTGCTCAAAAATACCCCCCTCTTTAAGCGCGGCAGGAGAGGTTGAGTCAAGCTGGCGGGCATGGGTGGCCAAGCGATCCGCCAACACTTGAGCAACTTTATTCTCATCAGAGTCAATACAGAGAACGTCGTAGCCTTGGCGATGGAGGGTGGCTGCCACCGCTCGACCAAAGCGCCCTAGCCCAATCACCGCAAACTGTTTGTTTTTATGATCTGAACGCAAATTATTGAAAAAGTTCAAAGACGACAGGTTCACCAATGTTGCTTCGGCATTATTCCCTGAAACTACTTCAGAGACCCGCGCCGCCTCCCTAAACAGTTGCTCAACATCATCATTAAATCAGATTGGTAAGAATGATTAAGTAATTTAACTTGCAGTCAACTAATCTATCACAAACCCCTGGGCTGTATATGGCTGTGGAACGCTTAACGGCGAAAGCAGCGCTTGAGTCAAGTCGATTCCTGGGGCAGCGACTATTTTTATTTTCTAGTCATAGAGTAAAGCTAGGCACCCTTTCTGCCCCTTCACTGCTTTGCCCCCTGATCTAGGGGTTTTGCTTAGCTACAGGAAAACCATTAAGGTTTACTGATAAACCCTTGTTTGAGCAGGAACTGAATACGCGATAATGGGAGGGTTTGAATTCCTTCAGAAAAGCCTGGAATCGCCATTTCTGAGGGCTGCAAGTTGCAAAGTTGCATTTCATCTTACTTTTTGCGTTTCTCTGGCATTATGCGAAGTCACTACTGCGGTCAATTACGGGCGGAACATATTGGGCAAACGGTCACTCTCTGCGGCTGGGTTGATCGTCGCCGAGATCATGGTGGTGTTATCTTCATTGATTTGCGCGATCGCGCTGGGATCGTACAGATTGTGAGCGATCCTGAACGTACACCAGACTCCTACAATCGGGCAGAGAGCCTGCGCAATGAGTACGTTGTCAAAATTACCGGGCGTGTGAGTCAGCGTCCACCTGAATCGCTCAACCCTAAGCTGCCGACGGGAGCAGTAGAAATCTACGCCGACGAGATTGAGATTCTCAATGCGGTGCGACGGCAACTTCCTTTTCAGGTGTCCAGTGCCGAAACGGAGAATGTGCGGGAGGAACTGCGCTTAAAGTACCGCTATCTAGACTTGCGCCGAGAACGTATGGCCAAAAATCTACAAATGCGTCATCGGCTGACGCAGGAGATGCGGCGTTATCTGGAAGATGTGGAAGGGTTTATGGAAGTGGAAACCCCTATCTTGACCAAATCCACCCCCGAAGGCGCACGAGATTACCTGGTGCCCTCACGGGTCAACCCTGGCGAATGGTATGCTCTGCCCCAGTCTCCCCAGTTATTCAAGCAAATCCTGATGATTGCAGGTTGCGATCGCTATTATCAGATCGCCCGTTGCTTTCGCGATGAAGACCTGCGGGCCGAGCGGCAGCCAGAGTTTACCCAGCTCGATATGGAAATGAGCTTCATGGCGCGAGATGAGATTTTGGCTCTCAACGAGGGTCTGGCCTGCCACTTGCTCAAAACCTTAAAGGGGGTTGATCTACCCCGTCCCTTTCCCCGGCTTACCTACGCAGAGGCCATGGATCGCTACGGCAGTGACAAGCCCGACACTCGCTTTGGCCTGGAGTTAGTCGATGTCTCAGATGTTGTGCAAGACATGGGCTTTAAGGTGTTTTCAGAAGCGGTTGCCAAGGGTGGGATTGTCAAAATTCTACCGATTCCCCTGGGGAATGAGGTGATTTCCAACGTGCGGATCAAACCGGGTGGGGATCTGTTTAAGGAGGCTACAGAAGCTGGAGCCAGGGGGTTGGCCTATATCCGAGTTCGGGAAAATGGCGAAATTGATACAATTGGGGCGATTAAAGACAACCTTTCTGAAGCTCAAAAGCAAGAAATCCTGCAACGCACTGGGGCGATCGCTGGGCATTTGCTGCTGTTTGCGGCGGGCGATCGGGCCACGGTCAACAAAACCTTGGATCGGTTGCGCCAATTTCTGGGTCGGGAACTAGATTTGATTGATCCCTCCAAAATTAATCTTCTCTGGGTGGTTGATTTTCCTATGTTTGAGTGGAATGCTGAGGAAAAGCGCCTGGAAGCCGCGCATAACCCTTTTTCCGCTCCTCATCCTGAAGATCTGGCTGATCTAAAGACCGCGCGATCACTGGCCTACGACTTGGTTTTCAATGGCTATGAGGCGGCTGGGGGCAGCGTTCGGATTCATCAACCCGAGTTGCAGGCCCAAGTGTTTGACTTGATTGGGTTATCAGAAGCCGATGCCCAGGATAAATTTGGTTTCTTTTTAGAGGCCTTTGAGTACGGTGCTCCCCCCCATGGCGGGATTGCCTATGGGCTGGATCGCTGGGTGATGTTGCTAACGGGGGAGGAGTCGATTCGCGATGCGATCGCCTTTCCCAAAACGCAACAGGCTCGCTGTCTGCTCACTGGTGCTCCCTCTGGGGTGGAAAGCAGCCAACTCAAGGAACTGCATGTGGCATCGACCAATAAGCCAGGCAAGAAAAGGGAGATAGGGGGATGAGGTGCCTGGGTGGCGGGGCATCAATGAGTGGGGGATAGGAAATAGGGTAAGTCTTGCATTGTTGGCTTCCCCGTTGGCTTCCCCTTAATTTTTCCCCTTCCATTCTTGCATCTGAACACCGAAAGCTCCCTTACAGATTGGTGGAGATGGCCTGCACGGGACAAGTGGCAATGCATTGTTCGCAGACAATGCAACGAGAGCGGGCAAAGGTGAGTTGCCACGAGGTTGGGTCAAGGCTGAGGGCCTCTGTGGGGCAAACGCCGGTACATAACCCACAATGAACGCAACTGTCTTCGTCAATGACAATCTCGCGACTGGAGGCAGAAACGCCGATATCCTGCGATCGCATCCAGTCAATCGCGGCATCGAGCTGATCAATATCTCCTGATAGCTCTACCACTAGTTTGCCAACTTGGTTGGGGGCAACCTGCGCCCGAATAATGTTGGCGGCAACATTAAAATCCTTCGCCAGTCGATAGGTAACTGGCATATGCACCGAGCGTTTGGGGAATGTAAGAGTGACGCGCTTTTTCAAAGACGTTGCCGGCCTAAGCCGCACAATCGAAATGTTCTACTTCCTATTCTGTCACCCTAACGTCGCTTGCTACGTTGCCTGCGCTTCACGGTAGAAACAATCCAGTCGCTGAGGGAGTGGCTCATAGCTCCCAACTCTAGCCCAAGGAATGCGCCCAGCCACTCGCCAGGATAAGTCTGGACGGAAGTGCTGAACCACACCAAACTGGTTTCTAACATTTGATGGGCGATTGTGGTGGTATGGCTGGGGCGATCGCCCAACCACAGCACAATTTCCCACAGTAAGAGAGCCAACAAGGCACCGCAGCTCACCAAACTCAGGAGATAAAACAAGCGACCAACGGTACCAATCAACATACCGTGGGACCATTGAGATCGATGCCGCATCGCCCGCCGATAGGGAAGCCAGACCCAGCGTAGAGCGCCCCAACGCCGATACTGGCAAGAATGAGTATCGAGATCAGGCCCAAACATTAACCCCCCAAACAGATACCCCCCCGCCAGCAGCAACGTCACTGTCGGCTTTTGGCTAACCAGGTAGGCGCAACCTGTCACTGGTAAAAGGCTCCAAAGGGTAATACTATCGTGGGTGCGTCCAGAGGGCATGGCATTACAGGAATGATTCGGAAAAAACGGATTTAACGACAAAATCCTGGTAAGATTCAATTGCTTCTGATACAATACATGATTGTGCTTTGAAACGAATGGGCGGTTAGCTCAGCGGTAGAGCGCCTGCCTTACAAGCAGGATGCCACAGGTTCAAATCCTGTACTGCCCACTCTCTCGATAAAAATCAAAGCCAAACTGGAATGATTACCAATTTTCCACCTTTCTAGATTTATTTTCAGTCCAACTTCTTTGTAACGATCATGGCTAAGCGCGTTCAACTTGTTCTCAATCAAGATGTGATTAAACTCGGCAAAGCTGGTGACTTGGTTGATGTGGCACCAGGCTATGCTCGTAACTATTTGATTCCAAAAGGCTTAGCAGTGCGCACTAACCCTGGCATCTTGAAGCAGGTGGAGCGCCGCCGTGAACTGGAACGCCAGCGCTTAGCAGAGTTAAAGCAACAGGCTATTGACCTGAAGGTGGCTTTAGAAACCATTGGCACCTACCGAATCGCCAAGCAGGTGGGTGAAAACGAGGCGATTTTTGGTACGGTGACAAACCAGGATGTTGCTGATGCAATTCAGGAAGCAACGAAACAAGAAGTGGATCGGCGTGGCATCACTGTTCCAGAGGTGGGTAAGCTGGGTACCTACAAGGTTGATATTAAGTTGCACCCAGAAGTAAGTGCTATGGTGCAGATTGAGGTTGTTGCTGCCTGAGAAGCCAGAACAAATGAGTCAAGGGTGGTTTTAACTTTTAGGATGCTAGCAAGTCAGTCGAATGTATCGGCTAAGATTTGTTGGCGGAGAAGCGGTTTGACTCAGTTCCCATGGCTAGGCCTTTTCGAAGAAGGTTAAATTCGGTTTAGTTGACTCGCTATAGTTGTGTCTGCTGGCAAATCGCTTAGGAATGTGGGGTAATCTAGGATACTCTGCTGGGTAGAACCACAAAGACGCAACGATCACTAAGAACTTGCTCATTGCTTTACGGCGGATCAGCTTTGCATCTAATAGCTTTTTGGCGGTTGTTTTGATTGCTTTTCTTTCTAGAAAAAGTCTTGCCCTTATTTTGCTTGCTTTTGACTCCTGATAGGGTTGAGTTTAGCGTGTTTGCATAATTAAGTCCCGCTTAACGTCTAGGATTGCTGAAGAGGCAAAGTTCTATGGCTGGACTTGATTCACTTTAATGGCAGCAGGCTAAAAACAATGGTGAGGAGTGGCGCAACGTGATGAGATGGAATGGCTGGTATGGTTCAGCCCTGCTTATTGCTCTGGGAGGATTAAATAATAAGGGCTTGCTGGCGATCGCCCAAACGGTAGACAGCCCTCTCCCAAGTGATTGTACGCCATCGCTAATCAGCGATTGTCAAGATCAAGACAATGCCTTGGGGCAGATGCGTTCGGTGTCGGAGTTAAGCGATGTGGAACCGAGCGATTGGGCTTATCAGTCATTGAAGGATTTAATTGAGCGTTATAACCTTTCCTTGGGTTATCCTGACCGCAAGTTTCGGGGTAATCAGCCCCTAACCCGGAATGAATTTGCGGCGGCGATTGCCCAGGCTCTTGATTTGTTAACGGCGGAGCTGGCTAAAGCGGAATTATCTGCGATTCGAGATGATTTTGCCACCCTGCGTCGTTTGCAACAATCCTACGGGATGATTACTCAGAGTTTGGATAGTCGCCTGACCCAGGCAGATGCCGCGATCGCGACTTTAGAACAACAGCGATTCTCTCGTACTACAAAACTGATGGGTGAAACGGTGTTTGCCATTACCGATGGCAGCAGCGCTAGTGCTACCTTTATCAGCCGCACCCGCTTGAATTTAAGCACCAGTTTGAATGGACGCGACCGGCTACTCACTCAACTGGAGATGGGTAATAACGGCGGGGATGCGGTGAGCAAAGCCCAGGATAAGCGGGGGAATCGCTTGGGTTCCCTGGGGTTACTGGCAGGGGCGGGGGGGCTTGACTTTGTTGGAGTCGAGTCATCTGTGCGGTTGAGTCAGCTTCACTACACGTTTCAACCGTTAGACTCCCTATCACTTACCGTAGGAGCCAGGCTTTCACCCCGCGACTTTATTGATCGGAACCGGTTTGCCAACCAGCCTGCGACCGATTTCTCCTCTAGCTTTTTTGCGAATAACCCTCTGATTGTACAAAACCCAGTGGATCGACCTGGAGGGGCCGGGGTGGCCCTCAGTTGGAAGTTGGGGCAATTACCGCTCACCTTAAGGGCGTTGTATGTTGCTGCTGATAGTGACCAAGTGTCGGGGGGATTGGTACGCGGCGGTTTGTTTGGCGATCGCTACCAGGCCAGTGTGGAGCTAGAGTATGCTCTGAGTCCGGCGTTGATTGCCCGCCTGCAATATACCCGTGCGGAGGTCAACCAGGTGGATATTTCAGCCCTAGGACTGAATGTGGAGTGGGTATTTAATAATCAGATTTCGGTCTTTGGTCGGTTTGGCTGGGGTCGCTACAAAGGGTTTAATCCTCTATTGGGGAGTAATTTGGATCTGAATCCCAGAACCTGGGCGATTGGGGCGATCGTGCGGAATATTGTGATTCCTGGCTCCACAGCGGGGGTGGCGATCGGGCAGCCCTTTATTGAAGGGGATCTGGGGAATGCTACCCAAACTAACTTTGAGGCTTACTACAGCTTCGCGTTTAATGACCACATCACCATTACTCCTGCTCTGATTGTGGTTGATCGCGCTGATAATGAACGGTCTAATCGCACTATCTGGCAGGGGGTGCTGCGATTGGTCTTAACTTTTTAGCCCAGTATTGCCTTAGTTGGCCCACATGTCGCGCCACTTGACTACTCCAGAGTCGGCCAGTAACCAGCGGCGACAGGTGATGTTTTCGCGGACAGGAACGCGGGTATCATGCCCTTCGGCATCCCGGCAAACGATCGCATACTTATAGGCGATCGCCCGACCTGCACTTTCATTAAAGGGAATTTCGCCAAACCAGGTATTCGCGTTGATGTACTCCAACCGATAGCCGTTGTTAATATCCCAATTACCCAGTTCCGGGCAGTCGCCAATTACAATCACTGTCTCTCCGGGTTGAGTGGCTAACCCGTTTAACTGAGCTAGCACTACGATTTGTCCCTTAACCCGCTCACCGACATGGCTAATCACAATCGCTTCCTTAGGGGCCAATACTAACTGATGAATTTGCCCCTCGACGACTTCAAATTTGCGGCGAGTCAATACGCAGGTGTGTTCGCGATCGGGCAGTTCGGTATCAACCGTTTCCACAACAGCAGGCTGATCACTCTTATTGAGGGCAACAAAGCATCGAGAATCCCGGTAACGCCGCACATAACAATAAACATCGGGAGTCAGGTACTTTTGCCATTGCCCTCCCAGGGAAATAGCCGGATTCAAGCGTCTCAGACCGGCCAGGAGCCGCACATCCTTATAAACCGCTGTATCAGTATGCCACTGCTGCATCATCGGACGATTGTAGGGATCGTTATTGCCATAAATATTCTCATCGGCGTTGGTATCGTCATGGAGATATTGTTCTGTCCCATAGAACAGGCAAGGAATTCCCCGCGTGGTCATCAGCAAGTTCACAGCGATGCGCAGCAAGTCTGGATCCGCGTTGAGGCTCTGAAAGCGGTGCATATCATGGTTATCAATAAAGGTAATGAGCTCAGTGGCCCCGTTATAACGGGCATCTTTGTCTAGCAGTTCCTGCACCACATAAAAACCGCCCTCATCACCTGCTGCTAGCCCCTGGCGAATCGCCATCGCCAGACCAAAATCGAGAATCGTCATGCCAGAGTGATTGGCAAAGTTAACCGAGAGGGCATCATCAGGACTGCTATAAATCCACTCGCCAAAAATAAAAACATCCGGCTTAAAGGTTTGAATATCCGTGTTGAATTCTTGCCAAAACCAGAGGGGCATGTGTTTGACTGTATCAACTCGCAGAGCATCCACTCCCCGATCCAGCCAGAGCTTAATCGCTGATTTAATGTAGTCCCGATAGGCAACGTTGTTCTCATTAAAGGTAGCGAGCCCTGCTAGTTCACAGTTTTGTACCTGCCAGGCATCTTCCCAATCGGTGACTTCACCATAATGGTGGTACCAGTGGTTGACATCATCGTTGAAGTCGGCAATTAATTTGCCATCATCAAACAGTTGGCCTTTCACCCCACCGACATCAGGGCTACTGTGGTTACAAACAATATCGAGAATTAGTTTCATCCCCCGCTGATGAAGCTCGGCTACCAGCCGGTCAAAGGTCGTTTCCTTTGCCTGAAATAAGGAGGGATTTTCATCCTTGCCGATGAAGCGAGCATTAATGCGCTTAAAGTCTTTGGTCCAGTACCCATGAATGGCGGCATACTTCTCATAAGCCAACTGCTCCACCTGCTCAAACAGAGGCGTCAGCCACAGGGCTGTTACCCCTAGCCCTTTGAGATAGTCGAGCTTGTCAATAATGCCCTGCAAATCACCGCCCCAATACTTACCCCAATCCGTTTGACTGGGATCATAGAGTTCAGGATTCGCGCCCTCACTGTTATGGGGATCGCCATCAAAAAAGCGATCAACCACAATGAAATAGAGCGTTTCCTGGCGAAACTCAATGTCACGGGTAAATAAAAACTCAAAGTCGGTGGACTGATTGGCCGATTCCTTTGCTTGAGGCGGCTGGGTCGTAAGTGAAATCGGCTGTTGTGCTGTCATAGGGCATACCTGGAGTAAAACATTAAGCTTGAGGGTATTACTGGGTGAAATTTAGCAGTTCTGGAGAGGAACTGTCCAAGGCATCGTTCATCGTTCATAATCGTAAAGATTGACTTATCCAAAGATCTGTATAGCAAGCAAAAACTGGGCGAGTGAATGAACAACAACGTGGCTCAGGGTTGATTCCTGGTAATGTGGCTGAGCGGGTGCGGGAGCTACGCCGACTCCTGCAAGAGGCTAGCTATGCCTACTATGTGCTAGACAGCCCCATTATGGAGGACGCAATTTATGACCAGCTTTATCAAGAGTTGCTGGAATTAGAAAATCGCTATCCAACGCTCATTACTCCTGACAGCCCCACCCGTCGGGTAGGGGAGCGGCCTGCCAGTCAATTCATCTCGGTCAAGCACAACATTCCGCTTTATAGCCTGGAGAATGCCTTAAGCAAAGAGGATTTGACAAAGTGGGAAGAGCGCTGGCGACGGTTGGCACCGGAAATTAAGGATTTTGACTACATTTGTGAGCTAAAAATTGATGGCAACGCCCTGGCCTTGACCTATGAAGATGGGCGACTCGTGCGGGGGGCGACCCGTGGAGATGGGGTGATGGGGGAAGACATTACCTCAAATGTGCGGACGATTCGCTCTATTCCCCTACGGTTACGGCTAGATTCTCCGCCACCGCTTTTGGAAGTGCGAGGAGAGGCCTTTTTGCCATTAGACATTTTTGCAGAGATTAATCGAGAGCGACGGGAACGGGGGGAAGTGCCGTTTGCAAATCCCCGCAATGCGGCAGCAGGAACGCTACGTCAGCTTGATTCCAGGGTGGTAGCCCAGCGTCAGCTCGATTTTTTTGCCTACACGCTGCACATTCCGTTCTCCGAAGCGGGGGGCGATTCAGAATCTGAGAGTTTAAAGCCGCCAACCTCTCAATGGGAGGCTTTGGAGTTGTTGCAAGCTCTTGGGTTTCGGGTGAATCCAGAGCGGCAGCGTTGCCCTGATCTGGCAGCGGTCAAAGCCTATTGCGATCGCTGGTCTACGGAGCGAAGCTTGCTCTCTTATCTCACAGATGGGGTTGTGATTAAGCTGAATTCTTTGGAACTACAAGCTCGACTTGGGTTCACCCAAAAGTTTCCACGCTGGGCGATCGCCCTGAAGTACCCAGCGGAAGAGGCTCCCACCATTGTTGAGCGAGTCGTGGTTCAGGTGGGGCGTACGGGGGCGGTGACGCCAGTCGCAGAAATGCGGCCAGTGTTGCTGGCAGGCACTACGGTTACCCGGGCGACTTTGCACAATAGCGATCGCCTGCGGGAATTGGATCTACACCTGGGGGATACGGTGATTGTGCGCAAGGCAGGGGAAATTATTCCAGAAGTAGTGCGCGTTATTCGAGAACTGCGGCCAACTGAGACTACCCCCTACCAGATGCCTAGCCACTGCCCCGAATGCGGTCAACCCCTGGTTAAGCCTGCTGATGAAGCAGTGACTCGTTGCCTCAACAGTTCCTGCCCTGCCATTGTGCGGGCAGCCTTGGTTCATTGGGCTTCGCGACCGGCCCTCGATATTCAGGGGTTAGGGGAAAAGTTGGTTCTACAACTCGTAGATACGGGGCTGGTAAGTTCGGTGCCTGATTTGTATGGACTGACGGTTGAACAACTGCTCCATTTAGAGCGCATGGGTAAAAAATCGGCGGAGAAACTGGTCACCGCGATCGCTGAATCGAAGCAACAACCCTGGTCACGGGTGCTCTATGGCTTAGGAATTCGGCATGTAGGTAGTGTCAACGCCCAGGTTTTAAGCGAAGCCTTTCCCTCTGTTGAGGCCTTGGCAGCAGCGAGTATCCCCGAAATGGCAGCCACCTACGGTATCGGTGAAATCATTGCCCAATCGATCCATGACTGGTTCCAAAATCCGGCCAATCAAACGCTCATTCAACGGTTACAGGCCAGTGGAGTAACACTGGCGAATCCAGAGACTCTGGCAACTACCCCCCATCCACCCAACCTCTCCTTGGCAGACAAAACGTTTGTGATTACAGGTACCCTGCCAACCCTAAAACGGGAGGAAGCGAAGGCCCTAATTCAGCAAGCAGGTGGGAAAGTAACCGATGCCGTTAGCTCCAAAACCGACTTCCTGGTGGCTGGCGAAAAGGCTGGCTCTAAACTTGCAAAAGCCAAGGAATTAGGAGTCACCATCCTGACAGAAGAGGAGTTGGTAGCAATGCTGCAAGCCTCTTAGGGGGAGGAGGTGCAGTGTTAAAAATGACCCGTCAAAGCCGGAACACAGCGTTCACACAGGAGCGGGTGTTCAGCCGATGCTCCGACATGGGTGGAATAGTTCCAACAGCGATCGCACTTCTTTCCTTCAGCATCAACGACCCCAATCCCCAGTGTTTCGGTCTGCGCTGCATACTTAAGGCCAGCCAAAGGAGCACAAGAGTCTAATAGCTCTACCTGAGACACCAGGAAGAAATAGCGGAGTTGGTCTACTTGATTGCCGCTCAAAGGATCCACGGGGTTTAGGGCCGACAGAGTTCCCTGTAATTCAGGATCGGCAACATAGAGTAATACCTTCGCCTCCAGAGAAGCCCCGATCGCTTTATCAGCCCGGGCATGCTCCAGCGCTTTGTTGACCTCGGAGCGGATATGGCGCAGCGTTTCCCACTGGTCAGCCAGTTCAGGTTTGCACCAGTCATCCTCCAGCTTGACCCAACCTGCCTCAAAGACAGACTGATAGCGGGTCTCATAAGGTAAAAATTGCCAAATATCTTCCGCCAAGTGAGAGAGTACTGGGGCGATCGCCCGTGCCAGATTTTCCAGCGCATACCAGATCACCGTCTGGCAACTGCGGCGACGGGGCGAATCAGGGGCACTGATATAGAGCCGATCCTTAGCAATATCCAGGTAAAAGTTGGATAAATCCACCACGCAAAAGTTTTGTACTGTCTGGAAAAAGCGATAAAACTGGAAAGTTTCAAACGCATCAGTGACTTCGTTAAATACCTCTGTCATCCGATGCAGCATATAGCGATCTAGCTCTGGTAGCTGTTCGTAGGCTATTCCATCCTTCGCTGGGTCAAAATCATGCAAATTTCCCAGCAGAAACCGGGCCGTATTGCGAATTTTGCCGCGCACATCCGACAGTTGTTTGAGGATATTTTTGCCAATCAGCACATCGGACGAATAATCCACCGATGAAGCCCATAACCGCAACACATCGGCCCCATAGGGGGGATCCTGCTGCTGATTTTTGCCACCTTCAATTAGCACCCGGGGGTCAATCACATTCCCCAAAGATTTGCTCATTTTGCGGCCCTGCTCATCCAGTACAAAACCATGAGTCAGCACCGTCTTGTAGGGGGCCTGGCCATTAACCGCCACACTCGTTAGCAGGCTCGACTGAAACCAGCCCCGGTGCTGATCCGAACCTTCCAGGTACATCTCCACTGGGTAGTGCAGGTCGGGCCGTTGCTGGGCCACTGCCGCCCAAGAAGAACCGGAATCGAACCAGACATCCATTGTATCCATGCCCTTGCGGTAGAGCCGGCCATTCTGCTGGTAGGCTGGGGGCAGCAATTCCTCAACGGGCAATTCCCACCAGGCATCGGAGCCTTTCTCAGCGACGATCGCCTGCACATGGGCAATGGTTTCCTGGGTCAGCAGGGGTTTCCCAGTCTCCTGATCATAAAATACGGGAATCGGCACCCCCCAACTGCGCTGCCGCGAAATACACCAGTCAGAACGCTCAGCAACCATCGACGTGATCCGATTTTCGCCCTGGGCAGGAATCCACCGCACTTGGGCGATCGCAGCCAAGGCTGCGTCCCGGAAGCCCTCCACCGAAGCGAACCACTGCTCCGTTGCCCGAAAAATCGTGGGCTTTTTAGTGCGCCAGTCATAGGGATACTTGTGCTCGTAGGGTTCCTCTTTCAACAAAGCACCCGTCGCCCGCAGTGCTTCGACAACAGCACTGTTACCCTCTCCCAGGACATTGAGACCCGCAAAAGGGCCAGCCTCTGCCGTAAAGTTGCCATCATCATCCACAGGGGAGAAGATCGGCAAGCCGTAGTGCATTCCGACCTGATAGTCTTCTTGCCCATGGCCCGGAGCCGTATGCACCAGCCCCGTACCCGAATCGGTGGTGACATAATCCCCTCCAATTAGGATTTCGCTCTCGCGCTCGAATAGAGGATGGCGATAGGTCGTATGCTCTAGGGCCTTACCCATAACCGTTGCCTGCACTGTCAAGGTCGTGTCTAAAACCTCTGCTAGCCGCTCCACCAGATCCTTTGCCACTAACAGGTACTTAAACCGAGCAAGAGTCTGTTCACCGACCTCCACGATGGCATAGACCAAATCCGGATTGACACTCACTCCCAGATTCGCTGGAATCGTCCAAGGAGTTGTCGTCCAGATGGCAATTCCTAGCTCACCCAGAAACGGATCGAGAGGCATTTGCACAGCAGTCGGCAAACTTGTCACTTCAAAGGCCGCATACACACTCCGGGAAATATGCCCTTCAGGATACTCCAACTCGGCTTCGGCCAAAGCCGTTTTTGAACTAGGACTCCAGTGCACCGGCTTCAGCCCGCGATAGATGTAGCCCTTCAACACCATTTGCCCAAATACCCCAATCTGAGCCGCTTCATAGTCGGGCTTTAGTGTCAGATAGGGGTGCTCCCAATCTCCCCAAACCCCGTAGCGCCGAAAACTCTCCCGTTGCTCTGCCACCGCCTTAAGGGCAAATTCTTGCGCTTTCTGGCGCAGTCCCAAGGGGGTCAAAGCCTTGCGTTCGTCTGGCTTGAGGGTTTGTAGTACCTTCAATTCAATTGGTAGTCCATGGCAATCCCAACCCGGCACGTAGCGCACCTTACGCCCGCGTAAAAGCTGATACTTATTGATGAAATCCTTCAAGATCTTATTCAGGGCATGGCCTGTATGCAGCGACCCGTTCGCATAGGGCGGCCCATCATGGAGCACAAACACTTCTCCCGGATTCGTTTGAGCAAGCCGTTCGTAGATCTGGTGCTCTGCCCAAAATTGTTGGATCTCAGGTTCCCGCTTGGTCGCATTTGCCCGCATATCAAATCGCGTTTGGGGCAAGTTAACTGTATCTTTGTAAGCTCCGGGGTCGGTCACAGGCATAGGGATAAAAGATAAAGGGGGATTACTTTAGCCAATCGTTCGCTTCGGGCAAGTCTCCAGCGAAGTTACATCTCTGGAGCATCTGACTCGTCGCCATTGGCTGGTTGCGAACAGCAGCGGTAGGATTCAGTGAAAGAAACATGCTACAATTGTAGTACGAGAGCTGAAAATCCATCCACTGATAGCCCATTATCTGTGACAAATCGTTCACACTTCAAGCTTGATTCAATAAACCCTGTCCAGATTTAGGGTTCTCTCGATGCTTCGGGTGGGCGATCGCGATACTTTGAGCGGCGACGTTGCATGTTCTCAGCAAATTTAATTCGTTGGGCTGGGGTTAATACCTCTCGCATCTCTAGCAAGCTTTCAAACCGAGTATCTTCGAGCTGAGCCTTAATTGTTCTAAATTGACGATATTTTTGCCGTACCTGATCGGCGGTGGCCTCGCTCGCAATTACCATTTCAAACTCTTGCTGAGCCTGCCGTATTGCTTCTCGCTGTGGACCCACTTGGGGCTGATATTTTTGGCGGATGGCTTGGATTTTTTGCAGTTGAGCACGGCTGAGATTGAGATCCTTTAGCCAGGTGGCCTCTCGTGGCGATGGGTCTCCCTGGCTAGAGCGTGGCGGCTCCGGTGAGGAAGAGGGTTGAGGCAAAAGGGCATGGGGCAAGGTTAGAGCAATCACCCCGCCTAACACAACCAGGGAAGCAGCAATAAATGAAACACGACGAACAGCCATAGGCTTATCCAGAACAGGGGTACAAGAGAGCTGAAAAGCGACCGATTGCAGGGACAGCAAAGAGGAAAGCGCGGTGTTAATTCACCATGACGATGACATCTTCTGCTTGGGTTTCCCCAATGGCAGAGTTCCAATTAGTTTCCATATAGGCTTCCAGACGTGATAGCTCGGCATAGCTAAGGGGAGAAGGTGGCAGTAGGCGATAGCTGAGCAAACCACCAATCAGGCTAGCCGCGATCGCCCCAGTGCCCAATAGACGTAACTTCCAGTTGGGGCGACGGAGTGGAACCACCTTCAGCGATCGTTGAGAGGCCACCACCATTTCCATAATCCGATCTTCTAAATCAGGCGACTCCGGAGGAACAGCTTGGCGGTGTTGCCGTAAAAAATCAGCCAGTGCGGTGTCATCTTCAGGAAACTTTTCAGGAAACCTCATAGCTGAACTCCTTCTTTTTGAAAATATTGACGCATAGCGGCACGAGCATGAAACAAACGCGATTTAACAGTACCAACGGGAATCGCCAGAATTTCAGCAATTTCTTTTTGGGGGAGTTCCTCCAGATCGTGGAGGACAAGCACTGTCCGATGGTCAAAACTCATCTGGGCCAGCCCTCGCTGCACCATATCCTGATAATGCAAGTGCATCACATCTACGGCCTCTTGCCGTCGAGAGGGTTGTTGCTTTAAGACTTGTAGGCGATCGCGAGACTTCGCACTGGCCTGACGATGATCCGAGGCAACATTCCAGGCAATACGATAGAGCCAAGTGGAAAATTGGGCCGTCTGGCGAAACTTGGGTAAACCTCGCCAAGCTCGCAAAAATACATCCTGCACTAAGTCATCTAGCGCCTCTGAATCACATAACTGATAAAGGATTGCCCTGACCCGTTGCTGATGGCGACGATACAACAGACGAAATCCCTGAGCATCTCCCTGGATGCAACGTTGCACTAAGGCGTAATCGGGTTCTTCTGCTTGGGCTTGATGAGACGCAATTGGCACAGCCACTAACCGGGACATTTACTCAATTATTGTCTATCGGTTGCTACTAACTAAGACAAAAGAAATCAGCAAGAGGTTCAACTTGTTGGCTGTTTCTCAACGAGTCCACCTCGCAACCAATGGTTCCCTTACAAACAAAGCAACCAATCGAGGCCAGAAAAAGCTGACTAAAAGCTTGTTCGACTTTAATCTAAAGGGAACTGCAAAAAAAATTCCCCGATCTTAATCGAACCGTCAGGAGCGGCAAGTCAAAGGCCATCACTGGTGCGGTTGGGCTGCAGAACATCGCTTCTTAGAGCTAGTTTCTAAAGTAAACCTTAAGCAGCTTTTCGCCGTAACATGAGACGAATGAGTGCGCCGTAAATCATGGCTTCGCTGGTCTCGGTGTACACCTCATAATCTTTGCTCAATCGCCGAT